>Ga0207695_10012728_pt1 | contig 10074 bp, 7 predicted proteins | sample KBSC54metaG_FD_184354 | JGI IMG/M metagenome (GOLD analysis project Ga0207695, IMG submission 184354) | Corn rhizosphere microbial communities from Kellogg Biological Station, Michigan, USA - KBS C5-4 metaG (SPAdes) (version 2) | ecosystem: Host-associated > Plants > Roots > Rhizosphere > Soil... | reverse complement strand
GCGATCAGGCCCAGGTTGACGCCCATGTAGCCGCCCGGCAGCGCGAACGCGTTGAACTCGGCGTCGCGCACGAGGAAGGGCTCCCACGCGAGCTTTTCCTCCTGCTCGGCGCTGATGTTGCCGCGCTTGAGCGCCGCGTCGTGCAGCGGCCCGAAGATCGACATCAGGTATTCGAGCAGCACCGGGTCGTCGATGACGGCCGGGTCGGGCCGGATCTGGCGCATGATCTGCTCGCCCAGCTTGCGCTCGTCGTCGATGCTGAATTCGTCCGACTCGGCCTCGCCGAGCGCCGGTAGGTTCGGTTGCGCAGCCGGCGCGTGCGGCACGATGAACACGTTCAGCGCGAGGCAGGCCGCGGCGGCGAGGGTGGCGAATTTCGGGCGCAAGGGGGCGGTTTCCTGTCCGGTCGGAGCGCGGCCCGCGGGGAGCCGTGGTCGCTATGATGACACTGCCATGTATCGGCCATGTAGCGTCATTCCCCAGGCTGACGCGACAGATGCCGCATCCGTCGGACTCCCGCCGCCCGCCCAAGGTTCCATGAACGACTCGACCGCTCCCTCCGCCGCCGCCGGCCTGACGCACTTCGACGCCCAGGGCCGCGCCCACATGGTCGACGTCGGCGGCAAGGCCGAGACGCGCCGCGTGGCGCGCGCGTCCGGCACGATCCGCATGCAGCCGGCCACGCTCGCCGCGATCGCCGGCGGCAGCGCGAAGAAGGGCGACGTGCTCGGCGTGGCCCGCATCGCCGCGATCCAGGGCGCCAAGCGCACCTCCGAACTCGTGCCGCTATGCCACCCGCTGCCGCTGACGCACGTGCAGGTCGAGTTCGCGCTCGACACCGCCGCCAGCGCGGTGCACTGCACGGTGCAGGCCGAGACGCTGGGCCGCACCGGCGTCGAGATGGAGGCGCTGACCGCCGTGCAGGTCGGCCTGCTGACCGTCTACGACATGGTCAAGGCGATCGACCGCGGCATGGTCATCGGCGATATCCGCGTGCTGGAGAAGCACGGCGGCAAGTCCGGGTCGTGGGTCAACCCTTGATCCGCAGGACATCCGGGCCGCGATCCTTCACCGCAGCCATCGACCCGCTGAGATGAACCAGGCCCGCATCGCGCGGGCCCCGGGAGCGCTTCAGCGGAAGTCGCGCCAGTTCAGGCCCGTCGGCTCGGGCTGGCACTGGAAGGGCTTGACCTGGATCGAGGCATCGGCGCACGGCGCGAAGAACTCGCTGGTCTCGTCGTCGTGGTGGAACTCTCTCAGGCGAGCGACGAGGTAGCGCGCGCGTTCGGTCTGCCCGCTCTCGGCCAGCGCATTGGCCCACGCCATCATCAGGCGGGTGTCCAGCAGCGAATGCGTGGAGCGCGAGAGCGCGCCGAGGGCGCGCGACGGCGGCTCGGTGGTGGTGGCGTCGGCGTAGTCGGCGTGGTGCGCGAACAGCGGGCTCGTCTCGCCCACTTCGATCCGCTTGGCCAGCGGCGGCAGGCCGGCATCGTCCAGGAAGATGGTCGAGACCCGATCCATGTAGTCCCACCAGCACAGCGCGGCCACGACCAGCATGGCGCCGCCGAACACGCGCAGGCCGGTGCCTTCGCTGCCCATGCGGATGACGATGCCCGATTCCAGCGGCTTGGCGCGGCCGATGCCGCTGAGCGATTCCTCGCCCGTCGACGGCCCGGAGCCCAGGGTGAAGCCCCAGGCCCAGGCGGCCGGCAGCAGGAAGTAGCAGTACCACAGCGGATATTCGTCCAGGCTGTGGATCGCGATCATCAGCACCATCACCGACGCCGCACGCGCGCCGAGGCCGGCCGCGCCGGGCATCGTCCACGCGCGCACCAGGCCCAGGCACAGCGCCCAGAACAGCAGCCCCAGCACCAGCACGCCCAGCGGGATGCCGAGCTCGACCAGCAGTTGCAGCGGCAGGTCGTGCGTGTGGTCGAAGAAGGCGATGGGGCGGTGCGGGAACGGCGTCAGCGTCCACGCGAAGTTGAACTCGCCCCAGCCCACGCCCAGCCAGGGCTGCTGGCGGATCATCTCGAGGGTGTTGCGCCAGATCGCGAAGTGCGAGCTGTCGCCGTCGTTGGCGCGCGTGGCGGTGCCGACCACGGCGTGGCTCAGGTGCGAGGTCAGCCAGGGCGCCGCGAGCGCCAGCGCGCAGGTCACCAGCAGCGCCACCCGCGTGCTCGCGGACAGCTTTGGCAGCTGCGAGCCTTCCGGCAGCAGGAACGCGAAGACCCAGTCGGCGAGCACCCACAGGACGAGGACGACGACGCCGCCCACCAGGCCCGTGCGCGAGCCGCTGAGGAACACGCCGCCCATGATCAGCAGCAGCAGGATGCCGCCGAGCCAGCGCGGGATGCGGCCCCACTCGACCAGCGGCACCAGCGCGATCACCGACCACACCAGCAGGCTCGCGAGGTGGTTGGGCTGGCGCAGGTTGCCCACCGCGCGCCCCGGGATGCCCGATTGGGCGATGACCAAGCCGTCGCACAGGCTGGGGAAATAGACCTGCAGCACCGCGATCAACGAACTGAGCACGCCCACGCCGACCATGCCGAACGCGAACGGCGCGAACGCCTCGAGGCCGTCGCGCTCGCCGCCCTGCGCGCAGCGCGCGCCCAGCGACGCCACGAAGGAGGCCGCCACGAGCGACAGCAGCGGCGGCAGCGCGAGCGAGGTCGGCAGCGAGCCCAGCGTCCACGAGCCCACCACCGCCAGGCACAGGATCCCCAGCGGCACCGCCAGCCAGGTGACGGGGGCGCGGCGCAGCCCGACGGCCGGCAGCGGGTTGGCGGCCAGCAGGCACAGGCCCCAGAAGAACACGCACAGCAGCTCGTTGAGCTGCGTGGCCGACGGCGTGCGGTTCCAGGCCAGCAGCGGCGGCAACAGCAGCGCCACCGCATACACGCCGACGCGGACTTCCGGACGATCGCCGAAGGAGGGGGGACTACTGTTCATTGCAGGGACACGGGCAGATGAGGCAGGCGCGCCGCCCGGGAGCGGCGCGAAACGGTGCACAGGGTAACGCGAATCGTGCGGCCCGCCGCCGGCGGGCCTGCAGCTACCTGAAGTCGCGCCAGGTCACGGGGTGCTGCGGCGCCAGGCACTGGAACGGCTTGGCGGTGACCGCCGCGTCGTCGCAGGCGGCGAACCAGGCGCGCGGACCGGGCAGGTTGAACTCGTGCAGCCGCGCGGCCATGAAGCGGGCCTTGTCGGTCTGCCCTTGCGCGTCGAGCACGTTCGCCCACAGGTACATGAGCCGCCCGTTGAGCAGGACGTGCGACGAGCGCGGCAGCAGCAGCGCCGTCTGCGGACTGAGCTTGAGGTTCGTGATGGCGACGTAGTCGGCCTGGTTGCCGTACAGCGGGCTGGCCTGCGCGCGCGCGATCCGCTCCTCGAACGGCAGCGACGTCATGTCGGGCATGAACAGCTTGACGATGTTCAGGTAGTCCAGCCAGGCCGACGGCGCCAGCACCACCATCAGCGCCCCGACCCAGCGCCAGGCGCGCAGCGGCGCCGCATGGCCCGCGCCCTCGCCGGACGGTTCCGCGGCCGCGGCCGTCGTGCCCGATCCCACCGCGAAGCCGAACGCCCAGGCGGTGGGCAGCAGCATGTAGGCATACCAGAGCGGGTATTCGAGCATGCTGTGCAGGCCCATCACGACGACGATCATCAGCGCCGCCCGCGCGCCCATGCCGACCTCGCCGGCGAGGCGCCAGGTGCGCCGGATCGCGAACACGAGCGACGCCACCAGCAGGCCCGTCATCAGCAGCGCGAGCGGCAGGCCCAGCTCGACGGCCAGGTGCAGGACAAGGTTGTGCGCGTTGTCGACCAGGCCCGCGTTGCGCGCGCCGAACGGCGTGAGCGTCCACGCGAGGTTGAAGCCGCCCCAGCCGACGCCGAACCACGGGTTGGCCTTGATCAGCGCGATCGACTGGCTCCAGATCTCGCTGCGGAACGAGGTGACGTCGGTGGCGTCGCTGCGGTCGGTGATGCCGGCCTCGACGTGCAGCAGGCTGCCCATCCCGTGCACGCCCCACGACATCAGCACCGCCACCAGCGGCGAGAGCACCAGCGCGATGCGCAGCGGGCGCGCCAGCTGGCGGTCGGACACGCCCCAGGCGGCCAGCAGCGCGAGCGCGACGAACGGCGTGCGCGAGCCGGTCAGCACCAGGCCCAGGATCATCAGCAGCCCGAGCAGCACCCAGCCCGCGCGCGCCGGCCGGCTGCCGGCCTTGTCGTGCCAGGCACGCGCGAGCGGCACGAGCGCGATCAGGCCCCACAGCATCGAGTCGGCGAACTGGTTGGGCTGGCCGACGTTGCCGCCCACGCGTCCGCGCCGCATGGGAAGGGCGATGATGATGTTGTCCAGGTGATCGACGGCGAAGGTCTGGGCGACGGCCACCAGCGCGCCGCAGGCGCCGCCGACGACCAGCGCGATGGCGAACGCGCGCAGGAACGGCGCCGGGTCGCTCGCGCCAGCGCAGGCGCCGTGCAGCGCGACGGCCGCCCCGAGCGCGATGATCCCCAGCACGCCGATGCCCGGCGGCGACGGCAGGCCGCCGGTGGCGATCGACAGCGCGCAGGCCGCCGCGGCCAGCCCGAACACGGCCAGCAGCGGCGCGGCGGCGCGCCACGTGCCGGCCAGCGGACGCGGCGCCGGCGCGAGCAGCAGCACCAGGCCGAAGCCCAGGATCGCCGTGAGCTGGTTGGCCATCGTCACGATGGGCGGGAGGGGCTGGTTGACCAGCAGCGCCGCGGCGATCGCGACCAGGAAGGCGAAGAGCTTCATTGGGGCGTTCCGGTCGGTGGAAGCGGCTGGTTGCGCTCGATCAGGAAGACGTCGCCGTCCGTCAGGCGGATGTGCCAGTTGGCGCGGATCGAGGGCATGTTGCGCACGCCCAGGTCGAGGTCGCGCCGCAGCAGCAGCAGGTAGTTCACGTGCCAGGCGTCCAGGAACATGTCCAGCAGCCGCTCGTCCTGCAGCAGGCGCACGTGGTACAGCGCGTAGTCGTCGCCGTAGGAATCGATGCGCGAGTCGATCGACGGCTGCAGCCGCGGCCACCAGCGGTAGCTGAGCTCGGCGCCGAGCTCGTACGAGGTGACCACCGGCCCCTTGATCGCCGGGTCCGACAGCTCCTTGACGAAGCCCGGGCCCAGGTTGTTCGAGGGCGCGAAGGTGAGCGTGGCGTAGGCGACGTTGCCGAAGCGCGCGCTCGCGACGATCGCGACCAGCGAGAACAGGGCGACCCCCACGCGCAGGCGCAGCTCGCGCTTGCGCTCGAGCGTCAGCTGCCCGAGCAGGCGCGCGCAGACCGTGGCGGCGATGAAGCCGAACCACACGAAGTGGCGGCTGCGGTCGAGCGCCAGCGCGCCGAAGAACAGCAGCAGCAGCGCCTCGGTCGCGCGCAGGTGCCGGCGCAGCACCGCGACGAACGCGACGGTGGCGACCGCGATCGGCACGAAGACCCAGAACGGGCGCTCGGCCATCACCAGCGGCGAGAACGTCGGCAGCCATTCCTTGACGAGCATGCGCGTTGCCGCCGAATGCTGCAGCTGGAACGGGAACGCGAGCAGGTGCCAGCCGGCGGGATTGGCGACGCAGGCCGCCGTCATCGCGAGCGCGGCGAGCGCGTACGGGACGCCCACGCGCCAGCCCGCGCGCAGGCGCTCGGGCACGCGGCCGGGCGCGGCGTGCGCGGCGCCCAGCGCCTCGCCGAGCGCGAACAGGCCCGCGACGACCGGGCCCAGCAGGAACGAGCCGTGGCAGTTGGCCCACAGCGCGGCGATCGGCAGCGTCCACAGCAGCGTCGTCCAGCGGCCCGATGCGCGGTAGCGATCGAGCACCAGCAGCAGCCACACGAGGAACAGCAGCGCGAACAGCTCGGGACGCAGCACGTAGCGCGAATTGGCGCACAGCATCGCCAGCAGCGACAGCAGCAGCGCCGCGCCCAGGCTGCCGGACTGCCGCCGCGTGAGCAGCACGGTGAGCCCGAACTGCAGCAGCGCGAACACGCCGATCACCCAGAACAGGTGCTTCAGGCCGAGGGCGCGATCGAAGCCGTGATAGATCAGCGAGACCAGCCACTCGTGCGCATTGAAGTGGTTGTCGCGCACGGTGGTGAACGGGAACAGCAGCGTCTCGGGGATGTGGCCGGTGTCGGCGATCAGCTCGCCGACCTTCATCAGCAGCCAGACGTCGTTGTTGGCGATCGGCACGACGTTGAGCACGAGCACGGCCAGCGTGGCGAGCACCAGCGCGACGACGGTGGCGGTGCGGAACCGCGATTCGGCGAGCTCCTGCGGGGACTTCGCGCTCAACGGGCTCTCCAGGTGACGACGCGCGTGGCCACGTAGTTCCAGACGGTGCCCACCAGCGCGCCGGCGGCGGCCGCGAGCGCCCAGCCCTGGCGCTCGAACAGCACGCCGGCGACGCCCACGTTGGCCACCACGCCCGCGCCGCAGATCGCGTAGAAGGTCAGCAGGCCGCCCCACCAGCCCAGGCCGCGGTGGCGCTGGTCCCGGTAGGTCAGCGAGTTGTTGAGCGCGTAGTTGGACGTCATCGCGACGATCGTGGCCACCGCCTGCGCGGTGGTGAAGGCGACGTGGCCGAGCATGAACAGCGTGCTCAGCACGGCGAAGTGGACGAACACGCCGGAGATGCCCACCAGCGAGAACAGCAGGAAGCGCGCGGGGATCCAGCGGCCGAACTTCTTGTCGATCAGCAGCAGCGAGAACTCCCACAGCACGGCCGAGTCGAGCTTGCTCTCGCCGGCCACGCGCGGACGGAAGGCGTAGGGCACCTCGGCCAGGCGCACGCCGGAGGGCGCGGAGGCCAGGATGTCCAGCAGCAGCTTGTAGCCCTCGCCGGACAGGCGGCGCACGGCCTGGTCGAAGGTGTCGCGACGCATCAGGAAGAAGCCGCTCATCGGGTCGGTCAGGCCCGTGGGCACCATGTGGTTGGCCAGCGCGGTGGCCAGGCGGCTCATGCGGGCGCGCTCGGCGTCCCAGCCCTCGAGGCTGCCGCCGGCGGTGTAGCGGCTCGCGACAACGACGTCGGCCGCGGCCGCGGCGCCCTCCCCGCGCAGGCGCGCGAGCATCGCAGGCAGCACCGTCTCGTCGTGCTGCAGGTCGGCGTCGATGACGGCGAAGACGGGGGCGGCGGTGCTGAGCACCCCTTCGATCACCGCGCGGGACAGGCCGCGTCGCCCGAGGCGCTGGATGCAGCGCACGCGCGGGTCGGCGTTCGCGAGGGCGCGCACGGCGTCGGCCGTGCCGTCGGGGGAGTCGTCGTCGACGAACACGGCCTCCCAGCGGACACCCTGCAACGCCGCGTCGAGGCGTCGGACCAGCTCTGCCACATTGGGCCGCTCGTTGTAGGTCGGGACAACGACCGACAGTTCAATCATCTGCACTCCAGTGCGCCAACCGGGCCATTGTCGTCGGTTCCGGCGCGAGGGCGGCGATCCGCGGCCGCGGGGCGACCACGAACCGGACCCGCCAATGAAAAAGAGGTGCCGGAGCACCTCTTTCATTCATCAGGCGGAGCCTGATCAGCCGCGGCAGGAACCCGGCAGGTACTTGGTCAGGTTCGACGACGTGGCCGGGGTGGTGGACGTCGAGCCGCAGACCCACTTGTAGACTTGGGTCGAGCCGATGACGCCGGCGGTGGCCGAGTTGTACGTCGTGCTGCCCGACTGTTGCGGGACGAGCGTCAGGACGTCGCCGGTGATGGTGTTGGGCAGCGAAGCGTCATTCGACAGGGTGACCGAGATCGAGCCGTTGGCATCGGTCGTCACGCTGGCAACGTACTTGCTCGAGGCCGACGTGGTTTCGCAGCCCCAGCTGTTGGCGGTGGGAGCCGACGAACCGGTCTGGTAGACCTCGGTCACCGTGGTGCGGCACTGCGAAGCGGCCAGCACGACTTCAGACATCTTGGCCTTGACCGTGTAGGTCTGGTAAGCCGGCAGGGCGACGGCGGCGAGGATACCGATGATCGCGACGACGATCATCAGTTCGATGAGGGTGAAACCCTGTTGGACGGTGCGCTTCATTTGAAACTCCTGGGATGGGACTGGGGACGACTGGATGTCGATGGAAACATTCGCGGTCAGGCTGTATGCGAATGCCATGCCAGCCCGGACCCTGCCAATCCGGTCGAAGCGAGCGTGACTTATGCACGGCATGTGACGCACCGTGTCAGTGCTGTCTGACGGTCCCGGGTCCTTGGGTCGCCGGGACTGACAATTTTCGTCACTCCGCCTCGATCGGAGCCTGAATTGTCGTTCGGGTGCCAACCAATAGGCGAAGAAAAAGGGCGCCTTTGGCGCCCTTTTTTCCCCTGACGGTCGGGTGCCGTCAACCGCGGCAGGAGCCCGGCAGGTACTTGGTCAGGTTCGAGGACGTGGCCGGGGTGGTGGACGTCGAGCCGCAGACCCACTTGTAGACCTGGGTCGAGCCGATGACGCCGGACGTGGCCGAGTTGTACGTCGTGCTGCCCGACTGCTGCGGGACGAGCGTCAGCACGTCGCCGGTGATGGCGCTGGGCAGCGACGCGTCGGTGGACAGCTTGACGGAGATCGAGCCGTTCGCATCGGTCGTCACGCTGGCGACGTAGCGGCTGGACGCCGAGGTCGTCTCGCAACCCCAGCTGTTGGCGCCGGGGGCCGAGCTGCCGACCTGGTAGACCTCGGTCACGGTGGTGCGGCACTGCGAGGCGGCCAGCACGACTTCGGCCATCTTGGCCTTGACCGTGTAGGTCTGGTAGGCCGGCAGGGCGACGGCGGCGAGGATGCCGATGATCGCCACGACGATCATCAGTTCGATCAGGGTGAAACCTTGTTGGACGGTACGCTTCATTCAAGGGGCTCCGGAGGGAGGGACGGACTCGACAGGAAGGCTGTCGATTGGCTGTCGGCATTCTCGCGAAGCTTTCGCCGGCCTTCCAGAGCCTGCTCGTGACGCCTCGTGACAAAAAGCCGAAATCGGCCCTCGGGATCACGAATGCCCGACAGACACGGGCCGCGCAGGCGTTCACTGATCGGAAGATCAGCGTCAGATCAGATCGAAGCTGTCGCCCTTGAGGAGCTCCATCAGCGGGCGCTCCTGCTTGAGCGCGCGCAGGCCCGCCATCACGGCGTCGATCTCGCCCGGCTTGATGTGCGTGATGTAGATGCGGGCGTCGGGCGGCGCGCCCGCCAGTTCGGCCGCCAGCGAGCTCGGGCAGTGGTGGCCGCTGGCCTTGGCCAGGCGGCACTCGGGTTCGCTGAAGGCCGTCTCGATGACGACGTGGGCGACGGGGAACTGCGCGAGGCGTTCCCAGAAGCCCGGGTTCGGGCCGGTGTCGCCGCTGAAGACCCAGGCGCCGCGGCCGCCGGCCGGGCCGTGGACGGCAAAGCCGCAGGCCGGCACCGAGTGGCGTGCGCTGAGCACCTCGATGCGGCGGCCGCCGATGTCGAGCACGTCGCCGACCACGAACGGCACGAAGCGCAGCACCGGGTATTCGGCGGTGGGCAGGCGCGTGAAGTCGGGCCAGAGCTGGTTGTTGAACAGGTGCTCGCGCAGGACGGCGAGCGTCTCGGGCAGCGCGTGCACCTCGATCGGCGCCGCGCCGCGCGCCTGGCGCCGGCGCAGCACGCTGTCGGCCAGCAGGGGCACGCCCAGCACGTGATCCAGGTGCGAGTGCGTCAGCAGGATGTGGTCGATGCGCTCCAGCGCGTCGAGCGAGAGATCGCCGACGCCGGTGCCGGCATCGATCAGCACGTCCGCGTCGAGCAGGAAGCTCGTCGTGCGGCAGTCGCGCGCGATCGACCCGGAGCAGCCGAGGACCTGGATTTTCATTCGGGGATCACGCCGGGGAATGGACGCGGGAGAGTCAACGGGGAAGGGCTTGTTCTTGGGCCTCTTGGGCTGCCAGCGTGGCCAGCCGGTGGGCCGCCAGCGCCCGCAACTCCGCCGAGGCCGGCCGGGCGGCGAGCAGCTCGGTCAGTCGCGCATGAGCGACAGCGCGCGCGGCCGGCGGGATGGCCAGCCGCGTACTGTTGCCATGGTGCCCGCGCAGCGCATCGCGTGCAAGGC
>Ga0207695_10012727_pt1 | contig 10074 bp, 14 predicted proteins | sample KBSC54metaG_FD_184354 | JGI IMG/M metagenome (GOLD analysis project Ga0207695, IMG submission 184354) | Corn rhizosphere microbial communities from Kellogg Biological Station, Michigan, USA - KBS C5-4 metaG (SPAdes) (version 2) | ecosystem: Host-associated > Plants > Roots > Rhizosphere > Soil... | reverse complement strand
TCGAGCATGGCAAGGACGCAGGGAGCCCCGATATTGACGATATCGGGGCGACCGAGGACACAGCCAGGCGACGATTTGCAGCCGCCCGAGCGCGAGAGACTTTCGGGACGGAGCACTAGACCGCTCCCCCCAGGCCGCGGCCGATGTTCCGGTGCGTCACGACGCGGGTGACGATGTCAACCGTGAGGAGCAGCAGGAACAGGAGCACGGACGAGATCATGAGCGTGCTCGAATGACGCGTGATCAGGAACAGGACGAGCATCCCGATCCACGGCCGCAGGAGCATGCTGGCGCCGAGCGTGCCGACGCCGCGCAGCGGCCCCATCCGCACGGCCTTGCGCTCGATCGTCGCCTGCGCATAGCGGTTCACTGCCCACAGCACGACCGCCCAGAACCAGCCCTCGAGCGGCAGCCCGGTGGCGACGAAGACCGGCAGCGCCGCGATCGCCAGGATGGCGTCGATGTTGTGGGCGCAGAGTTGGCCGGGGCTGGTCGTTCGGGCAGTCACAGGTCTCGATAGGTGCGGTAGACGATGTAGAAGCTCGCGGGGATTCCGATCACCGCTCCGACGGCCGCGCCGACGGCCGCGCTGCCCGCCGCCCACCCGATCCCGAGACCGGTTCCCACACACAGCAGAAGCCCGGCCAGAAGGGTGAATCCGGCCATGGCACCGGATGGTGCGGGTCGTCCTGCCGTGGAAATCCTGTCGTCGGAGCGGACGGTGAAGAAGGCGCGCGTAAGTATGCCAGACGTTCGACTTCGTGACAACACGAGTTCTTCCATGACACCCGGAGAATAGCCTGTTATGGCCGTATTTTCGGACAGAGTGGTCAGGCGGCCGGGCGACTTTGTGTCACTTCGGCCGGCTCTCTCCGGGCGGCCCGAAGCGCGCGCAGGCGGCGCAGCTTGAGGATCTCGAGGGTGTACACGACGTACACCGACGAGGCCAGGGCGATGAAGCCCAGCCCGCCCAGGATCACGACCGACACCCAGCTCCAGCCGTGCCGGTGCGACGGCACGAAGCGGATGGCGAGGGCGAACACCGAGAGCACCGTGCACCAGGCGTACAGGGTGAGCGCCGTGCGCCGCTGCGAGAAGCCGATGTTCGAGAAGCGGTGGTGGAAGTGCCACCGGTCGGCCTGGTAGATCGGCTGGCGGTACTTCAGCCGCTTCAGGATCACGAACGAGGTGTCCAGGATCGGCAGGGCGAGGATCACGAGCGGGAAGACGAGGGAGACCGCCGCGGCCGTCTTCAGCACGCCCTCGATGGCGATCGTCGCCAGCAGGTAGCCCATCATCAGCGACCCCGAGTCGCCCATGATGATCGTGGCGGGGTGGAAGTTGTACCGCAGGAAGCCGAGCGCGGCCCCGGCCAGGATGGCCGACACCGCGGCGGCGTCGAGGCGGCCGAGCGACGCCGAGAGGATGGCGAACGTGAGGGCGGCGATCCCGCAGAAGCCGGCGGCGAGCCCGTCCAGGCCGTCGATGAAGTTGACGATGTTCGCGATTGCGACGATCCAGATGATCGTGAGCGGGTAGCGCAGCCAGTCGAGGTCGAAGACGCCGACCACCGGCAGGGTGACGTGGTCGATGGCGATCCCGAGGTGCACCGTGAGCGCGGCGATCAGCACCTGGCCGGCGAGCTTCATCATCGGGTTGAGCGGGCGGATGTCGTCGACGGCGCCGAGCATCGTCATGAGCGCGGCGCCGAGCATCACCCCCCAGAACCCGTGCTGGTTCCCGAGCGCCGCCGCGGGGATGACGATGGCCGTGAAGATGGCGATCCCTCCCAGCCGCGGCATCGGCTCACGGTGCAGCCGGCGCTCGTCGGTCGGGTGGTCGAGCAGGCCCGCCCGCCACGCCGCCAGCGACACCGCCGGCGTCAGCAGCAGCACGAGCATGAAGGCCACCACGAACCCGACGGAAGCGGCCTGGTAATCGAGGATCGATCCGGTCATGTGCGCGAGCCTGCGCGGAAAGGGTAACCCTTCGCCCCGCCGCAGGATCCCCCTCCAATCGGGGTCAGACCCCGAACGTCGGGCGATGCAAAGTCGGCACACATTTGTGACACCTTCCCGGTAGAGCCGCGCACGGTGGCGCCCGTAGCCTGAGCGGGATGGCTCGACCACTCCGCGTTCAGGCCGCCGGTGCCCACTACCACGTCGGCGCCCGTGGGATCGACAGGGGCCCGGTCTTCCTGAGCGACGAGGATCGCGGGCGGTTCCTCGTCATGCTCGGCGACGTGGTCGAGCGGTACGGCTGGCGGTGCCATGCCTACTGCCTCATGCCGAACCATTACCACCTGGCGCTCACCACGCCCGAGCCGAACCTCGGGATCGGTATGGGCCGGCTGAACCAGGTCTACGCGCAATGGTTCAACCACCGACACGATCGCGTCGGCCACCTCTTCGAGCAGCGCTACTGGTCGCGGCTGTTCGAGACCGAGACGCGGTTCTTCGCGGTGGCTCGCTACATCGTCGAGAACCCCGTGCGAGCCGGCCTGGCCGACACGCCGACCGACTACCGGTGGTCGAGCGCACGCGCGATGAACGGTGTGGCTGACCGACCGCGCTTCCTCGATCTCACCTGGGTAGGCTTGCTCGCCGCAGACTGTCACGAAAGTGTGACAACTTCCGCACCGCCACCGTTCGGGGTCTGACCCCGATTATCTGGTGCCGAAGAGGCGGTCGCCGGCGTCGCCGAGGCCGGGCAGGATGTAGCCGACGTCGTTCAGCTCGCGGTCGACGCAGGCCGCGTACACCGTGACGTCGGGGTGGTCGGCGGCCACGCGCTCGATGCCCGCCGGGGCGGCCACCACGCAGAGCAGGCTGATCCGCACCGCGCCGCGCTGCTTGCACAGCTCGAGCGCCGCCGAGGACGAGCCGCCCGTCGCGAGCATCGGGTCGAGCACGAGCACGTCGCGCTCGGCCAGGTCGCTCGGCAGCTTGCAGTAGTACTCGACCGGCTGCAGCGTCTCCTCGTTGCGGTAGACGCCGACGAAGCCGACCCGGGCCACCGGGATCAGGTCGAGCACCGCGTCCAGCATCCCGAGCCCCGCCCGCAGCACCGCCACGACGCCGAGCTTCTTGCCCGACACGCGCCGCGCCGGCGTCTCCTCGAGCGGCGTCTGCACCTGGAACTCCTCGAGCTCGAGATCGCGCGTCGCCTCGTAGCAGAGGAACGCGGCCAGCTCGCCCATCAGGTGGCGGAAGTCCTTCGTGTTCGTCTCGACGTCGCGCAGCAGCGCCAGCTTGTGCTGGACGAGCGGGTGATCGAGGACGACCAGCTGATCAGTAGGACGAGTGGCCATGCGGGAATCCCGAGTAGAGCGGCCGTCCGGCCAGGAGCTCGCCCGTCCGCCCGCGCAGCGCGCCGAGGTCGGCGGCGGGGTCGAGCGCTTCGAGGATGATCGCCCCCACCTCGCGCATGTCGTCCTCGGTGAAGCCGCGCATCGTGGCGGCCGGCGTACCGATGCGCACGCCGGAGGCGATCGTCGGCGGGCGCTCGTCGAAGGGGACGGTGTTGCGGTTCACGGTGATCGCGACCTCGTGCAGCCGCTCCTCCGCGTCGCGGCCCGTCCACTGCGTCGGCCGCAGGTCCATCTGCAGCAGATGGTTGTCGGTGCCGTCGGTCAGGAGCTTCTGGCCGCCGTCCATGAGCGTCGCGGCGAGCGCCTTCGCATTCGCGAGGATGCGGCTCTGGTACTCGCGGAAGGCCTCGGTGTCGGCCAGCTTGAAGCACACCGCCTTGGCGGCCACGATGTGGCACAGCGGCCCGCCCTGGAGCCCCGGGAACACCGCCTTGTCGACCGCGGCGGCGTGCTCCTCGCGGGAGAGGACGAGCCCCGAGCGCGGCCCCGCCAGCGTCTTGTGCGTCGTCGAGGTGACGACGTCGGCGTGCTCCACCGGGTTGGGATGCAGCCCCGCGGCGACGAGCCCCGAGAAGTGGGCCATGTCGACCATCAGCCGCGCCCCGACGTCGTCGGCGATCTCCCGGAACCGGGCCGCGTCGATCACCCGCGGGTAGGCCGACGCGCCGGCCACGATCAGCCGCGGCCGGTGCTGGTGGGCCAGCCGCTCGACCTCGTCGAAGTCGATCGTGGAGTCCTCGCGGCGCACGCCGTAGGAGTGGACGTCGTAGAGGCGGCCGGAGAAGTTCACCTTGAGGCCGTGGGTGAGGTGACCGCCGTGGTCGAGCCGCAGGCCCAGGATGGGATCGCCCGGCTCGAGCATCGCGAAGTACGCGGCCAGGTTGGCCGGGCCGCCGGCGTGGGGCTGCACGTTCGCGTGGTCGGCGCCGAAGAGCGCCTTGGCCCGGTCGATCGCCAGCTGCTCGATCTCGTCGACCCACTCGCAGCCGCCGTAGTAGCGCTTGCCCGGGTACCCCTCGGCGTACTTGTTCGTGAGCACCGAGCTGGCCGCCTCGAGCACCGCCGGCCAGGTGAAGTTCTCGGACGCGATCAGCTCGAGCTGGTCGCGCTGGCGGCCGAGCTCGCGGTCGATCAGACCGGCGACGTCGGGGTCGAGGTCGTCCAGGCCCGCGGCCCGGAGATGCTCGAAGGTCTGTTCGGCCGTGGCCACTGGGCGCCTCCTCGGATCGACTCCGCCGACTCTATCGAAGGAGCGTTGCCAAGGCGTCGGCGTCCGGCCCGGCCCGCAGCACCGCCGGCTCCGCGCCGGTCACGTCGATGACGCTCGACGGCATGCCCGCCAGCTCGCCGCCGTCGATCGCCACCCCGCACAGCCGCCGCAGCTCGTCCGGCACGTCGGCGAGCCGGGCGGGCGGCGCCTCGCCGCGCAGGTTCGCGCTCGTGAGGGCCATGCCCCCGACGGCGTCGGCCAGCCGGGCGACATCGGGGCGGAGGAGGGGCACGCGCACGCCGATCCGCTTGGGCGTCCCGCCGCACAGGTGGGCGAACCGCTGCGCCGGGTTGGGAACGACGAGCGTGACCGCCCCCGGCAGGACGCGCCGGCAGCGCTCGGCCGTTTGCGCGTCCAGCTCCGGGAGTGCGGCCAGCAGCCCCTCGACCGAGCCCAGCACCACCGCCGTCGGCTGGTCGGCCGGCCGCGACTTGCAGGCGTAGAGGCGCGCGCACGCCTCGCGGTCCTCGGCGGCGCAGCCGATCCCGTAGACCGTATCGGTCGGCAGGATCGCGAGGGCGCCGCCGCGCAGCGCCCGCTCGTCGCTCACGGCCACCGCCCGGTCACCACCCGGTCGATGCCGGCGAGGTCGGGCTCGGCCGTGGTCTCCCCCGCGCCGGCGGCGGCCATCAGTCCGCACACCGCCTCGGCCTGGCCCGCCCCGCACTCGACCACCAGGCTGCCGCCCGCCTCGAGCGCGGCCGCGGCAGCGGCCGCCAGCCGCTCCAGCACCTCGGTCCCGGCCGGGCCGGCCACCGTGGCCAGGCGCGGCTCGTACTCGGCCACCTCGGGCTCGAGCGCGGCCATCTCGGCCTCGCCGATGTACGGCGGGTTCGACGCGATCACCGCGAAGCGGCCCTCCACGCCCGCCAGCAGGTCGGTCTCGGCCAGCTCGATTTCGAGGCCGAGCGCGGTGGCGTTTTCCCGCGCCACCGCGAGGGCGTCGGCCGAGACGTCGGTGGCGGTGACCGACGCGTCCGGCCGCGCCGACTTGACCGCCAGGGCGATCGCGCCCGACCCCGTCCCCACGTCGGCGAACCGCGGCGCCTGCACCCCTTCGAGCAACGCCAGGCAGCGCTCGACCAGCACCTCGGTCTCCGGCCGGGGCACGAGCACGCGCCCGTCCACCGCCAGGTCGAGCCCGTGGAACCCCCACCGGCCGAGGATGTAGGCGACCGGCTCGCGGCGGCCGCGCCGCTCGAGCAGCGCCCGGCACGCCGCCAGCTCCGGCTCGTCGAGCGGCCGGTCGAAGTTCGTGTAGAGCTCGATGCGCGGCAGCCCGAGCGCGTGCCCGACCAGGAGCTCGGCGTCCAGCCGCGGCGTCGGGCTCCCATGCTCGGAGAGGTACCCGGCCGAGAGCCGCAGCACCTCGCCGAGCTGCCTCACCCGGCCGCCGCCGCGGCCAGCTTCAGGCGCCGCTCCTCCGCGGCGAGGGCGTCCGAGAAGTCGCCCAGGTCGCCGCCCAGGACACGGTTCAGATCGTGCACGGTGAGGCCGATGCGGTGGTCGGTCACGCGATCCTGGGGATAGTTGTAGGTGCGGATCTTCTCGGAGCGCTCGCCGGTCCCGATCTGGGCCGAGCGGGCCGCCGCGGCCTCCTGCGCCGCCCGCTCGCGCTCCGCCTCGTACAGGCGGGCGCGCAGGATCTTCATCGCCCGCTCCTTGTTCTGGAGCTGCGAGCGCTCGTCCTGGCAGGTGACCACCGTGTCGGTCGGGATGTGGGTGATCCGCACCGCCGAGTCGGTCGTGTTCACCGACTGCCCGCCGTGCCCGCCGGCCCGGAAGACGTCGATGCGCAGGTCGTTCGGGTCGATGTGGAGCTCGAGGTCCTCGGCCTCCGGCATGACCGCCACGGTCGCCGTCGACGTGTGGATCCGGCCCTGCGACTCGGTCGCCGGCACCCGCTGAACGCGGTGGACGCCGCTCTCGTGCTTGAACACCGAGTAGGCGCCGTCGCCCTTGATCTCGAACACGAGCTCCTTGTACCCGCCGGCGTCCCCGCCCGACGCGGCCAGCGTGTCGGTCTTGAAGCCGCGCTGCTGGGCGTAGCGGGTGAGCATCAGGTACAGGTCGCCGGCGAAGATGGCGGCCTCGTCGCCGCCGGTGCCGGCGCGCAGCTCGACGATGACGTCCTTGTCGTCGGCCGGGTCGCGCTCGAGCATCGCGACGCGGATCTCCTCCTCGAGCGCGGGCAGCGCCGCCCGGGCCTCGGAGACCTGCTCCTGCGCGAACGCGCGCATCTCCTCATCCGGGTCGTCGGCGAGCTCGGCGGCGTCGGCCATCTGGGCGGTGCGCTCGCGCCACTGCCGGGCGAGCTCGGCCGCGCCGGAGAGGCGCTTGTGCTCGCGGGCGACCTCGGCGTAGCGGCGCTGGTCGGCGAGCACGGTCGGGTCGCCCAGCTGGGACTCCAGCTCGGCGAAACGGCGCTCGATCTCTCTAACCAGCGGTTCCATGGCCGGTGAAGGATAGTGACGCCGTCAGAGGCGGCCGAGCTGCTTCAGCACCGACACCGAGTCGGAGTAGACGTCCTTGCGGACGAAGCGGCCGTCGCGGGTCGGCAGGATGTCCATCCCGTCCCACGTCGCCGGCGTCCCGCTCTCCGCGTGCGTGCCGGTCGCCGTCCACTCCTGGACGACGAGGGCGTCGCGCACGTACAGGGTGCGGCCGGTGAAGCGCATGTCCGGCCAGTTGCGGAAGATGCCCGCGATGTGCTCCCCGACGGCGTCCCTGCCCTCGACGCGTTCGCCGGCGGTGTGGTTGTGAAAGACGATGTCGTCGGTGTGCATCGACGAGATCGCGGCGACGTCCTGGCGGTTCCAGGCGTCGTTGTAGCGCTCGATCAGCCCGGTGAGATGCTCTGGCGCGTCGGGGCCGGCCACGCGGCCAACCCTACGCCATCACCTCGACCTGCGAGGCCTGCCCGGATGCGCGCTCGGCCTCGAGCACGTCCTGGAGGGCCTGGATCGAGACCTCGACCTGGTCGAGCGTCGGCTCCCGCGTCGTCAGCCCCTGCAGCCAGAGGCCCGGCGTGAGCAGCGTCCGCACGATCGGGTTGTCCGGGTGCTTGCCGCCGAAGCGGATCACCTCGTAGGCCAGGCCGGCGATCACGGGCAGGAGCAGGATGCGGGAGGCGATCAGCGTCGGCCAGTCGGGCCGGCCGACGAACGCGAAGACGAAGATCGCGATCACCATCACCCAGAGCAGGAACGCCGTGCCACACCGCAAGTGGATCTTGGAGTACGTCTGCACCCGCTCGGGCACGAGCTCGGCGCCGTCCTCGTAGGCGTTGATCGTCTTGTGCTCGGCGGCGTGGTACTGGAACACGCGGCGCAGGTCGGGGATCATCGAGATCGCCGCCAGGTAGCCGACGAGCAGCCCCACGCGGATCGCCCCCTCGATGAGCACGAACTCGACCGTCGAGTGGATCGGCAGCAGGTCGGTGATCACCGCCGGCGAGACCTTGAAGACGACGACGGCGAACCCGATCGCGATCACGAACGCGAAGGCGATCTGGCCGCGGGTGAGCTCGGCCGCCGCCTCGGGGTCGGGCTCCTCCCCGTCCTCGACCGCGGCGTACGACGCCGACACGGCCAGGGCGCGGAATCCGATCACGAGCGACTCGCCCAGCGCGACCATGCCGCGCAGGATCGGCAGCCGCAGCCAGCGGTGCCGGGACGCGACGCTCGACACGGGCCGGGAGACGCGGGCGAGGCCGCCGTCGGGCCGGCGCACGGTCACGGCCCAGGAGCCCGGGCTGCGCATCATCACGCCCTCGAGCACGGCCTGACCGCCGACGTTGGCGTTGGCGCTCATCGATGCCACGGATCGCTCACCCGGTCCTTGTCGGCACCGGGTGAGGGAATCGTGAGCCCGTGCGCGCTACGCCGACGCAGACTGGCGGGCCTGGCGGCGACGGAATCGCTCCACCCGGCCGCCGGTGTCGACCAGCTTCTGCTTGCCGGTATAGAAGGGATGGCAGGCCGAGCAGATCTCGACGTGCAGCTCGGGCTTCGTCGCGCGCGTGGTGAACTCGTTGCCGCAGGAACACGTCACGTGCGAGACAACGTAGTCAGGATGGATGTCGGCCTTCATGGAAGTCAGGATAGCACGGGGTCTGCGGCCGAAATCGCCGCGGCCACGGCCTCGGAATCGACGTCCAGATGGGTCACGAAACGCACCGTCCGGTCGTCCAGCGCGGCGCACAGAACGCCCGCTTCGGCGAGCTTCGCGACGATCTCCGGCGCGGCCGCGGAACCGGTGGTCTTCGCGATCACGATGTTCGTCTCGACGGCCTCCGGATCGAAGCGCAGGAGGCGCGTCGAGCGCAGCCCCTCCGCCAGCCGGCGGGCGTTTCGGTGGTCGTCGGCCAGCCGCTCGACGTGGTTTCGCAGCGCGTGCAGCGCGCCCGCCGCGATTATCCCGGCCTGGCGCATGCCGCCGCCGAAGAGCTTGCGGTTGCGGCGGGCGACGGCGACGAATTCGGCCGAGCCGACGACCGCCGACCCCACCGGCGCGCCGAGGCCCTTCGAGAAGCACACGGACGCGGAGTCGACCGGCGCGGCGATCTCGGCGGGCGAGCGGTCGCTGGCCACCGCCGCGTTCCAGATGCGGGCGCCGTCCATGTGCACGCGCAGGCCGTGCTCGTGGGCGAAGCCGGCCAGCTCGGCCAGCCGCGGCTGCGGCAGCACCCGGCCGCCGACCTCGCCGATCGTGTTCTCGAGGCAGAGCAGGCTCTGGCGGGCGTGGTGCACGTCCGAGGGGTCGCGCAGCCGCGAGGCGATGTCGGACACCTCGATCAGGCCGCCCTCCCCGGGCAGCATCCGCGTCTGCACGCCGGCGAGCACGGCGGCGCCGGCCTGCTCGTGCACCACGATGTGGGCCAGCTCGTGGATGAAGAGCTCGTCGCCGGGGCGGGTGTGCGAGCGGACCGAGACGAGGTTGCCCATCGCCCCCGACGGCACGTAGACGGCCGCCTCCTTGCCGAGCATCCGGGCCACCTCGGCCTCGAGCTCGATCACGGTGGGGTCGTCGCCCCAGACGTCGTCGCCGACCTCGGCCTCGGCCATCGCCTTGCGCATGGCCGGCGTCGGCCGGGTCACGGTGTCGGAGCGGAGGTCGACGACGGGCATCGCGCGGGAGCGTATCGTTCCGGCATGGCCCTGGAGATGCGTACCGTCTGCGAGCGCTGCGACGCGCCCCTGGCCGCAGACGGGGACGCGCGCATCTGCAGCTACGAGTGCACCTTCTGCCCGGCCTGCACCGAGGCGATGTCGGGCACCTGTCCGAACTGCGGCGGCGAGCTCGTGGCCAGGCCGCGGCGGGTTGCCGCCGGCTAGCGAGGGGCCGCCGCGGGGCGGATAGTCGATGCATGGGACGGAGACAGTCGATCGTGGCCGGGATGGTCATCGCCGCAGCGATCGGTGGCATCGGCTGG
>Ga0207695_10012719_pt1 | contig 10076 bp, 7 predicted proteins | sample KBSC54metaG_FD_184354 | JGI IMG/M metagenome (GOLD analysis project Ga0207695, IMG submission 184354) | Corn rhizosphere microbial communities from Kellogg Biological Station, Michigan, USA - KBS C5-4 metaG (SPAdes) (version 2) | ecosystem: Host-associated > Plants > Roots > Rhizosphere > Soil... | reverse complement strand
GAGGTCGATGCCGCCGAAGATCTCGATGCCCGGTACCACCTTGCGCACGACGTATGCGAGCGCGGCGGTGGACTCGTAGTGATTCTTTAGCACGAGACCGCGCATGCCGCGATCCTTGGCGAGGCGCGCCAGGTCGATCGCGTCGATGGAGCGCGGAATGCTGTCGGGATCGGAGTGGACGTGGATATCGATCACGCCGCTGAGCGCGGCGGCGGCCAGCAGGATCGCGGCAGTCATACGGCCTTCGCCGCCAGCGCGACCATTTGCTGGAGGTGATTGAGGTCGTGGCCGGCCATGGTTTCGACGACCGTCTGGAACGTCATGTCGCCGCGTTCGGGGTGGTTCAGCATCTTGGCGAAAGTCTCGGGCGGGACCGCCTTGAGGAAGGCGAGATTCCAGCCGCGGATGGCGGAGAAGACGTTGAGCGCGTCGGGTGCGCTGTAGCCGGAGTACACCTTGGCCCACTCGTCCTGATCGAACGGTTGGATGGTGTGGTGCGGCTGCGCCGCCGCCTGCCGCAAGCGATACGCGAAGACGACTTCGCAATCGGCGAGGTGGCAGACAATCTCGCGCGGCGACCATTTGCCGGGCCCAGGAGCGCGGTCCGCGTCGGTTTGGTTGACGAGTGCAGCGAGTCGGTCGGGCGTCGCGGCGATCACCGCGAGAGGGTCGGCGATACCGAGGAATTTGGCGTAGGGATTCATAGATACAGGGTAGGATAGTCGTAAACGCTACGGGTGACGGAATTAGAGATCCAGGGCGACGACCTCGTGAATGAGGATGGAGGGTATGGTCAGCGTGACCGTGCCAGGGGCGTACTGGACGGCTGGTTGGGCGCTGCTCACGAGGAGTTTCACCGACTTGGGACGCGACGGGACGCGGACGACTACCTTCTGCGGCGGCAGCGGGATGAACTCGCGGATCGGGCCCTTCATCATCATGGAGTTCGTCAGATTCACCATGTGGACGGTCATCGAATCCTTCTGCCGCCAGACTGCGACGTCGAGAACTCCGGGGCCGGTGACCGTCGCCGGGTGCGGTTCGTTGCCCGCCCAGTCGACCGCGTTGCGCAGCAGTTTGCCGTGATCGGGCGAGAGAATCTCCCAGAACGTCCGATCGATGTCCCACGGGAAATAGACCACGCGACCCTTGCCGCGTTCCTGCAGGTAAACCTCGGGGATGTCCGTCTTCGCGACGCGCGGATAGACTTCCTCCATGGGCAGATCGGGATAGCTGGGAATCAGCGTGAGCGGCGCGTTGGCGTCCGTGCCGCGAGTGTGGACGCGCGACACGCCGTTGATGATGCGTGGCGCGTCCTCGAGTCCGGCGAGCAGCGGGTGCGGACCCTGCAGCCGGAGGTACGAATTCTGCATGCGTGGATCGATCGCGCCGTCGTACGATGTGCCAAACAGGTCGGCGAGTCCGAAGTCCTTGCGCTGGACGCCCGATTGGTCGTACAGTGATGTCTCGTGCGTGGCGACGATGCTGCCGCCGCGATCCACGTACTCGCGGAGTTGACGGCACTGCTGGTCGGACAGCGCCGCGATGTTCGGCAGGATCAGCACCTTGTATTGGTCGACGTGCGCCGCGTCGAGGAGTTGATCGTGGACCATCTCGAACGGGATGCGCGCCTCGATCAGCGCCTGATAGTAGCCGAGAGTGTGGTCCTCCACCTTCTGGCGCGCGCGTTCGGCGCCGTAGAAGTGCGCCGTCTGTTGCGAGTAGACTATGGCCACGCGCGCCAGCGGACGCTCGTTGCGCAGGTACCGCTCGTTGCGATAGGCCCAGTTGAAGACGTCCTCGACGGGCTGCAGCCAGCGCTTGTCGTGGAGAGTGCCGGAGAACTTGATGAACCAGGGACGCAGTCCGTTGGCGATTCCGTCGATGGCCCACAGCTTGATTTCGGGGCCGCTCTGGACGGAGTCCTTCCAGCGGTACGCCTCCTCGACGCCGACGCTGAACATGCCGCAGATGGCCTTGCCGCCCATAGTGGAGCGGTACTCCTTGCCGTTTTTGCCGTTGGCCCACGGCGCGGCGACGCCGCTACGCGCCTGCCGGTCGGCAACCATCATGGGAGCGCGCTCGCCGATCGCCTTCATGTCCAGATCGCTGAGCGCGCCGCCACCGGAGTTGGGGACGTAGCAGGCGTTGGGATTGATCTTGCGGATCTCGTCGTCCCACAGATGCCAGAGATCGAACAGGCGCTGCTGATGCCACGCGGTATAGGCGCGGCGCGCGGGGTCGTGCGGATTGGTTGTGCGCGGCAGATCCATGCCGCTGGCTTTGTGAAAATTCTCCCGGCAGTGCTCGCAGTAGCACATGCCGCTGCCGGCCCAGCGATTGCTGAAGACCGCATCCACCTTGTACATCTCGACGATCTCGCGCGTCACCTGCGTCATGAAATCGAAATTGTACGGACCGAGCGCGCACGTGACCCAGAGATCCGGCGACGCCCAATGGCGGCGCTTCTTGCCGTCGGCCTCGACCGCGATCCAGTCGGGATGCGCATCGTACACGTCCTGGTGGACGGCATGCGGATCGGTGCGCGCCATCACGACCATGTTCTGCTTGCGGCATCCCGCTACCAGGTCGCCGAAGGGATCGGTGTCCTTCATCCACGGCGTCTTGTAATGCAGCGGGATCTTCGTGGGATAGAAGGCCACGCATCCGCCGGCGCTGAGGCAGGCCGCGTCGGAGTGAGTGCGGCGGAAGTAGTCCAGCCAGAATGTGAGGTCGTACTTGCCGGGGTCATCTTCGACGAGAGTGAGTTGCGCCCATCGCATGGGCTTGTCGAACCAGGGGCCTGGGTCGGCGGGGCTCGCTTGAGCGAGCGCTGCGGCGGCGGCGGTGGCCGCGAGGAATTCACGACGGGTCGAGGGCATGGGGTCCTTTCGCGGTCAGCCTGCTTGCGCAAGCACGACGCGCATCAATACGGTAGCGCCATTCGCGCAATCTTCCCAGCGCGTCAGCTCGCGGGGCGAATGGCTGATGCCGGCAACGCTCGGCACGAAGATCATGCCCATGGGTCCGAGGGTCGCCATCGCCTGCGCGTCGTGGCCGGCGCCGCTGGGCAGTCGCTTGGTCTTCAGCCCCATCCTTGCGCAGACCGACTCGATGGATTCCTGCACCCACGGAGTCGCCAGCGCCGCGTCGTGGTGCGCTACCGGCTTGAGTTCGATTTCCGTGCCGGTCTTGCGCGCGATCTCAGCGGCACGTGCGCGAATCTGCGTGGCGAGTCCATGGATCTTGCCCGCCGAGAGGTCGCGCAGTTCGATGGTCTGCACCACGCGGCCGGGCACGACGTTGGGCGCGTTCGGCGTGACGTTGATCTGTCCGACGGTGCCCACCTGGCGTCCGGGAGTCGCGCGGACGATGTCGTTGACGGCGATGGTCAGGTACGATGCGGCGACGAGCGCGTCCTTGCGGTCGGGCATGGGGGTGGTGCCGGCGTGATTGGCGAAGCCGCGAATCTCGGCGTCGTAGCGGTCGATGGCGACGATGCCTTCCACGACGCCGATCGGAATTCCGTCGCGCTCGAGAGTGCCGCCCTGCTCGATGTGCAGTTCCAGATAGCAATGGAAGCTGCCTTTGGCGCGCACGGCCTCGGCGATCTTTTCGGGATTGCCGCCGATCTTGCGGAGCGCGTCGCGCTTCGTGGCGCCGTTCCAGACGGTGTCCAACTCGCCGGGGTCGAGGTGCCCGGCGGCGGCGCGGCTGCCCGCCAGTCCGTTGTTGAAGGCGACGCCTTCTTCGTTGGTCCAGATGACGACCTCAAGCGGGCGGCGGGTCGCGATGCGATGCTCGTTGAGCGTCTGCACGGTCTCGATCGCAGCCAGCGAGCCGAGGTCGCCATCGAAATTTCCGCCGTTGGGTACGGAGTCGATGTGCGACCCGAAGAGCACCGGCGCCAGGGATTCGTCCGATCCGGGGCGCCGCGCGGAGATGTTGCCCGCCGCGTCGATCTGCGGCTTGAGGCCGGCGGCGTCCATGAGGCCCATCACGTAGCGGCGGCCGGCGACATCGGAATCCGAGTACGCGACGCGGCTGACGCCGTCGGCGAACGTGCCGCCGGACGGACGGCCGAACTCGGCGAGCCGTTCGGTGTGGTCGCGCAAACGCGCGCCATTTACCAGCGGGACGTCGGCGGCCCGGGCCAGCGGCGCTGCGGCGAGCGCTGCGAGGAAACTGCGTCGATCGATCATGCTCCGAAAAACTCCTGAAGATAGCGCAGCCAGTTGCCGCCCAGAATCTTCTCGACGTCCGCCGTCTTGTAGCCGCGCTTGGCCAGGCCGCGCGACACGTTGCGGAAGCGGTCGGGCTTGTCCAACTCGGGCACCCATGGCGGCCAGCGCACGTTGTACGACGCTTTGAATTCGCGCAGGCGGGGCGCCAGCCAGGTCTCCTTCGTGGCCGTGGTTTCGATGCCGCGGATGTTGAAGTCCGTGCTGAGTCCGACGTGCTCGATGCCGCAGACCTTGACGGCACGGTCGATGTGATTCAGGTAGTCCTCGACGGAGGTGTCGGGGCGCGGTCCGACGAAGTAGCCGAGTGCGACGATGCCGGTCATGCCACCGCGATTTGCCATGGCGCGCAGCAGTGCGTCGGACTTGGCGCGCGGATGGAAGTAGATCGACTGGCACATGGTGTGGGTGAAGCAGGGGGCGCGCTTGGCGAAGGCGATGCCGTCGGCGCTGGTCTGGTCGCCGCAATGCGAGAGGTCGACGATGATGCCGAGTTCGTCCATCTTGGCGACGGCTTCGAGGCCGAAGTCGCTGAGGCCGGCATTGGTCCGCTCGGTGCAGCCGTCGCCGAGCAGGTTGCGTGCGTTGTAGGTCAGTTGAATGCAGCGGGCGCCGGCGGCGTAAAGGCGATTCAGGTTGGCGATGTTGCTCTCGAGGATGGTGCCGTTCTGAAATCCGAGTATGATCGCGAGCTTGCCTTCTGTCTTGGCGCGCCGGATGTCGGCGGCTTTCTCGCAGCGGATTAGCTGGCCGGGGTGCTCGTCGAAGCGAGCCTTCCAGGCTTGCAGGTCGCGCATGGCGACAGTGAAGTTGGCGTTCGAGAGGCTGGTCTGGATGGCGGTGTAGCCGGAGCGTTTGGCGGCGTCGAACCCGCCCGCGTCCCAGGTCTCGATGGAGAGGCTATCGATCACGATGGCACGGTTGTAGAGGTCGTCCAGGTCGTCGGCGCGCGCGCCGAGTGCCAGCATGGCGGCGCCGGCCGCGCCCGCAAACTCTCGCCGATTCATTGCCGCATCATACCAGAGCGGTCGAACGGAACTCGAGCTCTGCGTCATTCACGCCAAGACGCAAAGCCGCGAAGAAAACGTAGGATCTTGTTGTTGGCATCATTGAGCAGTGGCATCAACTCGGAAATTCTAGTGAACTGACCAAGGCGATGCCCGCGCCATGCGAAAGCCGCTGATTCGGCCGGCGCGCCTACATCCCGCGCATGATAGAATTCAGCTAACCGGAGGGCACTGCTGTGCGTTCAGTCGTTTGGGGATTCCTTGCCTGTTCCTGCCTCTTTGCTGCTGCGCCGAAAGAGGTCACTTTTCACAAAACTGTTGAGCCGATTTTGCAGGCTCGGTGCCAAACGTGTCATCGACCGGGTGAAGCCGCGCCGATGTCGCTGCTGACGTATAAGGACGCGCGGCCGTGGGCGAAGGCGATCAAAGATGCCGTCTTGCTGCGCAAGATGCCCCCATGGTTTGCGGACCCGGCGCACGGAAACTTCAGTAACGACCGGCGCCTCTCGAAGGAAGAAATCGACGCGCTTGTTGGCTGGGCCGATACGGGCGCGAAGGAAGGCAACCTGAAAGACGCGCCGCCGCCGAAGACCTTCGCCGAAGGCTGGGCGATGGGCAAACCCGATCTGGTGCTGCAGATGCCGCAGCCGTACAACGTGCCGCAGACCGGGACCATCGAGTACACCTACATCGCCGTCCCCACCGGCTTCACCGAGGACAAGTGGGTGCAGCAGGTGGAAGTCCGGCCGGGCGACCGGTCGGTGGTGCATCACATCGTGATGCTGGTGCGGCCTCCCGGGGCGAAATACATGCCGGACGCGAAGCCGGGAATTCCGTATGTTCCACCGAAGGATCCGGACGACGGCAAGCATGAGCCCGACACAGGCAAGGGTCAGTTCCAGTTGGCAGGTGCGGTGCAGATTGTGGGCGTGTATGTCCCGGGCGGCCTGCCGTACGTGCTGCAACCCGGCCAGGCGCGGCTGATCCCCAAGGGCTCGGACGTCATTTTCCAGATGCACTACACGACGAATGGGAAAGCCGCGGCGGACCAGAGCCGCATCGGGTTCATCTTCGCCAAGGAGCCGCCGAAGGAGCGCGTGGTGAACACGTTCGTCTCGAATCTGAACTTCCGGATTCCGCCGCAGAATCCGGACTTCCCCGTGCACGCAAAAGTGACGCTGTATGCCGACGCCAGCGTGCTGGCGCTCTTCCCGCACATGCACGTGCGCGGCAAGTCGTTCGAGTATCGCGTGACCTATCCGACGGGCGAAACGGAGACGCTGCTGGACGTGCCGAAATACAATTTCAACTGGCAGTTGAGCTACTACCTGAAGGAGCCGAAGGTGTTGCCGAAGGGCTCGGTGATCGAGGTGATCGCGCACTTCGACAATTCGCCGAATAACCCGTTCAATCCCGATCCCACGAAGGACGTCTACTGGGGCGACCAGACGTGGGAAGAGATGATGGCGGGGTTCATCGACTTCGCCATGCCGGTGACCACGACAATGCGCGACATCGCGGTACCGAAGAAGACGTCGGCGGCTCCAGCGGGCAACTAGCGCGGCGGGTCTTGATACGATGGTCTCGTGCAAGTTTTGCGAGACCTTCGGTACGCCCTGCACACGCTCCGGACCAGCCCCGCGTACACGCTGATGTGCATTGCGGTGCTGGCGCTCGGGATCGGCGCGAACGCCGCGATTTTCAGTGTGCTCAATAGCGTGGTGCTGAACGCGCTGCCGTATCCGCACCTCTCCCAACTCGTGTTTCTGTGGGAACGCTTTCCAGGCCTGCCCGCGCCCATCGGCGATCGCATGCAGGTCGTGCGTAAGAACTACGAGGACTGGCAGCGGCAGGCAACCGTGTTCTCGGCGATTGAATCTTATCGGGGCATGCGGCTTGAAGAAACCGGCGGCGATCATCCGCGGCGCATCAAGGCGGGCTTCGCTTCGCCTGGACTTTTTCCGATGCTCGGGACGCAGGCGCGCATCGGCCGGATCTTCAGCGGAAACGAGGACCGCGTCGCCGTCCTCAGCGACCCGTATTTCGAAAAGCAATTTCACCGCGACCCCGGTGTGCTCGGCCGGACCGTCAGTTTGGGGGGCGTGGCGTATACCGTGATCGGCGTGCTGCCGCCGCTTTTCCACGTGCCTTCTACGTATGAGGGCAGCGATCAGGTGACGGCGGACGTCTGGCTGCCGCTCTCCCGCCTTTGGCCGGGACTGCAGGGCGATTACGAGCACGCTCTCACTGTGGCCGCTCGGATGAAACCCGGGGTCAGCCTGGCGCAAGCGCGCGCGCAAATGGAGAGCATCGCAGCGACCCTCCGCGAAACGGACCCCAAGCACGACGAGGGCTGGCACACGGCCGTATTTCCCTTCACAGTGGAAGATGCCAAGCCCGAGATGCACACCGCGCTATACGTGCTGATGGGCGCGGTCGGATTCCTCCTGTTGATTGCCTGCGCGAACCTGGCGAACCTTACCCTTGCACGCGCGGCCATGCGGTCGCGCGAGATCGCGGTGCGGCTGGCGCTCGGGGCCACGCCGGGGCGCATCGTGTCGCAGTTGGTGACTGAGGCGCTGGTCGTTTCGATCGCTGGCGCGGCCTTGGGACTGCTGCTGGCTCGATGGGCGGTGCAACTGATGGTTGCGTTTAAACCCGAAGACATCCAGCGGCCTGAATTGATTTCGGTGAATCTGCCCGTGTTCGGCTTTGCTGCCGCGGCGGCCGTGGTGACCACGATCCTGTTCGGGCTTGTGCCGTCGCTCGGTGCTGCGCGCGCTGATTTGTCGGGCGCGTTGAAGGCCGGTGGCTGGGGCGTGTCGGCCGTGCGCGTGCGCAGCCGGCAGTTCCTCATCGCGATTGAAGTGGCGCTCGCCCTGATGCTGGTGAGCGGCGCCGCCCTGATGATCCGCAGCTTTCACGAGGTGCTCGCCACGGGCATCGGGTTCGATACGAGCCGCATCACCAGCGCCGATATCGACCTGCCGGACAAATCGTACACTAACGCGTCCTCGCGCTCGCGCTTCTATCGCGCACTGATCGATCGCGCCGGCTTGCTCCCGGGTGTCGTGGCGGCCGCTATCACCGATACGCTGCCGCTGCACAGCCTCAGCTTTTCCAATTTCTTCATCAGCGGCCGGCCCGATCCGCCGATGGATGCGCTGCCTATTGCGGATAAGTCGCACGTCAGCCCGTCGTATTTCAACGCGATCGGACTGCGCCTCGAAGCGGGGCGCTGGCCTACCGAACACGACCAGCATGTCGCGATTGTGAACCGCGCGTTCGTGCAGAAGTTCTTTCCAGGCGAGAACCCGCTGGGCAAGATTCTGCTGAACGGCGATCATAAGGAGCCTTGCGAAATCGTGGGCGTCGCGGCGGACTATCGCGCGTTCGGCGCGGAGAACGGCAATCGGCCCACGCTGTTTTACATCGACCTCGACCAGCCGCACGCTACGCTATTGGTGCGCGGTGGCGGTCCGGCGCAACCTCTGGCGGCGGCGCTGCGGGATGCCGTGTGGTCGCTGGATCGCAACCAGCCGGCCATCGAGGTCCAGCCGATGGCGTTCTACGTGGACGAATGGCTGTCGCAGCGGCGCTTCAATACGCTGCTGCTGGAGATCTTCGCGGGACTGGCGCTGCTGCTCGGCACGATTGGGATCTACGGCGTGCTGGCGAACCTGGTGGCGTCGCGCACTCGCGAGATCGGGATTCGCATGGCGATTGGCGCGAGTCCGGGAGAGATCGGGAGGATGGTGCTGCGGCAGAGCATGGCGCCGGTCGCGGTCGGGCTGACGGTCGGGCTTGGTGGGAGTCTGGTGCTGAGCCGGTTTTTGGAATCGCTGCTCTTCCAGGTGAGGCCGAGGGATCCGCTGTCGCTGGTGTTGGCGTCGTGCGCGGTCTTGCTGGCCGCGCCGGCGGCGATTTACCTGCCGCTGAGGCGGGCGACGCGCGTGGATTGCACGGTGGCGTTGCGGGACGAGTAGGGAGCGACTGGGAGCTGGTGGCGCTCCCTCACGGTCGCGGCTCCGATAGCGGCGGCGAGTAGGGATGAAACAGAGCAGCGCGCCTTTGGCGCGTCGGCCGAGCTGGCGCTCGGCAACCGGCGACGTTCGCTGCGGATACGATGCCGCCGGAGGATTAGCAGCGGTTGGCCCGTGAGATTTACAAAGAGATGATCGAGGTGAAGTCCGGTTTCGCCCATGCGGCCCGACATCATGAAGGCGCGCGTGACCGACGCGATGCGGCCGGGCGTCGTCACGGCGCCGACCATGGCAGTGGGGGGCTCGGACGGCCGCTATCTGCGCAGCGCGGGAATTCCGACGTATGGCATTCAGGGCTTCTTCCAGGATCGCGACGACGTGCGCGCGCGGCCGCGACGAACGGATGCTGGTCCGCTATTCGAGCGTGTACTCGAATTCGTAAGAGTGCTTGCCGCCTTCGATGACGATCGTGAGCGAGCCGGCAATGCCAGTCAGTTCGTCCGCGCCCGAATCCGGCACGACGGTGACCGAAAGCTGCGGGACACCGCGATTCATGGTGGCGCTGTGCTGCAGCACAAACGACCCGCTGCGACCAGCCAGCGTACCGGTGACGCGCTCCATGGCGACGTACCCTGCCGACCCCTTGACGCCGGACATGTAACTCAGCATCTCGCCGCGAGCCGTCGCGTCCAGATCCCCGCTATATTGCTTGTCGAGCGACATCCGGCCCGCAACGTCGGACGGTAGCGGATTCAATTTCACTTCGAACGTTCCGCTCGCCCTCACTTCTTCGGGTCCCCGAACGTGATTGTCGATTCGCCCGAATACTTGTGGTAATTGCGGAA
>Ga0207695_10012716_pt1 | contig 10078 bp, 5 predicted proteins | sample KBSC54metaG_FD_184354 | JGI IMG/M metagenome (GOLD analysis project Ga0207695, IMG submission 184354) | Corn rhizosphere microbial communities from Kellogg Biological Station, Michigan, USA - KBS C5-4 metaG (SPAdes) (version 2) | ecosystem: Host-associated > Plants > Roots > Rhizosphere > Soil... | reverse complement strand
GGACGATCAAGTACATTATATGAAGACCTTCATGACACTCTCCGCGAACCGCGGCCTCGACCCCGGTGCCTGGTCGATGCGCCTCGTGCCAGTGGCCGCGGCACTGGCGATCCTGTCGGCCTGCTCCGTGCCGCCGGTGCAGCCCCCCGTGACTTCGGTGCCACTGTCCACCGCATTCGCGCAGGCCGCGCCGGTGGCCGCTACCGCCCAGACCATTGACGGCGCCTGGTGGGCCGACTACGGTGATGCGACGTTGACAACACTGGTCGAGGAAGCCTCGACCGCGAACCAGGATGTCGTGATCGCGCTGCAACGCGTCGCGCAGGCGCGTGCGGGTCGCGATGGGCAGAGTTCCCGTCTGTGGCCCACGGTGGGCGTGCAGGCCTCCGCCTCACGCAGCGACAGCGGACTGCCCGACCCCGTCAAGCAAGGCATGCCCGACACACGCGCACTGCGCGCCGGCATCGACGTGGCCTGGGAGATCGACCTGGCCGGTGGCGTACGGGCGGCGCGCGACGCGGCGCAGGCCGATGCTGCCGCCGCAGCGGCGGGTGTCGAGGGCGCGCGGTTGCTGGTGACCAGCGAGGTCGCACGGCAGTACTTCGTGCTGCGCAGCGCCGAGGAGCGTCTGCGCATCGTGCAGGCTCTCGCGGCGGCCCAGCGCGAAACGGCGACCCGCGTCGCCAGCCGCCTGAGCGAAGGCGAGGCCAGCGCCTTCGACCTGGACCGCGCGCGCGCCGAGGCCGATGAGTTCGATGCGCAAGTGCCGCCGTTGCGGATGCTGGCGGGCACCTCGCAGACGCGGCTGGCCGTGCTGCTCGGCCGCAACCCGTCGGCCCGCGTCGTCGACGAGAACGCAGGCTTTGCGTGGCCTGCTGCGCGCGAGATCGGCACCGGCCAGCCCAGCGAATTGCTGCGGCGCCGTCCCGACCTGATCGCTGCCGAGTCGCGCGTCGCGGCCGAGACGCTGCGCGGCGCCGAGGCGCGAGCCCAATATTGGCCCAAGCTCTTTCTGAGCGCCTTGTTCGGCCGGGAGGACCTGCGGCTGAATGCACTCGATCTTGCACCGGTGCATTTCTCGAACGTCGCGCTGGCCTTTGCCATGCCGGTCTTCAACGCCGGTCGCATCGATGCGGGCGTCCGCGTGCAGTCGGCGCGCGCCGACGAGGCGCTGCTGGTCTGGCAGAAGGCGGTGCTGGTCGCCGTGCAAGAGGTCGAGGACAGCCTGCTCGTGCGCACCCAGGAGGCCGAGCGAGCCGCTGCGCTGAGCAGCACCGTCGACCACCGCCGCCGCTCGCTGCAGCGCGCGCAATCGCTGCAGCGTGAAGGACAGATCGACCTGCTGGTGCTGCTCGACGTGCAGCGCTCGGTGCTGTCCAGCGAACTCGCCCTGTCGGACAGCCGCCTTCAGCAGGTGCTGGCCGACGTGCAGCTCTACAAGGCGCTGGGCGGCGGTCTCGTGTCGACTCGCGCCGGCAGTGCCATGACTTCCTTTGCCGAGAGGACAGCCCAATGAACAGAACTTTCTACGCCGTCGCCCTCGTGGCCGTGGCCGCTGCCTGCGTACAGCTGGCCGCCTGCAGCCGCCCGCCGGCACCGGTCGCCGTCGTCAAGCCGGTCTTCGTGACCACCGTGACCCCCGCCGCGTCTGCGCAAACACGCAGCTTCACCTCCGTGGTCCGCGCCCGTGTCGAGACGGACCTGGGTTTCCGCACCGGCGGCAAGGTGGTGGATCGGCTGGTCGAGGTGGGCGACACAGTCAAGTCCGGTCAGGCGCTGGCGCGGCTGGATCCGGGCGACTATCAACTGGCCGTGGGCGCTGCCGCCGATCAGGTCCAGGCGGCGTCGGTCGATGCTCAGCAGGCCGCGTCCGACGAAGCCCGCCTGCGCCGCCTGTTGGTCGATGGTTCGGTGGGCGCTGCCGACCACGAGCGCCAGAAGGCGCGTGCCGACGCAGCCGCCGCGCGGCTGGAGCAGGCGCGCCGCCAACTCGATCTGGCACGCAATCGCCAGGGCTACGCGACGCTGGTGGCGCCCTATGCCGGCGTGGTCACCGCGCTGCGCTTCGAGCGTGGCCAGGTGGTGACCGAAGGCCAGCCGGTGCTGTCGCTGGCCCGCGACGGCGAGCGCGAGATCGTCGCCGACCTGCCCGAGGAATGGGTCGGCCGAGTGCGCACGCTCGCCGCCACGGCCACGCCCTGGCACGACGCCAAGTCACCGCTGGCGCTGGTGCTGCGCGAGCTCTCGCCGCTGGCCAGCGCGCAAGGCCGGACCTTCCGCGTGCGCTACGCTGCGGCCCCGGAATCGCGCGTGCAAGTCGCCGCCCTGCCGCTGGGCAGCACCATGCAGCTGAACCTGTCCGGGCAACCGACCGGGCCGGCGACCACCGCCGTGCCGGTCACTGCGCTGGTGAAGGCCAGCGCGTCCGCAGGGGTCTGGGTGCTCGACGCCAAGAGCTCGGGCCTGGTGTTCACGCCCGTGCAAGTCGTGGCCATCGACGACGCCTCGGTGCATGTCACCGGCCTGGCCGGCGGCAGCCGGGTGGTCAGCGTCGGCGCACAAAAGCTCGACGCCGGCATCTCGGTGCGAGCGATCGAGCGCACGCCCGAAGCAGGCTCGGCTGCCGTCGCCAGGAGCGGCTCATGAGCGGAGGTTCGAAGCGCTTCAACCCGTCGGAATGGGCCGTCACGCACCGGCCGATGGTGCTGTTCCTGATCATCGCGACGCTCATCGTCGGTGGCTTTTCCTTCAGCCGGCTCGGCCGCCTGGAGGACCCCAACTTCGACGTGCCGACGATGACGGCCATCGTCGTGTGGCCGGGCGCCACCGCGCAGGACGTGCAGGACGAGGTGCTCAACCGCATCGAGCGCAAGCTGCAGGAACTCGACCACTTCGACTACGTGCGCAGCTTCGCCCGCCAGGGCTATGGCGGCATCACGCTTTGGATGAAGGGCGGCAGCAGCAAGGAGGAGCTGGAGAACGCCTGGTACCAGGTGCGCAAGAAGATCGGCGACGTGCGCCAGGAGTTCCCCGAAGGCGTGCGCGGGCCGTTCTTCAACGACGAGTACAACGACCGCTACAGCGTGCTCTACGCGGTGAGCGCGCCCGAGCTGTCGATGGCCGAGCTGCTGACGGTCACCGAAGACGTGAAGCGGCGCATCCAGAGTGTCGACGGCGCCGCCAAGGTCGACGTGCTGGGCAAGCAGGCCGAGCGCGTGTACGTGGAGCTGTCGACGCGGCGGCTGGCCGCATTGGGAATCGCCCCGACCGCGGTATTCGACGCGCTGGCGCGGCAGAACCTAGTGACCCCGGCCGGCTCGGCCGACGCCACCCACGATCGTGTGCAGGTGCGGGTGGACGGCGGGCTGCGCAACGCGGCGGACGTCGCCAACGTGACGCTGGAGGTGGGCGGCCAACTGCTGCGGCTTGCCGACATCGCGACCGTGCGCACCGGCTACGAAGATCCTCCGAGCATGACCATCCGCCACAACGGCGTGCCGGTCCTGGCCATCGGCGTGACGATGCAGGGCAACGGCAATGTGCTGGACTTCGGGCGCGCGCTCGACCAGCGGCTGGCGCAGGTGCGGCAGGAACTCCCGGCGGGCGTGCAGATTCAGCAATACGCGGATCAACCGCGGGTGGTGGCCGAGTCCGTCTGGGAGTTCGAGCGCTCGTTCCTGGAGGCGCTGGCCATCGTGCTGGCGGTGTCGTTCCTGTTCCTGGGCTGGCGCACCGGCATCGTCGTGGCCGCGTCGGTGCCGCTGGTGCTCGGGCTGGTGGCGGCCGTGATGTACGCCGCCGGCTGGGCGCTAGACCGCATCTCGCTGGGCGCACTGATCATCGCGCTGGGCCTGTTGGTCGACGACGCCATCATCGCGGTGGAGATGATGGTGGTGAAGCTGGAAGAAGGCTGGGACCGCCTGCGCGCTGCCACGTACGCCTACACGTCCACCGCATTGCCGATGCTGACCGGCACGCTGGTCACGGCCGCCGGGTTCATGCCGGTGGGCTTCGCGAAGTCGATCGCCGGTCAGTACGCGGGCGGCATCTTCTGGGTCGTGGGCGCGGCGCTGATCCTGTCGTGGGTGGTGGCCGTGGTGTTTACGCCGTACCTCGGCGTCCTGCTGTTGCCGAAGAACCTGGGGAATCCGGAGGCGGGCACACACCACGACCCGTACGACCGGCCCGTCTACCGCCGGCTGCGCGGCGTCATTGACTGGGCCGTGCAGCGCCGAGCGTGGGTGCTGGGCACCACAGTGCTGGTGTTCGCCATCGCCGGCGCCGGCATGCTGAAGGTGCAGCAGCAGTTCTTCCCGACCGCGTCGCGGCCGGAGCTGCTGGTGGAACTGCGGCTGCGCGAGGGCGCGTCGTTCGCCGCCACCGAGAACCAGGTGAAGCTGCTCGAGGCCCGCCTGGCGAAGGACCCGGACATCGAGTTCTTCACCGCTTACACCGGTGCCGGCACGCCGCGCTTCTATCTGTCGATCCAGCCGGAGCTGCCGAACCCAGGGTTCGCGCAGTTCGTCGTCAAGACGGCCGGTATCGAGCAGCGCGAACGGGTACGCGCCCGTCTCATGGACCTGTTCGCCAAGGACGAAGTCTTGCCCGACGTCAACGCACGCGTGCTGCGTCTCGAGTTCGGGCCGCCGGTAGGCTTTCCGGTGCAGTTCCGCGTGATCGGCCCGGACAAGGCGCAGGTGCGCGAGATCGCCTACCGGGTGCGCGACGCGGTGCGCCGCAGCGCTCTGGTGCGCGACACGCAACTCGACTGGAACGAGCAGGTCCGCTCAGTGCAGGTCCATGTCGATCAGGACAAGGCACGGCTGCTGGGCCTGTCCAGCGCCGACATCCAGGGCCTGGTGCAGACGACGCTGGACGGCGCGCCGGTGACGCAGATCCGCCGCGGGGAGGAACTCGTCGACGTGGTCGTGCGGGCCACTCCTGACGAGCGCCAGAGCATTGGCCAGCTCGGCGATCTGCAGGTGTTCACGCGCAGCGGCGTCACCGTGCCGCTGTCGCAGCTGGCCCGCATCGAGCCGGGCTTCGAGGAGCCAGTGCTGTGGCGGCGCAATCGCGACATGGCACTGACGGTGCGCAGCGACGTTGTCGATGGTGTGCAAGGCCCCTACGCCACGGCGCAGATCCGGCCGTCGCTGCAGCCCATCGTCGACGGGCTGCCGCCGGGCTACCGCATCGAGGAAGGCGGCGCGATCGAGGAAAGCGACAAGGCAAACAAGGCGCTGTTCGCGGTGTTCCCGGCGATGTTCGCGGTGATGCTAACGCTGCTGATGATCCAGCTGCAGAGCTTTTCGCGGCTGTTCATGGTGTTCATGACGGGCCCGCTGGCCCTGATCGGCGTGGTGCCGGCGCTGCTGCTGTTCCAGGCGCCGTTCGGCTTCGTTGCGCTGCTCGGCGTGATTGCGCTCGGCGGGATGATCATGCGCAACTCGATCATCCTCGTCGATCAGATCGATCGGGACATCGCGCGCGGCGTCGCGCCCTGGGACGCGATCGTTGACGCCACTGTGCGGCGATCGCGCCCGGTGGTGCTGACGGCTGCCGCCGCGGTGCTGGCGATGATCCCGCTCACGCGCAGCGTGTTCTGGGGACCGATGGCGATCTCGATCATGGGCGGTCTCGTCGTCGCCACGGCGCTGACCCTCGTCTTCGTGCCGGCGCTGTACGCCGCGTGGTTCCGCGTCCGGCGCGACGGCCCAGCGCAGGCACCCGACGCGGCACCCATGACCGCCAGCGCGTGACACCCAACCTTCATCCAAACTTCTAAACGGAAAGTGAGACAGCAATGTCAACAGATCAGAAAGAGCAGGCGCAGCGCGTGGCGATCGTCACAGGGGCAGCGACAGGCATCGGGGAAGCGACCGCACGCGCGCTGCACGCTGCCGGATATCGTGTGTTCGGGACCTACCGCAAGCTCCCGGCGACGAAGGTTCCGGGCGTCGACTATGTGCTCTGCGATGTGACCAGCGATGAGGCGGTCGATGCAGCGGTGCGCGAGGTCCTAGAGAAGACAGGCCGCATCGATCTGCTGGTCAACAACGCGGGAGTCGGGTTGGTGGGGGCTGCGGAGGAATCTTCCCTCGAACAGGCCAGGTCTGTCTTCGACGTCAATCTGTTCGGTGTCATTCGCATGACCAAGGCGGTCCTGCCGTTGATGCGCCAGCATCGGTCGGGACGCATCGTCAACATCAGCTCGGTGATGGGCTTGATTCCCTCGCCCTTCATGGCGCTGTATTCAGCCAGCAAGCACGCGGTGGAGGGCTACTCGCAGGCGCTGGACCACGAGGTCAGAGCCTGCGGGATCCGGGCCGTTCTCGTCGAACCGGGCTACACCCGCACCACGTTCGAGAGCAACGCGCTGGCAGCCGACCAGCAGAGCGAACCCTACGCGCTGGGCCGAGCGAACGCCGAAGCCGTGTTGCGTACCGAGGTCGCGAAAGCCGACCCACCGGACGTGGTGGCCAGGACAGTCGTCATCGCAGCCACCGCCGCGAAGCCGCGGCTGAGGTACACGGCGGGTCGTGACGCCACAACAGTCAGTCTGCTCAGACGCTTCGTGCCGGCGTCCGCGTTCGACAAGAGCTTGCGCAAGCGCATGCAGATGCCGGCATAGGCCCGAGAGCTGCCTTCAGGCACAGATGTTGACGGCACCACGGCGGGTACGGTCTTATCCCGTCTCGATCGTCGGGTCCTTCCTTATCGGGCGGGATAAACGACCGGCACCAGAAGACTCCCACCCGGATATCCGCATGCAGTTGCGCCGCGCGTGATCGGCCATCTTGGCGCCCGCGCATCAAGCTGATGCGACATGCACTTGGGCTTCGGCTTTCCGTCGTCGAGTCCGGTCCCCGACGGTGAGTTCATCTCACCCTGGTCATGTTCGCGTTAAGGTGCTTTCGAATAGGCGGCCATGAACACCCGCACCGCTTCGCGCAGCAGCGCTCTGTTCTCGCGCGCATCGGGCATACCGAGCTTCAGCAGCCCGCGGATGTGGCCGTCGCCGAGGAACATCGACAGGAACAGGTCCGCCGCCCGACGCGGGTGCCGTATGTTCAGCGTGCCCTGCGCATCAGCGCGGCGCAGATAGGCAGCCAGATCACCGATCAGCCTGTCGGCTCCCTGTCTGTAAAACGCCTCGCAAGCCTCGGGCTGTGACCCCGCCGCGCCGTAGAGCGAGCGAAACTGGCCCAACGCGTCCTCCTCGCGCGCCAGCGTCAGGAACTGCTCTCCGACGGCCAGCAGAGACTTCTGTGGCTGTGTCGGGTCCAGCGCTTCGACGCCGGCGAGGCCGCCCATCACGCGATCGGTGCGATCGCGAATCACCGCCTCGAACAGCCCTTCTTTCGAAGCGAAGTGGCTGTAGATGGTCATCTTCGAAACGCCGGCTTCCGCGGCGATGGCATCGACGCTGGCCCGCTCCAGGCCGTGCGCATTAAAGTGGTTGTGCGCCGCTTCCACGATCCGCCGCAGGCGCTCGGGGTCGCGCGGCCGGCCGCGACGCGGCTGAGGCGTGACATGCTTTTCGGTTTGGTACATCGGCGTCTTTCTGTACTTTACGGTCCACCATCTTCCATTATAGTTACTGGACGATAAAGTACAGTATATTGGGCCTTCACAACGCACCTGTCTCGTGGGCGTCGACACGACAGCACGCCGCCCGCGCACCAGCCGTTGTGCGCTGGCACAGCCGAGCGCCCAGTTGGTACTCCAGATCGCCGACCAGATGCGTCACTACAGCAGACGGAATGTCGAGCTTGCCAGCGCACGCGGCGAAGCCGTCCTCGGTAGCACTCGCTCGACCACCATCATTGGTCGCTGTTCGTCCACGACGCACGGAAGCGGAACGGAAACTGGCCCAGGACCTCGCGGGCGATGTCGGCGTTGGCGCTGCCTGCGACTATGACCTCGACCTGAATCCCGAACTGCGCGTCGTTGGTGACGTCGAGCCGGGAGATCGAGGCGCCAGCCTCGTGCAGCGCCGTGCGCAGCGCATCCGCGTCTCGCGCTGCCTGAGCTCGGGCTTGAAGATCTTGCCGACGCCGGTCAGCGGCATGGCCGCTACCAGCCTGATCGCCTTGGGCATCGCGGCGCGTTCGGTGATCTGCTCTTTGGCGAACGACAGCAGCTCGTCCTCCGTCGCACGAGCGCCGAGTTGCCGTCGCCTGCGGGCATGGCGAGTTTGGACGGTTGTGCTCCGCAAGAATTGCGTCCACCGCCCTGCCCCGAAGCCGCTTGGCTCGGACCGAAGAGCGTGGCACGCTGATTATTAGCCCAATCGAAAGAGTGGGACACACCGACACAAGCCCGTCTCGATTAACGCTAGCCCCCGAACAGCTGTTTGAGCTCACCGGCTACAAGCGCGGCGCCGAGCAGGCACGCTGGCTCAAGGAGAACGGATTCAAGTTTCGACTCGACCGACTTGGGAAGCCCCGTGTTGATCGCGCTCACTACGAGGCAAGGATGGGCAGCAAGCCCGCCTTCGGGGAGCAGAGCATCGGCGGCTCGCCAACTGGACTGCATTGACTGGGGCGCAAACATCATGACGACGGAAGTAAAGATCGCGCCGCACCTGTATTTGATCAAGCGCCAGCGCCACAACGTCTACTACACGCGCTTGGGCGGCAAACGAGTGCCGCTCGGCAGCGACGAGCAGCAGGCGCGCGGAAAACTGGTCGCTCTGCTTGAGCTCCCGAGCACCGAGTCGACGATCCGCGCCATGTGCGCCGGCTACCCTTCCGAGCAAAGGCAGATGCGCGCCGGTGGCGATGACACGGCGCTCGGGGAACGAACACTTGAAGACTACGAGCTGTGTTTGCGCACGGCCTGCAAGGTCTTCGGCGACATGCATCCGCAGGCGTTCAAGCCTTCCGACGCCGCGAAGTACCTAAAGATGCGCCGCCGGCAGGGATGCGGCGTGCGCGGAAACAAGGAAATGAGCGCCTTGTCGTCGGCGTTCAACTACGGCATGACGAGTGGCGCAGTAGAGTCGAACCCGTGCCGGGGCTACCGGCGCAACCCTGAGCGCCCGCGCCAGCGCAAAGTCGCCATCTCCGAACTCAACGACTTTCTCGCTTTCGCCAAGACAAAGGGCAGATCGTCGTACCTCGTTGCGTTGATCGGTTGCACGGTAGCACTGACCGGTCGCCGCCGTGGCGAAATCCTGCAGTTGCCGAAGGCCGCAATGTCCGAGGCCGGAATGCACGTGAAGGACTGTAAGACAAAGGCCGGCGAGGCCGATCGGTTCTATCTCGTTGAGTGGAGCCCGATCCTGCGCCAGGTCATCACGGAGACTCTGTCGCTCAAGCACCGGCGCGCCAAGGACCGCCCGCCATTCGTGTCCAGTTACCTGTTCGCCAGTCGCGACGCCTGCCGTACACCGATCACGGGTTCAAAGCACTTTGGCAAAAGCTCATGCGTGCCTACATGCCGGAGGGGACGCAAGATCCCCGATGGTTCCGCGCCCATGACTTGCGAGCGCTGTATGTTTCCGAGATGCTGGAGCAAGAGCGCGACCCGAAGACGCACAAGAACGAACGCACCATGCGAACGGTCTACGATCGACGCAAGCGCATCAAGGTGACGCCGCTCGCCTGATCGAGGCGGACTTGGGCTGTCGACTCGAACGTCAGATGTGCAGCGGTTGCTGTCGGTCGCCGCCAGCCGTCGAACTCACGGCGTCGTACACATTGCAGTCGGATCGCATGCGGCCTCGCCACCAGCGGCCGGTACCAGGGTACTGCTGACTTTGCCGACTAGCGAGGGGGCGGCGGGGGCCCATGTCCTCCAATCGGCGTCACACATCGTCCGAACCCGATCGAACGACTGCTCCGCTTCGGCTCGACGGCCGCTGCCGACCCCAAGCTGACCTTGGTTTCGAAGAATTGGAGGCCCGGAAGCTGTCGAAGGGGAAAGCGTCCTTCGCCGCAATGGCAAGGTCTACAGGCGAGTCATAAGAAGTCTGGGCATTCGCCTCCTGCAGTCGCTCAAAAAGTCAGCGTCGCTGAGTTGGACACGTGCGGCTCGTCGGTGCAAAGCTCAATCAGATACCCCCATGCGCGGC
>Ga0207695_10012714_pt1 | contig 10079 bp, 9 predicted proteins | sample KBSC54metaG_FD_184354 | JGI IMG/M metagenome (GOLD analysis project Ga0207695, IMG submission 184354) | Corn rhizosphere microbial communities from Kellogg Biological Station, Michigan, USA - KBS C5-4 metaG (SPAdes) (version 2) | ecosystem: Host-associated > Plants > Roots > Rhizosphere > Soil... | reverse complement strand
CGTTTGATCAACTGAACGGGGGAGAGGCTATCCTTCTTCATAACGACCATGACCCAAAGCCATTATATTACCAATTACTGGGTGAGAGAGGTAATATTTTTTCCTGGCTTTATAAGCAAAGCGGTCCTGAGGTGTGGGAAGTAGAAATACGCAAGAACGTACCAGGCAAACAAGCGGAAACCCTTGGCGAAATAGCCAGTAAGGATTTGCGCAAGGCAGAAGTCTTTAAAAAATTGGGATTGGATTTTTGTTGTGGTGGTAAAAAAAGCCTGGAGGATGCGTGTAAGGAGATGGGATTGGATGTGGATGTAGTGAAGACAGAACTGGAAAATGTATCACAAACTCAATCGGCAACGCCTTCGCACGACTTTAGTAGCTGGCCCTTGTCTTTTCTTTCAGACTATATAGTGAATGTGCACCATTCTTATGTAAACCAGAGCATGCCAGTGTTGCTTGACCTTAGCCAAAAAGTTGCTGAACATCATGGTGCATCAAACCCGGAACTGAAAAAGATATATGATAAAGTAGATGAAATGTTTTGCGAGTTGAAGGTTCACCTGAAGAAAGAAGAGAATATACTTTTCCCATACATAAAACAACTGGAAAATGCCAATGGTAGCCCGGTAGCAAAGGCTTTTGCTTCTGTGCGGCAGCCAGTATCAGTAATGGAACATGACCATGATATAGTGGGTGAGCTTGCCAAAGAGATAAGGGTACTAACAAATAATTACAGCCTGCCTGCAACTGCCTGTAATAGTTATGCCCTTCTGTATAAAAAGCTGGAGGAATTTGAAGATGATTTGCATGTGCATATTCATCTTGAAAACAATATACTGTTCCCTAAGGTGATAGAAATGGAAGCTACCTCTTAGTAATACCCGCGAGCCTGTAAGGTTACACTTCAGGCTCGCATAATTACAATGTAATTAAAGATCCTTTCTCTTAAAGACTTTTGCAGACATTAACAAAGGGATAATTACCCAGAATGACATACAGCATATAGTGTATATGCTGCCGGTAGCTGAGCCCATGAATTTTTTGAATAAGGCTCCTGAATAACCCATCATAACTGCTACATCCAGCTTTAGCAGAACAAGTATGCGTGCGAGGTCCACTGGGTTCAGTGATATCAGGCCAAGCAGTGGCTTATCGATCGGATAGTCGCTGAAGGAAAATATAAATGAAAGCAAGAGTCCGTCGAATAACAAGGTAAAGAACAATGCCGTAATTATAGCCGCGCCTATTCCTTTAGTTTTGTCCCTGAATAATACAAATATTACCAATGCAAGAGCCGAAAATATTAATGTAAGAAGTAAGCCGCTCAATATTAGTGTTAAAGAGGCTATATCGTAACTGAAAATACAAAGGGGGATGCCTACCCCTATAAGATATGCTATGCTTAATGCAAATGCCACCCCGCTATATTCTGCCAGGAGCATTGTTTTTCTTTTTATTGGCTGGGCTAGCAGCAGCTCAATGAACTCAACTGAGTTGAAAAAATAAATAGTGGCAAACAACATACTTATGATAGGAACAAACAGCAGTGTAATGTTTAGCAAGCTTAGCAAACCTTTTGAAGTATTGCTGCCGGTGGCTAATACGCTAACAGAAAGCGCGGCTAAAATAAAGGTATAAACAAGTACAGTTTTATTCTTTATCAGGTCCAGCAATACATATTTTATTATTGTTCTCATACAGTCAGCAATTTTTTAGGTGGTTCATTTTTCATAATAGAAGCTATTACCTTATTCAGCTTTTCTTCACCGGTTAAAAATTTCAACTCGTCTATGGTATTGTACAATTTCAACTTGCCATCCTGCAGGTACACTACGTGGCTGGCTATTTCATCGAGGTCGCTTAATACATGAGATGTTATAAGTATCAGCTTTCCGTTCGCACACTCTTTTGCTATTTTCTCTTTTAATATTTCGCTTGATACCGGGTCAAGTCCTGCAGTGGGCTCATCCATAATAAAAATGTCAGGCGAAAAGAGAAATGCCAGGCAGGCGCTTACCTTTTGGCGCGTGCCACCGGAAAGGCTGCGCATGGTTTTATTTTGCTGGGCAGGTAAATTAAATAGTTCTATCAGTTCTTCATCGTAGTGGGTACAATCTTTTCTAATTTCCTTTAGCATCTTTATTACCTGACCTATGGTCATGTTCTCAGGGTAACGACCTATCTGTGGCATATAACCTATCTGAGACCTGTATTCCCAATCTGTTTTTATTTCGCGTCCCGCTATTTTTATAGTACCACTTTCGGGTATAACCAAGCCTAATATGGATTTTATTAAGGTTGTCTTGCCGGACCCGTTAGGGCCCAATAATGAAATAGCCTGCCCGCGTTCAAAGCTCAGATTAATATCATCAAGGGCTTTGAATTTCCTGTATGACTTTGTTAAGTGTTCAATTGTAATCATAGTTTAACCTTTTTCATTAGTGGGTAATCGTCTCTTAGCTTATCCGGTATCAGTGTTGGTAATACTTTTTCTACCTGTTCCATCACGTCTGTCAGCAGGCTGCGATATAATATCATGGTAGCAGGTATTTTTTCTGTAATTACGGAATACACACTGACAGGGTAGTAGGGTACGTCGCCGATATTGTTTTTATTAAGATCATAGCCATCATATTTGTCCCAATAATTGTGGTCAAATACATTCATGACCATATTGCCGTTGGTAGCTACGTCGAACGAGTTGCCAATAAAATTGTTTCCGATGAAATTACTGCCGCTACAACTTGCCTGAACGCGCAGTGCCCAGCCATTATCCTGGAAGAGATTTTGTTTTACATCTACATGTGTAGTGCTTTCCATGTGTATGCCAACAGTGTTCTTTATGAAATTGTTATGCTCAATCCGGCTATCTGATATTTCTTTTAATAGCAACCCGTACGATGCATCGCCCCAATTGTGAATGAAAGTATTGTTATACATCACTACATGTTTGGAATACATTACGGCAACTCCTGCTCCATTATCCTTGAAAGTGTTCTGTGTATAGGTATCACTATGAGAAAACATGAAATGCAATCCATAGCGGGCATTCCCGTAAGACCGATTGCTTATGATATGCGAATTGGTAACAAATTCGAAATAGATACCATCTCTATGACCAGAAATGTCATTGTCTTTTATTAGTAAGTAATCGCAATGCCATGCGTGTATGCCGTTGCCACCATTTAGCTCGTCTTTATGATTGGAGTGAATTGTATTGTTTGCGATATAACACCAGTTGGAATTCTGGAGGTATATAGCGAAGGTGTTGTCAATCAGCTTATTGTTCTTTATAACTACTCCTTTTGCATTTACTACTCTTATGCCTGCCATATCTATGATACTGGCAGTGCCAATGTTTTGAACCTGGATGCCCTGAACAATAGTGGAATCTGCGGTAATAATAAGTGCCTGGTATTTGTTACCGGCATCTATTACCGGGAAGTCTTCGCCAATAATTGTTAATCGCTTATCTATAGTAATATCATGCTCCTTATAGAATCCTTTCTTTATAAGCAGTGTATCTCCATTCCGGGCTTTACGAATTGCATTATGAATACTATTAGGTGTTGCAGTAACCTTGATAGTTTCAGCTTTAGCCGCTATAGTACAGCCTAATAATATGATTGCGATAATTTTCTTCATCTTACTTCAAATCGCCCCATTTTAGTAATGCCTCATGTGCGTTATCTCCAGGGATAATAGCACCCTTTTCATTGCTAAATGCTGCGTAGTTACCGTTCATTGGTGTTTTTAAAGCCTCATTGTATATATAGAAGGCGGTGTAAGCATCTAAAAAAGGTGCAGATGGATTATTGTAGTTTGCTACAAATATCCTTGCATCGCTATTTCGCAAGTTGCTTTCGCTCATGTACTTCAACAGGCAACCCAGGTCGTCAAATTTGTAGGCCTTTCCTTTGCGCGTTAATATTTCCGCTGCAAATCGCTTATCAATAATGGTCATTCTACAGTGCATGCAAGCATCATGGCCATAATCAACAGGCTCAAATTCCTGTTTGCAGGAAACAAGGCTGAGTATGCCAAGCAGGCAAAATGTTATTAATAAAGCTTTCATTTTGCGGTCCTCCTCCATTCATAAATTGCTACTGATAACAAAATTCCTCCAGCTATTATATAAAACCAGCCTGCTATATCGGGTTGAGATAATACTTCAAAATTCAAAAGTTTTTTATAGCCCAATATTGGTGGCTGATAAGACATGCCCGGTACCTGTATGGGAGCATGGGGATCAAGATTGTGGCCGTAGTTATATTCCCATTTATAAAAGTCATAAAAAGAAAAGAAGCCAACGAACATGAACATGACAGCCCAGATATAATATAATACCTTTCTGTTGAAAATTAAGACCAGAAGCCCAAGGCCCATAAAACACAGCATTGTAATGGGAAGGAACACAAATTCAGGAAAGTCCTTTTGATTTATATTCTTCATGCCTATGTAGTGGTTAAGGCCATTTATGATTGGTACATCGCCCTTTAGATTATTAATCCATATTTGCATGGAGAGGCCGCCAGGATATTGCGGCGCTCTGAGGTCTATACGCCACATAGGGAAAAACCACAAAGTGCCAAGGAAAACGATAATGATAATTATACTCAGCTTTCCTATTATACTTAACTTTTTCATAATTCCTGAAATAGTAATGGCATACCGATTTAACGGTATGCCATTATAGTTAGTTTTATTTTTTTGCACTTTCATCATCAGCTATTACACCTGTACCAAATTTCAATGGCACGTTGCTTCCTTTAGCTGAAACTCTAAGATAACCTGACATCTCCTGGTGCAGTGCAGAGCAGAAATCTGTGCAGTAAAACGGATAGATGCCTTGCTTTTGAGGAGTAAACTTCATTGTAAGTGTTTCCCCAGGCATAATAAGTAGATCTGCGCTAGTGGAGTTCTTAACGGCAAAGCCATGTGGTATATCCCAATCCTGTTCGAGATTGGTAACATGGAAGTACACATCATCGCCTACAAATACACCTTCTATGTTGTCAGGTACCAGGTGAGATCGGATAGCTGTCATATATACATCTACTCGGTTTCCCTTGCGTACTACATTGGTTTTCTTTTCGCCCATACTCACAAACTCGTTATGGTTTTTATTGATGTCGTAATATTTTACCTGCTTATCCTTTATCAAGCTTGCAGGGCATGCTTGTCCGTAGTGAGGCTCGCCAATGGTTGGATAGTCAAGGATCAATTGCATTTTGTCGCCGGATATATCGTATAGCTGGGCAGACTGTGCCAATTCAGGACCTGTAGGCAGAAATCTGTCTTTAGTTATCTTGTTGTATGCTACCAGGTATTTGCCCCATGGCTTCCTGGTATCACCACCCGGTATCATCAGGTGGCCAACAGAATAATAAGTAGGTGCCCTGTCTAATACTTTCAGATCACTTATTCTCCACTTAACAACTTCTGAAGAAAGGAACATGGAAGTATATGCGTTGCCTTTTCCATCAAATTCTGTATGTAATGGGCCTAAGCCGGGTTTCTGTACTTCACCGTGCAATGCGGCTTCGTATTTTATTACCGGTATGCCATAGAAGTCACCTTCGAATTGCTTGTTTTGTATGGCTGTTGTTATTTTTGAAAATGAGAATACTGGTATTAGCGCAGCCAGTTTACCACTACCTACAATGTATTCACCGCTGGGATCTACATCACAACCATGTGGCGATTTTGGACATGGTATCATGTAAACCATACCCGGACAATCTTTAGGATCTAATAACAGCACATCTTTTTCTATTACCGAAGTAGCTGTTTGCTTGTCTTCGTCGAAGGTATTGTGTGCATACTCTGCAGCCACTCTTTTGCCTTTGCCAGACTTAGCATATTCTTCTGCCTTTTTCCAGTTCACTGCTACGATAAAGTCTTTGTCTTTCTGCGATGCATTTACTTCCAGCAAGGTATAAGCCTGCTCAGTATTGTAAGAAGAGAAGAAAAACCAATCATGAGATGGGCCCTTTCCTGCATGGCTCAAGTCAAGGTTCATGCCCGGCAGCACTATCTGGAAGGCAATGCTCATGTGGCCGGTATTCTTATCTACACTTATAAATGAAGCAGTGCTGTGAAAATTTTTCTTGAATGAGCTTATAGGCACATCTTCGTCGCCTAACGGTACAGAGAACCTGGTACCTGCTACTACGTACTCTGTATTCTCTGTAATAAATGGAGAAGAGTGATTGCCTGCGCTATTAGGTATCTGTATGATTTCTACCGTTTTAAAAGTAGTAAGGTCGATCCTGGCAACGCGGGGTGTATTATTTGCATTTGCAAACAGCCAACGGCCATCCTGTTCGCCATTGGTTTGTGATAAGTCCAGGTGGTGCTGATCGTCCCAGGGTACCATGCCATTCGTAGTGTTCAGCATGGCCTTGGTTTCTTCACTGTAGCCGTAGCCATTTTCAGGGAATACCGAGAATACGGGAATCAGCTTCAGCAAACGGCCAGAGGGGAGCCCATATACAGACACCTGGCCATTAAAGCCACCTGATACGAAGTTGTAGTACTCATCGTACTTGCCGGGAGCAACGTATGTTTTTGAGGCCGCGTCGCCCATTACTGCGGACTCTGCGGTCTTCATTTTGCAGCTTTGCATAGATGCTATTACAGCAACGGAGCCAAGCATTAATAAGATAGATTTCATATAAAGATTGTATGTGTTAGCAATTAATTCTTACCGTCGTTATTCCTCATGAACTCGAGTATGTTCCTGGCATCCTCATCGCTTAAATGCTGATTGGGCATACGTACCATACATTTTTCGAGCATTGCTTGTGCTGCGGGATCTTTGTCTATCATCTCGTCGGTATTGGTTACAAAATTCATGACCCATTCAGGTTTTCTCCTGTCTGTAACACCTTTCCAACCGGGGCCTACCAGTTTTTCATCTGTTAGTTTGTGACAGGCGCTGCATTTTACATCGTAAATGGCTTTGCCTGAGGCAACTAACTTTTGATCTAAGGGGTGGGTAAGTTTTACTTCTGTGAATTTCCCTTTGCCTTTAGTGTCATCGCTTGTTACCGGGATACCGGTACTGTCGCCGGGTTCCTTCAATGTTGCGTTAGCAGGAGCGTTATTAGCGGGCGGCTGCTGATTGGAACCGCAACTATAAATGAATGCGCTAACTATTACAATTACTGCTAGAAGGTGTTTTCGATTCATATACCTGATTTTTGTTGCTTTAGTTTGAGAATGATTTACGGGTCAAAACTCCTCTATATAGGCAGCAAAAAATATGACCAATGTCATAAAAAGGATGTTTTTGTCTTTTTTAATGGTAATCTTCGTCATTTGAGATATGACAGATGGCATCCACTGATAGCCTTTGAAAGCCGATAGAGTGGTGTTTTATGTTGCATCGAAAATCTTTTGTGGAGAAGTGCAGGGTAGCGGTTTATAAGTAATTGATTGCTAAGTAGGGGTGCAAGTATTAAACTGGAAATACACCGGAAGAAAAGTATAAGCCGGTACGCTGTAAAAAATAGTCAAGATCAGGCTTTTATAAAAGAGCTGTGCTGCTTTATAACTTGATGAGCATAAAAGCTGCCTGATTACAGCTCTTATGCTCAATAATTTTCTGCGATTTGTTTTTTACATTTCTGCAGGCTGCAAAATGCTAACGCGATTGCCTTCTGTATCCTGTACGGATACCCACAAGCCAACGCCGGGAATCATTTGAGGTTCGAGGGAATGTGCACCTGACTCGTCCATAGAACCGAGGATCTTTCCCCCGCCAGCTTCTACGGCTTTCATAGCAGCTTTAACATCAGGAACAGAAATGACAACGGATGGTGCGTGCGAAAGCGGATTGTCTGTTTTCTGGTAAAAGCCTCCGTTGATAGTGCCTGGCGTTTTCACCATGCCTTTTTCATCTGTTTCGGCGGTTTGGGCTACAATGTAATTGCCCATATCGGCACCCATTTGCTGCATTTGCCAACCGAAGGCGGTTTCATAAAATTTCTTCATGCGGTCACCATCGAAGTAACCCATTTCAAAATGTACAACAGGATTTTTGTTCATGTGGATATGTTTTATGGTTAGTGAATTATTTATGAATAAAATTAAGCTACTAGTTGATTTTCTCGCTTTACCGATTTGTTATACTTGTCGGGTATCTATGTCAAGGTATAATTCCAGAAAAAAATACGCCAAATATTGATTTTTGCCTGAGTGATTTAACCAGTAAGGGTTTTGCTGGATTTTGCCAGGGTATAATTGGGTATAAAATGATTGGTTTATACCTTTTGCACGAGTCAGCAAATATGATAATGTGCAAATAAGCTAATATTTTATTGGATTTTCGCAGTGACGTTAAGAACTTGTTGATTGATTAGCAAGGTACTATTATTAACATACGGGTTCCAAATAAACATATCCACATTTTTGGCAATTAGCTGATGTGGTGATTGGCTGATTATGATTATAGGAATTGCAAATCCTGTTCAGTTGTATGATAATCAGAGGGTAGTATATTGCCTGAATTTTTTGCCATGTAGGCAGAAATAAATTTGTCGCAAATCACCCTAAATTTGTCGTTTTTACACAGCTTGCAGTTTGTAAACGCAACCTATGTTTGTATCCGAATTTATAACAATAAAAAAACTTAAACAATGGAAACAGCAACTAAAACAAAGATCACAATAGCAAGTGCTATAAATGCTCCTGTAGAAAAAGTATGGAGACTATGGTCTGCTCCTGAGCACATCACCAAATGGTGCAGCGCTTCGGATGACTGGCATACGCCAAGAGCCGAAAACGACCTGCGTGTAGGTGGTACATTCTCTTCGAGAATGGAGGCTAAAGATGGCAGCTTTGGTTTTGATTTTGGAGGCGTGTATGATAATGTGAAGACTAATGAACTTATTGAATACACCCTTGGCGATAGCAGAAAGGTGAGCATTCATTTTACATCTGAAGGAAATGCAACAAAGGTGACTCAAACTTTTGAAGCTGAAAATGAGAATCCTGTTGAGATGCAAAGAGCTGGTTGGCAGGCTATATTGGATAATTTTAAAAAATACACGGAAGCTAATTAATGGATAGTCAAACCTGGCTATTTTTCTAAAGCACAGTGTCAATAATAAAATATCTGAAAGCTGCCTGGTGCAGCTTTTTTTGTTTTATTAAGTGGTGATGACTTTGACTATGTTTAAAAGAGTTTCTCATTGAATCGATGAAAATTTGCCGGAGATGAGATTGCCAAAATGTGAAAATACCCTGTATATATAAATACCGGGAGGCAGATCGATAGTTACTTTATTATTTATAAATACGTAGTGCCCGATATTTTTGCCATCGATACCGTAAATATTCATCTGATCAAGGGGATCATTGCCGGAAGACATAAAAGAAATTGAACTGCCTTGCACGGCTATCTTCAATAAGCAGTTCTGGCTTAGGTTGTTTATACCTGTTTTTTCTATGTGCAAGGTATCTGTTTGCGTTTCTGTGAAGCAACTATTGGAAACTGTGTGACTTACTGCATAATATCCATCGCTGCTGTAAGTGTGGGTTGGATTGAGCGTGGTATTATCAATACCGTCGCCAAAGCTCCATTCATTGGCCGTAATGATGGGATTATCAGAGGTAAAAGTGGCTGTGTTTCCAGATAGAGTATATGTGAAACCAGCATAAGGATAATGCCCGTGCTGCTGCCATTGAGTAAGGCTGTCCATTGTTGTCTTGTCTGCTATGCGCTGTAATGTAGCTGCATCTGTCGGCGAAACACCAGCAAGATAGGTGCAGCCAGTAGTGCGCTTATGAAATATAGAGTTATACAACACACAGGTCTGTAAATAAGAGCCGGCAAGAGCCGGATGGGAATCGTCGGACTGGTAAAGCCCAATTGAAGGAAAGCTGTCCCGCACTAATTTCCATGCGGCACCTACAGGCGCTACTATGGCATTGTTGTCCTTTGTCATTTGTAAATAGCTTTCTCTTAGGCGTCGCTGCATACCATCGTATGTACATACAACGGGGTAAAAAGCACAGTTAGCAGGATCGCCGTTAGCATGGCCCCATGTCATCATAAACATAGTCTGCGTACAGCT
>Ga0207695_10012711_pt1 | contig 10079 bp, 10 predicted proteins | sample KBSC54metaG_FD_184354 | JGI IMG/M metagenome (GOLD analysis project Ga0207695, IMG submission 184354) | Corn rhizosphere microbial communities from Kellogg Biological Station, Michigan, USA - KBS C5-4 metaG (SPAdes) (version 2) | ecosystem: Host-associated > Plants > Roots > Rhizosphere > Soil... | reverse complement strand
GATCTTCCACTTGCCCGGGAACGACGCTTCGGTGACGGTCTCGAACGCCGACTGGCCGTTTTCCTCGTGATTGTTGAAGCCCGGCTTCGCGGCTACGACGGTGAAAGCTTCGAGTTTATCGCCCACGGTTTTCATGCGGATACTCCTGTATGAGTTGGGAAGAAGGCTGAGTCAAGCTACCTCGGTGCTGCAACGATGGTGTGACAGCATGCGGCAAACTATAACACTATTAATAAAATGCTTCAATAGATTTTGACTAACGATCTTCATAGTTTTTTTCAACCGGATCGATAGTGTGGGGTGCAGGAAGCGTGCGCGAGCGCGTCACGCGGTCGCACGCGCCTTGCCGGCGCCAGGGAATTCGAGCGTGACTTCGAGGCCCGCTTCGGGGTTGCGGTTGCGCAGTCGCAGCGCGCCGCGATAGCGGCCGACGAGCCGCAGCACGATCGCCATCCCGAGGCCCGTGCCGTCCGCCTTGGTGCGCGCGGTGTCGACGCGATAGAACGGCCGCATCACGAGCGGCAGCTGATCTTCGGGGATGCCGGGGCCTTCGTCGCTCACCGACAGCTCGACGCGCGCGTGCGATATGCGCGTCTCGAGCGTGATGCGCGAGATGCCGTCCTGCTTGCTCTGGCCGTACTTGCGCGCGTTCTCGACGAGATTGCCGATCACGCGGCGCATGTCGGTCTCGTCGGCTTCGATGACCGCGCTCGGCGCGAGCCGCGTGCGGATCTCGACGCCGTCCTCGCTCGCTATGCGCGCGGCAACTTCCTGCGCGATCGACGACAGGTCGACGGGCTCGGGCTTGCGCTGCGACGGGCGCGCGTAGTCGATGAAAGCGGCGATGATGCGGTCCATCTGCTCGATGTCGTCGACCATCGCGTCCTTGGTTGCCTGGTCGGACGGGCTCATCTCGGTTTCGAGGCGCAGCCGTGCGAGCGGCGTGCGCAGGTCGTGCGAGATACCCGCGAGCATCAGCGCGCGGTCGGCCTCGAGCTGTTCGAGGTCGCGCACCATCTGGTTGAAGCTGCGATTGGTGTCGGCCGCGACGCCCATCCCGCGCTCGGGCAGCGGCTCGGGTGCCTGGCCCGAGCCGACCTGGCGCGCGGCGAGCGCGAGCCGCGAGAACGGCCGGTTCACGAGGCTCGTGATGAACGCGGAGCCGAACAGCGACAGCGCGAGCGCGAACAGCCCCCAGCCGGCCCACTGCAGGCCCGTGACGTTGTCGAGCTGGTCGCGATCGAGCGCGACCCAGTAATCGTCGTCGTCGATCTTGAAGCTGATCCACACGCCGGGAATGTCGTTGACCGACTGTGCGATCACGGTATCGTCGCCGAGGCGGCTGCGGATGTCGTGCTCGATCAGGCGATTCAGCGATTCGTCGGGCTGCAGCTTGAACTTGTCGGTTTTCTCGCGCGGGTAAACGCGCACGCCCTCGTTGCTCTCGAGATCCTGCAGCAGCGCGCGCCGCAGATCGGGATCGGAATAGAGCAGGGCGGTGCGCGTGAGCTTCACGACCGCGACGAGCTGCAGCGCGACGCGCTGCGCACGCGGCTCGCGCTCGATCACGCGAAAGCTCTGGAACCACGCGGCGAGACTGACCGAGATCAGCAGCGCGATCAGCAGGAAGGTGCGCCAGAACAGCCCGCCGAACGCGAGCTGCAGGAGGCGCCGGTCAATACGCATGGGACGGGCCGTGGGCGGGCGAAACCGGAAAAGAAAAAATCAGGCGGCGCCGTCCGGAATGAACACGTAACCGAGGCCCCAGACGGTCTGGATGAAACGCGGGCTGCCCGGATCCGGCTCGATCAGCTTGCGCAGGCGCGAGATCTGCACGTCGAGGCTGCGGTCGAACACTTCGTATTCACGGCCGCGCGCGAGCTCCATCAGCTTCTCGCGCGACAGCGGCTGGCGCGGATGACGCGCGAACACCTTCAGCACCGAGAACTCGCCGGTCGTCAGCGGAATTTCCTGGCCGGACTTCGTCAGCGTGCGCGTCGCGAGGTTCAGCGAGAACTCGCCGAACTCGAACACCTCGGTCGTTTCGGACGGTGCGCCCGGCAGTTCGGCCGGCGCCTGGCGGCGCAGCACCGCGTGAATGCGCGCGACGAGTTCGCGCGGGTTGAACGGCTTCGGCAGGTAATCGTCGGCGCCCATCTCGAGGCCGACGATGCGATCGACGTCCTCGCCCTTCGCGGTGAGCATGATGATCGGCGTGCGGTCGTTGCTGCCGCGCAGGCGGCGGCAGATCGACAGGCCGTCTTCGCCCGGCAGCATCAGGTCGAGCACGAGCAGGTCGAAGCGCTCGCGTACCCAGAGCTTGTTCATCGCGGTCGCGTTTTCCGCGACATATACGTTGAAACCCTGCTCGCCGAGATAGCGGCGCAGCAGATCGCGCAGGCGTGGGTCGTCGTCGACGACGAGAATCTTGGAGGGGTTTTTCGTTTCCATGATCGGCATCTTATCGCGAATGGGAATTGGCGCACGGCCGCGAATTTTCGAGCGTTACAGTCGGTTACAAAATTTACCCGTAGTGTCGCGCCGAGTAAAGGCAGGCTATATAGATTCCTTTACTCGAAGCCGAAGTTCGGTAGATACTCCCCTGCATTCCATCTTTCATCTTTGCACACCCGAATTCCGCAGGGTTTTTCAAGTACCAGAGGTAGCCGGTTGCCGCGTGACGAAGGGAACAAATCGACCAAAGAAGCGAGGACGGTCATGCGATCTGCCCGGATTGCACTGATGCTGACGATCGCGCTTGCCGGTCCGTATGCGTCGAACTTCGCGTATGCGCAGCGCCCCGAGCAGGGGGCGCCGTCGCGCAAGCTGCCGCGCGGCAAAACGCAGCAGCCCGATCGTGCCGCCGAGACGACGGTCCGTTCCGCCGTGCCTCCCGATCTCGAACAGCGCCGCCGCGACGGGCACATGACGCCCGAGGAGCGCCACCTTTTGCGCCAGCACATCGAAGACGCCGTTCGCGAGCTGTACAAGCGCTGACGCGTGCCGTCCTCGACCTGCGCGGAACACGCCGCGCCGAAAAAATTCGTAGCACTTTTTCCGTCAACTTTCGCCTGCCGATTGCCGTTGTACCGGCATCCGCACCGCCGGTGCGTTCCGGGAGTCCATGACGATGAAAGCGAACGCTGCCGCACTGGCGCCGTCGCCTGCCATGCAGTCGGCGCTCGACGCCGACGATGCGCTGTTTTTCCTGAGCCGCACCGGTTTCTCTCCCGCGCCTGCCGAGGTCGCGCGCATCGTCGGCATGACGCGCGCGCAGGTCGTGGCCGACACGCTCGGCAACGTTCGCCGCGAACCCGTCACGGCGTGGCCCGACTGGATCGCCGAGCTGCCGCCGACGCGCGTGCAGCGCCAGGCGCTGACCCCCGACATGCGGCGCGACGAGCAGCGCGAGCGCGATCGCCGCTACGAGGCGTTGCGCGCGGCGTGGGTCAACGAGATGGTCGTGACGCCGTCGCCGCTGACCGAGCGCATGACGCTGTTCTGGCACGGGCACTTCACGTCGGGGCAGGACAAGGTGCCTTATCCGCAAACGATGGCCGCGCAGAACGCGCTCTTTCGCCGCGAGGCGCTCGGCAACTTCGGCACGCTGCTGCACGCGGTCGCGAAGGACCCGGCGATGCTGCAGTATCTCGACGGCGCGAGCAATCGCAAGGGGCGCCCGAACGAGAATTTCGCGCGCGAGGTGATGGAGCTGTTCACGCTCGGCGAAGGGCATTACACGCAGTACGACGTGACCGAAGCCGCGCGTGCGATGACGGGCTGGACGATCGATCCCGATACGCTGCGCTTCGAGGTGCGGCCCGAATGGCACGACGCGGGCGACAAGACGATTCTCGGCGAGACGGGGCCGTTCGACGGCGACGGCTTCGTCGACATCCTGCTGAAGCGGCCCGGCACCGCGCGCTTCGTCGTCGGCAAGCTGTGGCGCGAGTTCGTGTCCGATACGCCCGACGCGGGCGTGCTCGATCTCGTGGCCGAGCGGTTTCGCGCGAGCGGCTACGACATTCGCGCGGCACTCGCCGCGCTGTGGTCGACCGACGCGTTCTGGGATCCGCGCAACCGCGGCGTGCTCGTCAAGTCGCCGGCCGAGTTCGTCGTCGGGTCGGTGCGGCTGTTCGACGTTGCGTACGGCGATCCGCAGATGCTCGCGAACACCGTGCGCACGCTCGGGCAGAACCTGTTCTATCCGCCGAACGTGAAGGGCTGGCCGGGCGGCGCGCTGTGGATCAACAGCACGACGCTGCTCGCGCGCAAGCAGTTCGTCGAGCAACTGTTCCGCGCGACGGAGACGGCCGGCATGCGGCCGCCGGCGCATCCGATGGCGCCGCCGAACGCGCGTGCGCAAGCGATGCCGGTGGCCGACACGGCGTCCGCTGCCGGCATGCGCGGCGCGCCGGCCAAGCCCGCGCGCGGCGGCCTGCGTTTCGATCTCGAACGCTGGCTTGCGCAATATCGTGCGCGGCCGCAGGCGATCGCGGGATTGTCGACCGAGCTTCAGTTCCAGCACGCGGTGCTGCCGGTGTCGCCGGTCGCGGCGATCGACACGGATTCGACCGGCAGCGCGTATCTCGAAGCGCTGCTGATGGATCCGGCCTATCAACTGAAATGATGCAAACGAAGACGAATCGGAGCGCCGGTGCGGCAAAGGTGCCGGGCGGCAAACCAAAGGATGCGCGATGAACCGACGTGATTTTCTGACGCTGACGGGCGCTGCTGCCGCGGCGGGCGTGTCGATGTGGCAGTCGCCCGCGCTGGCGGCCTCGGTGGCGCCGGCCGGCAGGCAACCGGCGGCCGGGTATGCGAACGTGCTGATCCTCGTCGAGCTGAAGGGCGGCAACGACGGCCTCAACACGGTGGTGCCGTATGCGGACCCGCTGTACTACCAGTTCCGGCGCAGCATCGGCATCAAGCGCGAGCAGGTGCTGCAACTTGACGCGCACACCGGGCTGCACCCGTCGCTCGCGCCGCTGATGCCGCTGTGGCATGACGGGCAGGTCGCGGTCGTGCAGGGCGTAGGTTATCCGCAGCCGAATCTGTCGCATTTCCGCTCGATCGAGATCTGGGATACCGCGTCGCGTTCGGACCAGTACCTGCACGAAGGCTGGCTCACGCGCACGTTCGCGCAGGCGCCGGTGCCTCCCGGTTTCGCGGCGGACGGCGTCGTGCTCGGCAGCGCGGAGATGGGGCCGCTCGCGAACGGCGCGCGCGCGATCGCGCTCGTCAATCCCGCGCAGTTCATCCGCGCGGCTCGGCTGGCCGAACCGTCGTCGCTGCGCGAGCAGAACCCGGCGCTTGCGCACATCATCGACGTCGAGAACGACATCGTGAAGGCAGCCGACCGGCTGCGCCCGCGCGGCGGGATGCGTGAATTCAGGACGGCGTTTCCGGCCGGCGCGTTCGGCACGTCGGTCAAGACCGCGATGCAGGTGCTGGCCGCATGCGAAGCGTCCGGGCCCGGTGCGCAGGATGGCGTCGCGGTGCTGCGCCTGACGCTCAACGGCTTCGACACGCACCAGAACCAGCCGGGGCAGCAGGCCGCGCTGCTCAAGCAGTTTGCGGAAGGAATGAGCGCGATGCGCGGCGCGCTGATCGAACTCGGGCGCTGGAACCAGACGCTCGTGATGACGTATGCGGAATTCGGGCGGCGCGTGCGCGAGAACCAGAGCAACGGCACCGATCACGGCACGGCCGCGCCGCATTTCGTGATGGGCGGCCGCGTGGCCGGCGGCCTGTACGGCGCGCCGCCGGCGCTCGGGCGGCTCGACGGCAACGGCAACCTGCCGGTCGCGGTCGATTTTCGCCAACTCTACGCTACCGTGCTCGGGCCGTGGTGGGGGCTCGACGCGACGCGCGTGCTGCAGCAGCGCTTCGACACGCTGCCGTTGTTGAAGGCGTGATGCGTCAGGTTCAGCGCCGGCGTGCGGCGCGCCACGCGATCCACAGCTTGCGGATCGGCGTCAGCGCGATGCGCTGGTGCAGCACCTGGTAGCCGTCGCGCTCGATTTCGTCGAGCAGCGCGCCGGCCAATGCGATCTGCGCGCGCAGCGTGCGCTGCGCGCGGCGTTCGGGGGCGGGGATCGCTGCATCGGTGGCCGCGAGCGCTTCGCGCGCGCGAGCGGTCTGGAATTGCAGCAACTCGGTGAAGGCCGGACTGTAGCGACGGTTCAGCAGATCGGCTGCGGTCACGTTGTAGCGCTGCAGTTCGTCGATCGGCAGGTAGATGCGGCCGTGGCGCGCGTCGTTGCCGAGTTCCTGCACGAATTGCGCGAGCATCAGCGCGCAGCCGGCGTCCGCGGCCCACGGCTGCGGGTCGGCCGGGTTCGCGGCGCTGGCGCGCGCGACCAGCGACGCGAAGGTACCGCCGACCTGCGCGATGTAGCGCTGCAGGTTCGCGAAATCGAGGTAGCGCGCCTGTTCGAGGTCCATCCCGTAACCGTTGACGAGCGTACGCAACGCGTCGGCCTCGGCGGCGATCGCCGGATGATGCTGCGCGAGCGCTTTCGTGACGGGGTGCGACGGCTGAGCGTCGGCCAGTGCCGCGAGTTCCTTGTGCCACCACGCGAGCTTCGTGTGGCCGACGGTCGGGTCGCTGGTTTCCTTGACGGTTTCCTCGAGCTCGCGGCGCAGCGCGAAGAGGGCCGTCAGGCGCGGCTGCGTGGCGAGCGGCGCCTGACGCAACGCGTAATAGACGCTGGAGCCCGCGGGGGCGGCCTTTTGCTGACAGTAGTCGTCGAAGTTCACGGGCGGAATCGGGTGGGGCGGGTTCGGGGGACGCGCGGCGGCGCGGTGCCGAAACGTCGAGCGCGGCATTCTAGCACCGCTGCACGACGGGTGCCGGCAGGGCGAGACAAGGCCGCACGGATCGGGTAGAATCTCGCGCTCGCCTGATCGGGCGCGCCGGTTTTCAGGCCGGCATGAAGTGTCCCGAGCGGTCCCGGGCGCGTGGAGTACGCATCTTGCGTGCCGCGCGGTCAGGCGACAGAAAATGCGCGTGAGTGGCGAAATTGGTAGACGCACCAGGTTTAGGTCCTGACGCCCGCAAGGGTGTGCCGGTTCGAGTCCGGCCTCACGCACCAGAAGTCGGACCAGCACCCGTCAGGGTGCTGTTCCCGAAAAAGCGCTGCCGGTCGGCTGACCGCAGCGCTTTGTCGTTTCTGGCGGATCTACTCCCAGAAGCTCCGGATTGCGACCGCCACGATCACCGGCACCGAGAACACCAGCGGGATCGCGAAATACTGCGCTTCGCGATCGACGATCCAGCTATAGATCACCCACGCCGCGCCGATCGCGAACGTGATGAGGCCGACCGCCACGGCGGCGATGTTCAGCACCAGCTTCGAAGGCTGGCGGCGCGTTTTGGCGTTGTCGTCGTTATCGCGCGGGGACGATTTCATCGGAAGAGTGCGGCCTCGGGCCGAAACAGGGGTAAAAGCACAGGAAACCCCATCCGCACGGATCGCGCAAGGGCCGGCGCATGCCGGCCCCGTCATGTTCATTCCCGAGCGTTACAAGTTACAACCCGAACGACGCAGCCAGTTCGTCGAGCAACTCGCGCTGGAACGCGACGAACCGCTCGCCCGGCTGCTGCGCGATCGCGAGGTCGAGCATCGGATCGGCGACGTCGGTGCGAATGCCGGCGAGCTCCTCGACGATCGCGAGCCCGCAGAACGGCACGTACGCCTCCGAATAGCCGCCTTCGTGAACGATCACGAGCCGCCCGCCGCAATGGCGCTGCGCCGCATCTTTCACCGCGCGCGTCATGAACCGGTAGCTGTCGGTATGCAGCTGCATGCGCGCGAGCGGATCGACCGCGCTCGCGTCGAGGCCGCTCGCAACGACGATCAGCTCGGGCCGAAAACGCTCCAGCGCTGGCAGTACGATCCGCTCGAATGCGTAGCGATATGCGTCGTCGCCGCTACCCGCGAGCAGCGGCACGTTCAGGCTCGCACCGATACCCGCGCCTTCGCCGCGATCGTCCGCGCCGCTATAGCCGGGCGGGAAGCAGCGGTCCTGGTGCAGCGAGATCGTCAGTGTGTCCGGATCGTCATGGATCGCGCAACAGATGGCGATTTCGCCGACGACCGTGCGCCGCTATCTGTGCTGTGCGTACCGCAGGCTCGGCATGCACGACAAGAGCCAGATCGCGGGCGTGCTCGGCGCGACGGGCGGCGCGACCGACGACGAACCGGTGGAAGCGGGCCGCGAGCCGCGCTGAATCGCTCGAACGCGCGCACGTGGCACGCTCCCGCCCTAATGGTTGTGTCCGCAACCATTGAGCGTTATGCTCGTCAGCTCCCGGGAGACGGAATTCCATCATGAACGACACGAATTCAGGGTCGGTGCGCGCGGCGGTGGTCGGTGTCGGCGCGATCGGCGGATTGCTTGCGGCCGCACTGTCGCGGGCCGGCATGACCGTGAGCGCATATGCACGCGGCGCGACGCTCGACGCGCTGAACGCGCACGGCGTGCGCGTGATCGACGAGGCGGGCGTCACATCGTCGGTGCCGGTGCGCGCGAGCGACGATGCGGCCGCGCTCGGCGTGCAGGACTACGTGGTGATCGCGCTGAAGGCGCAGGCGCTGCCGGCGCTGGCCGCGCACCTTGCGCCGCTGGTCGGGCCGGACACCGTGATCGTCGCGGCGATGAACGGGCTGCCGTGGTGGTTCACGCATGGGCTCGAAGGGCCGATCGACAACGTGCCGCTCGACGCGGTCGATCCGGCCGGCGCGGTGTCGGCGGCGCTGCCGCCAGCGCAGGCGATCGGCTGCGTCGTGCACCTGTCGTCGAGCACCGACGCGCCGGGCGTCGTGCGGCGCGGGCGCGGCAACCGGCTGATTGTCGGCGCACCCGATCCGCGGCTCGATTCGGCCGCCGCACGATTCGCCGCGGCGCTCGCGGCGGGCGGGTTCGACGTCGAGTCGACGCCCGCGATCCGGACCGAGATCTGGACGAAGCTGTGGGGCAACATGAACATGAATCCGCTGAGTGCGCTGACGGGATCGACGGCCGAGCAATTGCTCGACGATCCGTTCACGCAGGATCTCGCGCTGCGGATGATGGAGGAGGCTGCCGCGATCGGCGCAAAACTCGGCCTGTCGACAGGGATGAGCGGGCCCGAACGGATCGCGGTCACGCGCAAGCTCGGCGCGTTCAGGACGTCGATGCTGCAGGATTTCGAAGCGGGGCGTCCGCTCGAGATCGGGCCGATCCTCGGCGTGTTTCCTGAGCTCGGACGCAAGCTCGATGTGCCGACCCCGTATTGCGACGCGGTGCTCGGGCTGCTGCGCCAGCGCGCGGCCAACAGCGGGCTGTAGCGTCTGCGAGCCTGATTGATTCGCGGTCGCGGTCGCGGGCAACGCGGCGAAGCGAGATCCTTGGCGGGTGTCGCCGCATGATGCAAAACGGGCCGGCCGGTCGCTGGTTACGCGGCCCGGGCGGCCCGTCGAATTCGTCGGATCAATGCTGCCGGCAGGGCTCGATCGTCTGCCGATGCCGAGCCCGCCAGGCTCAGTCGTCCCGCTCGATTGCGTGCGCAACGACCTTGTCGAGCAGCCGCTCGAACGTCTGGCGTTCGCTGTCGGACAGGCACGCGAGCAACCCGTCGTTCCACTTGCGCACGATCGGCATGATCTTGCGATGCAGCGCGCGGCCGTCGGCGGTCAGCGCGATCAGCACGATCCGGCCATCCTCGTCGCTCGCGCTGCGCTCGAGCAGCCCCTGGCGCAGCAGCGCTTCGGCCGCGCGACTCGCCTGGCTCTTGTCGAGATTGGTGTGGCGCGCGAGATCCATGATCGAGAACGGACCGAACGCGCCGACGGCGGCGATCACGCGTGCCTCGGGCAGCGAGATGTCGAGCTTGTGCCGGTACACCTCGCCGATCCCGCGGTCGGATCGCTTCGTGAGTGCATGGAGGCGATAGGTCAGAAACTGATCGAGCCCGGTTTGACGGCCTTTCATGTCGAATCCTGAAGAAAAAGGGCGGGCCCGATTGTTCCTGTATCGCGCGCTCGGGTCAACGGTCAGTGTGCGCCGTACTTCAGGCGTGTCAATTGCTCCGC
>Ga0207695_10012710_pt1 | contig 10079 bp, 2 predicted proteins | sample KBSC54metaG_FD_184354 | JGI IMG/M metagenome (GOLD analysis project Ga0207695, IMG submission 184354) | Corn rhizosphere microbial communities from Kellogg Biological Station, Michigan, USA - KBS C5-4 metaG (SPAdes) (version 2) | ecosystem: Host-associated > Plants > Roots > Rhizosphere > Soil... | reverse complement strand
TTACCTTAAAATCTGATGGTTTCCGGTTATTAAATAAATAGGACGCCGAAGCTTCGATTCCGCTGCCATTTGTAAACGGCTTGTATTGAATAGTCGGTACTTTTGGATCGGCAGTAAAAGCAACGTCAGACCACGTGCTAAAGGTTTCTTTAAGGATTTCATTTCCTTTTTCATCAATATTATTAGCGGTAAAGTGACGCGCATATTTTGAGGTATTCCTTACCCTAAAAGCGGCGTTTGTAAAATAGGTCAGCTGAAAAGTGTTCTCTAACTCGTAACGAAGCGTGCTCGTTAATACAGCAGTCGTTTTACCTTCGCCTGCCTGCGTGAAATCATAATTATCCGTTTTGTTTGCCTCAATATTAAAGTTTATTTCACCAATATGAATAAATCCTTCGCCGATTTTTTTCCTGTTCCTTTTGTTTTCTATCGCGCTTACCGGCCCCTCCATATTATCGCTGTAGTCATCCCATAAGGCATATAAATCCATTTCGCCGGTGGGGGTTATGCCTGGTATAGATACCGCATTTTGCCATAAATTCAAATGTTCAAAGTAAAGCTTGATATCAGCAGTAACCGATACCGGACTTTTACCCGGTGTGTCCTGACTATAGCGTATAAGCTCAATATTTTTTATAACCGGCTTTATCGTAGGTTGCTGCACGGCATATGTAAAACTAAGCACACTCATGCCTGACTGCAAAGAATTATAATATTCACCGCCGGGGGTTGTACCGGTGAAATCTTTATCTGTGAAGGCAGCTGGGTAAAGCTGGGCAAATGGCAGATTAAATGTCGGCAATAGAATGGCATAAACCTGTTCACCTTCTGCCAGCCCAACAATTACGTGCTGCTCGTGCACCTTAACTTCCACCCGCTGCTTTTCTGTTCTTTGGCCGGTATTCTTTAAAACCAGCTTCCAGGGTTTCAGCTGCGGATAATCGCCTTTTTTATAGGTGCAAAATACAGTGGGAAAAAGACCCTTGCCGGCTGGGAGCAAACACTCGCTGTCTTCAAAAAAAAATAATCCAAAACCGGTGACCACAGGGTCCGGCAGATAATTTAACCGGCCGGGGTATACAGTTGCCGGATCAGTGCCACCACAAAAATCTTTGCAATTTCCCTTACATGCGCCAGGCGTCGCCTTAAACGCCGCATCTGAACCATATGGGCATTGATAGCGCAGGTACCATGGATAAAAAGTTTTCGCATCCATGCGCCTGTCTTTCATCGCTGAACTTGCGTCGTCAGGAATATGATACCATAAATATGTATTAAAGGAGGGTACTGGCGGGGGCTGTATGATCCTAACGCATTCATCATTATTTGCAAGCTGCCCCAGGCGGATAACCAGGTCAAGCGCTGATTCTCCAAGGTGACCTTTAAGCGGTACTTTATGATCAGCGTCTGAGTAGATATTTTTTTCAAAGGTTACTACCGGTGCCGATATGTGTTCATGCCGCCTAAATGGATCTGAGGTGGCAATATACTCGTCCAGCAGGTGATCGTTAGCTCTTAATATTTCCTCGGTAATAGGTACATAGCCGTTATGATATTGAATTGCTGCGATATACTCATAAATATTCTGAGAATCAAATTTCAGTTTGGCAGCCGTGGTATCAAAAGCGCGTTCTAAGATCAGTTCGGGCTGTTCATCTTTTTGCCATTTTTTAAATGGGAACCAGTCTGTACGCAAAAGGCTTTTTGTCTGGACACTCAGCGCTGTAAACTCAAGGTTACTGTGATAAAGCCCGCTGAGCTTTTCCGCACTTGAAACTTTTTTATCAGCGGTCGTTGCGGTTGTATTACTTTTTTCCGGTAAATGCAAAGGATTTTTTCCACTTGCTATTGTTCCGTCCCAATTAAAAAGGAACCCGTTTTTTAAACCAGTGGTGTTGTTTTGCTCATCAGAAGAATGAATAGCCGCCTGAGGGCTGAGCGGCAGCTGCTGAGTTACAAACTTGGCGCCTGTCTTTTCACCTTTCAATTTTATCCGTTCGGTAACCTTGCATATGCTTGTCCATTTAGTCACTACCGCACCTTTACTATCCTTGATACGTACAAATATTACGTAACCTGACATCAGATTATGCTCGTAATAAGCGATCGAAGTGAAATCAGGTGCATGGGTGGTAAGAAATTCATCATCAGTTATATAGAGCGATTGCCCCTTAGTATGCATATTGCCTACCTGATTATTCATTTGCCGGGCTGCCTTCATTCCTCGTGCTGCTGCCAGTCTTTGCTGCAGCTGTGCAGCGGCACTTGGGCCAAAACTCGGACTAACACTCAGGTCGGCCGTGTTAATCGATCCGGTTCCGGCGAGTTTTTCAGAGGCTGTATCGAGGTTTCGACTGGCCTGCTCAGGTTCAAAAGAAATTATCCTGCTTCTGCCTTTCAGTTTTAACAAGGTGTTGCTGACATATTCGCTGTAGGTGTGAGAATATACTTTTTTCGAATCATCCTGCATTGGAGTTATTACGGGTACAGCCTGAATGATCCATTTTTGCGAATCATAAGTTAACTTGTCTAGGTTGGTACACGTGCTTTTCCCAAAATATCCGCCTGACGACAATCCGAATACACTTTGGAGCGAGGCAGAACCATCGGCAGATGACTGATTTTTGATATCGAGTTTAACAGAACCTGGCAGTTTTACATCCTTCACCTCAATATCTATTATGGTCCCAATAAAACGCCGCAGGGTTGGCTGACTGTTCAAATGGCCAATAGCTGCCTGTATATACGGAGGTTCGTTCTCAACTGTGTTTACGCTCAGGTATAAATTAGTCAAGTTTTTTAACAAGCTGTTTTCGTGTTCATGGATTCCAAAAGCAGTCATTTGCTCGGTTTGCTCCCGGTGCTGGGAAGTAATAAGGCCGCTGCGCCGTTTATGCTTTTCGCGGTTTTCTTCAAAGGCTTTTCCAATACCCTGGATCACATCCTCCGGCAAGGCCTTTATTTGCCCAATTCCCCAATTGGCGCTGACGGCGCTGCTTACATCATCAAGCGTGATATTTTCGGTGAGCGCCGGGCCCGGTTTAGGCAGGGCTGCGCTGGAAAATGCCGTATGCGCCCGGCTAATATGAGGTGCATCGTTTACTAATGGCGATATGCTTAGCCTGGTGCCGGCGATATTTGCTGCTGCGGCTGATAAATAAGCACCTTTGGGCTTTGCGATAAATCTGTTTCCTGTTCCGGGATCCTGGCTGAAATGATAGCCAAGATAACGGCACCAAAGATCAACAGCCGATGTCGGATCACGGAGCGGATGAATGGAAACTATTGTAAAGCCATCGGGTTTTAGGTAGTCACCGGGCTTTTTAATAATCGCGTCTATGATGTCGATATATTGCCTGATATCATTTTTCCAGTTGTCTATAACATCCGGTTTTGCATCTGCCGACAATGCTGCATGGCCGGTATTGAGTTCAATGCAGGCTGAAAGTATATTCTCTTTATTTTCATTTAGGCCTGGCATTAAATTGATAAAAAACAGGCTCGTTGTATCTTGGGTATCGTCTGTATTTACATTCATGATGTTTAAGCTTAACTGTAAAATAATTCATAGAATTCGGTCCATTCATTCTCTTCCATCACCTGGTATTCGTCGGTATCAATGGCGCTCAGCATAGCAATTGCATCGTCCAGTTCATTTTTTTCAGACGCAGCCGACCGTGCAGCAAAGGCTGCCCGCTGGTCTATAAGCTGTGTAAATGCAGTACGATGTGCGGCCGGGGTTATGTTTGATTCTGCCGCTAAAGGTACCGGACCGCCCGAACCATGTGCTGGCGGCGATGCAGCAGCGCCAGCGATCCGTTTTTCAAACGAACCGGAAAACGTTGCCGAAAAGAAGCCAACTTTAACTTTATAGGATACCGTACACCCGCCCACCACAGAGCTGTTCTCACTCTTTATATACATGAACAGCCTTGCCGAAACGCTCAATATCCATACGCTAAGTGTGCCTTCGGCAATAAAATAGCCTTCCAGTATGGAGTCATCAGCAGCCTTCCTGATGTAGATACCAACCATAAACTTCACTGACCCGCTGATAGGTCCAAGGCTTATGCCCAGGAATGCACCCATCTCAAGGGCCATCTCCAGCGCCGTCAAGCCCGATTTCGGATTAAAGGTCATACCCAGGTAGAAACAGCCGCCCAAAAATACCGCGGCAACAGTTACCTTGTTTTCCGGGGTGCCTACGGTAAAGGTCACTTCGAGTGGTTTCGACGAAAAATATACCTGCAATATGACGCCGACAGTGATATTTGTAAAAGTGAAAGTTGGGGTTGATACACCCAGCGGCGGAGAATTGTAGCTGATAGCAACATTATCGGCATTCAGCTGTAGCTTGAATCCATCTCCAAGATTGCCCAGCAGTTCTTCCAGTTTTTGCACGAAAGACAAAGGCCCGTCGAATTTAACATTACGTACCGATACATCCATACCGGCGTGTACATTAGTACCCGCCCTGAATCTCACCCGGGCAAATTCTACGGTAAGTATGCGCATAAAAGTGATGCTGAAATCAGTAAGGTCATTAACCGTGCCGGTTTCAATACCCTGGATTATCGAAGGATATTTTAATGGGTCAAAGTGTATGGAAGCACTCACGCTGACATTGAGTGCCGTGTGTGGGTTGCCTGTCAGGGGGTTGAACTGTACTATCCCAAGATCGGCCTGCTTAAAGTCGGTAGTGGACCAGTCATAGTTGAGCGTTTGTGTCTGCGGGGTCGTGAGCAGCCTGTAAACCTGGTCAAACTGTGCTTTGGCTGCTTTGAGAGCATCTACGTCGACTATAGAATTAAGTTCATCATTAAACTTTTTCTGTACACGATCCGCAAAACCTTGAGCCTGATCCCGCACTTTCTTCGTATAATCTTTCACGCTGGCAGTCAGGTCCGCCTCTGACTGCTTAAGTCCGGCTGCCGTCTTATCGATATCAGTGACACACTGTTTTGCAACAGTATCGGCTGTGTCCTGAAGGTTCAGGATCTGCTGATTAAGCATAGTCTGCAAATCCGCTGTTTTTTGGTTTACTAAGGACTGGACATCTTTGATTTCAACAATTATATTGTCAGCAGCTATTACAGCCGACTGGAAAACCGCTGACTGCGCTATCTTAGTGTTCAATGCATTGGCATCTTCCTGCAACTGCTGCTCTTCTGAGATCACAAACGCCTGCAATTCTTTATCGATCCGGCTTATGGTATCCCTGTAGTCAGCGTCCAGCGTCTTTATAGCGTTAACATAGAATTCTACTGTGCATCGTTTATAAGCATCCAGCACCTGCAGCAATTCGCCTACCTGTTTGCCTACTGTGTCATCCAATTCTGCCCGTACGTCAGCGTAAACTGCCGCCAATTGCGCTGTCACTTCACCAATCAGTGTCCATATCGATTTATTAATGACGGCAAGCTTGTTATTGATCTCCGTATTTATTGCGGCAATAACAAGCGTAACATCCAGTTTCTTTTTATCATAAACAACCTCCAGGCCCTGTATTTTCGTGCGCAGTTCTAGCAGTCGTTCATATCCCACTCTGGTCACGTCCCCGATAAATGTATTGCCGCTTATGACTTCCTGCCAGGCAACATTTCGCCAGTCTATTTTATCGAAATTTACTATTTGCTCGGCCGCAGTCACTTTATCAAATGCCAGCTGTACTTTGTCATTGACTTCTTTGGTAATAAAATCGAATTCTTTGTTGATGTACTTTTCCAGGGTCACTAGCTCCGCTGCTCCGGCATCTTTTGCATTCAGAATGTTTTTCAACACATTGTTGTTTATGAAAATGCTGTGTATTTTCATCACATCGGCGTCCACTATAGTCTTTAGCTTCACATAGGCAGGGCTGTTCTGAGCGGCACGGGTGTCAATGGTTATTTTCAGGTCCGTAATGAATGAAAGATGGTTCAGCACATCGTTTACAAAATCTGCTGAACGCTCTTTGATCAGCGTTTGGAATTTGTTTAGTACTTCATATTGTATATGCTTTTGTATAGTGATTTCCTGGCGCTCCACCCGATTCATAAATGATAGCCTGGACAGCTCCAATTTATTTTTAAAAGCAGTCTGCACTTTTGTCGTATCGGGCAATGAAGCATGAAGTTTATTGGTCAGCGCAATCAGATTTGCCTGACCGGCTGCCAGCGTGCTTTGCAAAGAAGTAATTTTTCCGCCCAGCGCGGCAATATCCTCATCTTCTTTTTTTATTTCAGTCAACACTCTTTTTACCGCCGGATTAGACTCAAATAGGTGTGTGAGGCCGTCAAAGTCGGGAATCAGGCCGGCAATTTTATTAAGATTAAAAACCGGGCTGTTTTGAGCAGGGATTTTTCCCGACAATATTTGCAGCAGGTTAATTCCCGCAAATATTTCTGGGGCTTTTCCTTTAAAAATATCTACACTGTTTAGAAGGCGCTTCTCTGCGTTTTGCCCTGCATTTTCCAGACCTTTCCACTGTTTATTGATATCAGCGGGTAAGGAAAGCCCTTGTTTCACCAACGCAAAGCGTTCTATCTGAACGTCAGGGTTAACCAGCGCCCCAATGCGGCGGGATGCGTCAGAAAAAACGCCGCTGATTTTTTTATAACCATCCTGCAGTTCCGCGGAATATTTTACGCCCGCGGCTTCAGGGCGGCCTATCAGGTTATTTAACTCGCCTTTGATAAAATCAGGGCCATGCTGCAATATGAGTTTTGCGTGATTGGCTTCGCTGTTGACTCCGGCATCAAGCTTATTTATGCCATTATCAAGATAATCCTGCGCATATTCAATGAGTGATGGAATTTTGTCCTTTCCGATCTGCTGTATATGATCGAAAAAAACTTTGGCACGTTTTATCTGCGGAAAAATTGGTAAATCGGTATGATCAAAAATGTTTCTGGAAGTATCGGCCTGAGAATATACGGCCACGTCAACATAGTAATCCGCATATTCGGTAACGATTTGATTAAGCTTATTACCATGCACCGCATCTGCGTCAGGCTCGGCATCATCATGCGTAAATGCGACGACCTGGTTATGGTAAGGGATGCGCATCCTGCCGTCATCAAAATTAAGTAATGAAGCCGTTTTTTGCTTCCCTGTTCTATCCAGAAAAGTTGCCACTGCATTATCTGCTTTTCCGTCTGTATAAAAAAAATCGCGCCTCATAAACATCACCGGGTGTGCGGTTGCATCAAGAGGTTTATTGTTACGGTCAGTATGGGAAAAAGATAACTGCATCAGATCGCCTGTTCCTTCATTGCATGCCCAGAAAATATTCTCACAATCGCCGACGGGCGAGATTGGCGGCGTCTGTTTAAAATTGGCTGTTATAGATTGAAATGGTATTTTATTGATATAGGTTACATCAGGGCGGGGAGCATTTGAAGTATCATGCACATCCGGATCGACAGTTACAGACTGATATTTGTATGCTGCGGACTTCGGTATGACGAGACCAGCCTTGCCTAAAAACTGCTTTACCGGGTCGAATAGCTGTAAATATTCCTTATACTCCATGTAGGATACACCATTACGGATACGCCGCTGCGCTATTTTGATATGGAGGGCTTTATGGCAGCTTGGCGCAATGATGCCTATGCGGGCAACTTTAATATAGTTATCTCGCCCGTCCTGAAAATGATGTTCATATTGTACCAGTGAAAGTTTTACATCTAAGCCAGTAAGATCATAATGCTCATAATTAATTTTGGCAGAAACTCCCAGCCCTGAAAATGATATTACCCCATCCGTTTTGATATTAAAGTCAGCGCCTGATGTTTTATCCCAAGCCAGCTGGTTTAAGTAAATGAGTTCCTTTTCATCAAGCATTGACGGCAGGTAACCGGTATCTGAAGTTGGGTCTGAAATGGTTTGGCAGCCATTTGGTGTGTCATCCTGACGTTTATCCTGCCCGTCCGCCGCACCTCCAGATCCAAGAGCACGTAATACCGGCGGCAGTGTGCCTGTATAAATTTTGCTGTTATTAGGGTCTGTCTGCCGGTAAACGAGCTCCGCCTGCCAGCGTTCTTCTAAACGCTGCTGATACTTCACGCCGGCTAACACCACCTCCTGTTCTTTGCTCGATACTTTGTAAATATTCTGGAGCATTACGGCGCGGATATGCTGCTCGGTGACGCGCGGCACCATCCATAAATTTGCAGGCATCTCGAAAATGGTGATATATAAGTCTTTACCATTAGTATTGAATATGGAATTTACCAATGCTTGATAAGTCAGGAAGCTGCGGCTGCCGGCATCATAACCGCCGATACTTTTAACCGCGTCTGCGGTATTGTACTTTTTAAAGACACCTTTATCAAGGTCGTAAGTAGTGATCAAGCGAAAAAGCGATATATCATCCCATCTGAGTAGATCAGTAACCGTAAATGGCATCGTCTTGCGTATGGCAGGGTCAGGCCAAAGTTGAAATGCTAGGAAGGAAGGTCCTGAAAGCAGGGCATCCAGCTGTTTTTGCGGCTCCTTATTTTCATTGCTATAAAAATATTGTTCATGGAGGCTTTGGGGGGGGAGCTGTACAATCAGATAACTGGGTAACGTTTCGGATACAGGCCTCATATGGCCTAAAGCGTGATACAGGTTCTGAAAGTAAAAAGTAAGGTTCATGCCATTGCTGGCGATGGCCTGTAAACCCGATGCGGATTGAAAGACGGAGTCATCTAACTTGGGATGACAGCCTTCTAACGCGCCTGTCATCGCACCCAGTATAGCAAGCGTGGCAGAGTCTCCCAAAAACTGCCGTCTGGAAATTTTCTTCATAAAACAGGAAGTTTTATTGCGTTACACTAAAAAGAAAGGTACTGGAACTTAAGCGTTATATGGAGGTCGCGGAATAAGTGACATGGTCACGAACATTCTCTTTAAATGCATAATTTATGCCTTTGTTTTTTTCCCCGACACTATCCAGCATGCCCCAGTAGCCGGTTGGATAGGTCTTTCCTGAGCCAGCCGTAACCATCGGGCCAGATACCACCACACAGACATGCCCATGACCGCCGCCCAGTTCAGCAGCCGTGAGCCCACATATCACCAGTTTTCCATTATCTGCGGCTTCTTTTGCAAGATCTTCTTTGCGCTTTGGAGGAACCGTTACATTGATATCAGTGATTTGGCTCCAATTGCTGCGAACATACTGGAGGATCTGATCAGCATTTCCGTTAAGTGTGTTGATACCTACTTCATTGGCGACCGCTTTTACGAAGGCGTTGCAGTCGCCAGAGTTTGCGTCCCAATTATTTTCGCAAGCGTCGATGATTTTTTGTGCGTTAGCATCCATGGTGAGAGTTGTTTAAGGTTAAGTTGAATTAATGCTAAAATAGTAATATAATTGATACTTTCAACACCTAAAACACATTAAAACAGGGTTTTGGCGAAATTTTTCGGACAGGCATTGTAATCATTTAATATAAAAAAAAATGAATTTGACGCAATGATCAAGAAATATGTAAAATCCAAGCAAAGGAAATCAAAAGCATTTATATCTCATTTGAAACTGAAGCCATCGGTTGAAGTCCGAACAGAACTCGAACCACTGACCTATGAAGGCAAAGTCCAAATTCTCTCAGTCAAATAAACTAAAACCGTCGTAAGTCGTTTATCAGGAAATATTGTTTTATGCCGTCAGACAGCTATTTTAGATTCCGTGGCCGGTTTGAGTTACATCCTCACCGCTATGCTATCGGCTGGCCGATATTAACAAACAGAGTTTTTGCACTGAATTTCTTTCTGGATAAGATCTACAGAATCAGGGAGGACGAGTATGCGCTATTTTATAATTATCAGTTAGGTTATTACCTGGAAAGTAACCCGGCACAGGAAGAGGCTTTTTTTGATCATGTTTTTGATATCATAACCAGCAGGATCAAATACTATAAGGGACTTAAGCCATCGGGTAGCACTTATGCAAAAGGGTTGATTTTTACCGCTAAGCTGGAGGTGTTCCTGGTATTTCTCAAAGGTATTGATCAGTGGCATAAAACACAGCCTTTGGAATCGGTTATCAGCGATAAGAACAGACTGATCGGGCAGCTGGAATTAAGGGTCAAAGAACTGGAAACCCAGTTGAA
>Ga0207695_10012695_pt1 | contig 10087 bp, 8 predicted proteins | sample KBSC54metaG_FD_184354 | JGI IMG/M metagenome (GOLD analysis project Ga0207695, IMG submission 184354) | Corn rhizosphere microbial communities from Kellogg Biological Station, Michigan, USA - KBS C5-4 metaG (SPAdes) (version 2) | ecosystem: Host-associated > Plants > Roots > Rhizosphere > Soil... | reverse complement strand
ATGTTTCGATGGAATTAATTTGAGTAGTGGCTGTTGAATCATTAAATGTAATTTATTTTAATGTGATTTCTCTCCACCTCCTTCCTCACTAAACTATTACGTAGTCACCCGTCTACGATAGCCTTCCCCGTCTGCGATCTGCCTGCTATAATGAAATCACCGGTCCCTCCTATCGGTATACAAAAATGGCCCCGGAAGAGTAGAGTCTGTCCGAGGCCTGTAGGATAAAATGAGTGCTCATTTTAAACCAAAACAAATTTATGATGAAAAAGAGAGATTTCATCGTGGCAACCTTCGGTTTGCTGGTCCTGGGCAAACCTTTTTATGGACAAGCCCAATTTTCACTGACGGGACAGCTTCGCACCCGTACAGAACTCCGGGATGGCTACGGCACCCTGGAGACAAAAGGCAATACACCTGCCTTTTTCACTTCCCAGCGAGCACGTCTTAATTTCAATTATCGCAGCTCAAGAGTGATCTTCCAGGCATCTGTACAGGATGTAAGAGTATGGGGTGCGGATGCATCCACCATCAACAATGCCGACGGCAATCGTCTCAGCCTGCATGAGGCCTGGGCCGACATCATCCTGGCCAATGCAAAGGACACCACTCTGTCCAGGAGCGCCGTAGACTACTTCAGCATCAAGATCGGCCGCCAGGAACTGGTATATGATGACGAGCGGCTGCTGGGCAACCTGGACTGGCTGCAACAGGCAAGGCGTCATGATGCCGTCGTTCTCAAATTCCTGCACAAAGGCTGGCAGGCGGATCTGGGTGCGGCCTTCAACCAGAATTCGGACGCCATCGGCTACAACGGTACTTATTATACACCGGCCAACCTGCCGCCATATGTGAAGGACAGCAAAGGTAATCTTGCTCCCACACCGGCCGCGATGATCCCGCTGACTAATGCGGCGGGCCTTAGTTCAAGGACGGGCTCTCCGGTGCTGGCCACTGCTGCCGGCACCAATGGCATGAACCAGGATTATAAGTCCATGCAGTTCCTCTACCTGGCTAAAAAGTTCGGTAGCACCCGTATCGCAGGGCTGGCGTTCTCCGACGAATTTGCGAAATACAGCCTCGACTCCGTAAAGAACATCGCGGGCTCGGACACAGGGTATATATATGGCCGCCGCTTTAATCACAGCGGCGTCAATACACGTTTTACCACCGGCGCTCTGGTGACCAGCCAGCTGGGGCAGAAGAAGGAATGGACCCTGCAAGCAGGCTATTATTATCAAATGGGTAAAAGCAAGGATGGCGTCAGCCTGGGTTCTTATACCACCACTTTATCACTGAACTATGCGCACCGCAATTTCTCCTGGACAGCAGGCTGGGATTATCTGAAAGGAGGATTCGATCCTTTATACGGTACCCCGCATAAGTTCTGGGGATCTATGGATTATTTCTATGCAGCCTCGGGATCGCCGGCAGCAGGATTGAACAATCCTTTCTTCAAGGGTAAGTATACTGCCACCGGAGGGCGCTTCTCAACGGAATTAGCCTACCATTATTTTGGTTTTGCCGACGATGCAAAAGACAGCAAAGGCAATGCGCTATCCAAATATCTGGGTAGCGAGGTGGATGCTACTCTTACTTACGGTTTGAATAAGATCACCACGCTTCAGCTGGGGTATTCCTGGATGGGAGCCACGCACAGCATGGAAAATGCCAAGGGCATCACACCTGGCGCTGCCCGGCTGAATGCGAACTGGGCCTATCTGCAGATAAATATCCGCCCTGACTTCTTTAGCAAATAAGATATCTACATCTATAAAATCATTCTCATGTCCTCCAACAATCAACCGCTCACTTCCATCCGCCTGTTCTCCCTGGGGAGCATACAAATGCGCACCTTTCATATTACCTGGCTGATGTTCTTCGTTTGTTTTTTCGGATGGTTCGGACTGGCGCCGCTGATGCCGACTATTCGAGCCGACCTGGGATTGACCAAGGCACAGGTAGGCAATACCATCATCGCATCGGTGTCCTCTACAATACTGGCCAGACTGATCATCGGCAGTCTTTGCGATAAATGGGGACCGCGCAAGACAGCGATCCGGCTACTCCTGATAGGGTCGATCCCCGTGTTCCTCGTAGGACTGGCAAAAGATTATACGACGTTCCTGCTCTTCCGTCTGGCTATTGGTATCATCGGCGCTTCGTTCGTCATCACGCAGTTCCATACGTCCATGATGTTTGCTTCCAATATCAAGGGCACGGCCAATGCCATCACCGGCGGCTGGGGCAACCTGGGCGGAGGCGTGACCAATATGGTAATGCCGTTGATCTTTGCCGCAATAGTCGGCTTCGGCTATACCAAACATGAAGCCTGGCGTTATGCCATGATCTTGCCAGGGTTGATGATGCTGGTCATTGCCTTTTTATACTACCGTTATACAAAGGATACTCCCCAGGGCAATTTTTCGGATATAGGACGTACCAGCTCCGCAACCAGGACAGACTGGTCGGCACTCGCTGACTGGAGAGTATGGGCATTGATGCTGGCTTATGGCTGCTGCTTTGGTATGGAGATCACCTTCGACAATGTGGCTTCCCTCCACTTCGTGGATTCTTTCAAATTATCCCAAAGCAGCGCGGGTCTCTGGGCAGGCATCTTTGGATCGATGAACATCTTTGCCCGCGCACTGGGCGGTATCGTATCCGACAAGGTAGGCGCACGCTGGGGGCTTCGGGGTAAAGGGATATTGCTGGCGGGCGTACTCCTGCTGGAAGGAGCAGGGCTTATCGCCTTTGCCGCCGCCGGCTCTTTTGTCATGGCCATCGTCTGTATGCTGTCCTTTGCTCTTTTTCTGAAGATGGCGAATGGCGCTACGTATGGCATAACACCGTTTATAAACGAAAAAAATATAGGCCTCGTCAGCGGCGTGGTAGGCGCAGGAGGGAATTTAGGAGGTATGATCTTCGGGTTCCTGTTCAAATCGGAATCCATCAGCTATGTACAAGCCTTTACCTACATCGGCTTTGCAGTTATGATCGTATCCCTGATCGTTCTGGCTACCCGCTTCCGTAAGGAGTCTTCGGAAGAAATAGCCCTGGCGGAAACAGCATTTTCATGAGGAAAGCACATTCTTTTTCCACCACCTGTTGTTACTGCGGAGTAGGCTGCGGCGTGACTGTCCATAAGGACAAGAAAGGGAATATTACGGTGCAGGGTGATGCAGCCTACCCCGTGAACAAGGGGATGTTGTGCAGCAAGGGTCTCAATCTGCACTATACTGTCAATGACAGAAGTGACAGGCTTCTATACCCTCACATGCGCTACAACAAACAGATGCCTTTGCAGCGGGTGAGCTGGGATACAGCCATCGACAGAGCCGCCGCCGTGTTCAAATCCCTTGTCCAAAAATATGGACCGGACTCCGTAGCCTTCTATATCTCCGGTCAGTGCCTGACGGAGGAATATTATGTCATCAACAAGCTGATGAAGGGCTTCATAGGCAGCAACAACGTGGATAGCAATTCCCGTCTCTGTATGAGCAGCGCGGTCGCCGCATATAAAAAGGCCCTGGGTGAGGACAGTGTCCCCCTGAACTATTCGGACATCGAAGAGGCGGATTGTTTTTTTATCACGGGAGCCAACCCCGCCTGGTGTCATCCCATCCTCTGGAGAAGAATAGAAGCGCACAAGGCGGCCAATCCCCAGGTGAAGATCATCGTGTCCGACCCGCGGCAGACAGATACCGCGGCGCTCGCAGACTGCTACCTGCCTATACGCCCCGGTACGGATATCACCCTGCATCATGCCATCGGCAGGATACTCATCGAAGCAGGCGATATCGATCCCGTTTTTATAAAGGATCATACGGAAGGCTTCGCCGCCTATAAGGAGGCCGCCTTTCAGCACAGTATTGCAGATGCCGCCCACCTGTGCGGCGTGTCCGAGGCGGATATACGCCGGGCCGCGGGTTATATCGCGGACGCCAAAGGGTTTATCAGCATGTGGACCATGGGGCTGAACCAAAGCGTCAATGGAGTGGATAAGATACTTTCCCTGATCAATCTGCATCTGGCGACAGGACATATCGGGCGGCCCGGATCAGGGCCCTTTTCTCTCACCGGTCAGCCAAACGCCATGGGAGGTCGTGAGGTCGGCGGGCTGGCCAACCTGCTGCCTGCCCATATGGATCTTGCCAATCCCGCTCACCGCGAAAAATTACGGCAGTTCTGGAATGGCGCTCCCATTGCACCACAGCCGGGTCTGACGGCAACCGAAATATTCGAAGCATTGGAACAGGGCAGGCTCAAGGCTGTCTGGATCATTGGCACCAACCCCTTGATAAGCCTTCCGGATGTACGGCAGGCCGAGGCCGCGCTTAAAAAAGCAAAGTTCGTCGTGGTGCAGGAGATCAGCAACAAACCAGAGACATTGGCCTACGCCGACCTGGTGCTGCCCGCGGCCGGCTGGACGGAAAAAGAAGGCACCATGACCAATTCCGAGCGTCGGATATCCTATCTTAATAAGATCGTGGACCCTCCCGGCGAAGCGCTGCCGGACGCCGACATCATCTGTCGCGTAGCCAGAAAAATGGGGTTTCCGGGTTTCGATTTTCCCGATGCAGCAGCAATATACAACGAGTATGCGCGACTGACGATGGGAACTTCCATCGATATCAGCGATCTGAGTCATGATATATTACGCGCCGAACGCTCGGTACAATGGCCACGCCCCGGGAAAGGCGTTTCCACACCCTTTCACGACAGACAGTTCTCCACGCCCTCGGGCCGCGCAAAATTTCACGCCGTATCCGATACTCCTTCCAGCGAGATGCCTGATGAGGACTTCCCCCTGGTACTAACTACGGGGCGTATACGCGATCAATGGCATACCATGACCAAGACGGGAAAGGTCAATAAGCTGAAGCAGCATATCGCGCAGGCTTTTCTGGAGATACACCCCGAAGATGCCCGCCATCTGAACATTGCCGACAACGACGTGGTGCTGGTAAGCTCCCGCCGGGGTGAAGCAAGGGTAAAGGCCCGGTATTCCTTCTCCATCCGGAAAGGAGTGGTATTTATGCCCATGCACTGGGGAAAGGTATTAGGGAACGATCTCAATAGGGTCAATAATCTTACTAACAATCTGGTAGACCCCGTATCCAAGGAGCCCGACTTCAAATATTCCGCCGTACGTGTCGTAAAATACAGGAAGCCAAAGGAAAGGATCGTCATCATCGGCGCCGGCGCCGGCGCTTTTGGATTCGTACAGTCCTACCGCGCGCTGAACAAGGAAGACGAGATCGTTATCTTCAGCAAAGAAAATTTCCCCTTCTACAACCGGGTACAGCTGCCGGATTATATCAGCGGCACACAGGACTGGCAGCAGCTGATCAAGATGACAGATGAGGAAGAGCCTACGTACAATATCCGGCTGCATAGGGGTGTCAGTATCGAGACCATCAACAAAGAAGAGAAATATGTAATTGATTCGAGAGGTGTGAAGACCTATTATGACAAGCTGCTGCTGGCCACGGGTAGCAGGGCCGCCGTTCCAAAGAACGTCCCCTCCCTGGAAGGTATTTTTACCATGCGCAGCCGCACGGATGCCGACAGGTTCAAACAGCTGCTGCCCGCCGGCGGACATGTGGTCATTGTGGGAGGCGGATTGCTGGGGCTGGAGATGGCCGCTTCACTAAGAGAAATAGGTATACTGGTCACCGTTATCCACCGGAGCTCCCGCTTCCTGGACAGGCAATTGGACGTACTGGCCAGTCAGCTGCTGCATGAAGAGATCATTGATCAAGGCTGTGATGTATACTATTCCGATGAAGTACAGCTGTTCCATGGACATCCCAGGCTGACAGGCATCCGTCTCAAGAGCGGGCGGACCATCGATTGCGACGCCCTGATATTCGCCATCGGCACCGTGCCCAATACCGAGCTGGCCATTGCGGCAGGACTACATTGCCAGCGGGGCGTCATCGTCAATGAGTACCTGCAGACCAGCGATCCCAACATCTACGCGGTAGGGGAGATCGCGGAATTCAATGGCTCGCTCTATGGCTTTACCGCGGCGGCGGAACAGCAGGCTGCCATCTTTGCCAGCTATCTCAATGGGGATATCAGCAACTATTACAAAGGCACCGTCCCGATGAGCATCATCAAGATCCACGGCTTTGACCTTTGCTGTCTCGGTATCCCCGACAGACCCAATAAACAGGAATATGAAGAGATCGTCTTCATCGATCTTGCTCACCGCTATTACAAGAAATGTATCGTACACCAGGACAGGCTGGTAGGGGCCATCCTCGTCGGGGACAAGGACGAATTCATGGAATTCAGGGATCTCATCTCCGGGAGGATCGAGCTGAACGAGCGTCGTCTTCAGCTGCTGCGCAGCGGGAAAAAGGCAGAGCCCGTGCTGGGGCGACTGGTTTGCAGCTGTAACAATGTGGGCAGCGGCAACCTCGAGAACAAGATAGCATCCGGCTGTACGGAGCTGGCCTCGCTATGCGCCGCCACGGGGGCGGGCACCGGTTGCGGCTCCTGCCGGCCCGAAGTAAAAAAGATACTGGAAAATAAATTACAGGAGGCAGCCGTAGTTGTTCCGTAAGAACTATACCGTCAAGATAAATCTTCCCGGTGGCATTGTCGCCGCAGGGGAGCTATACGCCATTGTAGAGGCGGCCGAACGGGCGAGGGTTTCGGATATGCAGCTGGGCACACGTCAGCAGCTGTTCTGCAAGGTGACGGATAAATACGGTCCTGCTTTTTTAAAGGAGCTGCAGGAGGCCGGCGTTTCATTCGAGGCCAATGAGGATAAATATCCCAATATCGTCAGCTCCTATGTTACGGAAGGGATCTTTACGACGCAAAGCTGGGTCCATGAAGGACTTTATAAGGATATCCTTTCCGCCTTTGACTTCAAACCCCGGCTGAAGATCAACCTGGTGGAGAAAAGCCAGTCCTTCGTACCTTTCTTTACAGGGAATATCAACTTTATCAGCTCGGACATCGGCAATTACTGGTATCTCTATATACGGCTGCCTCAGACGACACATATCCATCCCTGGAAAGATCTCATCTGTTCGGAAGATATACCACAGATCAGCAGGATCATCGAAGAGCTGATACTACGGGGGAAAGTGACCACTGCCGAAGAATTGTATCCTGCTGTCATAACCCGGGGACCCTTTGCCACACAGCCGGTAAAAGAAGAGCTGCAATGGCCCGTTTTCGACCTGCCTTACTATGAAGGGTTCAATCAATGGAAGAATAAGATATGGCTGGGCATTTATCGCAGAGAAGAGCTGTTCCCCGTTCCTTTTCTAAAGGAAATTTGTCTTATCTGCCTGGAGACCCGCATCGGACAGCTGTATACTACGCCCTGGAAATCCCTGATCATAAAAGGCATCGAGGAAGGGCACCGGGCGATGTGGGGATATGTGATGGGGAAATATCGTATCAACCTCCGGCATGCGGGCAATGAGCTGAACTGGCAGGTGGAAGATATGAATGAAGAGGGACTGCGGCTGAAGAGGTATCTCGTACGCCAGCTTGACCTGGAAGATGTCCGTACGGAAGGGTTATGTTTTGCCATCAAGACGCGACCGAAATCCGGCCTTTCCGGATCCGTCATCATTCGTAAACAGACGGGTGGGCGAGCCGACCAGCGGAAGCTGCTGGACAGATATGATCTGTTACATACACCCGATTTTAACGCCAACTCAAAAGAATATATACTCTACCGGGAGGGCCTGGAAAAAGAGAACCTCTCCGTCTATCTCGTCTCGCTATGCAAGTCGTTTTATGAACAACAGAGCAGGAGAGAGCCTGCTCCGCTCCATAGATCGTTTGGCGGTATCGAGACCTCGCAAGGGCATGATAAGAGCGTGACCGTATTCCAATGCCGGCATTGTCTTACGCTGTATGATGAACAATATGGCGATCCCGATGCGGGGGTGCCTGCCGGCACCCCCTTCGACCAGACGCCTTCCGACTACGCCTGCCCGGTCTGTAGCAGCGGCAAAGAGGACTTCAGACCAGTCGAAAAAACTGCCCTCCAGGAGCCGCTGGAAGCGGCTCGTCCGAAGGACAGATATTAGAGTATGGGCTGACTATCGTAACTTTGGACTATGTCCCTTATACAGGATCAATATGGAAGGACCTTCAGGACGCTACGGGTGAGCCTGCTCAGCCATTGCAACCTGGGATGTGTGTATTGTGTGGCAGGGGACAGCGAAATAAAGGCCGCCAATACCCTGCATTCCTCCCTGCCGGTGCCTGAGCTGCTGGCCATCATCCGCCGTCTGCATCAACAGCTGGGATTGTCCACCATCCGCCTGACAGGTGGGGAGCCTCTTTTGTTCCAGGGCCTGACAGACCTGATCAGCGGTATACGTGAAATGGGTATATCATCCATCAAGCTGACGACGAACGGATTTTTGCTGGAGCGGCTGGCTTTGCCCATGCAGCAGGCCGGTATGCGTTCCATCAACGTATCGCTGGACGCCGTCGATGAAGATATTTTTTATCAGATGAGCAGACGTCACGCCGTGGACCGGGTCATCCGGGGCATCGACAAGGCATTGGAGGCGGGGCTGGAAGTAAAGATCAACACCGTTGTGATGAGGGGGATCAATGAAGGACAGATCCTCCCCCTGTTGGAATTTGCTTTTTCCCGCGGTTGTCGTATCCGTCTGCTGGAAGTGATGGCCATGGGGCATTTGCACGACCAGGCGGACAGATACCTCTTCACACAGAAAGAAATGCTGGCGGTGATAGCAGGACGCTATTCATTCGAACCGCTCGGCCGGGCCGGATCGGCTACATCAAGCTACTGGCAGACCAGCGAAGGGCATCAGTTCGGGGTCATCGCCAACGAGACAGCGCCATTTTGCGGCGATTGCGACAGGCTGAGACTGGATAGTAGCGGTCATATCTATGGTTGTCTCAGCAGCAATCACCCCATCCCCCTGGATCAGGGGGAGGACGAAGAAATATGGACGAAAAAACTGCGGCAGGCACTTTTACAAAAGCAGACGCTGCGATTCACAGGCAGTGATCTGAGCATGCTGCATATAGGAGGATAATTATTATGAAGATCCACGTTTATGCCACACTGAAAGATTATTTCTCGCCGGAGTTCGAGCTGAATACCGTCGCCCGCAATACGGACGAGCTAAAGCAACGCCTGCTGGAGATCAATGACGGGGCCAGGCAGATCCTGGACAACTGCCGCTTTGCCATAGAAGAAGGGTTCATCGATCACGATCATAAATTAAAGGAAAATGATACGGTCATCATCATACCCCCTTCCAGCGGAGGTTAGTCCATCGGAGACCCAAGAGGTGATCTCTGCCGAACCACTGGACGTGGTGGCATTGTTGAGCCAGGCGCATCATCCGTCGGCCGGCGCCGTCGTTCTCTTCAGCGGAGAGGTACGCGACAGCAACAAGGGTAGGGAAGTGGACTGTCTGGAATACGAATCCTATATTCCCCTGGCCGTAAAAATGATCCGGGAGATACTGGCCGAAGCCACGGAGAAATGGGGATTGAAAATAGCCATTGCCCAACACCGGATTGGACGGCTGTCCGTTGGTGAGCCCGCGGTAGTAGTGATCACAGCCTCTGCCCATCGGAGGGAGGCGTATGAAGCCAACCAGCATATCATACACAGGATCAAGCATGAGGTTCCCATCTGGAAATGTGAATACTTCTCCGGCGGCGGGCATCAGTGGGGAAATAACTGTAACTGCTGAACATGAAGCCTTCCATTACCATCGAATATTGTCCCAAATGCGGATGGATGCTTCGCGCGGCCTATATGGCCCAGGAGCTGCTAACCACTTTTGCCGAAGAGCTCCATGCGGTGAGCCTTCAGCCGTCCGAGCGCTCCGGCTCTTATATAATCTATGTGGACGGCGAGACGATCTTTAACAGGAAGGTGGAAGGTAGGTTTCCCGAGATCAAGGAATTGAAACAGCTGGTCAGAGACAAAGTCTGCCCCGGCAAAGACCTCGGACATTCCGACAAACCTGCGGATAGGAGCGTGGGCTCCGACCTTTGATATGGGAGCGCTGATAGGCGTCATCTTGTGCGGTGGCGAGAGCCGCCGTATGGGCCG
>Ga0207695_10012692_pt1 | contig 10089 bp, 9 predicted proteins | sample KBSC54metaG_FD_184354 | JGI IMG/M metagenome (GOLD analysis project Ga0207695, IMG submission 184354) | Corn rhizosphere microbial communities from Kellogg Biological Station, Michigan, USA - KBS C5-4 metaG (SPAdes) (version 2) | ecosystem: Host-associated > Plants > Roots > Rhizosphere > Soil... | reverse complement strand
AGTGCGCCCAGGATGCTGGCGGACAGGCTGCCGATCCCCGCGAGCGCGGCGGTGCCGACGAACAGGCACAGGACGAGCAGCCACAGGCCGCGTCCGCCGCCGCGAAGATCGCGCAGCGCGAGCCGCCAGGCTGTGATCACCAAACCGCCTGATCGTCGGCGATAAGCCCGTCGCTCAGCCGCACGATCCGTCCGCAGCGCGTGGCAAGGCCGGCGTCGTGCGTGATCACGAACAGGGTCGCGCCGGTCGAAGCCTGGCGTTCGAACAGCAGGTCCATGATCGAGGATCCGGTGGCGGCATCGAGATTGCCGGTGGGCTCGTCCGCGAACAGCAAGGCGGGACGCGACGCCAGTGCGCGGGCGATGGCGACACGCTGCTGTTCGCCGCCCGAAAGCTGCGCGGGATAATGATCGAGCCGATGGCCGAGGTCGACCGCCGTCAGTTCGGCCCTGGCGCGCGCGAAGGCGTCGGCCTCGCCTGCCAGTTCGAGCGGGACCGCGACATTTTCGAGCGCGGTCATGGTCGGCAGCAAATGGAAGGCCTGCAACACGATCCCGATCCGCCCGCGCCGCGCGACCGCCAGCGCATCCTCGTCGAGGCTCTCGAAGGCGAGACCGGTGACCATGACATTGCCGCTGGTCGGCCGTTCGAGCCCGGCGAGCACCGCCATCAGCGAGGATTTGCCCGAGCCCGATGGGCCGAGCAAAGCCACGCTCTCCCCCGCCGATACCGACAGATCGACGCCACGTAATATCTCGACCTGCGCGGGCGGGCGGCCGAGGGCGAGGCGCAGGTTACGCGCCTCGATCACGATGCTATCGGCAGCGGCGATCCGGGAAAGGGAAGAGAATGGCACGACTGGCGCGATATGGGGCGGTTCGGCACATTGTCCATCTCCTGTTGCTTCTGCTTGCGACGAGTGGCGCGCCGGCCTTTGCGGCGGGACCGTTGATCTGGGCGCTGGGTGACAGCCTGACCGCAGGCTACGGCCTGTTGCCCGCGCAGGGTTTCACCAACCAGTTGCAGGATGCCTTGCGCCGTTCGGGCGTGCCCGCGACGGTGCGCAACGGCGGCATTGCCGGCGACACCAGCGCGCAGGGCAAGGCGCGTCTGCTCTGGGGGTTGCGGGGGCTCGGCGCGACGCCCGATCTGGTGATCGTCGAGCTCGGCGCGAACGATATGCTGCGCGGCCTGCCGCCGCAGCAGGCCGAAGCCAATCTCGACGCGATCCTCAGCGAGTTGAAGCGGCGGCACATCCGCGTGCTGCTCACCGGCATGAGGGCGGCACCGAATCTGGGGCCGGCTTATCGGGCGCAATTCGACACGATGTATCCCCGGCTGGCGCGTAAATATGGGGTGCGACTCTATCCCTTCTTCCTGGAAGGCGTGGCCGGCCGGCGGGATTTGTTGCAGGCGGACGGGATGCATCCCAATCCAAAGGGCGTTCAGGTCGTGGTGCGGGGAATCCTGCCTTCGGTCAGGATGGCGTTGGCCAAGAGACCATAAAGACCATCACCCTGAACTTGTTTCAGGGTCCATTTTGCGGCGAGGTACTTGCCTCTCGATGGATGCTGAAACAAGTTCAGCATGACGGTTCAGGATTTTGCCGCGCCACTCAACCACTCGCGAAACACGACCATCGCCGGCGTCTCCTTCCGTGACATCAGCCGCGTCAGCCAATAGCCGCCGGTGACGATCTCGGCCGGAAAGGGCTGGACCAACCGGCCCGCGATCAGATCGTCCGCGAACATGAGCGGTGGGGCGAGTGCCACGCCCAGCCCGGCCTGCGCCGCCGCGACCATCGCCAGCGAGGTGTCGAATATCGGCCCGTGCAGTGAGGGACAGGGTGCGCCCGCGGCCTCGAACCAGCGGGGCCATTCGTCGGCGCGGTAGGAGCGGAGCAAGGTCTCGCGTACCAGCGCTGCAGGTTCGGTCAGCCGTTCGGCGATGGCGGGCGAGCATAATACGGATAGCGGCGCCTCCAGCACCGGCTCGGCATGGACGCCATGCCAGGCGCCGTTGCCGAAGCGGATCGCGTAATCGAGGCCTTCGCCCGCAAGATCGACGCGATTGTTGTTGGTCATCAGCCTGAGGTCGATGCGTGGATTCGCCCGGTTGAAATCGTCCAGCCGGCGCAACAGCCAGCCCGCCGCGAAGGTGCCGACCACGCCGACGTTCAGCACCTCACGCAACCGCCCGTCGGCATAAAGATCGAGCGTCGCGCCGATCCGGTCGAACGCCTCCGCCACCGTCGGCACCAGCGCCTGGCCTTCGTCGGTGAGCGCCAGCCCCCGCGGCAGGCGGCGGAAAAGGGGCGTGCCGAGCCTTTCTTCCAACGCCGCGACCTGGTGGCTGACCGCGCCCTGGCTCACGCACAATTCGATCGCGGCGCGGGTGAAATTGAGGTGGCGCGCGGCGGCCTCGAACGCGCGCAGGGCATTCAAGGGAAGCTGGGCGCGTTCCATGGCTCAGGCATGAATCATTCTCATGGCTCTGTCGAGATAAGATGGTTTGATCGGACCGGGCGCCTCGCCTCATCATCGCCGCCGAAACGATGAAGAGAGGGTCCGATGGCCTATCCCAAATTCGCGCTTGCCGCCGTGCTGGCCCTTGCCGGAAGCGCTGGCGCGCGCCCGATGAGCGATCCGTTGCTGCGCCCGGTCGAGCCGGTCGCGGCCCGCCGCTGGCTGGTCGACCAGCCGCCGCTCCATATCTACGGCAATAGCTATCTTGTGGGCTTCGGCGGTTTGAATGTCGGCCTGATCAAGACCAAGGCCGGCCTGATCCTGATCGACGGATCGCTGCCGCAAGGGGTCAGGATGGTCGAGGCGCATATCCGCGCGCTCGGCTTTCGCGTGCAGGATATTCGCTACATCCTCAGCACCGAGCCGCATTTCGACCATGCGAGCGGCATCGGCGCATTGGCGCGCGACAGCCGTGCCACCGTGCTTGCGGGCAAGGCGGCGGTAGGAGCACTGGAAACCGGCATGCCCAGCCCCGACGATCCGCAGGCGGGCTATCGCAAGCATTATCACGGCGTCGGCCCGGTCAAGGGCGTGAGCGACGGTTATAAGCTGACGCTCGGCGGAGTTACCGTGACCGCGGTCGCGACGCCCGGCCATACGCCGGGCAGCACCAGCTGGACATGGCGATCGTGCGAGCAGGGCGATTGCAAGGCGATGGTGTTCGCGTCCAGCCTCAACCCGATCTCGGCGGACGGCTATCTCTTCACCGCGTCCGATCATCTGAGCGAGCTCGAAGGCTTCCGCCACAGCTTCGCCGTGATGAAGACGCTGCCCTGCGACATACTGATCAGCGCGCATCCCGATCAGTCGGGCGGGGACGAGAAGGCCGCCAAGTTACGCGCGGGTGCGGAGCCCAATCCTTTCATCGACCCGAACGCCTGCCGCAATTTCGCGACCGCGTTCGAGAAAGCGTTCGATCAGCGCATTGTCGACGAGAAAGCGGGGCGTGTGAAGTGAGCGGGGCCGCCGGAAAACAGGAACAATGAGAAAGACCTTATGCGCCTTCGCATTCGGCCTCGGCAGCGCGGCCGCCGGCCATGCGCAGGCAGGCGGCGCGTCCGACAATCCGGACACGACGATCGTCGTCAAGGCGCAGCATCCTGCCGTCACGCGGACGGTCGATTCCACCACCTACGACGTCAGGGACAATGCCCAGGCCCAGGCGGGGTCTGCCACCGATGTCCTCAACACCGTTCCTTCCGTCAGCGTTGCGGAGGATGGTTCGGTCAGCGTGCGCGGCAACGGCAATGTCCAGCTCTACATCAACGGCAAGCCCGCCAGCACGGCGGGACAGGCGACGACCCTTTTGGCCATGCCGGGCGGGACGATCGCCAGCGTCGAGGTGATGACCAATCCCTCGGCCGGCTACGACGCCAATGGCGCGGCGATCGTCAATCTGGTCCTCAAGAAGGATGCGGATGCCGGCGCGCACGCCACGTTGACCGCGAACGCGGGCGACCATCGTCGCGCCAATGCGTCCGTGACCGGTTCCTATGACGGAAAGCGGCTTTCGGCGAATGCGACGATGAGCTTGCGCGACGACGTCCGCTTCACGCGCATCCTCAACGACCGGACCTTGCGGTCCGACGACGGTATCGTGACCGGCCGCAGCATCCGCCGCGCCGATTATAGCCCTACGCACAGCAAGGCGCTCAATGTCGACGGGTCGCTGGTCTACAAGCTGAGCGCCTCGTCCGACCTGGGCAGCGATTTCACCTTCTCCCATGCCTCGCCCAAGAACAAAGTGTTCGAGCATCGCGTCGATTACGATCCGGCGGGCGATGTGCTTTCGGACTATGACCGGGAGCGCCGGGGTACCTATTTTGGCCATAGCAGCGACGTCTCGCTTTATTATCAGGATCGTGGTTCGGCCGACCGCGGCAGCCTCAAGATCGTGGCGCAGGCCCAGAAGGATTCGATCCGTTCGGATCGCCCCTTCATCGTCTCGCCGATCGCGCCGCCCGGTCCGGACAGCGCGCAGCGTTTCTACAACGGCACCTTCACCCAGCAGCAGCGCCTGACCGCGGATTATGCCTACCAGCTGCGCAAGGGCGTCCGCGTCAGCCTCGGCGCCGAGCTGAAGCGGGAGGCGCTTCGCTTCGACAATGGCCAGGTTGCGATCGATCCGTACGCGCTCGATCGGCTTGGGCCGCCGCCGATCCTGACCGTCTATCGCGTGACCAAGCGGACCACCGCTTTATACGCGACCGTGGAGGCGCAATGGGGCAAGTGGACCGTCCAGGCGGGCGAGCGCGGCCAGCTCGTCAAGCTCGATTTCGGTGGCACATCGGGCTTGCGCCCGGCGGGCAGAACGATCCCAGCGCTCAACCAAAGCCTGTCGATCGCGCGGGACGTCGGGTCCGATCAAGTCACGCTCAAGATCACGCGAACCCAGCAATTGTTCGATCTGCGCGATCTCGATCCGCTGATTGCCTATGTCGACCCGGACACGAATTCGATCGGCAACCCCGGCCTGCGTCCGCAGGAGATCACCAGCGTGGAGGGGGGCTACAGCTTCGGCAAGGGTGATCGCAGCGGCGCGGTGACGCTCTATTACCGCTACGCGCACGATACGCTGGCCGACTACAGCGTCTTCCTGGCCGACAATGTCGAGGTCAGTGCGAAGCGGAATTTCGGCAACGCGCAATCCTTCGGGCTTGAGGCGAACCTTTCCGATCGATTGTCGAAGACGCTCAAATTCAGCGTCACGGTCAACGGATTCCGCACGACGTTTCCCGAGATCGAGCAGGACGGCTCGGGGCAGAGCCGATCGAAATATTCCTATACCGCGCAAGCCAGCCTGGACTGGAAGCCCGGCGCGGCCGACACGTTCCACCTCGACGCGAATGCCCGGGGGCCAACCCTGGTACCGCAGGGCGAGAAATCGGGCACCTACACGGCGAGCCTGGTGTGGCAGCACAGCCTCTCCGCGAAGCTGACCGCGTCTTTATCCGGACAGAGCTTGCTGCGCCGAGCCTATGTCCGAACCGTGCTGGACACCGCGACGGGCTATGATGTCGGAAGACGGCTCAATGGCGGGCGCGCCCTGTTCGTCGGGCTCAAATACAAGATCGATTAAGGCGCGAAGGCACGACCGAGCGCATCCAGGAAGAGCCGCACCTTGCTACTCGCCAGCCGCCGCGAATTCTGAAGCGCCCAGATTTCCACCTTTGGCCCATCCGCCACGCCGAGGCGAACGAGCCGGCCGGCGGCCAAATCGCTCGCGATCATCAGCCGGGGCACCAAGGCCAAGCCCGCGCCGGCGAGCACGCCTTCGCGGACCATAAGAAAGGACGAGAAGCGCACCCGGGCGTGGGGCCGCAGGAGGCGGAGGCCGTCCTTCGTGACTACGCGCCAGGTGGTATCGGCGGGCATGGTACTCAACGCGACCGCATCGATGGCTTCACCATCCGGCAACATCGCGCCGGCCGCACCGACAAGCAGCAACTCGTCCTCCAGGATGCGCCGTCCGACCAGTCTTTCATCGGGGTTGGGATTGACCCGGATGACGATGTCGAACCCGTCCTCGACCGGATCGGCCTTGCGGTCTTCCGCAACGATCTCCAGCTCGACCTCGGGATAATCGCACGCGAAGGCCGATCCCACCGCCGCCAAGGCGACATGGGATAACACGACCGGCGCGCTCACCCGCAACCGCCCGCGCGGTACCGACGCACTGGACCCCACCGCCAGCTCGGCTTCAGCAATATCCTGCAGCGGGCCTCGGGTCGCTTCGTGTAGGGCGAGTCCGTCATCGGTCAGCCGCAGCGAATGCGTGCCTCGTTCGATCAGGCGCACGCCCAGGCTCTGCTCCAATTCGGTCACCTTGCGCGAGAGCGTGGCCTTGGGCCGGTTGCTGGCGCGGCCTGCGCGTCCGAAGCCGCCATGCGTCGCGACCAGGTTGAAATCGCGCAGCGCCTGCAAGTCCATGGTCGTTCCACTTTTGGGACGTTCTGTTCCGATATTGCCAGCTACTCGCGAAAAATGGAACGACTAACTTCAGGCCATGGACGCCGATGGTGCGGCGCCCCTGATCGAAGGAGACATGACATGGCTATTCTGGTGACGGGCAGCACGGGCACGATCGGCTCGCAGGTTCTTTCCTTTCTCGACCCTAAAGCGGTCGAAATCCGCGCGCTGACGCGCTCGCCCGAAACGGCAAATTTCCCGGACGGCGTCGTCCCGGTGAAGGGCGATCTGTCCGACGTGGACGGCTTTCGTGCCGCACTCGAAGGCGTCAGCACGCTTTTCCTGCTCGGAGCCAATGTCGCCGACGAAACGACCCAAATCCTGCTCGCGCTTAACGCCGCCCGCGACGCCGGCGTGAAGGGGATCGTCTATCTTTCAGTGTTCAAGGCGGACGAATATGCGGACTTGCCCCACTTCGCGAGCAAGGCCGCGGCCGAACGGATGATCGAGGCTTATGATCTGCCGGCCACGATCCTGCGCCCGGCCTATTTCATGCAGAACGATATCCGGCTGCAGGAGGCGCTGCTGACCCATGGCGTCTATGGCATGCCGATCGGCAACCAGGGCATCTCGATGGTCGACATCCGCGACATCGGCGAGGCGGCGGCCAGGGAAGTGATGCGCCGCGAGACCGCGGACCGTCCGCTGCCGCGCGAAGCCTATGATCTGGTCGGACCGGACGTGTTGACCGGCAGCGATCTCGCCACATTGTGGGGCGAGGTGCTGGAACGGCCGATCGCTTATGGCAGCGAGGATGCGGATGGGTTCGAGCAACGGCTCAAGGCCTTTGCACCGGCCTGGTACGCTTATGACCTCAGGCTCATGATGCGCCGCTATCAGCAGCAGGGCGCGGTTGCGTCACCCACGCAGGTCGCGGCCATGGAGGCTTTGCTGGGGCATCCGGCCCGCACCTACCGCGACTTCGCGACGGCCACCGCCGCAAGCTGGAAATAAAGCGTAGCTTTCCTATGGCCGGCACCCGTCTTCGCAAGGAGGCGGGTGCCTCGTCACGCCTGGCTTGCCTGATAGTCCTGCGTCAGCCCGGCATAATCCTCCATCCCGGGAAAGCGTTCGAAACTATGTTGCGCGGGCGTGGTCGCCCAGGGCAATTTCTCGGCGGTCTGTGTCTCGATGAAGGGCGTGAAATCCCGATGTTCGTCGAGCATGGTCGGGCGCAAATTGACCAGGCCGAATTGCTCGACGCGGGTGAACATCCAGGTCTTGCACCAATCGCAGAAATGATGATGCGCAGGCTCGCCGTGGAGGCCGCCGATCACGGTTTCGCCCTCGGTCACTTCCAGCCCGTCGATCGGCAGCGCGATGCTGAGCGAGAAGGCGCTCGCGCTCATCGTCTGGCAGCCCAGGCAGTGGCAGGCCATGGTCAGCATCGGCGGCTTGGTCACGCGGATGCGCACACGGCCGCAGCGGCAACCGCCGTCCCAGGGAAGATCCATCCTCACCTCCTTCGATAACCGATTCAGTCGGTTTAAGCCCTGCGACGCTCGCTCAGGAGATCCTTGTCGAAGGCCCGTTCTTCTTCTTACCGAAGCGCGGCGAAAACAAGTACAGCGCTTCGACAGGCTCAGCGCGAATGGAGAGAGATGACGATTCCGCCGGCAACGATCACCAATGAACGATCGCGGTCTTCCGCACCCTGGATCGTCGCCGCTTTCCTGCTGTTCGGGGCAACGCTGGCGATGCGCTTTCCGGGCGTCGTCATGCACGAAAGCCTGGTCCGGTACGATCCGGGCGCCAGCTATTCGGACTGGTATCCGCCGATCATGGCGCGCACCTGGGCCTGGCTGAATCACCTAAAGCCGGGGACCAAGCCCTTCTTCCTGATCCAGATGCTGCTCTGGTGGGGTGGGATCGGCGCGATCTCCGCCGCGCTCGGACGCAGGCAAAGCCATGGCGCGGCGGCCTTGGTCCTGCTGGTCGGGGTGGCCCCACTCTGGCTCGGCTGGGCGACGGTCATCCTCGCGGATGCGCAGCTGGCCTCCTGTCTGGTCGGCACGGCAGGGCTGGTCGCGCATTGGCGGCTGGATGGGCGTCCCGTGCCGCGGTGGGCGACCGCGCTCGGTGTGCTGCTCATTACCTATGCAAGCTTCCTGAGCATCAGCGCCCCTTTCGCGACCATAATTTTCGCGCTGGCCTTGTTCGATTGGCCGCGCCTGCCCCGCCTCTGGAGCAAATGGGCTGCCGCAGCGGCACTGATCGGCGCGGTATTGATCCTTGGCCCAATCCTTGACAACAGCGTCTTGCGCGCCAGCCATAAGGGCGTCGCGGACGCGATTCCGCTCCAGGACCGAGCGGGCGATACGCTTCAGGCGCGCCTCGCCTCGCTACCCGTGCATGCCAATTCCAGTCTGCGCCTGTGGGTCGGACCCCACCAGCCTCAAGCAGATCCACCCGCCGACGGCCCGGCGGATATCGATGCGTTGGCTATGCATCCCAATCCGGCTGGGCAGGGCTTGATCGCCGCCGCGCACCTCATGGCGATAAGCCCGCTCGGCTGGCCGATATGTTGGCTGGTCGTTTCGGCAGGCCTGTTATGGGCCGGTACGGGGTTGGGGGATCCGCAATCCCGTCTCGGGCGCGCGCTGGCTTTGTCCGCTTGCTGCATGGGCATCAGTGTCCCGATCCTCAGCATTGCGAGCGATCTGCGCTATCATCTCTGGCCGATGGTGGCGGCAGCCCTGGCGCTGATCCTGCTGCTCGACACGCGGGCGCTCGATCGTCGGCGCAGCTTCATCGCGGGCGGGATATTGTTCGCGGCAATCGCGATTGGGACAATCGCACGGCTGGGCGCGGCCCCTGCCGTCCCCGTCTCTCCACCGCATCTCGCGTCACCAGTGCCCTCGCCGACCGGCTGAGTTGGGGCGATCACGACGGACGACCCGCTCCGAAAAGGTCGCGACGATTCCGTGACCTGGTCAATATGAGTCCGGGTTCCTTAGTCGTTGCGCAGGCGGAATTCCGCGTCCAGTCTGGGCCATCTTCATAAACAGGGGCCACTTATGAAATGGACTCTCACTGCGCTCGCAGCCTTTGCCGCGACGACCGCTCTCCACGCCACCACCGTCGTGACCGCCGCGCATATGCTCGATCCGGCCAAAGGCGTGCTGCTCGACAATCCGGTGATCGTGATCGGCGACAATGGCCGTGTCGTTTCGCTCGCCACCGCCAATGCCGCCCGGCCGCAAATCCCCGCCGACGCGAAACGGGTCGACATGGGCGATGCGACGATCCTGCCCGGGCTGATCGACATGCATGTCCACCTGACCAGCGATCCCACTTTGTCGGGCTATCAGGGGTTGGAATATACCGACAATTTCTGGACGGTGGTCGGCGTCGCCAACGCCAAGAAAACGGTCGAGGCCGGCTTCACCACCGTGCGGATGGTCGGTTCTGGCAATTATGATGATGTCGCGCTGAAGCAGGGCATCGATCATGGCTATGTCGAAGGCCCCCGGATCGTGCCCGCAACCTATGCGATCGGTGCGATCGGCGGCCATTGCGACGCGACCGAATTCCCGCCCTCGATCACTATCCCATCGCCCCAGATCGCGACCGGGCCGGTCGCCTTCCGCGCCTT
>Ga0207695_10012690_pt1 | contig 10091 bp, 9 predicted proteins | sample KBSC54metaG_FD_184354 | JGI IMG/M metagenome (GOLD analysis project Ga0207695, IMG submission 184354) | Corn rhizosphere microbial communities from Kellogg Biological Station, Michigan, USA - KBS C5-4 metaG (SPAdes) (version 2) | ecosystem: Host-associated > Plants > Roots > Rhizosphere > Soil... | reverse complement strand
GGGCGGCTGCGCGGATGCTTCCATCTGCCGCCGATCGCCCGACTTAACCGTTTGATTATTCAACATAAAAATGAACGGCCGCGAGTCACCCCGGCGGCGCGCGTGCCAGTTAGCATGCGCCTTACGCCTACGCAATATTTGCCCTTTGGCCAGACTGTCGCGGCGGACATGCGCCTTGACCAGAGGGGGATGAGACGCGATATGCCCGGCGTGCCGCGTCCGGTTGGCGGCGGAACCCTTGAGATTGCAATGATCGAACTATCCCAGCGCTTCAGCTTCGACGCTGCGCATCATCTGGATGCGGGCGCCGGCGAGAATCGCCGCCTGCACGGCCATTCCTTTTATGTGGAGGTCACACTTCGGGGTGAACCGGATCCCAAAACCGGATTTCTGCGGGATTTCGGGGAAATAGACGCGACCCTGAAGCAGGTCCGCGATCTCTTGGACCACCGGCTTCTCAATGAAGTCGAAGGACTGGCCACGCCTACCCTGGAGAATATCGCCCGTTTCATCCACGCCAGGGCCAAGGCTGCACTGCCGGAAGTGATCCGGGTGAAGATCGAGCGGCCGTCCTATGGCCAGAGCTGCACCTTCGAAGGGGCTTAACCACGATGGCGAAGAAACTCACCCAATTGGGCCGCGCCGTTGCCCTGCCGGCATCGCCGGACAAGGCGATTCTGGAAAGCGTTCCCAATCCTCATCCTGGGACGAATTATGTGGTGCGGTTCACCGCGCCCGAATTCACCACCTTGTGCCCCATTACCGGCCAGCCCGATTTCGCCCATTTCGTGATCGACTATGTGCCGGGGCGAGCCATCGTGGAATCCAAGTCGCTCAAGCTCTATCTGAACAGCTTCCGCAACGCGGTGGGATTTCACGAAGCCACTACCATCGCCATCGCCAAGCGCATCGTTCAGGCCATCAAGCCGGACTATCTGCGCATCGCCGGTTATTGGTATCCGCGCGGCGGCATTCCCATCGATGTCTTCTGGCAGACGGGGAAAGTGCCGGCAGGCGCGTGGTTGCCCGATCCGGGCGTCGCCCCTTACCGCGGACGCGGCTGATCCAGCAGACACCGGAAATTTTGCGCCCGCTCTTGCGCGCAACCAGTTACGAGCATATACCCTCATATTGAGGGCGAATACTCGTATTGGAGACGGCCATGGAAAAATTCGGTATCCGCGATTGCAATTGCGCCAGCCTGCGCAAGGCGGCGCGGCGCCTGACCAGCTTTTATGACGGTCAGCTGGCACCCAGCGGCCTGCGCGCCACTCAGTTCGCCATCCTGGCGCTGGTCAATGAAATGGAAGAGGTCTCGGTCAACGCCATCGCGGAGCGGCTGGGGCTGGACCGCACCACCGCCGGAAAAAATCTGCGGCCCCTGGAACAATCCGGATTCGTGGAAGTCACGTCCGCAAAGCATGACGGCCGCCAGCGCGCCATCCGGGTGACCAAAGCCGGTCATGCCGCCTTGAAGGTGGCCGTGCCGCTCTGGCGCCAGGCACAGAGCCGCTTCGAAGCGGCCAACGGTCCGGAAAAAGCGGCGGCGCTGCGCGAGACGCTGCGGACACTTGAACTCGATCCCCGTTAAGCCACCACAAGCCAAATCCCCCTCAAGCCAAATCAAATCCCCCTCAAGCCAAATCAAGGAGACGCCATGCGCATTACCTCTGTTCTTCCTGCCATCGTTTTGTTTGCCGCCTTTGCCGCGCCCGCATCGGCGCAGAGCGCCGCGCCATCCGTACCCACCACCAAGGTATTGGCGATCTCCCATCCCATGGGAGCTCCGATGACGCCGGAACAGCGGGCCAAGATCATGCCGCATGAAGTGCATGACACGGTGAATGCCTATCTCGATGGCAAGATCGACCAATGGTATTTCCAGACCAGCGGCAAGGGCGTGGTCTTTATCGTCAATGCCTCGACCACGGAGGAAGCTAAAGCCATCCTGGAGAAATTCCCCCTGGGCCAGGCCGGGCTGATGGGCTTCGACTATATCCCGATCGGGCCGCTCAATCCGTTGCGCATCATCAACGACATGGTGCGCTAGCCGGCGCCTGACAAGGACGCTGTTTGCTGTCATCCTGCGCCGGTCCCGGTCGAATGGGGCAGGCGGGGGCAGCATCATGAATGCCATTGTCATTCGCGGCGTCCTGGTGGGCGCGTTGGCGGGCCTTCTGTTCGGCTTCGACACGGCCGTGATTTCCGGCGTGACGGCCGATCTGCGCACCGTCTATCAGCTCAGCGCGGGTGGCCTCGGGATCACCGTATCGAGTGCGCTATGGGGCACCTTGGCGGGCGCCTTGCTGGCGGGTGCGCCGGGTGACCGCTTCGGCGCGCGGCAATGCCTGAAAGTGATTGCGATTTTCTATCTGGCCTCTGCGCTCGGATGTGCATGGGCTTGGGACTGGTCATCGCTGCTGGTCTTTCGTGTGATGGCGGGTCTTGCAATCGGCGCGTCGACGGTGCTGGCGCCCGTCTATGTCACCGAGATTGCACCGCCGGCCTGGCGCGGCGCGATGGTGGGCATGTTTCAGTTCAACATCGTGTTCGGCATTCTGGTCGCTTATCTCAGTAACTATCTGATCGGCACCATGATGCTGGGCGCGGACGAGTGGCGCTGGAAATTCGGCATCGCCGCGGTGCCGGGGATCATCCTGTTCGCGCTGCTTTTCACCATTCCCCGGAGCCCGCGCTGGCTGGCGCTGCGGGGGCGACATGCCGAGGCCAAGGATGTTTTGCATCGCATCGCGCCCGGCATCGGGGAGGAAGAAGAACGCGCCATTCTGGCGCCCTCACAGGCGGGAACCCGGACGTTGACCTGGCGCCTTTACCGCAAGCCCATTCTTCTGGCTTTCGCCATCGCCGCCTTCAATCAGCTCGCGGGCATCAATGCGATCCTTTACTACATCAACGATATCTTCGCCGCCGCCGGTTTCAGCAGAGTGTCGTCGGACCAGCAATCGATCGTGATCGGCGCCACCAATCTTCTGTTCACGCTCCCGGCGCTCTATCTGATCGACAGGATCGGGCGCAAAAGCCTGCTCTTGATTGGATCGGTCGGGCTGTTCGTCACTTTAATGGGAACGGCTATGATCCTGTCCGTCGGGCAGCACCAGGATCTTCTGATCTGGATGCTGATCGGTTTCATCGCCGCCTTTGCGTTCTCGCAAGGCGCCGTGATCTGGGTTTACATCAGCGAGATATTTCCCACCGAAGTGCGGGCGCGGGGCCAGAGCATCGGTTCTTCCACCCATTGGCTGATGAACGCGATCATCGCCACCCTGTTTCCGGTGGTGGCGGCCTGGTCCAAAGGCGCGCCTTTCGTCTTTTTCGCCGGTATGGTGCTGATTCAGTTTTTTGTCGTCCTGTTCTTTTTCCCCGAGACCAAGCGCGCCCGGCTGGAAGACATTTCGGCCATCGTCTCCACCGGCGCCTGATGGAACCCGAAAATTATTCCTGACGGGATGCAAACCGCTCGTCCCGCCGCCCGATTTGCTGTATCCCGTTCTGCGGTTGGGGAATGGCGATGAATAGCGGCAAAAGCATTGGCGTGGGGCTGATTGGATATGGCTTCGCCGGCAAGACCTTTCATGCACCTCTGATTCGCAGCGTCGACGGGCTGGCGCTCCAGGCGATTGCCTCCAGCGACGCAGGCAAAGTCAAAAAAGATTTTCCCGGCATGACCATCTTCGCCGATCCCAAGCAGATGATCAGTTCCGACGGGATCGATCTGGTGGTGATCGCCACACCCAATGACAGTCATGCGCCGCTAGCCCGCCTGGCGCTCGAGGCGGGCAGGGATGTGGTGATCGACAAGCCTTTCACCCTCGACATGGCCAAGGCGCGTGAGCTGACCGCGCTGGCCGAGCGGCAATCGCGTCTTCTCAGCGTGTTCCATAACCGGCGCTGGGACAGTGATTTTCTGGCCGCCAAATTCGGGGTCGAAAGCGGCGTTCTGGGCAAGGTCACGCATTTCGAATCTCATATCGATCGCTTCCGCCCCGAAGTCCGGGACCGCTGGCGCGAACGATCGGGACCGGGCGCCGGCGTCTGGTACGATCTGGCGCCGCATCTGATCGACCAGACATTGTGCCTGTTCGGCCTGCCCGATGCGGTGCAGGCTAATTTCCTGCTGCAGCGGCCGGGGGCGCAGGCGGTGGATTGGGCCCATGCGGTGCTGAGCTATCCCCATCACCGCGTGATCCTGCATGCCAGCATGATCGCCGCGGGCGGCACCCCCCGTTTCCTGGTGCATGGCGACAAGGGCAGCTTGGTGAAACACGGCATCGACCAGCAGGAAGCGCAGCTGCTCGGCGGGATATTGCCGGGCAATCAGGGCTGGGGCGTGGACCTGGACCGGATGCAGATCTGGAACGCCGCCGGCGAATGCCGGGGCATGCCCACGCCCGCAGGCGACCATCGCCGCTATTATGCCGGCATCCGCGATGCGTTGCGCGGCTCCGCGCCCAATCCGGTGCCGCCGATCCAAGCGCTGGCGGTGATGGCGGTCTTGGAAGCGGCGATCCTGTCTGTGGAAAGTGGCGAACAGAAGACCGTTCCATTGACCGCCGCAGAGCAGACCGCTTTCACAGACAGCAAAGGGCGAAGCCGGCAGCGCCTCTCGTAAGTATGCGAGCCGGCACGGGGAGCACCGGCTCGCATGGTTCGCGAAGTGTGAGGTTTATTTCGCGAACCTGGCCCTGATGGATTCCAGGCCAGTTTCATAGATGCCGCTTAAGGCCGCATCGGCATCCTTTTCCTTTCCCGCGTCCGGGGTGTAATCGCCGCTCCATGTGATCTCGGAGTGGTCACGTCCCTTGGCGGAGACTTTCAAGATCGATTTGTAATTGGTGACGGGCAGGGGGCTGGACACGAAGGTGTAGCCATAAAGATGCTTTTCCCGGCTGGCGACGGTCTGAAATTCCACGAATGTCGCCTTGCCATCCTTCGTCACCAATGTTCGGGTCGGCGGGGTATTGCCGTCTTCCGTGCAGCTGCCGATGGCAGGATGCCAGTCCCGGATGGCGCAAAAATCTCCGATCTGCGACCAGACCTGCGCCGGCGTGCCGTCGACTTCCACGCTGCGCGACAGCGACGCGGCAGATGCCGGCATGATGCTTCCGGCAAGCAAAACAAATACCGAAACCGGCGCAGCTTTTCTCGCCATCCTGGCGACCGCGAATGTCCTGACCTTCTTCACTCGATGCTTGGGGGCGAAACGCATAACGATCTCCTTTTGCGCCGGTCGCCAATGACCGGCGAAATGCGATCTCGCAAAGACGGCTGTTTCCCTCCAGTTCAGGGATTGAACCGGCCGGGTACACAATCTGAACTAGGCCTTATGCCGCCCATAGGACTACCGTCCGATCGATGAGAGGGGTGAACCCATGACCCAGGGCAGCTACAAGCAATTTTGTCCGGTCGCGATGGCGGCAGAGATTCTGTGCACGCGCTGGACAATGGTCCTCCTGCGCGAAATGCTGGCCGGTTCGACACGGTTCAACGAATTGCGCCGCGGCGTGACGCGGATGTCGCCGGCGCTGTTGTCGCAAAGACTGAAGGACTTGGAAGCCGCGGGCATTGTTTCGCGGAACAAGGTTGATGGCGAGCCTGGCCTTTTCGAGTATCAGCTGACGCGCGCGGGGCGGGAATTGCAGCCTCTCATCGAGGGGTTTGGCGTGTGGGGCCAGCGCTGGGTGAATTCGGAAATGTCGCTGCAAAATCTCGATGCCCAACTTTTGATGTGGGACATGCGCCGCAATCTCGATCCCACGCCGATGCCCAGGCGGCGCAGCACTATTCACTTCCGCTACAGGGACGCGGCGCCGGGTCATCGCGCCTGGTGGCTGATCGTTGCGCCCGGCGCGGAGGTCGATCTGTGCTCGATCGATCCGGGCTATGAGGTGGATCTTTATGTTTCCAGCGATCTTCGAACCATGACGGCAATCTGGATGGGCCTGGACACAGTGCGAAAGGCGCAGAGCGAAGGCCGGATCGAACAGGTCGGCGATCAGCCGCTTGCCAGGAGCATGCAAACTTGGCTTGGCCTCAGCCCCTTCGCCAAAGAGCGAAAAATGGTGGCGTAACGGAAAACGGGTGAAGGCGGAGTTTTCCGCCGTCACCCGTTTCGACTTTCTGGAATAGATGGCTCCCCGGGCCGGGATCGAACCAGCGACCAACCGGTTAACAGCCGGTTGCTCTACCACTGAGCTACCGAGGAACAAGGCGGGGTGTCTAGCGCGTCCCCATCCCCAAGACCAGCACAAATTTTTCCAGGCATTCGCGGCATTTTGTGCCGCGCCGGGCACAAAAAAATGAGGCCGGGGGTGAGCCCGGCCCCAAGGCGTTGGGTAATGGTGGGGTGTCTTCAAGGAAGACATGGGCATGATGCCGGTCCAGGGTTAACAAAGACTTAACCAGGCTGATTCGCAGGCAAAATTTCAAAAATAGGTCGCAGGAGCGGTTTTATGCCTATTCAAGCGGCAGGTTGAAGAAGGCTTGGGACAATACCGCTTCAGATTGATGAAAGTGTGGAGGCCACGCCCGGAATCGAACCGGGATGCAAGGATTTGCAGTCCTCTGCGTAACCATTCCGCCACGTGGCCTCACGAAACGTCCGGGCCTTTCGGTCCGGCGAGCGGGTGGCGGCTATAGCAGACCGCCCGCCGCCAGGACAACAGCGGTCCTGCTGCGCGGCAAAAGCTTGCGTTGTCGGGCGCGGGCCAGCGGCCTATAAGCCCGAACGACGCTTTCCAGAGGCCTGCCTATGTCCGAATCCGCCCGCTTCAACATGATCGAAGCGCAGATCCGCACCAACAATGTCACCGATGTGCGCATCCATGCCGCCCTGGACGCCGTGATGCGCGAGCGTTTCGTGCCCACCGCCAAACAGGCTTTGGCCTATGCCGACGTGCCGGTGGAAATCGCGCCGGGCCGTTATCTGCTTGATCCCAGAAGCTTCGCCAAGGCCGTTCAACTGGTCCGTGTGACCGCCGAAGACAAGGTCCTCGATGTGGGCTGCGGCACGGGCTATTCGTCAGCAGTTCTGGGCCGGCTAGCGCGCGCCGTGATCGCGCTGGAGCAGGATGCCGATCTGGTGCGGGTCGCTGCCGGCCTGCTGGAAGGGCAGCCCAATGTCCAGATCACTCAGGGCGCCCTGATCGAAGGCTTCAAGGACGAAGCTCCCTATGATGTCATCTTCGTCAATGGCGCGATCGAGGCCCAGCCCGACACGCTCTTGTCCCAGTTGGCGGAGGGCGGCCGCCTGGTGGCCTTTGTACAAAAAGGCGCCCAGGGCAGGGCAACCCTCTATCTGAAAGAACAGGGCCAGGTCGGCCATCGCGAGGATTTCGACGCCAATGTCCCGCTCCTGGCCGGCTTCAAGAAACATCTCGGCTTCATCTTCTAAGCGCTTCAATAAGCGTCCGGAAAAGGGTTTGCAGGGTCGCGGGCAAAACGGCGTTAACTTGATCTTTGCCTTCGCAGCGTCACTGTCTTAGGGTTTTAAGCTTCAGTAAAACGGCCGGTCGGGAGTTCATTGATGTCCAGTCCCCAACACGAACCCACCATGGAGGAAATCCTCGCCTCCATCCGCAAAATCATCTCGGAAGACACCCCCGAAGCCGCGCCGGCCGAGGCCGCACCCGCCGCCAAGCAGGAGATGCTGGCCACGCCGGAAGAGGAAGCGTCGGACGTCGAAGTCCTGGAACTTACCCAGGAAATCCATGAGGTGGCGCCAGAACCGGCCGCAGCCCCCGAGCCCGTCAAAGCTGCCGCCGACGATGTCATCTTCGAAGCCCCTTCCAGCGCGCCCGAACCTTCGCAGGATGACGGCATCTTCTCCGACCAGACCCGCCGGGCCATGGACGACACCTTTGCCTCGATCGCGGACGAGCCGGTCGCCCCGGTGCCTCAGCCGCGTCCCGCCCCGCTCCCCCTGGCGCCGATCAGCGGCTCCTCAGTGGAAAATGTGTTCGAGCGCGCCGTGCGCGACAGTTTCGAGCCGGTGATGGCGAAATATTTGGCCGAGAATTCCGGCGCCGTACTCGAAGGGATGAAGCCCTTGATCCGCGAATGGATGGACGAGCATTTCCCGGCCCTGCTGGAAGGCGCGGTACGCACGGAAATCGAGCGGGTGGTAAAGGCCCGCGGCAAGCGCTAGTTACCGCTCGAAGAGGGCTTGTTCCGAGACTGAAAAGCCGGAAAGCCTGCAACAAGGCTTAAGGTCCGGCATGCTCGACAAGACATTTTCTCCCAAGGACGTGGAAGGGCGCATCTATGCCCAATGGCGGGAGGCCGGTGCCTTCCGTGCAGGCACGCGCCCGGATGCCGAGCCTTTTGCCATCATGATTCCGCCGCCCAATATCACCGGGCGGCTCCATATCGGCCACGCCCTCAACAACACGCTGCAGGACATTCTGGCCCGCTTCGAACGCATGCGGGGCAAGGATGTTCTTTGGCAGCCGGGCACCGACCATGCCGGCATCGCCACCCAGATGATCGTGGAGCGCCAGCTGGCCGAACGCCAGATGAGCCGGGTGGGTCTGGGCCGCGAGAAATTTCTGGCCGAGATCTGGAACTGGAAGGCCGAATCCGGCGGCGCCATCATCGAGCAGTTGCACCGGTTGGGCGCCAGCGCCGACTGGAGCCGCGAGCGCTTCACCATGGACGAGGGGCTGTCGCGCGCCGTCGCCAAGGTTTTCGTCGAACTCTACCGTCAGGGCTTGATCTACAGGGACAAGCGGCTGGTGAACTGGGATCCGCGCCTGGAAACGGCGGTCAGCGACCTGGAAGTCGAGAATATCGAGATCAAGGGCCATCTCTGGCACATCCGCTATCCCATCGAGGATATGCCGGGCACCTTCATCACCATCGCCACCACCCGCCCCGAAACCATGCTGGGCGACACCGCCGTGGCGGTGCATCCGCATGACGAACGCTACAAGGCTCTGGTCGGCCGCAAGGCTGTGCTGCCGCTGACCGGGCGGCAGGTGCCGATCATCGCCGACGAACACTCCGATCCGGAAAAAGGCACTGGCGCGGTCAAGATCACTCCGGCGCACGATTTCAACGATTTCGAAATCGGCAAGCGCCATGGCCTGGCCATGATCAGCATCCTCAACAAGGATGGCACCTTGAATGATCAGGTGCCCGCGCCCTATCGCGGCCTTTCCCGGGAAGCAGCGCGCAAGAAGATCGTCGCCGACCTGGAGTCCGCAGGCCTTCTGGCCGACACCCAATCCATCACCCATTCGGTGCCGCATGACGAAAAAACAAAGACCGTCGTGCTGGAGCCCATGCTCACCGAGCAATGGTACCTGAATGTCGAGCCGCTGGCGGCCAAGGCCATCGCGTCTGTGGAAAGCGGCAAAACAAAGTTTGTTCCGGAGAATTGGAGCAATGTCTTTTTCGGCTGGATGCGCAACATCCGGCCTTGGTGCATCAGCCGCCAGATCTGGTGGGGCCACCAGATCCCGATCTGGTACGATGCGGACGGCAAGGTCTATTGCGCCGAAACCGAGGCGGAAGCGGTCGCGCAAGCTGGCGGAAAACCGCTCACACGCGATTCCGATGTGCTGGACACCTGGTTCTCCTCGGCGCTCTGGCCGTTCTCGACCCTGGGCTGGCCGGACAAGACGCCCGAGCTGGCGCGCTTCTATCCCACCAGCGTGCTGGTGACCGGTTTCGACATCATCTTCTTCTGGGTCGCCCGCATGATGATGATGGGCACCCATTTCATGGATGATGTGCCGTTCAAGACCGTCCTGATCCACAATCGCGTGCTGGACGAGCAGGGCGCCAAAATGTCCAAGACCAAGGGCAATGTGGTGGACCCGCTCACCCTGATCGACGAATTCGGCGCCGATGCCTTGCGCATCACGCTGGCCCTGACGGCGGGCCAGAATCGCGACATGCGCATCGGACCCGCCCGCGTGGAATCGGGGCGCAACTTTGCAACCAAATTGTGGAATACGTCCCGCTTCTGCGAAATGAATGGCTGCATCACCGTGCCGGACTTCAATCCGGCAAGCGTGCAGCAGACCGTCAATCGCTGGATCGTGTCGGAGACGGCGGGCGCCATCCGCGAT
>Ga0207695_10012689_pt1 | contig 10091 bp, 6 predicted proteins | sample KBSC54metaG_FD_184354 | JGI IMG/M metagenome (GOLD analysis project Ga0207695, IMG submission 184354) | Corn rhizosphere microbial communities from Kellogg Biological Station, Michigan, USA - KBS C5-4 metaG (SPAdes) (version 2) | ecosystem: Host-associated > Plants > Roots > Rhizosphere > Soil... | reverse complement strand
GGACTCTACGGCGCCGAGATGCTTGGGTACTCGGTCAAACCGGATGCCGCGCTCGTCATCGACGTCGGGCAGGCCACCGATATTCCGGTCACGAACAAAAAGCGCTTCGGCGACACCCGTCTGGGCAGGGGGCCCATTCTCAGCCGAGGCAGTGTCAATCATCCGGTGCTGGTGAATCGCCTCGAAGATGTGGCGATTGAGAACAAGATCGCTTTCCAACGCGGGATTGATCCCCGCCGCTCGGGTACCGATGCGGATGCCATCTTCATCCAGCGTGGAGGCATTGCCACAGCGGCAATCGGCGTGCCCAACCGCTACATGCATACGCCGGTCGAGGCGATCCATCTCAAGGACCTCGAGAACCTGGCGGAATGGCTTACGGCCTTCATCCTCGACCTCAAGCCGAACGAGACTTTCAAGGTGAAGATCTAATCCTCGGTGTGGAGGATGGCCCGGCACTGCTCCTCATACAATTCGTAGAAATACTCTTCGAGATAAGGGTTGGCGCCCCGACACATTTCCACCAGTTGCCCCATCCACGTCAGGTAGCCGCGTCTTTGTTCCGCTGACCAGCCCGTGGTGTGGGCCTTGGCCATGTCCTGCAGCTTGCAGATCTTCTCCGCAATGACGATTTGCTTGGCGCGGACCGAAAAGTAAGGGGCCCGGTCGAGGAGGTCCTGCATTTGTTCCGTATGGGACAGATGTTTGTTCCCGGCCAATTCCTCGACGAGCAGGCGGATTTCGCGCCCGAAATGCAAATCGAGCTCGTGCGTGATCGAAGCGGAACTGTCGAAGACATGGTGCAGGATCGCTGCGGTCAACGTGGTGATATCATCGACGTGGCCAACGCGGGAGAGAATTTCCGTGACGACAATGCGGCAGGTGATGGCGGTTCCCTTGTCGGGATTCATTTTGCGGAGCTCTTTCTGGACGGTGAATTGAAGGGCGGCGAGAATGCCGGCGGTCTTGCCTGGGGGGAGGGAAGGGGGATTTTGCATGGAAACTCTTTTGTATTCCTTTAGAGAGGTGCAAGGCAGATGCCATCTTGGGGGCTCGTTATCAACGGGCTCTCCATTAGTTACTTACAGAGAAGCGTTTTAAGGCGTTCCTGCATTTTGCGCTGCACTTGGAAAGTGTTCGTGCACCACGCCCGCTTATTTGCTCAAGCTTTGAGTCGCCAGATTTTTGATGAATTTGATGGTCTGGCATAAGATACAGCAGCGTGTATCCTGAATTCTGATGAGATTAACAACAGAGCGTTTGCTTTGCTGGTTAGGCTTGTTCATTTGCTTCGCGGGAATGCTTTGGGCACAGACAACTAATGCGTTTCCCAATCTGTCTCATTATCCACACGGAGATTTTTTTGATGGCATGGTTGCAGGGCATCGACCGAGTTCCAGTGTACTTGTGATTTCAGAATGTCTCGGAGACGACGCTGGAGAACATCATTACTCGGTAAGCGCTAGCGGAAGAGAAAACGACTACCGTTTCGTCAATACAGGCGGCGGCACGGCAAGCGGTCGTGGCGCTAGGAGCAAACAACTTTCTGATGAAGGGCTCAAGGATTTGCTCTCGGCGATAAGCGGTTTGCCTCATGAGAATGTTTTGCCGTCAATTGATAAGCTGGTACTGGTGAGTTTCCATGACGCCAATAATTGGGTGACCTATAGCTATGACCGAAGTTCACCTCCAAAAGCATTACAGAAAATCTATGAGATTATCTCCGCATCCAAAGACGCGGATTTGGCAGTCGAGAACATCGCCAACACCAAGAAACTTGTGACAGAAGCACGCGCATCGGTGGATAAATATCCGCCAATTAGTGATGTGAAAACTGAAGATGTTACCTTGAAAGCCGCGGCCATAGTTGTGGGAAATATAAGAGGCTTAGAAGGTCCTAGGGACGCACAATTTGGTCAGGCGAGATACTACGGAATAGTAGATGTTTCCCAAGTTCTTCATGGCCCAGTCAAGCCGCCGACTGTTATCTCGATCAACGCCCCGCTACTGGCCTCACTAGACGAGAATGGACCCAATATTTATTTTCTAGAGGAGGGCAACCGCTTTGCCATAACTGTTGGAGCTCAGTATACGGCGCTTAAATTCCTTCCTGCTACTGATGCCAATATCACACTCGTCAGAAAACTACTTCCGCCTGTGCCTGACGTAAAATAATTAGAGATTGCCTTTCGTCAAATCGTTTCAAAAAGGGGCTACTACTTCGCCGGCGCTTTCCTGACCTGGTAGACCGGTTTATCGGCCTTGGCCTCGATGCTGTGGGAGGCGGCTTTGCGGGCGAGGTTGCGGAAGGTGAGCTGGGCCTGGGCGGGTTCCTGACCGGGGGCGCATTGGGCCCGGGTGTAGACGCCATCGGAACTGAGCACCCGCGCCTTGACGCAATCGCTGAGATAGGCCGGGAGGATGACTTCCGTGATGCGCTTGACCAGGGCGGGATCGAGCACGGGGAAGACGACTTCGACGCGGCGATAGAGATTGCGCGGCATCCAGTCGGCGCTGCCGAGATAGAGCTTGGGCTTGCCGCCGTTGCCGAAATAGAAAATCCGGCTGTGCTCGAGGAAGCGGCCCACGATGCTGATGACGCGGATGTTGTCGCTCACGCCCTTGACGCCGGGGCGCAGGCAGCAGATGCCGCGGATGATGAGATCGATTTTCACGCCGGCCTGCGAGGCTTCGTACAAGGCGATGATGAGGCTCTCCTCCACCAGCGAATTGAGCTTCACGATGATCCGGCCTTCCTTGCCCTGTTTGGCGAGGTCGCGCTCATGGTTGATGAGCTTGAGGAACGTCTCGTGCATCTGGAACGGCGCGACGAGCAGATTCTTCGCGCCCATGAATTCCGAGAGACCGGTCAGCGTGTTGAACAACATCGCGACTTCCTCGCCCAGGTCGTGGTTGGCCGTGAAGAGGCTCAAGTCGGTGTAGAAGCGGGCGGTGCTGGGGTGATAATTGCCCGTGCCGAGATGCAGGTAATGCCGCAGGCGGTCCTCATCGCGGCGGACAATCATCAGGACTTTGCAGTGGGTCTTCAGGCCGACAAGTCCGTACACGACATGCACGCCGGCTTCTTCCAGTTGCCGCGCCCAAAGGATGTTGTTGGCCTCGTCGAAACGCGCCCGCAACTCGACCAAGACCGTGACCTGCTTGCCCTGCTCGGCGGCGCGCATGAGGGAATGGACGATGGGGGAATCGCCGCTGGTGCGGTAAAGGGTCATCTTGATGGCGAGCACCGCCGGATCAGACGCCGAATGCTCCAGGAATTCCACGACGCTGGAGAAACTCTGGTAGGGATGATGCAGCAGCACGTCCTTGTGGCGGATGACGTCGAAATAATCTCCACCCTGGGGCAGGGCGTGCGAGGTGATCGGCACGTAGGGCTTGTCGCGCAAGGCAGACAACGCGTCGATGGAGGTCAGCGGCATCAGGTGGAGGAAATTGAGCGGCCCGTTGACGAGATAGAGATCGTCTTCGGTCAGCTTGAAGATATCGAGCAGCGTCCGCCGCATGTCGGGCGGGCAGCCGTGCTCGACTTCGAGCCGGACCGCGTTTCCGCGCGCGCGTTTCCGCAATTCGTCCTGGATAGTGCGCAGCAGGTTTTCCGCTTCCTCTTCGTCGATGTAGAGGTCGCTGTTGCGGGTGATGCGGAAGCCGTAGACCTGCTCGACCGTCAAGCCGGGGAAGAGATCGTGAATGTGATTCTGGATCAGGTTCTGGATCAGGATGTAGTGCCACTCCTGCGTCTTCGGATGGGGGATGCGGACGAGACGGGGCAGGATGCGGGGGATCGCGACGACGGCATGCAGGATTTCCGTGGGACGCTCGGGCCGTTTCAGGCTGAGAAACAGGTTGTGGCTCTTGTTCTGGAGTTGCGGGAAGGGATGGCTGGCATCGACGGCGAGGGGAGTCAGCACCGGGAAGACTTCGTTGCGGAAGTAGTTGGTGGCCCACGTCTGGTCCTGCTTGTTCAGCGAATTGAAGTCGTGGAGGAAAATACCGTGGGTGCCCAGGGCGGGGAGGAGATCGTTGTTCCAGAGCTGGTACTGGTCCTCGATCAACTTCACGACGTCCTTGCGGATCGCCTCGAAGGTCTGGCGGGCGCTCATGCCGTCCGGGCCCGCATCGTTCGACTCGTGTTCGATCTGTTGCTTGATGCCGGCGACGCGGACCTCGAAGAATTCGTCGAGGTTTGAGGTGACGATGCCGAGGAACCGGACGCGCTCGAGCAGGGGCTGGCTGATATCCTGCGCTTCTTCCAGCACGCGGCGGTTGAAGGCGAGCCAGCTCAATTCACGATTGATGAAATACCTGGGGTCGGAAAGATTGGGCGTGGTCATAACAGTCTCGGGGGAAGTTACCTTTTCGCGCGGGGGCCGAGCAACGCGGGAAGCGTAACGTTTGCGTGACGGGGAGGAGGCGCGGCCAATTTCCTGCTTGAGGAATTCGTAGCCGCGGACCAGTCCCGGTCCCGATTGCAGGATAGTATCGGAGGGAATTTCGAACAAGCGTCCGCTGCGCACGGCGGGGAGTTTGTTCCAGCCGGGGCGCGCGCTGATTTCGCGGATCTCCACCGGCTTGCCGCACCAGGAGGCAAAGATGATTTCAGGTTCGCGCGCGAGGACTTCCTCGGGGGTCACCATGCGCGCGGCGGCCTTCTTCTCGTCCCGCCGGTCGGCGAAGATGTCGATGCCGCCCGCGCGCTCGATGAGTTCCGAGACCCAGCCGATGCCGGTGGTCATCGGCTCGGGCCACTCTTCAAAGTAGACGCGGGGACGGGGTGCACCGTTGACCGGGACCGGATGAAGGTCGCACATCATTTGTCCCACGACCTGCTCGGCCTGGGTGTATTTTCCCAGCAACTGGCCGAGTTGACGGATGGCGGTGTAGATTTCCTCGAGGTTCCGTGAATTGAGCGCGAGCACGGTCACACCCGCCTTGATCAGATCGGAGGCGATGCGGTGCTGGACGTCGGTAGAAGTGATGACGAGGTCGGGTTGCAGCTTCAGGATGGCCTCGACGTTGCCTGAGCTGAAACCGCAAACGCGGGGTTTCTCTTCCACGTCAGGGGGGGACTTATAAAAAGCGGTCACCCCGACAACTTGCGACCACACGCCGAGCCGATGGAGGATATCGGCGCCGTCGGCACCGAGGGCGACGAGGCGTTGGGAGGAGGGATCGCGGGGCACAATCGGGCAGCATACCTGGTTTTGTGTAAGTACGAAATCCAAATGTCATAGTCGAGTGGCAGGATCGAAATATAACAACTCCGCCTTGGCTAATCGCGACGAAGGCTCTACGCTCGACCCTTCCTATGGAAGACGAGAGTGAATTATTGGCTTTGCGCCGGGCCCGGCTGGATACTTGGCGTGAAAAAGGCATCGATCCGTTCGGCCAGGCTTTTGGTGGCACGGAAACCTGCGCGCAGGCGAAGGAAAATTACGCCGACGAGCGCCCGGTGCGGGTGGCGGGCCGGCTCATTTCCAAGCGCGAGATGGGGAAGAACGTGTTCGCCCATATCCAGGACGAGACGGGCAAGCTCCAGGTCTATGCGCAGGTGCAGGGACTCGGCGACAAGTTCGCTTTCTGGAAGCTGCTCGATATCGGCGATTTCATTGGGGGGGAGGGGACTCTCTTCACCACCAGGACCGGTGAAAAGACGGTCAAGCTTTCCGACCTGACCATCCTTTCGAAGTCGCTTCGTCCCATCCCGAGCCAGTGGTACGGGCTTTCCGATGTGGAGCAGAGGTACCGCCAACGGTACGTCGACATGATCGTCAGCGAGGACGCGCGCAACGTGCTTCTCAAGCGGAGCCAGATCGTCAAGGAAGTGCGGCGGTTCTTTGAGGACTGCGCGTTCACCGAAGTCGAGACGCCGATGATGCAGACCATTGCGGGCGGCGCGGCGGCGCGTCCCTTTGTCACGAAGCACAACGCGCTCGGCATCGAGCTTTATATGCGCATCGCGCCCGAGCTGTATCTCAAGCGGCTTCTCGTCGGGGGCATGACCAAGGTGTTCGAGATCAACCGCAATTTCCGCAACGAAGGCATCTCGCGCCGGCATAATCCCGAGTTCACCATGCTGGAGGCCTACTGGGCCTATGCCGATTTCAACGAGATGGCGCAACTGGTGGAAGACCTCATCACCACCGTCGCGCAGAAGACCATGGGGACGCTGCAGGTGGGAGGCCGTGCGTCCAGTGAGGATGGTACCATTCCCGCGCTGGAGCCGATCGATCTCACGCCGCCTTGGCCGCGTCGTCCTTACCGCGACCTCGTCAAAACCGCCGCGGGCGACGACTGGTTCAGCCTGAGCGATACCGAACGCCGCGAGCGGTGCGCCAAGCTGGGTGTCGAAATTTCCCCGGCGATGGAAGACTTTGAAGTCACCAACCAGGTCTTCGAAAAGTTGGTCGAGGCCAAGGCGCGCAATCCGCTTTTCGTGACGCATCTGCCGAAGGAACTTGTGCCGCTGGCGAAGCAGAACGCCGCCGATCCTTCCGTGGTCGATGTCTTCGAACTTATCATCGGAGGGCAGGAAGTTGCGCCGGGTTACAGCGAGCTCAACGACCCGGTCGTGCAGCGTCAGCGCCTGGAAGCGCAGGCTGGAGACGAGAAGCAAAGCCTCGACGAGGATTTTCTTAACGCACTCGAGTACGGCATGCCTCCCGCGGGCGGCATCGGGCTGGGCATCGACCGCCTTGTCATGACGCTGACGGGCGCCGAATCGATCCGCGACGTGATCCTGTTTCCGCTGCTCAAGCCCAAGCAATAAGCATGAGTGCATCGCGCACCCCCGAGAAGCCATCGGCGCCCATCGAGCCGATGCCTCCGGGCGTGCACAATGTCTACATCTTCGAGGTCTTCAACACGGCTTCGTGGAGTGTGGTACTGGGCGCGCCGATGCTGCTTTTTCTGCAGCATCTCAACGCGACGGCGACGATCCTCGCCATTGCGGCGTGTCTTTCGCCGCTGATGAATATCCTGCAGATTCCGGCCGCCCGCTTTGTTGAGCAGGTCGGTTATCGCCGGTTCGTCCTCAGCGGCTGGGCCAGCCGCAGCATCTTTATCGTGGGCATGACGGTCGTCGCGTTTCTCCCGGACACGATCGACCGGACCACCCGCATCGTCATGATGCTTTTTCTCTCCTTCGGCTTTAATACGCTTCGGGGCATTTCCGTTTGCGGGATGCTCCCGTGGTTCACCCATATCATTCCGGAGAGCCGGCGAGGGGAGTTCCTGGCGAAAGACCAACTGGCCGGGGCCCTGGCCGCCATCGGCTGCCTCTTCGTTTCCGGGTCGCTCCTGAAACTCCACCATCTCGAATATGCTTTCGGCGTCGTCTTCGGTATTTCGGCGATTGCGGCGTTTTGCAGCCTCTACTTTCTTCGCAAGGTTCCCGACGTGCCCGTTGAAAAAATCGTGATCAACGAAAATCCCGTCCCGTGGCGCGACATGCTCTTCTATCCGCCGTTCCTGAAATACCTGCGCTACAATATCATCATCAACATGGCGCTCGGGAGCTCCGGTGTTTTCTGGGTGCGTTATTTTCGTGAATTCCTCCACGTCAGCAACTCCAGCATTCTCTATGTTGCCTCGTTGACCACCATCATCGTCGCCACCTGTCTCTTCATGGTCGGCAAGCTCATCGACCGCGCGGGAAACAAACCCGCGCTCACCGTCTCCGGCATTCTTTTTACGCTCCACTTTGCGGGGTGGGGGCTCGTGGCCGCGGGAATCCTGCCCTTCAACCGGACCATGCTCTGCATCCAGATGGTCACCGCGGGCCTGGGCGGATCCCTCTGGAACCTCGCCAACGTCCGTACTGTCATGGGTATCGTCCCGGTGATGGGACGACCTCACTTTCTTGCCCTTTATAGTGTTGCGAGCAACCTGACCGTCGGTCTCGTGCCTCTGGCCTGGGGGCCGGTAATGGACGCGCTGGCCCACTGGGACGTCAAGTGGGGCTATTGGCATTGGAACTGTTACAGTTTGCTTTACACCACGCTCGCCTGCACCATCGCATTGGGCCTCTGGGCATTGCGCTACGTGGATGAGCCCAAGACGATGACGTGGAATGTCTTTATGCGTGAACTCCTGGTGCAGACCCCCAGCCGGGCCGTTTCCCGGGTCATCGGTCGGCTACGCGGACCTGTCGGATGAAACGTTTTCTTCCCTGGTTATGTGCCTGGCTGATCCGTCTACCCGGCTATACTTTGCGCCTCACAACGGACGACAGCGCGGGTGCCTTTAACAAGCCGGATCGCAAACCGGCCATTTACGCCTTCTGGCATAACCGGATTGCGCTCATGCCTTTGTTTTACGAACGGTTTTTTGGCGGGCGGGTCGCGTTGTTCCTGATCAGCCGGAGTCGTGACGGCCAGTTCATCACCGAGGTTGCTTCCCACTTTGGCGTCGGCGCTCTCCGGGGAAGCAGCTCGCGCCATGGCATGGCCGCAATGCTCGCCGCCGTGCATGCCGCGAAGGACCCGCGGGTCGATATCGGCCTCACGCCCGACGGTCCCCGCGGCCCGCGCTATGTCGTCCAACCAGGCTTGATCCGACTCGCCCAGCTTACGCAACGGCCCATCGTCACGATGACCTACCATTTGGGATGGAAGATTGAGCTCAAGAGTTGGGATCGCTTTCAGATTCCGCTCCCTTTCTCGACTTGCCATCTGGTCATAGGTGAGCGTATTTTTGTTCCGGAGGAAGCCACTGAAGTGGAGCTGGCCGCCATTGATAAAAAAATTACCGCGGCTTTGGGTGCGGATTAGAAATTTATCAGATTAAGGAGTAACCCCTCATGATTATCACACCCTTCGCGACAAATCTGATTGCAAACAGTCCAATACATGTTAAGTGTATAGCCTTGAGGAAAATAACTCTGCTTAACAGCATACAAAGTATTTTGGTTGCGCTCCTCCTTATCGGTGGCGGATCTTTATGCGCTCAAGCAGCCGACAGCTTTGCCCTCGCTCCCTCCGGTAATGATAGTCTGGTGGTATTTGGTCCCAAAGGAGAGCGGGTTGCCGAACTTTCGGTCCCGACCATTTCCAAGGAAGTTACCGTCGGCTCAACCTCATTTCAAATCAGCTATGGCCGTGACGCCAGCAATGATCTGACGGCCATTCTGGCCCCGAGTTCGACCAAGCCGGAGGAACTTCAATTTACGGTCCTGAACAAGACCATTACCGCCAGCAAACAAGCTGTCATCACGCTGACCTTTCCTGATGCCAAGCATGTCACCGTCGACCCTGGTTACGTTGGCACGGTCAGTGTCAATTCGCATACGCTGCGCCACCGTGAACTCGTCGAATCGACTCCGCCTCCGGCACCTCGCCCCCGCCCGACTGTCACTCAGTCGGCTCCTGCTCCGGTAGTCCAGCAGTCAGCACCCATACCGGCCAAGCCCGCAGCGCCCCGTGTGGCGACAACTTCCACCACGACCACTCTTCCTTCAAATGATGTGGAACCGACCCCCACTTCCGATGGTCCCACGGCGCACGAGCAGACGGGCAGCTTGCAGCCTTCCGCCTTGACCCCTCCGCCTTTGGTCGGTTCCTTGATGGCCCAGCCGCCGATGCCCACGCCCAAGGGTATTACCGGTGCCAAGCCGCCGCCAAACGGCAAGCTTTTTTGGGCCGAGCCGATCACTCCTCCTTCGGGCAATCCTCCCACGGTGGGTATCGACCAGATGAAACTGGTGGCCGTGCACGGCCCGGTTACCCTGAAATTGCCCAACGGCGAAACGAAGACCGGCTCCAATGGCATGATCGTTCCCTCGGGAACTTCCATCACGACAGCGGACAAGGGTTCTGCCGCCGTGTTCATGGGTGGTGTTGATTCCGTCCGTCTGCTTCCCGATACGCAAGCGAAGGTAACGCAAAAACTTAACGGTTCCACCCGGCAGTCGAATGTTGACTTGAAGGTCGGCACGATTTTCTCCCGGGTTGGTCACCGTCCAGGTGAAGCGCAAGACTTTCAAGTCCATACTCCGGAAGGTGTCGCCGCCGCGCGCGGAACCTCCTTCTCCGTTACGGTCACCACCACGGGCGGGCATGAAGTGACGATCTGCG
>Ga0207695_10012688_pt1 | contig 10092 bp, 8 predicted proteins | sample KBSC54metaG_FD_184354 | JGI IMG/M metagenome (GOLD analysis project Ga0207695, IMG submission 184354) | Corn rhizosphere microbial communities from Kellogg Biological Station, Michigan, USA - KBS C5-4 metaG (SPAdes) (version 2) | ecosystem: Host-associated > Plants > Roots > Rhizosphere > Soil... | reverse complement strand
GACGACGGAAGATGGATCGCTGAGCGATCTCGCAACACCGCCACGCGGCGAGGTGTGGGACGAAGTTGCCGCCGAGCCGGATCTGTGCACGCGCAACGCATGTCCGCACTATCAGGACTGCTTTCTGTTCAAGGCGCGCCGTGAAGCTGCGCAGGCTGACGTCGTCGTGGTGAATCATCATCTGTTGATGTCGGACGTCGCGGTACGTCGCGCAGCGGGGAACTGGGAAGACGCGGCCGTGATTCCCTCGTACACGCGGCTGGTGATAGACGAAGGTCATCATCTCGAAGACGCCGCGTCGGCGCACCTCGGGGTCACGACGTCGCGGCGTACGTTGCAACGACTGTTCAATCGTCTGGACCGTCGCGGCCGTGGGCTCGTCACAACGCTGGTCGAGCGTCTGTCGGCATCGCGAGATCTGCTTGGCACCGCGAGTCTCGACGTCGTGACACAGCGCATCGTACCTGCGGTGCGCGCGTCGCGCGAGAAGAGCGATCTGGTGTTCGATCTGCTGCTCGCGGTACTGCAGAATGACGCCGCGCCGGTGATGCGGATGAGTGACGACTTCACACAGCACCCCGTGTGGAAGGGCGGCCTGCACATCGCGCTGACGGATCTGTTGCGCGAGCTGCGGGTGCTGGGCGAGAGTCTCACACTCGTCGGCGATCGGTTGCAGGGTGGCGATCGGCGCGACGATACGCTGCTCATGCTCGTCAACGAGCTGCGCGCGGTCGCGCGCAGACTCGATGCTTCTGCCGACGGATTGCTGCTCGCGCTGCGTCCTCCGGCCACGGTCGAGCCGATGGTGCGCTGGCTCGAGGTAAAGGGACGGGAAGGGAATATTGCGGTGACCGCGGTGCCGCTCGATCTCGCCCCCATTCTGCGCGACGATCTCTTTACGCGCGTGAAGACCGCAGTGGTGACGAGCGCCACGCTCGGCACCGAGGGCGACTTTGCATTCGTCGCGCGCCGGTTCGGACTCGACGGCAGCGCGATCACACCGGTGACCGCGGCATTCGCGTCGCCGTTCGACTACCAGTCACAGGCGTTGCTCATCGTTCCGACCGACGTGCCGGCACCGAACGAAGATGCAGCGCGCCACTTCAGCGCCGTCCTGCGCATCATCGCCGACGTTGCGCGCGCGTCGGGTGGCGGGATGTTCGTACTGTTCACAAGCCATCGCGACGTTCGCGCGGCTGGAGAGGCACTTCGACGGAATGATCTTGCGGATGAGTTCACGCTTCTCGTTCACGGAGAGGACGGCCGCGATGCGTTGCTGCAGCGCTTCCGCAACTCCGGCAACGCAATACTGCTTGGCACGTCGTCGTACTGGGAAGGCGTCGACGTGCCGGGCGATGCGCTGCGTGCTCTGGTAATCGCGCGACTGCCGTTCCGGGTTCCGTCGGAGCCGGTGACGGCGGCGCAGTGCGAGGCGATCACAGCGCGCGGTGGCGACGCGTTCGGCGAGTACATGCTGCCGCATGCGTCTCTTCGGCTCAAGCAGGGCTTCGGCCGGCTGATACGCACGGGCACCGACCGCGGCGCCATCATTATTGCGGATCCGCGCGTAATCACCAAGAGATACGGCCGTGAGCTTTTACGCGACCTTCCCCCCGCCAGGCGCATGAGTGGAGCGTGGAGTGCGCTTGAGCGTCAACTTCAACGCTTCTACGGCAAGACCTGAACAGCATGACTCAAACAGCCACTGGCCGGCCCGGCAAGATCGTATGCGTCGGCCGAAATTACTCCGAACACGCGAAGGAGCTCGGCAACCCGGTCCCCAAGGAGCCCCTTCTTTTTCTCAAGCCGCCCTCCAGCGTGATCCACGAGGGTGAGTCGATTGTCCTGCCACCGCAGTCGAAACAGGTGGAGTTCGAGGGCGAGATCGGCGTGGTGATCGGGTCGAGGCTCTCGCACGCAGACGCTGCGGCCGCCGCCAAGGCGATTCGGGGCATTTGCGCCCTCAACGACGTCACCGCGCGAGACCTGCAGAAGAGCGACGGGCAGTGGACCCGCGCCAAGGGCTTCGACACTTTCTGCGCGCTCGGGCCCGAATCCGCCGCCCCGAGCGACCTGAAAACCCTCGTGGTACTAACCCGGGTGAACGGGGTAGAACGCCAACGCGGTGCGGCTTCCGACATGGTCTTCCCGATTCCGGATTTGCTATCCTACATATCGGGAATCATGACTCTGGAGCCAGGCGACGTGGTTGCAACGGGCACCCCGGCGGGTGTCGGTAAGCTCGTCGCTGGCGATGTGGTGGAAATAGAGATTCCCGGAGTCAGTAAAGTACGCAACCCTGTCACCAACACCGTCTGAGTGCCTCCCTACAACGAACGCATCACAAAACTTCCGCCGTACCCGCTGGCCGACATTCCGCACAAGAAGCGTGCGTTGATCGAGCGCGGCGTGGACCTCATAGATCTGGGCGCTGGCGACGCAATCCTGCCGCCGCCCGAAGCAGCACTCGAGCGAATGACGCGAGCCATCCGTGAGCCGGCCATGGGCCGCTACGGATTCGAGATGGGACTCGTGGAATACCGCGAAGCGATAGTTCGCTTCATGAAGAAGCGGTTCGGCGTCACATTCGATCCGCTCAAGGAAGTAGTTCCGCTCATCGGATCCAAGGAAGGTCTCGCACATCTCGCGCTCGCGTATCTCGACAAGGGCGACTACGCCATCATGCCGGAGCCGGGCTATAACGCGTACATGGGCGGAACGATCCTGTCCAACGGAACGCCGTACCGCTACGAGCTGCGCGCCGACAACAACTTCCTCGTCGAGCTCGACGAAGTCCCGAGCGACGTGCTCGCGCGGACAAAGATTCTCTATCTGAACTATCCGGGGAATCCAACCGCTGCAATCGCTCCGATGGAATATCTCGCGCGCGTCGTGAAGCAGTGCAAGGAGCACGACATCGTGCTGGTGTACGACAACGCATACTCGGAAATGGCATACGATGGATATGTGCCGCCGAGCATCTTCGAGGTGGAGGGAGCTCGTGACGTCGCCCTCGAATTCCATTCGATGTCCAAGACGTACAACATGACCGGCTGGCGTTGTGGCTGGGCATGCGGACGCGAAGAGTTGGTGCACGCGCTGGCGACCGTGAAGTCGTTCATCGATACCGGCTCGTATCTCGCGATTCAGGCCGCGGCAGCTGCTGCGCTGGACGTGCACGACGAGTTCGTTCCAAAGAACGTGGCGATCTTCACGGAGCGCCGCGACGCAGCTGTTGCCGCGTTCCGTGAGAACGGCTTCCAGTGCGACGTTCCGAAAGCTGCGATGTATCTCTGGATTCCACTGCCGCCGCACATTCCGAGCAAGGTGTTCGCCGACAAGTTGATGGAGCAGGAAGGTGTGGTCGTGCTGGCTGGCGCAGCGTTCGGCGCTGGCGGCGAGGGTTTCTTCCGTATCTCGTTCATCACGTCGCCCGAGCGCATCCGCGAAGCCGCGAAGCGTGCAGGACGCGTACTTGCCTCGTTCAACGACTAGGCTCGCCCAGACATGCAATTCCGCCGTCCGTCAGGTGCCTGGATCACCTCGATCGCCATTCACGTGGTGGTCGCGGTTCTGTTCATTCAGGCAATCCTGTCGCGGCATCCGGACTTCCTTTCGTTCGGCCACGCGGTACCAGCGCCGGTGGTCGAGCGAGTAGGGTTCCTCGCGTTACCTCAGCCCAGGAATCACCTGCCGCCGACACCTGGCAGGAGCGGCGGAGACGGGCTGGCAAGGAAACCGAGCGCGGCTCAGATGCCGACCGCTCCGACCACGGTCCCACAGACCATCACGGCACCGCCAAAGGGGCCACCGGTCAATTCCATCGGTCCTTCCAGCGGTCCGCTCATTGGCGGCGGCGGGCAGCTACGCGGTGTTCAGCCACGCTATGAGGACCCGCGCGTCTGGGTTGCGCCGGGCGAGGTCGCGAGTGCGCCCAAGACCGACGCTCAGCGACTCGACAGCGTCATCAAGAACGACATCGGCGCCTTCAACGACTCAGTCCGGGTCGCCAACAGCGGTAGAAAACCTGGCGACTGGACGTTCGAGAAGGGCGGGCAGAAGTACGGCGTCGATAGCAAGTACATTCACCTCGGACCATTCTCGATTCCGACAGCGGTCCTCGCGATGTTGCCGCTCAACATTACCGGCAACCCTACTACATATCAGCGTAACAAGACGCTCACCGCGAACCACGACGAGATCTTCGAGCAGGCTCAGCGCGGAATCAACGACGCTGACTTCGAGAAGGCTGTGCGAAGCATCCGCGAGCGCAAGGAGCGCGAGCGGAAGGAAGCCGAGGAGATCAAGAAAAAGGCTGCGCAGGACGCGACGTCGCAGCCGTAATAGTTACACGGCTGTCATTCCCGCGAACGCGGGAACCCATGTTATCGATCGTCGAGTGCGACGGTACCAGGAAGCTGGTCGGCAGCAGATGGATCCCCGCTTTCGCGGGGATGACGAAGCCCCCGCGTTACGAAACCAATCCCGACGACGCTGTCTGCGCGCTATCCGTCTCGAGTACGGTGAACGGCCTGAACACGCCGCATACCACTCCCAGCACGCCGAAACTGTCGCGTGGATTTACGACGATGTCGCGGTCGGCCGGGTTCGCGGCCTTGAGCACCACCGTCTGTCCATCATGCGACAGCGTCTTGATCGTCGCCTCTTCACCAATGCGCGCAGCGACCATGTCGCCATCCTTGGGCGAAGCTGCAGCGTCGACCATCACGAAGTCGCCGCTCTCGATTGCACGCCCGATCATGCTGTCTCCCTTCACCTTCAGAAAGAAGACGCGCTCCGATGGCAGGAATCGCCGGTCCATCGTGATGAATCCTTCGCGATGCTCCGGAAGCAGCGCAGGCTCACCCGCGTGAATACGTCCGTAGTACGGAACCGGAGTCGATTGCGCGGCACCGCTGAAGCCGAGCAGCCGCACTCCGCGCGAGCGTGATGGGTCGCGCTCGATGTATCCCTTGCGTGCAAGCGACTGCAGGAGATCCGAGACAGTCTTGGTCGACTTGATCTCGAACTTCTTGCCGATGTCGCGAATACTTGGCTGATATGTATGTTCAGCCGTGAAATCGAGCAGGTACTGATAGACTGAGCTTTCGAGACGCGTCAATTGCTCAGACATAAGCACTCCGTGAGGGTTCGGGTTGTACGCTGTAGCACAAAAAATGCGGCGCGGTTCTCGACCGGTCAACCATTGTTTCGATTATTAAGGTAATCGATCGCTCGTTCGAGACGGGCGACCGCACGGTCCTGACCCTGCATCACGAGTACATCGAAGATCCCGGGACTGACAGTCAGGCCGGTCAATGCGACTCTGAGCGGCTGGAACAACTTTCCGCCGCCAATTCCGTGCCGTTCCGCGAGTCCTCTCAGTTCGGCCTCGAGGGTAGTCGCGTCCCACGAAGTAACAGCTGCCAGTGCGTCGCGCGTGGAGCCGAGGATTTCCAGCGTTGCCGGGCCGTTCTTCCATTGCTTGGCGACCGCTTCGGGATCATACGTGATCTGATCCACGAAGTAGGGAGCCGCCTGGCGGACTATGTCGTCCACGACGCGCGCGCGCACCCGCAGCAGATCCACGAGCTGGAGATACCAGCCGTGGCGCGCGGCCAACTCCTCGCCAGTCGCAAGGCCGGCTGCGATTATTGCGCGCGTTACCACAGGCTCCAGCTCGGTGAGCGGCATCATGGACATGTGCTGGCCGTTCATCCACTCGAGCTTCTTGGGGTCGAAGATCGCGGCCTTGCGCTGCAGGCCTTCCGGTGAGAACAGCTCGACCATCTCGGCGAGCGTCATCACCTCGCGGTCGCCGCCTGGCGACCAGCCCAGCAACGCGAGGAAATTGAGCATCGCCTGTGGCAGAAGTCCCTCGTGCTGGTAGTCTCCGACGGCAGTCGCTCCGTGACGCTTGCTCAACTTCTTTCCGTCCAGACCATGGATCATCGGAAGGTGCGCGAAGCGCGGAAGATCCTTGCCGAGCGCGCGGTAGAGCATGATCTGCTTGGGCGTGTTGGAGATGTGATCGTCGCCGCGCATGACGAGCGTGACACCCATCGCGACGTCATCCGACACGACCGCGAAGTTGTAGATGGGTGTACGATCGGAGCGCAGTATCACGAAGTCGTCGACATCCTTGTTCGGGAAGGCGATGCGCTCGTGCACGAGATCATCCCATTCCGTGACACCGTGCTCGTCCGGCACGCGAAAGCGCACGACGTACGGGTCGCCGCGCTCGAGTCGCTGTTCCTCTTCGTGCAGTGGAATCTCCGCCCACTCGCGCTTGTACTTGTAGATCTCGCCGCGCGCCTGCGCCGCCGAGCGTCGCTCCTCGAGCACACTCTGCGGCGTGAAGTCGCGATATGCGAGACCGGCATCGAGCAGTTGCCTGACATCCGCGCGATGCCGTTCCAGGTTCGCGCCCTGATATACGACGGGCTCGTCCCAGTCGAGGCCAAGCCACTCGAGTCCGTCGAAAATTGCGCGCGTGCTCTCGTCGGTACTGCGGACCTTGTCGGTGTCCTCGATGCGGAGGAGGAACTGGCCGCCGAAGCGGCGCACGTACAGCCAGTTGAAGAGTGCGGTGCGTGCGCCGCCCACGTGCAGGTATCCCGTGGGTGATGGTGCGAAGCGAACGCGTGCTGGCGGGTGAGAGCTCATGTCACAAAGATGATGGATACGCAAACGGGCCCGTCATCGAGGACCGAGCCCGCCGTAGCGTGGAATATACGGAGAGGGAGGGATTCGAACCCTCGATAGAGGTTGACCCCCTATGCCGGTTTAGCAAACCGGTGCCTTCAGCCTCTCGGCCACCCCTCCTGGAGCCGGTGTAAGTTAGTGCTGCGCGGCGGACTGTACAAGCCGAGAGAAATCCAACAGGAGCGACATTGACGAGTGATTTGATTGCGCAGCCGACGGATGGCCGGCTGGTGCGGGCATACCATTATCCCGCAACACACCTTCTCATTGCGATCCTGTGGGTCGGCGGATGGTTCGCTGCCCTGATCGCGCTGAAGATCAAGCCGGCGTTGTTGTCCGAAGCGATTGGCGCAGTCGTGGTTACGCTTGCGTATGTCGTGTACGTGCGAGTGGTGGAGCGGCGGCGGATCTCGGAGCTCGCACTGGGACCGGCGCCGAAGGAGTTCGGATCCGGCTTCGTTCTCGGTGCTGCGTTGTTCACGACGACGATTGGAATCATCTGGGCACTGGGCGACTATTCGGTAATCGGGTTCAATCACTGGACGGCGATCCTGTCGCCGCTTGCCTTCGGTCTCGCTGCGGGAGTTCTGGAAGAGGTGCTGTTTCGCGGCGTCATCTTCAGAATCACCGAGGACTGGGTCGGAAGCTGGGGTGCGCTCGCGTTTTCGTCGCTGCTGTTTGGTGCCGGCCATCTCGCAAATCCGCATGCGACGCTTACTTCGGCGCTCGCAATTGCATTGGAGGCAGGTCTGTTGCTCGGCGCCGCATTCATGATCACGCGACGACTGTGGTTGCCGATTGGTCTGCACGCGGCGTGGAATTTCACGCAGTCCGGTATCTTTGGCGCACCGGTTTCGGGAACCACTCCACACGGGCTGTTCGTGTCTACGTTGTCGGGTCCAGCGTGGGCGACCGGGGGAGGATTCGGGCCCGAGGCTTCGCTGCCGGCGGTGCTCGTTTCTCTCGTATCCATCTGGTTGCTGGTCTACGCGGTTCGATCGGGGCGCGTGGTGCAGCCGATCTGGCTGCGTCGCGATCGCGACAGCAACGGCACGCCCCTGTAAATTCCCTCGCATGATCGACTTTGCCAAGGCGAGAGTACTGGTCACGGGCGGCGCTGGTTTCATCGGGAGCGCGCTCGTGTGGGAGCTCAACAGACGCGGTTGCGAGCGCATCGTCATCGCGGATTTTCTGGAGACGAGCGAGAAGTGGCGCAATCTCGCGCCGCTCGCGTTCGAGGATTATCTGGAAGCGGATGATCTGCTGCCGAGGCTTGGCGCGGGCACGCTTGGACGCTTTGATGTGGTGCTGCACATGGGTGCTTGCTCATCGACGACCGAGCTCGACGCTGCGTATCTGGCGCGGAACAATTACCAGTTCACAAAGGATCTCGCCGCGTGGACGTTGTCATCGAACGGGCGGTTCGTGTACGCGTCGTCCGCTGCGACCTACGGCGACGGCGGAGCGGGGATGCGCGACGACGCGTCGCTGCCGTATCTGCATACGTTGCGTCCGCTCAATATGTACGGCTACTCCAAGCAGATGTTCGATCTGTACGCAGCGCAGCGCGGAATACTCGGCAAGATCGCGGGCGTCAAGTTCTTCAACATCTTCGGGCCGAACGAGGATCACAAGGGCGACATGCGCAGCCTCGTGAACAAGGCGTACGGGCAGATCGCGGAGGCAGGTGAGATAAGGTTGTTCAAGAGCTATCGGTCCGAATACGCGGACGGCGAGCAGAAGCGGGACTTTCTGTATGTGAAGGATGCGGTCAACATGACGCTGCACCTTGCGGCAAATGAAAGCGCCAACGGACTGTTCAATGTCGGCAGTGGTGACGCGAATACATGGACCGATCTTGCGAACGCTGTATTTGCCGCGCTCGGGAAGCCGGCGAATATTCGATTCATCGATATGCCGGAAGATCTACGAGCCAGATATCAGTACTTCACGCAGGCTGATATCGGGCGTGTACGGAAGAGCGGCTATGCGGCGCCGATAACTCCGCTTGCGGATGCGGTCGGGGATTACGTGAAGAACTATCTCGTTCCACGGGTGCATCTGGGCGACGTCTGATCGGAGTTATAGGCGCAACAATCATTGCCCGTTCGGGCGATAATATATCGCCGAAAGAACGCAAACCAGGATTGATCCGATTCCGTTTCATATGGTTGATATTTCGGGTTGCAGACGGCTGGAGTCCGATTCCATTCGTATACGCATTCACCATCATGGCGGTACTGATCGGACGTCCTGTGTGAAACCGAGGCACAAAGTGAACATACGAGCGCCGATAGTCGTGCTGCTAGTGATGTTAAGCTCGTTCCCGCATGCCGTCTGCGCTCAGGCTGAGTCCGCGAAAACACGAACGCAACCATCGGTTGTTACCGCCACATATACCGTACACGGCGATACGGTACGTTGGATCCCTGACCATACGCTGTTTGCGAAGATGCGGCACCCGATCGACACCCTCAAGTTCATGTTTCGGGGTGACTCGGCTGTGATGTTCACGCCGATGGGGCCGAGGGCCGTATCTCCTGCGGTCGCGAGAAATCTGCGGAGCGCTTTACAGGAAATCGACTACTCGAAATGCCTGCAAAAGCAGTTATCCGCTCCATCGAATGCCAAGCCGGACCTGAGCATATGCGCACCCCTTATACCGGTCGTTACTAAATCCGGTAGGATATCAAGGTCCACGTTCGACCAGCATGGCGACACGGTTCGATGGGTTCGTGTGCATGACCGGTCTACGCCCGCAGGGAAAGCGCTAAGATCACCAGACGTTGTAGCCGATACGATTGACTTCATGTTTCGGGGTGATTCGGCTGTGATATTCAGGCCGCACGGGCCGAGAGCCGTATCCCCGTTCTTCGCGTCAGTCCTCCGGAAGTTGATGGAGTCGGAGAAGGTGACCGAGCGGTTGCACCGCTAATTGACTGTTACCAGCACTGATTGCGCGCGTATTGACGGGCGACAGCCTAGTTCGATCTCACCACGTCGGGCCACAACTTGAGAATCGCGCTAAAAGTATTGTGCAGCGTACCATTCGTCGCCGTATTGGCCTTGCTTCACCATGCGTACAAGCGGTCGATACCGTTCCGGAAGCCCACGACCGAGATACCTGAGCTTCTTCAACGCAGGTCACTATGGGTGTTCAACTTCAGGAGCTATCAGGTTGCCGGATACGACCTCGTCGTCCGAATGCGGCTCCTCTTGGCAGTGCTGGTTGTTGCGTGGGCGATCTTGCTGGTGGGCGTCGCGGCATGATCGGCGGAGAAAGGTCGTGATGTGAAACAAAAGGAGGCGGTGGGATTCGAACCCACGGTCCCTTACGGGACTCTGGTTTTCAAGACCAGCTCATTAAACCGCTCTGACACGCCTCCG
>Ga0207695_10012687_pt1 | contig 10092 bp, 3 predicted proteins | sample KBSC54metaG_FD_184354 | JGI IMG/M metagenome (GOLD analysis project Ga0207695, IMG submission 184354) | Corn rhizosphere microbial communities from Kellogg Biological Station, Michigan, USA - KBS C5-4 metaG (SPAdes) (version 2) | ecosystem: Host-associated > Plants > Roots > Rhizosphere > Soil... | reverse complement strand
ATAGGGTGCGCCGGGATCGCTCTGCGGCAGCCCCGAGACCGCTGCGACCGCACCCGGAAGAGGCGCCGGCGCCCGCCACCACGCCGCTTGACGATACGGGACGAGCGAAAGGGACTCATTGACGATAACGAAGCCGAGCGTCTCCTCGCTCGGTGCTTGCCGGGCGCGTGCTGACAACTGCCATAGCAGCGCGAGCGCGTCCGCCTGGATCCGCAAGGGGGCGTTCATGACGGCTAGCGGCTCGCGCCGGCGAAGCTCGCCCACCCGCTCATACCGGGCAGGAGCTCGGATGCGTGCCCGGACAATGCGGCCGTCACATCGATGGTCTGCGTGACGGGATCGACGCGCGCGCCGATGCGAGCGACCGTGGCCGGATACACCTTGCCGACCTCGTCGACCTTGACCGTCAGCGGATGGCCCGGCTTGAGCCAGGCGAGCCATTTCGACGGGACAATCATCTTGAGCTCCAGGTGGCTCGTGTCGACGATCGTCATCAGTGCTTTGCCGGGCTGCGCAAACTGCTGCGCCGAAGCGCTGCGCTTGACCACGCGCCCGTCGAACGGCGCCGCAATGGCGCACTTGCGCACCGTCGCCTGCATGTAGGCCACCTCGGCCGCGCTCGCTTTCGCCTTTGCCGCGGCTTGCTCGACGTCGATCTGGCCGATGGAATGGAGCTGCGACAGCCGATCGTTGACGCGCTTCAACTCCACGGCGGCGTCGGACTCGGCTTGCGCCTTGTGCAGTTGAGCCGCGTATAGCGAGCAATCGAGCGACACGAGCGTCTGGCCCGCCCGGAACGCATCGCCATCGCGAAGAAACGGCATCGAGGCGATCTTCGCGCTGATTTCGCTCGACACTTCGACCTCGTCGCGCGCAACGAGCTGAATACGGATGCGTCCGTCGTCCTCGGCATGCGCGACGGGCACACCCGAGGATCCCGCCGCCGGGGCCGGGGTCCCCGGTTGCACCCCTGCAGCCCAACCACCCTGAACCGCCATCATCAATACTGCACCGCCAAGCCCTGCCCTGCCCCATCGCTTCATTGCGTCGACACTCCGTTCGCGTGGCCGAACTCGGCCCATCGCGCTTGCTCCTTGTCGAGCGATTGCTCGATCGATTTCAGATCGCCATTGCGCGTGTCGGCCGGAACCGGGTCGAGTCCGAGCGTCGCAAGCAGTTGGCCATAGGCGCTTTCGAGCTCGCCGTAGCTTTGATAGAGGCGCAGCTCCGAGATCATGGCCGAAGTGGCCGCGCGAATCTCCTCGAGCTTGCCTTGCGCATTCGCCACCGTCGCGTTGTGCGTGTGCTGCAGGATCTGGCCATCCACGTCGTTGAGCTGCTTGTACAAATCGAACTGTCGCTGCTTGGCGCCGAGCTCGGCGTTCGCGACGTGAACTTGCGTGAGCACGGCCATCGACAGCGCGAGCCGCTGCGCATGCGCGACGTCGCGCTGGGCACGGGCCATACCGCGGATGTTCTTCGCGTTGAGCAGGTTCAGCAGATTCCAGCTCACATTGATACCGGCCGCACGCCATGCGTGATAGGCGAGCAAGCTGTTGCTGTCGTAATGCCCGCCCAACTGCACCTCGATGCCGGGCAACAGTTTGGCGATTGCCTTATGCGTCTCGTTGATGCTGATGCGCTCGTTATAGCCGGCTTCGACGAGCTCGGGCCGGCGCTCGAGCGCCGTCTCTTCCATGCGGTCCATCGGCATCTCGAAGCTAGGCACCGTGAAATCCGCCGGCGGCGCGAGCGTGAAATCAGTGCCGGGCGCAATGTTCATCAACGAGGCGAGCCGCGGCTTGGCTTCCTCCAACTGATCCCGCACGGCTTCGAGCTGGCGCATGATATCGAGCAGCGCATGTTGATAAGCGAGCGTGTCGAGCGGCGAGCGCAAGCCTTCGCTCTGCGATTGCCGCGATTCATCGAGCGCCTGCTTCGCTTGCTCGAGCAGCGGGCCAATGCGGCTCTCCAGACGCTGCGCGCCCGTCGCCTCCCAATAGGCCTCCCGCACCTGCTGCATCATCAGTTGCACGACCTTGCGCCGGCGCTGTTCCACGACGAGCACGCGATCGGCCTGCTCTTTGGCCTCGAAGTAGCTCACACCGAAATCGAGCAAATTCCACGAAAACGTGAGATCGGCCGTGCGAATGTCCCGGTCGGTCGAGTACGACGACTCCAACGATTGTTCGCCCGTGGCGAGCGACACGGATCTCGAGGCGAGTGGATGATTGCGCGTCGTGTAGCCGGCAGCCGCGGTCAAACGCGGCAGCATGTCGAAACTGGCGACGTCGAGCTGCTTTTGCGCAAGCGCCTCTTCCATCATCTTCAAGCGATGATCGAGGTTGTAACGGATCGCACGCGCCATGGCCTCGTCGAGCGTAACAGGCCCGGCGAGCGGTGGCTGCTCCGCGAACATCGCCGTGCGATCGGCACGCGCGCTCTGGGCGCGTTCGGCGTCCGTGAAGGGCGTCGGGTGGATGGCGCAGCCCGATAGCCACATCGCGGCCAGCGAAAGGGCAATCAGCGAAGGGCGCAGGATACGCGTGGAGGCCGTTGCCCACGCAACGGCGGGTTCAGTAGTGGACGAAGGCATCGCTGTGGCATATGTCGATTGAGATCTCATTGGTCTTGGAGGATGACGTAACTCATACGCGACGCGTCGCGCCGCCGGGATGCGAAACATGCAGCGCAGCGCGCGCCTGGGCGAACTGCTGATCGAGCGACGGCTTGCCGAGCGGTCTCGCCGCGCGCGCGACCGAGGGCTCGGCGGCCGCCCGGCTCGTGTGCCCTTGCGGCGATGGATGCACTGCGCCGTGCTTGTCCTGTCCGTGCTGCTGATCGTGCTGATTGCGCTCATCGTGCGAGCTGCCATGCTTGTCGTGCGGCGCGAGCACGATCTGGCGGCGCGTTTCACGACCCGATGCGTCGCGCGTCTGAACGACGATATGGACGTCTTCCGCACCGGGAGGGAGTTTGCCGCGCAATACGCCGCTTGCCGCGTCGTAATGGATCCAGCCCGGCAACGAACGGCCGTTGGCAAGCCGGACCGTGACGTCGGAGCCGCCGTGCATCGCCTCGGAAGGCGGCAACAGCGTCGCGACTTCGATCGAGAACGGGTCGTTCGGCCCCATTGCAAACGAGACGTCGGGAAGCGGCACGAGCTCCTCGGCGGTACCGAGCGCAATTGCCGCATCGAGCGCCGCCGCGTCGAAGCGCGACACCGAGGCACGATCGAGCGGCTGCATGTTGCGCGGCGCGCTCGGATCGGAGAACGTCATTGTCGGCACGATCGGTACCGAGCCCACGGGCAGCGGCTCATCGAACTCGTCGAGCACGTCGGGCGCGCCGGTGCGATCGGAGCCCGTAAACAACGGCGGCTGCGCTGCTGCCGGCGACTCGATGACCGCCGGCGGCGTCGGGAAGATCGGTACGATGCCCGTCTGGCCCCTGACGATCGTGATCGTATTCGATGCCACGGCACTCGTCTTCACGCCGTCGCTGACGGTGAACGCCACGGTGCGGCTGCCGCTCGCGCCCGACTTCGCATCCGAGTAGGTGACCGATTGCAGTGCGGCCTGCCATTGCGCGAGCGATGCGGTGCCGCCGGCCGAAGTCAACGTCAGCACACCTGTAGCGGCGTTGTAGCTTGCGGCGATGTTGCCCGTTGTCGCGCTGCCGGTGAACGCAAGCGTATCGTTCGCCGCATCGAAGCCCCCGTTGATCGCCACTTGCGCCGAGCTCAACGTAGCGTTCGGATCGCGGTCGCTGATGGTCACTTGCGGCGCGATCGCGACCGGCGTCGAATGCGCCCCTAGCGATGTGAACGTTACGCTTCCGCCGACGGACAGAAGCGGTGTCTGATCGGTGTCGGTCACCGTGACGCTACGCGTTTGCGCCGCGCTCACGGCGCCGTTTCCATCGGTCACCGTGAAACTGATGACGCGTGTCGTGGTGTCGGGCACGACCGCCGTATCGGTATAAGTGATCGATGCAAGCGCCGCTCGCCATTGCGCCAGCGAGGCCGTGGCGCCCGCCGACGTCAGCGTCAGCACGCCCGTACTCGCGTTATAGCTGGCCGCGATGTTACCCATCGTCGCGTTGTCGTTGGCGAAGGCCAGCACGTCCTCGCCGGCGTGGAATCCGCCCGCGATCGCCACGCTCGCGGACGATGCCGTCGTACTGCTCGCATCGGTCAGCGTCAGGCCCGGCGAAACCACGATCGGCGTCGACGTGGCATTGTCGGCTGCCACGAATGAACCGGACCCCGCATCGGGCGTGATGTGCGGCTGATCGAGCACGACGAGCGTTGCGCTTGCAGCCGCGCTCGTCTTCGAGCCGTCGCTCGTGGCGAACGAAATCGTGCGATTGCCGAAGTGCGTCCCGCTCGTCGAGAACGTCACGGCGCTCAGCGCATTCGCCCATTGCGCGTCGGTGGCGGTGGCGCCGGCCGAACTCAGCGTCAGCACGCCTGTCGCCGAATCGTAGGTCGCCGCAATGTTGCCGAACGACGGGGCGTTGCTGTTCGTAAAGGTGAGGATGTCCTCGCCGCCATGGAAGTTGCCGGTGACCGACACCGTTGCCGACGATTGTGTCGGATTGTCGAGATCGGTCACGCTCACGCTCGAGTTGACGATGGTGGCGGATGTGCCCACCACGTAGCTCGTCGTGCCGCCCGCTGCCGTGACGACTGGCGTTTGATCCGTGTCGGCCACGGTCACCGTGCGCGTCGCGGTGTTGCTCGTCACGGCACTGGTATCCACCGCGGTAAAGCTGATCGTGCGCGTGGCAGTGTTCGGCGTGACCGCCGTGTCCGTATAGGTCACCGAATCGAGGGCCGCCTGCCATTGCGCCAGCGTAGCCGTCGCACCGGCGGAGTTCAGCGTCAAAACGCCCGTCGCCGCGTTGTAGGATGCGGCAATGTTGCCGTACGTCGTTGAACTGGTGTTGATGAACGCGAGGGCGTCCTCGCCGCTATGGAAGTTGCCCGTGATTGCAACGGTGGCCGAGGCCAGCGTCGATGCACCACCGTCGGTCACGCTCAACCCCGAATCGATCGCCACGGGCGTCGATGTAGCGTTGTCGCCCGCCACGAACGATGCCGAACCCGGATCGGTCGTGATCGTCGGCGGCCCGAGTACGGCGACCGTATCGGTTGCCACAGCGCTCGTCTTCGTACCATCGCTCACCGTGAAGCCGATCGTGCGATTACCGGGCGTGGCACTCGATCCGGCGGAGAACGTCACCGCGCCCAATGCGCGCGACCACTGTGCGTCGCTCGCCGTCGCGCCCGACGACGTTAGCGTGAGCACGCCCGTCGCGGCATTGTAGGAGCCGACGATGTTGCCGAAAGTCGCCGAATTCGTGTTGACGAACGTCAGCGTATCGCCGAAATGGAAGCCCGTCGTGATCGATACGGTGCCGTCCGATTGCGTCGTGTTGTCCTGATCGCTGACCGTGATGCCGCCGTCGATCGTTGCGGCCGACGTACCGGCGATGTAGTTGGTCGTGCCGCCGGTCGCCGAGACGATCGGCGTTTGATCCGTGTCGGTCACGGTCACCGTGCGCGTTGCTGTATTGCTCGTGACGGCGCCCGTGTCGACGGCCGCAAAGCTGATCGTGCGCGTCGTATTGTTGGGCGTGATGGCAGTGTCGGTATAAGTCACCGCCTCGAGCGCCGCCTGCCATTGGGCGAGCGTCGCCGACGCGCCGGAAGAAGTCAGCGTCAGCACACCCGTCGCAGCGTTATAGGAGCCAGCAATGTTGCCGAATGTGGTCGCGCTCGTGTTCGTGAATCCGAGCACGTCTTCGCCGCTGTGAAATCCTCCGGTGATCGCGACGGTAGCCGACGCCAAAGTCGGCGACGCGCCATCGGTCAGCGTCAGCCCGGGATCGATCGCCACGGGCGTTGAAGTTGTATTGTCGCCCGCCACAAAGGACGCAGAGCCGGAATCGGTCGTAATCGTCGGTGGCCCCAATACATCCACGGTGTCCGTCCGCACCGCACTGCTTTTGATGCCGTCGTTCACCGCGAACGAAATGGTGCGGTTGCCCGGCGTTGCGCTCGAGCCGGCGGAGAATGTCACCGCGCTCAATGCGCTGGCCCATTGAGCGTTGGACGCCGTCGCGCCCGATGAGGACAACGTCAACACACCCGTCGCCGCGTTGTACGAGCCGGCGATATTGCCGAATGCCGCCGAGTCCGTATTGACGAAGGTCAGCGTGTCACCACTATGGAAACCGCTCGTGACCGAGATCGTCCCTGTCGATTGCGTCGTATTGTCGAGATCGCTCACCGAGATGCCGCCGTCGATCGTCGCGGCCGACGTGCCGCCCACGTAGTTCGTCGTGCCGCCCGTCGTCGTTACGATCGGCGTTTGGTCGGTGTCCGTGATCGTCACCGTGCGGGTGGCAGTAGCGCTTGAATTGCCTGCGCCGTCGATCGCCGCGAAGCTGATCGTGCGCGTCGTCGCATTCGGCGTAACGGCCGTATCGGTATAAGTCACCGACTCGAGTGCACTCTGCCATTGCGCCAGCGTTGCCGTCGCACCGGCCGAGGCGAGCGTCATGACGCCCGTCGCCGCGTTGTACGACGCCGTAATGTTGCCCATCGTCGCGCCGTCGTTGGTGAACGCGAGGACGTCTTGGCCACTATGAAAGCCACCCGTGATGGCAACTGTCGTAGAGCTCAGCGTCGTCGCGCTACCGTCAGTCACCGTCAAGCCCGCATCAATCGCCACCGGCGTCGACGCCGCGTTGTCAGCCGCCACGAACGAAGCGGAACCCGAATCGGTCGTGATCGTCGGCGGGGCCGTCATGCTGACCGTGTCGGTCGCCGCCGTGCTGCTTTTCGCGCCGTCGCTCGTCGCGAACGAAATCGTACGATTGCCGTACGTGGTACTCGTGCTCGAGAACGTCACCGCCGACAACGCGTTCGCCCACTGTGCGTCGGTGGCCGTCGCACCCGACGACGTCAGCGTCAGCACGCCCGTCGCCCCGTTGTACGAAGCCGCGATATTGCCAAACGTGGCCGTACTCGTATTTGTGAACGCAAGCGCATCGCCGCTATGGAAGCCACTGGAAACAGAAACCGTCCCAGATGATTGCGTCGCATTGTCGAGATCGCCGACCGAGATGCCACCATCGATCGTCACCGCCGACGATGCGCCCACGTAGCTCCTCGTGCCTCCCGTCGTCGTTACGATCGGCGTTTGATCGGTGTCCGTGATCGTCACCGTGCGGGTGGCTGTAGCGCTTGAATTGCCCGCACCGTCGACCGCCGCGAAGCTGATCGTGCGCGTCGCCGCATTCGGCGTAACGGCCGTATCGGTATAAGTCACCGACTCGAGTGCGCTCTGCCATTGCGCCAGCGTTGCCGTCGCACCGGCCGAGGCGAGCGTCATGACGCCCGTCGCCGCGTTGTACGACGCCGTGATGTTGCCCATCGTCGCGCCGTCGTTCGTGAACGCCAGCACATCCTGGCCGCTATGGAAGCCGCCCGTGATCGCGACAGTGGCCGAGGCGAGCGTCGCGGCGGCCGTGTCGGTCACCGTCAATCCGGAATCGACGGCGACGGGCGTCGACGCCGTGTTGTCGCCCGCCACGAACGCAGCCGAGCCCGAATCCGTCGTGATTTGAACCGGTGTCACCACATTCACGGTGTCGGTCGCTGCCGTACTCGTTTTCGTGCCGTCGCTTGTCGCGAATGAGATCGTTCGGCTGCCGAGCGTCGTGCTCGTACTGGAGAACGTGACTGCCGACAGCGCGTGCTGCCACTGCGCATCGGTGGCGGTCGCGCCGGCAGACGTGAGCGTCAGCACGCCCGTCGCCGAGTTATAGGAAGCCGCGATGTTGCCGAACGTCGCCCCACTCGTGTTGGTGAACGCCAGCGTGTCGCCGCTGTGGAAGCCTCCCGATACCGAAACCGTGCCCGACGATTGCGTCGTGTTGTCGAGATCGCTCACCGTGATCGAGCTGTCGATCGTCACGGGGGATGCGCCATCCCGGTAGCTCGGCGCGCTGCCACTGGTCGACACGATCGGCGTTTGATCGGTATCGGTGATGCTGACCTGCTTGGTCGTGGTATTACCGGCCGTGAAGCCGTCGTTGGTGACCTCGAAGCTGATTGCGCGGCTGGCGGCATTCGGCGTCACGGCCGTATCGGTGTAGGTCACCGCACGCAGCGCCGCCTGCCATTGCGCGATAGTGGCCGTGCCCCCCGCGGACGTCAGCGTCAAAATGCCCGTGACCGCGTTGTATCCCGCCGAAATGTTGCCGTATGTGGCGGCACTCGTGTTCGTAAACGCGAGCACGTCCTCGGCGTTATGCAGGTTGCCCGTGATCGATACGGTGGCGCTCACGGCGGTGGCCGAATTGCCGTCGGTCAGCGTGATGCCAGAGTCGACGGCGACCGGCGTCGACGCCGTGTTGTCGCCGGACACGAACGACGTCGTGCCGCCGGTGGCCGTGAGCGTCGGCGGGGACGAGGGCGCGAGATACGTGAAGTTATCCAGCGTGGGCGAGAGAAACGTGCCGTTGCCGCTAGTCTCGACGAGCTTGATGCTCTTGACCTGAGAGAACGCAGTATTGCTGGACAAATCGACGTGAAAGAGCGAGCTGCCCGCCGTGTGGCCCGGCGTGTACGCAGTGGCGCCAGCGGAAAAATCGAGGACTATGCTCCCAACGACGTTGCCGGATCCGTCGAGGGCCTGGACCGTCACTTGGTTGCTGACAAATATATCGATATCGAAGCTCTCTACCGCCATCAAGGTGCCATCTTGCCGCTGAATCGTCAGCGATGACATCTGCGTGCCCTGTGTGTTGACGATGAACTCGCCGCCCGACCCGCTCGATGGAAGCGATCCGCTGACGACCTGATACTCGACAGCCTGATCGCCGGTATAGGTCAGGCCGTCGAGCGTCGTCGAAGCGACGGGTGTCGCGCCCGTATCGAACCCGACCGACCCGTCATAGGTCTCGTCGAACGCGGCAAGCACGTGACCGTAGTTTTGCTCCGAAGCAGCCGAGAAAATAACGCCCGCATGCACGGTGCCGGCGTCGTATTCGAGCGACCAGTCGCCGCCCAGCGAGGCCGCGCCGGTTGCGTCGGTCGACGCCGCCACGTTCAATCCCGATATCGACGAGATCTGCTGAACGAGCGCCTTGCCGTCCGCATTGCCGGCTACGTCGCAGCCGTAAATCAAAAAGTCGCCGCCCGCCTTCATCGACGCGCCGATCTGCGCGAACTCCAAACTGTACGTCGACATATCCGCTTCGTTGATCCACGTGCTACCTACCTGAAACTCGCCCGTGGCGCCGTGCGACACGAGATGGATCGCGCTGACGCCGGGGTGTGCCTGCAGATACTGCTCGATTTGGACAAGCCCGTCCTTCGTCGAATCGAGCACGACGTACTGCGTGCCTGCCGGCAAGCCAGCGACGAGCGTTTGAAGATCGGTGACGTTCGAATTGATGAAGACGACTTGACGATCCGCCGATTGCGCAACCGAATCCGTGAAGCCATGCACCGCGCGCGTCGCGCTAGCGTCGCCCGTAACGCCCGAAAACGGCGTGCTCATGTAGCCATGCCGTGCTGTGGCAGCTGCGTTTTGCGCGCCCGCTTCGCCCTGACCGGCGGCCACCGCCGCGGGTGTGAAGCCATGCACCGCACGCGTCGAGGTTGAAGCCGACGCGCCTTCGTGTGCGGTACTCGCGACATGTCCATCGACGTTCGCCGGATGCGGGGCGGCAGCAGCTGCCACTCCGATGGCTGCGGCCGATGCGTCATAAACGATGCGCGGCTCGAGCGCGACGATGAGCGGCGCCGGCATGGCGGTACATTCGCGGCGCGCGGTCGTGGCGGACCCGCGCATCGCGGCCAGGAGCTTCGAGAGGCTGGCGGCAAATCTCATCGCGTGATATCCCCGACGGCGTGCCGGTGGCGGCACGCCTCAATTTATTTATCCCCGCGAGGGAAAAACCCCTTGCAAGGCGATGACGAAGGTAATGCCCAAGTACGGATTGCGCAGCGCAAACGGCGAGCTGCCCCCGGCCATGCTGTTCTGCACCGACGGCGCAGAACCTTCCACCGTG
>Ga0207695_10012685_pt1 | contig 10093 bp, 12 predicted proteins | sample KBSC54metaG_FD_184354 | JGI IMG/M metagenome (GOLD analysis project Ga0207695, IMG submission 184354) | Corn rhizosphere microbial communities from Kellogg Biological Station, Michigan, USA - KBS C5-4 metaG (SPAdes) (version 2) | ecosystem: Host-associated > Plants > Roots > Rhizosphere > Soil... | reverse complement strand
GAGGCTTCCGGCCGCGACAGCGCAAACCCGAGCGCCGCCTGCAACGGATCCGAGCGGCCCTCGGCAATCAGCCGGCGGGCCCGTGAGATGCGGCCGGCGGCGGCCTTGAGGTGGCTGGGCGCGCGGTCCGGCGGCAGCAGCAGCACGCCGTTCAGGAAGATCGAGCGCAGCTGCACCTCGATGCCGGAGCCCGCCAGTTCGGCGAGCGTGCCGTCGATGATCAATCGCTGGTCCAGCAGCGAGGCCGGGGCCTGCACCACATCAGGCTTGAATCGGCGCGCGAGGCCGCGCGGATCATCCGAGGCATAGACGGAGACCCCTACCTTCCGGCAGACGCCGGCATCCCTGAGCTTGCGAAGCCGGTCCCAGAGCGCCGGCCCGCCGGGACTCAGGAGATCGGTGGCGGAGGGCGCGAAGATCGCGTCCACCGCCTCGACCCCGAGGCGGCGCATCTGGGCGCGGATCTCGGTCTCGGCGAAGTCGGCGCCGCGGTCGGGCCGCACGCTGGTGATGGTCAAGCGGAAGGGATTGGGCCGGGGCAGCAGTTGGCCGAGCGTGGTTTCGGCGGCGGAGGAATGGCGGCCCACCTCCAGCACGGAGAGGCCCGCCCGCGCGCCGATCGTCAGGATGTCGCGCGCCTCGGCCTCCCGCGGCCGGCCGCGCTGGGCCGGTTCATCGAGCCGGAACTGCCCCGACCCCAGGCCGAGCTTCGCGATCAATGAGGTCATGTGGGGCTGGGCTTGGTAAGCTTCCGTGGAGCCGCCATTTTGGGGCGAGATGCCTAAGAAGCCGTATCCAGGTCGTTATCCGGGAGTTAAATTTTGAGCCCGCGCGAGCCGCTTCCCGAGTGGCCCTTGTTCGGCATGGCCGAGGACGTGCGGCCCGCTCTGCGTGCGGCGCGCGAGCGGGGGCTCGCCTGCGCGCTCGCGACCCTGGTGAGCGTCGACGGCGGCGGCCCGCGGCCGCCCGGGACGCAGATGGTCTTCGCGCCCGGGATTGTGGCTGGCTACTTCTCCGGCGGCTGCGTCGAGAGCGATATCGCCGACCACGCCTTCGCCTGCCTCGCCGACGGCGAGCCCCGCCGGCTGGTCTATGGCGAGGGCAGCCCCTGGCCCGACATCCGGCTCCTGTGCGGCGCGCGCATCGAGATCTTTGTCGAACGGGTCGCAGCCGAGGATGCGGCGCTGGCCGAGTTGCTGGCCGCCGAAATCGAGCGGCGGCCGGTCACCTACGTGACGGACGGCTACGCCCGCGCCTGCGAGCCCGAGCTGTCGCCCTGGCCGGAAGCGGCCGTCGAGCGGCTTTACGAGCCCGTGCCGCGGCTGGTGGTGGTGGGCGGTGATCCCACCGCCCTGGCGATCGCCCAGCTCGGGGCCCAGGCCGGGTTCGAGACGACGCTGGTCAGGCCGAAGGGGCCGCAGACCCCGCCGCCGATCGCCGGCGTCGCCTATCGCCGCGAGGAGGCCGCCACGGCGTTCGAGACGATCGGACTGGATCCGTGGACCGCGGTCGCCATCGCCACCCACGATATCGAGACCGACCACATGGCGCTGAAGGCCGCGCTGCCGTCGCGGGCGGGCTACGTGGGATTATTGGGCGCGCGGCGCCGTCTCATGGGACGTCTGACCGAGCTCAGGGCCGACGGCATCTCGCAAGCGGCCATCGCGCGCCTGCACGCCCCGATCGGTCTCGATATCGGCGGTAAGGCGCCTTGGGAGGTGGCGCTCTCCGTGATCGGCGAGATCACCGCGCTGCGCTATGCGCGGGCGAGCGGCAGGGCCTCGACGAGGGCGCCGGCGGCGGCGGCCGGCGCGCCCGCGGGGCGGCGAAGCAGGGCGTCGGAGGCGGCGAAGACGCTGACCAGAGACGAATCCTGATCGCGATAGGGCCGGATGCGCACTTCGCCTTCGGCAAGGACCAGCTTCGCGCGCATCCAGTGTTCGCGGTTTCCGTTGGCCGGCAGATCGCTGTCGAGCCTCGCCAGAACCATTGCGGGCGCGGACGCGGCCCCCTGGTAGGCGTTGAGGATCGGGTGCAGGAACATCTCGGCGCAGACGAACGCCGAGGCCGGATTGCCCGGCAGGCCCAAGAGGCGGCGTCCGTCCCCAAGCACCCCGAAGAAGGTGGGCTTGCCGGGCCGGACCGCCACGCTCTCGACGCGATAGGACATGCCCAGCGCCTCGGCCGCGGCGCGCACCAGGTCGTGGTCGCCCACCGAGGCGCCGCCCAGGGTGACGATCAGGTCCGCCTCGGCCGCCTTCATCGCCCCGATCACCGCCTCCAGCTGGTCGCGGATCGGCCTGGCGCGGGTGACCTCGGCGCCCCAGCCCGCGGCCATGGCGGCCAGCGCCGGCGCGCCGGAATCGTAGATCTGGAACCGCCCCGGCTTGGCGGGCGCCTCAATGATCTCCTCGCCGGTGGAGAGCAGCGCCACGCGCGGCCGCCCGCCGACTTTGAGCTCCGCCCGCCCGGCCGAGGCCGCCAGCGAGAGCCGCCATGGATCGATTCGCACGCCGGCCTGGAGCAGCGTCTCGCCGCCCTTGAAATCGCCGCCCGCCGGCCGGACGTTGCCGCCCGCCCTGACCGCGGGAACCTTCACCGTGTCGTCTTCGCGGCTCGCATCCTCCTGGATCACGACCGCGTCACAGCCTTGCGGGACCGCTGCGCCGGTGAAGATCCGCACCGCCTCGCCCGCGCCGACCGCGCCCTCGTAGCCGTGGCCCGCGGCGCTCTCGCCCACCACCCGCAAGCTCCCCGGACAGTCTGTGGCGCGCACCGCCCAGCCGTCCATGGCCGAGGCTGCAAACGGCGGCTGGTCGCGCACGGCGCTCACTTCCTCGGCCAGCACCCTACCGAGGCTCTCCGCGAGCCGGACGGTCTCGACGGGGAGAGGCGCGACCGCCGCCAGCATGCGGGCGCGCGCGTCGTCGACGCTGAGCAGCTTCATGCCCGCCAGTCGCCCGACTTGCCGCCGGACTTCGAGACCAGCCGCACGGCGTCGATGACCATGCCCTTCTCGGCGGCCTTCAGCATGTCGTAGAGCGTCAGGCAGGCGACGGAGACCGCCGTCAGGGCCTCCATCTCGACGCCGGTGGGCCCGGTCGTCTTCACCCGCGCGGTGACCGACAGTCCGCCCGCCGCCGGCTCGACGCGCACCTCGACCTTGGAGATCGCCAGCGGGTGGCACAGGGGGATCAGCTCGGAGGTCTTCTTGGCCGCCATGACGCCGGCGATCTCGGCGACGGCGAGCACGTCGCCCTTCTTCCCCGCGCCCGAAAGCGCGAGGTCCAGGGTGGCGGGGCTCATGCGGACGAAGCCTTCGGCCACGGCTTCGCGGGTTGTGGCCGCCTTGCCCGAGACGTCCACCATCCGGGCGCGGCCGGTCGCGTCGATGTGGGACAGCTTGCTCAAGTCTCCATCAGCCGTGGCATGAGCTCGACCATGTTGCAGGGGCCGTGGCGGCTGTCGAGCTGGGCGGCGATCACCTTGTCCCAGCCGTCCCTCACCGCCCCGTTGGAGCCGGGCAGGCAGAACACGAACACGCCCCGGACGAGACCCGCCAGCGCGCGCGATTGGAGCGTCGAAAGGCCCACCGACTGATAGCTCACCAGGTGGAAGATCACCGAAAAGCCGTCGATCTCCTTGTCGAACAGGGGCCGGATCGCTTCCGGCGTGACATCGCGGCCGGTGATCCCGGTCCCGCCGGTGGTGACGATCGCCTCCACCTCGCCGGCGTCGATCCAGGCGTTCACCTGCCGGCGGATCGCCTCGATGTCGTCCGCCACGATCGCCTTGCCGACCAGCTCGTGCCCGGCGCCGGTCACCCGCTCGGCCAGCAGGTGACCGGAGGTGTCGCTCTCCTCGTCGCGGGTGTCGGAGATCGTCAGCACTGCGATCTTCACCGGCTTGATCGGCAGACCCTCATTGATCCGGCCGCCGGGCTTGAGCACGGGCGCATCCATCAGCTCTTCTCCTTTTCCCAGCGGGCGACGTCGGCGTGGTCCTCCTCGCGCGGTTGGATCCAGCGCGCGCTGGCCGGGCCATGCTCCTTCTTCCAGAAGGGCGCGCGCGACTTCAAGTAGTCCATCAGGAAGTCGCATGCCTCGAACGCCGCGCGCCGGTGCTTCGCCGCCGTGGCCACGAAGACGATCGCCTCCCCCGGCGTGATCCGGCCGATGCGGTGCAGGATGAGGATGTCGTCCAGACCGAAGCGGCCGCGCGCCGTCTCGGCGATCTTGCCGATCTCGGCCTCGGTGAAGCCGGGATAGGCCTCGAGCTCGAGGATCGTCCCTTCGCCGGAATCCGCTCGCGCGATGCCGGTGAAGGTCGCGACGGCGCCGGTCTCCGAGCGGTCCTCGCAGAAACGGGTGAGCAGCTCGCCCGGCCGCAACGGCGTATCCGTGAGGCTGATCATCCGCCGCTCATCGGCGGCAAAAAAGCCACCTCGGCCCGGGGGCCGATCGCGATGTCGCCGTTCACGATCGCCTGGTCCACCGCGACCTTGACCCCCGGGCCGGAGAGCGCCTCGCCGAGCCGCTCGTCCTCCTCCGCCAGCAGCGCCTTGAGGGCGCTGATCGAGGCCGCCTCGGCGATGTCCCGCTCCCGCCATCCGGCGAGGTCGCGCAATGGCCCGAAGAGCAGCACGCGGGCCATGGGCTCAGCCCCCCGTCGTCGACATGTGCCGGCGGACCGCCGGCTGCGCGGCGCGCTCGATCCGGAAGTCGTGGCCCTTCGGCTTGCCGTCCACCGCCAGGCGGATCGCCGCGATGAGATCCTCATCGGAAGCACCCGAGCGGATGACGGCGCGCAGGTCCGAGGCATCTTCCTGGCCGAGGCAGGTGTGGAGCGTGCCCGTGCAGGTCAGCCGCACGCGATTGCAGGCCTCGCAGAAGTTGTGGCTGAGCGGGGTGATGAAGCCGAGCCGTCCGCCGGTCTCGGCCACCTCCACATAGCGCGCGGGGCCGCCGGTCGTGAGCGGGATGTCCGTCAGCGTCCAGAAGCTTTCCAGCTCGCGCCGGACGGCCGCGAGCGAAAGGTACTGGTCGGTGCGGTCGGCCTCGATCTCGCCCAGCGGCATGGTCTCGATCAACGTCACGTCGCAGCTGCGCGCGTGGGCCCAGCGGATCAGCTCCGGAAGTTCGGCGGCGTTGTCGTCCTTCAGGGCCACGGCGTTCAGCTTCACCTGCAGCCCCACGGCCTGGGCGGCGTCAAGGCCGGCCAGCACCTTCGCAAGATCGCCGCCGCGGGTCAGGGTGCGGAACAGCTCGGGCTTCAGGGTGTCCAGCGAGACGTTCACCCGCCGAACGCCCGCCGCTGCGAGCGGGGCGGCGAACTCTGCCAGCCGCGTGCCGTTGGTCGTCAGGGTGAGCTCGTTCAGCGCGCCTGACTTGAGGCGGCGGGAAAGGCTTTCGACCAGGCCCATGAGGCCTTTGCGCACCAGGGGTTCGCCACCCGTAAGGCGCAGCTTGTTAACGCCCAGCGCGATGAACGCCGAAGCGATCCGGTCGAGCTCCTCCAGCGTCAGCACCTCGGCTTTCGGCAGGAAGCTCATGTGCTCGGCCATGCAGTAGACGCAGCGCAGGTCGCAACGGTCGGTGACCGAGACCCGCAGATAGGTAACGGTGCGGCCGAAGCCGTCGATCAGCGGCGAGCGGGCTTGCGAAGGCGTTGCGTCATAGGGCGTCATGCGGCCCCAAACATAGAGAGGAACCGCGGTTGGCGACAGGGGGCGGCCGTGCGGCGGGCGCGACTCACGGCCTGGAGGCCATCGTCCTGGCCGCCGGGTCAGGCGCGCGGTTCGGCGGCGGCAAGCTGACAACGCCCTACAGGGACGGCCTGCTGCTGGACGGCGCGCTCGCCGCAGCCTTCGCCGCGCCGGCGCGGACGGTGACGGTGGTCACCGGCGCCGACGCACCACGGATCGAGGCGGCGGCCCGCCGCTTCGCGAACGGCATCGGCGCGGCCGGTCGCCTGAGGATCGTGCATGCGCCGCAGCACGCCGAAGGCATGGGCGCCTCGCTGCGCACGGGCGTGGCGAGCCTGCCCTGCGACGCCGCTGGCGCCTTCGTCTTCCTCGGCGACATGCCGCGCGTGCCCGCTGTGGTGCTCGAGCCGCTCGCCGAGGCGCTGGCGACCGGCGCTGCGGCGGCTGCGCCCATCTTCCAGGGCCGGCGCGGCAATCCCGTCCTGCTTGGCGCGACCCTGTTCCCCGACGTGCTCGCCTTGCAGGGCGACGCCGGCGCGCGCGCCATTCTGCAGGATCTCGGCGATCAGCTCGCGCTCGTGGACGCTCCCGACGACGGGATATTGTTCGACGTGGACCTGCCCACCGACCTGCCGTGACGGCGTTGATCTGCTTTCGGGCGCGGCGCAGTCTGCCGGTCAGATTACGGGAGGGCCCCGCAAATGACGGCGTTCAATGCTGTACGCTTCAAGGTGAAGCCGGGTCGCGAGCAGGACTTCCTCGACGCGCACCGCAAGATGCAGGTCGACTGGGCGGGCCTGCAGCACGTCCACATCATCCAGACCGGCGAACGGAGCTACTGCATCATCGGACAGTGGTCCGACATGGACGCCCTGGCCGCGGCCCGTCCGCAGATGATCGCCTCGCTCGATTCGTTCCGCGAGACCCTGGAGGACCTGGGCGGCGGCCTGGGCCTGACCGATCCGGCCTCGGGCCCGGTGGTGCTGGCGCTCAAGTGATCAGCCTGCAAGAGCGGAGATCCGGAGAGGCCGATGAGTGAGCGGGCGCTGCCCGTCGAAGGAAGCTGCCGCTGCGGGCAGGTGCGGGTGCGTATCAGCGCGCCTCCCATGCTGAGCATGGCTTGCCATTGCGCGGGCTGCCAAAAGATGACCGCCAGCGCCTTCGCTCTTACGGCAACGATCCCGGCTGCGGGGTTCGAGGTCGTCCAGGGCGTGCCCGTGGTCGGCGGGCTGCATGGCGCGCAGGCCCACCATTATCATTGCCCGCACTGCATGAGCTGGGTGTTCACCCGCGCCGAAGGGCTGGACTGGTTCGTGAACCTCAGGCCGACCATGCTCGACCCGCCGCGCTGGACCGAACCCCTCTGCGAGATCTGGACCGACGAGAAGCTCCCCTGGGTGAAGCTCCAGATCTCCCACAGCTTCCCACGGTTCCCCACCCCCGAGCAGTTCGCGGAGCTCACCCGCGAATACCAGGCCCGCGGCGCGGTCTAGGTCTTCACGAACGGCAGGCTGGTCGTTGGCGGCTGGCCCATGGCCAGGAGGGCGTTGGCGACTGCGGGCGCGATCACCGGCGTCCCGGGCTCCCCCACGCCGCTCGGCGGATTGGACGAGGGCACGATGTAGGTTTCGACGGTCGGCGCTTCGGAGTTCCGCAGCACGCGGTAGCTGTCGAAGTTCCCTTCCTGCACCGCCCCGTCCTTGAGCGTCATCTTTCCGTACAGCGCCGCCGCCAGCCCCAGGCAGGTCCCACCCTCCATCTGGGCGGCGATCTGGTCGCGGGCGATCGGCGTCCCGCAATCGATGGCGGTGACCACGCGGCCCACCTTTGGCACGCCGTTCTCCAGCTTCACCTCGGCGATCTGCGCCACCACCGAGCCGAAGCTCTCGTGCACGGCTGCTCCGCGGGTCCAGCCTGCGGGCGGCGGCCTTCCCCAGCCGGCGTTCTGGGCCGCCAGGTTGAGCACGGCCAGATGCCGGTTCGCCCCGGCTTTCGCGTAGAGGGCGCGGCGATAGTCCACCGGGTCCCTGCCGGCCTTGCGGGCCAGCTGGTCGATGGTGTGCTCCATGACGAATGCGGTGTGGGTCGCGCCCACCGATCGCCACCAGAGAACCGGCACCCCGACGTCCGGGCTCAGCACCTGGGCGTCCACCACCGGCGTCGCCTTCAGGTACGGCGAGCCCATGGCCCCTTCCACCGAGGTCGAATCCAGCTTGGGGGTGCCCATCGGCGAGCCCTTCATGATCGACTGGGTGACGACCCGCTGGCGCCAGCTCGCCGGGAAACCGTCCTTGTCCGTCGTGATCCGCAGGGCGTGGTGCACCATCGGCCGGTAGTAGCCGGCGCGCATGTCGTCCTCGCGTGTCCAGACGAGCTTCACCGGGCGGCCATGCCCGACGGTCTTGGCGATGTGCACGGCTTCGGCGGCATAGTCCGACTGGAAGTTGGTCCGCCGCCCGAACGAGCCGCCGGCGAACAGCGTCTGGACCTCGATGTTGCCGGGCAGGTTGCCGACGATCTTGGCCGCATTCAGCTGGTCGAGCGTTGGCGACTGCGAGGCCGAGATGAGCTTGCAGCTCGCGCCGTTCACGATCGCCACGCAGTTCATCGGCTCCATGGTGGCGTGGGCGAGGTAGGGGAAGTCGTAGGTCGTCTCGAGCGCCGCCGCGCCGGGCGCCGAGGGCGCGCCGCGGGCCTCGAAGGCGGCCCACTTCAGGTCGCCCGCCGCCGCCTTGCCGGCGGCCAGATCGCGGTACCACTGGGCCAGCTGGTCAGTGCTGCGGCTCTCGGTCTTGGAGAGATCCCAGTTGACCTTCAGCGCATCGCGGCCCTGGCGCGCGGCCCAGGTGCTTTCGGCCACCACGGCGACGCCGCTGGGGATCTGAAACACCTCGACCACGCCCGGCACTTGCCGCGTGGCCTTGTCATCGAAGGACACCACCTTGCCGCCGAACTTCGGCGCGTGCGCCACCATCGCCGTCAGCATGTTCGGCAGCTGGACGTCCTGGGTGTAGAGCGCCGTCCCGGTGCTCTTGGCGACGCTATCCTTGCGGCGGACCCGGTCGGTGCCGATCAGGGTGAAGGTCTTCGGGTCCTTCAGGGTCGGCGTCGTGGTCGGGGGAACCTTGGCGGCGTCGGCGACCAAATCGCCGAGTCCGGCCTGCTTGCCGCTCTTCGCATGCGCGACGACGCCGTTCTGCACGGTGACCTCGCCCACCGGCGCATTCCACTTCGTCGCCGCCGCCTGGACGAACATCGCCCGCGCCGCCGCGCCCGCGGTGCGCAACTGCAGCCACGAGTTGGAGATGGCCGAGGAGCCGCCAGTGCCCTGCACCCCCATGGCGGAGTTCGCATAGACCTTGGCGTTGGCCGCTGCATGCTCGGTCTTCACCTTGGCCCAGTCGGCGTCGAGCTCTTCGGCGGCCAGGGCCGCCAGCCCGGCGTGGTTCCCCTGGCCCACCTCGATGTGCTTGCAGATCACCGTGACCCAGCCGTTCGGCTCGACCTTGATGAACGGGCCGAAGGGGCCGAAGTCCTTCGTCGCCCCGAGGCTGAGGATGTCCCCCATCACGTTGGCGGGCGAACAGCCGACCACCAGGGCCCCGCCCACCAGCGTCGCTGCCACGGTCAGCGTCTCGCGGCGGGTGGCGCCCTCGGCGGCCATGCGGTCGAGAATCTTGGTCATGCGCGTGGCCCCTCAGATCTTCGCGGCCGGCGCGGGCACGCTCGGCGTCTTCAGCGGCGGCGGACTGGACGCGACCTGCGGCAGGCCGGCCGCGTCCTTGATGGCCGCGCGGATGCGCTGGTAAGTGCCGCAGCGGCAGATGTTGCCGTCCATGGCCGAGGAGATCTCCTCGTCGGTCGGTTTCGGCTTCTGCGCGAGCAGGACGACGGCGCTCATGATCTGACCCGACTGGCAGTAGCCGCACTGCGGCACGTCGTGCCGGATCCACGCCTGCTGCACCGGATGGTCGCCGCCCAGACCCTCGATGGTGGTGATCTTGGCGGTCCCGAGCACCGAGATCGGCGTGGAGCACGACCGGATCGGCTGGCCGTCGGCCAGGACGGTGCAGGCGCCGCACTGGCCCACGCCGCAGCCGTACTTCGATCCGGTCATCGCGAGCTCGTCGCGCAGCACCCATAGCAGCGGCGTCTCCGGAGCCGCCTTGACCTGCACCGACTTGCCGTTGATCTGAAGCGTCGTCGCCATCTGGCTCCTCCCGAGTCCGCGGCATGCTAACGCCGATCACATTCCGCGCAACGGCGGCGAAGTTGCGGGGGAGGGCCGCGCACCGCTACGTTCGGCGGCCCTGGACGCAAGCCCAATGGAGAGACCATGACCCGCTTCGCCCTCGCCGTCGCCGCCGGGCTTGCGCTCGTCGCCGGCCC
>Ga0207695_10012681_pt1 | contig 10095 bp, 11 predicted proteins | sample KBSC54metaG_FD_184354 | JGI IMG/M metagenome (GOLD analysis project Ga0207695, IMG submission 184354) | Corn rhizosphere microbial communities from Kellogg Biological Station, Michigan, USA - KBS C5-4 metaG (SPAdes) (version 2) | ecosystem: Host-associated > Plants > Roots > Rhizosphere > Soil... | reverse complement strand
GGTTCCTCGTGGCGAACGTCGGGGATTCGGACCTGTGCGCGGCCTTGGCCAGGGACCTGGCCGCCGCGATGGCGGAAGCACATCCGTCAGAGACGGCTGTCGCCATAGGCGTCCGTGAAACCGCGGACGGGTGGAGCGTGGTGACGGCTCCACTTCGGGTCGGCGGTCCGCACAAGCGCTAGCTTCGCCGAACCGCCGGTGTGCCGGATGCGTCACGAGGCATGCGGCTCCGCACCGCCGGTGTCGTTACTCGCGTAGGTCAGCCTGTTGACGACGTCCACGACGCCGTCGATCTGCCGGGTCAACGTCCCGATGACCTCGGCGAGCCGTTGATACGGCAGTTCCCCGCTCAGGTGGACGACGCCCGCCCGGACCTGGATCCGCAGGTCACCCGGCGTGACCCCGACCAGTTCGAGGAGGTGGGCCACGTCCGCGTGGAGATCCCCGTCCGAGCGCAGGAACACGCGCAGTACGTCGCGACGGCTGACGATGCCCACAAGCCGTCCCTGCGGATCGGTCACCGGCAGCCGCTTGACCTTCCGGGCCTGCATGATCCGCGTCGCCAGCACGACGTCATCCCCAGCGCTGATCGTGACAGCTGGCGAGGTCATCAGCTCCGCGGCGGTGTCTGCGACGGCCTTCTCACCCACGGCCCGTGCCTTGAGCTCCTCCAGAACGTCCTCCCGGGCGAGCAAGTCCGCCTCCGACACGATGCCGATCACCCGCAAATCGTCATCCAAGACCGGAACCGCGCTGATCCGATGCCCCTCGAGCAAACCGGCGATCTCCTTGAAGAGGGTTTCCGGACGAACCGAGATCACCTGCTCGGCCGGAGTCATCACACTCGAGATCATGCGATGCTTCATCATTCCTCCAGACTCGACCAGCCACCCGGCCCTGCCGGCTGTGCGTCCGGCACTGAGCAGGCGCCGCTACTCTGCCGACAGCACCGGCACGGCGCACGACGACAAGTCCCTCGTACGGCAGATCCAAACTGCCCACTTCAACCACACCGTGTCCGGTGGAGACCGACCAGGGCCATTCGGTCCCCGCGCGGCAGGGCTTGCGGCCCCGCGATGACAGCGACGAAACGCCCCGAGGCCTTCATGACTCGACTTCCGCCGGGTCACGGGCTCGTCAGCTTAGGGGCACCACGGCGACCGGGCAGTGCGCGTGGTGCAGCAGCGCCTGCGTCACTGGCCCGAGGAGCAGGCCGTGCCGTCCGCCCGCGTGCCTGTACGCGCCGGTGACGAGCAGGTCAGCGCGCTGGGAGGCGTCGACCAGCAGGCCCGCCGCCGAGCCGGTGCCGACCTGGTGGAAGGCGTGGACGGCGGGGTACCGGGCTCCGGCGGAGCGCACCAGAGCGGCGAGCCGTTCTTCGCGTTCGCGTTGGATGCGGGCGATGTCTTCGGCAGTGCCGGGGTCTTGCTGTCCGTCGGAGACGATCCAAGGCTCGTCCCAGATGTGCATCACGGTCAGCTCGGCCCTGCGGCGTCGTGCTGCCTCGTCGAAGGCGAAGTCCAGGACGGCGTCGCAGTCCTGGTCGATGTCGACGGCGGCGACGACCCGCTGGTGGGCGTCGAGAGCGCTGCCGCGGACCACGATCACCGGGCAGCAGGTACCGGCCAGGGCTCGTAGCGATGTGGAGCCCAGCCGCAGGCCCTGGAAGCCGCCGGTACCCCGGTTGCCCACCACCAGCAGATCGGCGATGCGACCGGCCTCGGCGAGCACCCTGCCGGCGTAGCCGGCTACGGCGCGTGGCTCGATGGGCAGGTCGGGACAGTGTGGGCGGACTTGACCGGCGCCGTACTCGGCGATCTCTTCGGCGACCTTGCGCGCGTTCGCCTCGGTATTGACGGAGGCAGGCGGCCAGGGTCCCGGCGGCATCGGCCAGTGGTAGGCGGTGATGACGATCAGGGATCCGCCGCGGCGGTCCGCTTCGCGTGCGGCGACGTGCAGCGCAGACTCGCTCCAGGGAGTGCGGTCGAATCCCACGGCGACGGTGGTGTTCATGGGAACCTCCACGGCGGGGCGTTGCCTTCGGCTTCTCTTTCACAGTCCCGTCCGTCGGGGCTCACGGGCCAGGGCTGGAGGTCCCGTGAGCTCAAGGCCGTTGGGCCTTGTGCGGTTTCTCCTGCAGGTGCGCCAGGGCGAGATGGTGCTTGGCGGCGCCTTCATCGGCGGCCGTTGCGCGATCGATGAGGGCATGGCTGGCATTGCCTTGGCCGAGCCGCCGGGCTTGCCGAGCACGCCGTGAACATCGCCGGCGGGCTCCATCACGCCATGCGTGCCCATGCCTCAGGGGTCTGCGGATACAACGATCCAGCCGTGGCCGTCGCCTGGTTGCTCGACGCCGGCGCCCGCCGCACGGCGGTGTCGGCGACGGCGGTGAGCATCTCAGCTCGGCTTCGACGCAGCCCCATGCGACGCGAATCGATCCAGCCGGACGCGGCAGGCTTCCGTTCCCGCGAAGGCCGCCGGTCCGGACCTGAGGCGGCCGGTCACGATCACGATCCGGCTCCGGAGCGCACGCGGGGCCGGGCGTCGGCCGGGGTGATCAGTCCGTAGTGGCCGTCGTAGCGGTGGTACAGCACGTTGCCGTGGCCGGTCGCCGGGTCGGCGAAGAACAGGAACGGCTGGCCGGTGAGGTCGAGCCGCTCCTTCGCCTCGGCCAGACTCAGGACCGCGGCCGGCACCGTGCTCCGCGTCAGCGGCGCCGCGACCGGTCCCGGCTCGGGTCGCGGATGTAGTTGGGCCAGCCGGTAGCCGGTCTTGACGCCGGCAGGGTACCGGGCTGACCGCCGCCCCGGGGCCGATCGGGTGAATCGGCCGCGGTCGGGCCACGCTCGGGTGTGCCTGGCCGGCCCCTGCCCGGGTTTCGGCACCGCCGTGCGGGTGTACCACATCAGACGCGACGAGACATGCCATCCCGTGACGAAAGAGCGCCATGTCATGCAAGGTACCGTGAAGTGCGACCGCAGCCCGCAGGCGGGGAACGTGCGCTCCGTCGGTCAGGCACCGCCGCGGGCTGGCGGCCTCCGTTGATGCGGGCTGCGGTCGTCCCCAAGCTGGGCGACAGGTTGTTCATCGGGGAAGTGCCGATTCCCGAGCCGGGTCCGGGCCAGGTCCTGATCAGAATGCTGGCGTCGGGGCTGTGTCACACCGACATCCACGCTGCCCGAGGGGACTGGCCGGTCAAGCCGAACCCGCCGTTCATCCCCGGGCACGAAGGGGTCGGCATCGTCGAGCGCACGGGTCCCGGCGCCACGCTTCACCAGGTCGGGGACCGGGTCGCCATGGCCTGGCTGGGCTCGGCCTGCGGCCACTGCCGGTACTGCGTCAGCGGCTGGGAGACGTTGTGCGAGGAGCAGCAGAACAGCGGCTACTCGGTCGACGGCGCCTGGGCGGAATACGCCGTGGCCGCCGACAGCCACGTCGTGGCCGTCCCCGACGAGGTGTCCTCCTTCGACGCCGCGCCGCTGACCTGCGCCGGAGTCACCACATTCAAGGCGGTCAAGGTCTCTGGGCTCCAGCCGGGCCAGACCGCGGCCGTCTACGGCGTGGGCGGCCTGGGACACCTCGCACTGCAGTACGCGCGCATTCTCGGGGCCCGGGTGATCGCCGTCGACGTCGAGGACGCGAAACTCGACCTGGCCCGGGAACTCGGTGCCGACTACGTGGTGAACGCCCGGACGGCCGATCCGGTCGAGGTGGTCCGCGAACTCGGCGGAGCCGACGTCGCGATCGTGCTCGCCACCTCGCCGAAGGTGTTCGAGCAGGCCTTCGCATCGCTGCGCCGAGGCGGGCGCCTGGTGTGTGTGGCGTTGCCCGCCGACGACAAGATGACGCTCTCGATCTTCGACTTGGTGCTGGGCGGCAAGTCGGTCATCGGGTCGATCGTCGGCACCAGGGCCGACCTCGCGGACGTGTTCGCGTTGCACGCGGCGGGCCGGACCAAGGTCATCGCGCAGGCACGCGATCTGCACGAAGTGAACATGTGCATCGATCAGGTGTTAGCCGGCGAGGTTCCTGCGCGGCTGGTCTTCACGTTCTGAGGCGCGGGGATCCTGGCCCGGACCCGCCGGTCCGCGCGAGGTAGGACCGCCACGGCGGCAACCCGTGGAACTCACAGCAGCGGGAAGGGCTCCGGACTTGACCGAGACGGCAAGTACTTCATTCATCGTGGTCGGCGTCGACGGCTCCGACTCCAGCGCGGATGCTCTGCGCTGGGCCGCCGGCCAGGCTCGGCTCACAGGCGCCGACCTGCACGCGGTCTACGTCTGGGACTTTCCCTCCGCGTACGGTTGGGCCTGGTCCCCAGGCTTCACCGCCGTGGATCTCGCCGCCGAATCGCGCAAAAGCCTGGACGCGATGCTCGCCGAGGTCTTCGACGGCGACGCGGGGGTGCCGCTGGTCGCCCGAGCGGAGCGGGGCCACGCAGCGGACGTCCTGGTCAAAGTCAGCCGCGACGCTGATCTGTTGGTGGTCGGCAGCCGAGGGCGGGGTGCCTTCGCCGACATGCTGCTGGGTTCGGTGAGCCTGCACTGCGCGCAGCACGCCGGCTGCCCTGTGGTGATCATCCGCCATCATGATCAGTGAGCGGCTTCAGGGGTCAGAGCCAAGCGCCCAATCCCCCGATCCGGGCCAGCGTGGTCAGTGTGGGGCCGGGCCGCACGGGACAACCGCGACTGGACACTCGGAGCGCTGCAGCAGGGTGTTCGGCACCGGGCCGATCTGCTGCCGGTGCCGCGCTCCGCTGGCCCGACGCCGCGCTTACGGGCTCGCGTGGCCGCGCACCGGCACCCCCGCCGGCTGTTCCTCGGCGCTGGCGACCTGCCAGGAGCCGATGCCCGGGCGCAGGACTCATTGAAGAGGTCGAAGATGACCGCGTTGTTGTTCTTGAAGGCGGTGGCGACCGACCCGTCGGCGTGATGGGGCCGGCTCAGGCAAGACGACTGTCCCCGTCGGCGATTGCGGCCCGGGTCAGGGTGGTCGCTGTGCGCACGATGCTGGCTACGGCATCCTCCGGGCTCAAACCATTGAGATCCATCAGTGAGAACAGGGCCTCGGCTCCCATGACTACCGACAGGTCTCGCTTGAGCTGGACCAGCGTTTCCTTGCCGATGCCTGTGTTCGCCGGGCCGTCCGCGAGTGGCTGAAGTGCCTCGTCGATGATCCCGAAGCGCAGCCCCGGCCGCGCCGGTCCTGAGGCCGGGCGGGCGATGGTCGCGGCGATCATCGCCCGCACCGCGCCCTGTCGAGCCAGCACCAACCGGGCCAGATGTTCGGCGGCGGCGGCGATGCGCTCGACGGGATCGGTGGAGTCCGCGACGGCGGCCAGGGCCTGGCCCGGTTCGGGGAGGGTGTCGGCCATCGCCTCGGACAGCAGGCTGGCGAGGTCCGGGAAGTAGCGGTAAGCGGTGGCCTCGGAGACCAGCGCGGCCTTGGCGACCTCGGGCATCGTCACCTCGCTGCCGGTCAGCATCAGCTCGGCGGCCGCGGCGACGATCGCTGCGCGGGTGCGGCGCTTCTGGTTGACGCGGCCGGTGGGCTGAACGGCCTGCGAGGCCTGCGGAGTCGTCATCGGGGTCCCTTCGTGCCGAGTCTGGCGAGCCGACTCCCATTATAAGAGTGAACTTGCATGAAGGCTATCGGCGGCCTACTCTCGTGAGAGTCAACTCTCACGAAGTGGAGCCGCACCATGATCGACGTCTCCGTCGTCACCCCGGGAGACCGCGAACCCATCGAGCTGGGACCGGCCCGCATCACCATGCTCGAAGACGGGTCCACGACCGGTCACCGCTTGGGCATCGCCGAGATCCGCCTGGCCCCGCACAGCGACGGGCCGCCGCAACACCGCCACGCTGAGCACGACGAAGGGTTCTACGTCGTCTCCGGCACGGCGGTGTTCACCGTCGGCACCACCGACTACGAGGCCGGGCCCGGAACCCTGGTGATGGTGCCGCCCGGCGCCCCGCACACGTTCGCCAACCCCGGCGACGAGACGCTCGTCATGATCAACACCTTCACGCCGGACCTGTACGTGCACTACTTCGGCGACGTCCGCGACGCGATGGCGCTCGGCGCCTCGATGCAGCAGGCCGCCGCCGAGGTCATGCCCCGCTACGCCACCGAACCAGCCACCGACTTCGCCTGAGCCCTGACAAAAACTTCCGCGCTGCCTTTCCGAAAGACCTTCCGCAGAACCTTCCGCTCTCCAAGGAGACCATTCACATGACCACCTCGCCCACGACCTCCGCCCCGGCCTCCCGCACCGTCACCATCGCCACCGGCATGGGCGTCACCATCACCGAGTTCGGCACCAACACCGACGGCAGCGCCGTCCTGTACCTGCACGGCGGCGCCGGCCCCCGCACCATGCTGGGCCTGGCCGGAGCCCTGGCCGAGCACGCCTACGGCATCGTGCCGACACACCCCGGCTTCGACGGCACGCCGCGCCCGGACCGCTTCGACACCGTCGCCGACCTCGCCGACGCCTACCTGGACCTGCTCGACGAGCTCGACCTGTCCGGCGTCATGGTCATCGGCAACTCGCTCGGCGGCTGGATCGGAGCCGAGATGGCGCTGCGGGACAACCGCAACCGCATAGGCGCGCTGGTGCTGGTCAACGCCGTCGGCATCAAGGCCGCGGGCGGCGAGCAGGTCGTCGACGTCCGCACGATGGCGCCGGGGGACATCAGCCGGCTGTCGTTCGCCGACGCCGCGTTCCGCCCCGACTTCGCCTCCTTCACCGACGAGCAGAAGGCCGCGGGCGCCGCCAACCAGCAGACCATGGCGGTCTACGGCGGCGAGGGATTCACCCACGACCCCAAGCTGCGCCGCCGCCTGCACCGCATCACCATCCCCGCACTGGTCCTGTGGGGCGAGCAGGACGGCATCGCCCCGCTCGGCTACGGCCGCGACTTCGCCGCGGCGCTCGGCAACGGGCACTTCGCACCGATCGCCGACGCGGGCCACTTCCCGCACATCGAGCAGATCGGCGCGACACTCGGCGCCATCGGGACCTTCGTCGACACCGTCGTCAAGCCCGACGAGGCCTGACAGCGCCGGCCACGGCCTGACGGGGCGGGGAGCATCACGCTTCCCGCCCCGCGTCTTCCTTCCGGCAAGGGCCAGTTTCCTGCGTCAAGGGCCAGGCCGCAGCCGTCGCGCAGGTCAGTCGGCCCAGTTGCGCTTGATGAAAGCTGCGGCGGCGTTCAGGGCGCGGTCGGCGTCGTCGAGGATCGCGGCGAATCCTTGGAAGACGTGCGGGACCTCGGGCCAGACCTGCAGTTCGACGGGAACGTCGTGCTGCGCGGCGCGGGCGGTGAGGCGGATGGCGTCATCGAGCAGGATCTCGTGCGAGCCGAACGCCCCGGTCCAGCAGCGCGCGGTAGGCGGCGACGGCGTCCTCGACGGCGGCGGGGAACGGGTGCTCGGGGGCGAGGCGGTAGTCGACGGATATGGCCGGTGCCCCTGTGCGCCGGGCGACGTCCGCGGCCAGGCCGACCGAGTCGGCAGCCGATCCCAGGGCGTACGCGCCGCCGTGCTTCGACGCACCGAGCCGGCACAGGTCACCGTCCTGCATAACGTCGCAGCCCACTGGTACGCCGCGAACGGGTATCCGATCGACGCGATCCGGCACGCTCAGGCGGCGGACGACTGGGACCTGGCCGTACGCGTCCTGTCGGATCACTGGGTGGACCTGTACCTCGGCGGACGTCTCGGCGCCGTCCAGGAGCTGTTCGCGGCCTTCCCCGCGAGTATCGTCGCCGCGGATGCCGAACTGGCCGTCCTGATGGCCGCCGGAGACCTGGAGTACGGGTCGCTCCGCAAGGCCGAGCGGCGGCTCGCCCTGGCCACCGCCGAATCGGGCGCGGTGCCCGCCGACCGGCGCGGTCACTTCGAGGTCATGTGCACCGTCGTCCGCTTGCGACTCGCCCGGAGACAGGGAGACCTCCCGGCGGTGACGCGTGAGGCGCAACGGTTGCTGACAGCGGTCCAGACCGCGGACGCGCAAAGCGGCACAGCCGGGGAGCCACCGAACACAGTTCTCTGATTCGTAGGATCCTCGACGGACTCGAGCCCGACAACCACTCGGGGGCGGCGAAAACCGGGTCCGCGCCGTCGCCACACTTGCGCGAGCCGCTCAGCCGTGGCGAGATGCGCGTACTGCGATACCTGCCGACCAACCTGTCCGCGCCGGAGATCGCCGCAGAGCTGTCGCTGTCTGTCAACACGATCCGCACGCACCTGCGGCACGTCTATGAGAAGCTCGGCGCGCACAGCCGCTTCGAAGCCGTCGAACTGGCCCGCTCCCACGGGCTGGTGGCGCCCGCCGCCGGGCCGAACTGAAGCGGCTTGGATCGGCAGGACAGAGCGCCAGATCCTGCGCGTGGTCTACAGGCGGATGACGACCAGAGCGGTGTCGTCAGTGGCGCCGGCGACGGGGAGCAAGTCGCGGAGGAGCGCGTCGGCCAGGTGCTCGGGGGTGAGGGTGCGGTGTAGGGCCAGCGAGGCGGCCAGGTGGGCCAGGCGGGCGTCGATGTCCTCGCGGCGGCGTTCGACCAGGCCGTCGGTGTACAGCACCAGGGTGTCGCCTTCGGTGAACCCCAAGGTCGTCTGGGGGCGAGACTGGTGTTCGGGGTGAGCCCCGAGCGGGGGATCGGTGGCCTGGTCCAGGAACACCACCGTGCCGTCGGTGCGCAGCAGCGCCGGCGGCAGGTGACCCGCACTGCTGTAGGCCAGGCGGTGGTCGGTCCAGTCGATGTGGACGCAGACCGCGGTGGTGGACTCGGCGCCCTCGACGCTGCGGGCGTACAGACCCAGTACTTCCAGGGCCTGTGCCGGTCCCGCCGAGACGAGGTTGGCGGCGCTGAGGGCGCTGCGCAGCTGTCCCATGACCCCGGCGGCTGACAGACCATGCCCGACGACGTCGCCGACGGCCGCGGCCATGCGCCCGTCGGGCAGTTCGACCAGGTCATACCAGTCCCCACAGACATTCAGCGCGCCGATGGCGGGCCGATATCGCACGGCCGCCCGGTGGTGTTTCAGCTGCGGGGCGGGCAGCATGGCGTCTTGCAGTGCGAGGGCCACCTCGCGTTCGCGGGCGTGGGCTCGGCGCAGCCGTTCGTTCAGCTCCTGCAACTCGCGGCCCCGGGTGTACAGCTCTGCTTCCAGCACCGTCGAGCGCCCGGCTTCGCGTCCAGCCCTGGCCCGGATCAGCTCGGTGACCTCCTCCACCCGGTGGACCAGCAGCACCACTTGGCCTTGCGCGTCCAGGATGGGGGCGTTGATCGGGCTCCAGTAGCGTTCCTCCCACTGGCCGGGGCGCTCAGTGGATTGCACGTCGTAGCGCTGCAATGCCATCGTGTCCCGCTGCCCGGTGGCCAGCACCCGGCGCAGCGACGCCTCCAGGTTGCGTGCTCCGCTGGCGGCCGGGTCGTTCGGGTTGTCGGGGAACACCTCGAACAGGTAGCGGCCGATCAGCTCCTGCCGTGTGCGGCCGGAGTTGCGAACGAAGTCCTCGTTGGCGTCCGCGTACATCAGCTCAGGGGTCAGGAGTGCCACCATCCCGGGCAGCGCCTGGAACACCGCCTGGTAGTTGATGTCCGCCTCGCTCACCGCGCACCCCTGTCCACGCATCCTGGGCTCCCAAAGCCGCGTTCACCGATTCGGCCCCGGGCACGGTTACCGGTGGTCGGGTGCCGGTGGTGGAGGGATATCGGCGCGATTCTGCTTGGGGGACCGTCGGGCTGCAGGCTCCCTTCTTCGGGCTTGTCCCACGCCCTCACTGTGATTCATCGTCGAACAGCCGGCGCACCTTCGCCATGCGGCCGAACGGTTGAATGCGCCGGAAGGGTGCGAACCCGGGCATCCCGGGTATCGCCGATGACCGATCCTGCGGGCGGTCACCGGCGCGGAACAGCATGGCTATCGGCGGTTTGACCGCTATCAAGAGGTCAAGATGAAGAACAAGTGGGCGATTTCCGGAACGTTGCCCGGCGCAGCGGTCTGCCGGACCGCCAATGATCCGAGACTGTCCAGCACCGCGGCGCTGTGGCTCACCATCTCTCTGCGCGGTGTCGTGTGCGG
>Ga0207695_10012679_pt1 | contig 10096 bp, 7 predicted proteins | sample KBSC54metaG_FD_184354 | JGI IMG/M metagenome (GOLD analysis project Ga0207695, IMG submission 184354) | Corn rhizosphere microbial communities from Kellogg Biological Station, Michigan, USA - KBS C5-4 metaG (SPAdes) (version 2) | ecosystem: Host-associated > Plants > Roots > Rhizosphere > Soil... | reverse complement strand
CGTCGTAGATCGAATGATAGATGCCGCCGTCGTCTTCACCGCCGTAGCCGATGTTCAGCGACGCGACACCCAGATGTTGGAGAAATGGCGTGAAGTCGGAGCCGGAGCCGAGTGCGCCGATCTGGATGTCGTCGCTCGACCGCCCATTCGCGTCGCCCTGTAGTTCGCTGGCGGCTTTCAGGCGACGCCATGAGCTCACGTGTGCTTCGGGGTCCTGCACATCTTTCGCGACGCCGTTGATGAAATGCTCGAGCGAGTGCGAGCCTTCGATGCCGAGGTAGCCACGATCATTGGTGTCGCTGTTGAGATATGCGACCGCGTGCGCGGCGAGCTCCGTCGCATGGGTCTCAGCCCATTCGGTCGAGCCGAGAAGGCCGGGTTCCTCGCCATCCCATGCCGCGTAGATGATCGTGCGCTTCGGCCGCCAGCCTTGCTTGTATATCTCGCCAAGCCCGCGTGCTTCCTCGAGCTCGGCCACGAGTCCGGAGATTGGATCTTCCGCACCATTGACCCACGCGTCGTGATGGTTGCCGCGGATGACCCACTCGTCTGCCTCCGTCGTGCCGGGAACCTTGGCGATAACATCGTGTAGCGTCTTCAAACTCCAGTCGGATTTCACGGCGAGGTGGACGCGTGCGTCGCCGGGTCCGAGTCGATACGTGATCGGCAGGCCACCGCGCCACGGTTGCGGCGCAACGGGCCCCGTGAGGGCGGCGAGTAGCGGCTGCGCGTCGCCGTAGGAAATCGGCAGCACGGGAATCTTCGTGATCGTCGTCGCCTGGGCGATCGGAAGCCGCTTGGCATCCTTCGTCGCGCCAACGCCCGGTGTTAGCGGATCGCCGGGGTACGTCGGCATGTCGGCGACGCTGCCGCGCTGCACACCCTGGGGCGGACGCATCGGGCCTTTCGGGAACACATCGCCGCCACCGTAGCCGTCGTCGGCGGGATCGGAATAGATGAGACAACCGATCGCACCGTGCTCCGCGGCGACTTTCGGCTTGATGCCGCGCCACGATCCGCCGTACCTCGCGATGACAATCGCGCCTTTCACCGAAATGCCGCGCCGATCCAATTCGTCGTAGTCGGCGGGGACGCCGTAATTCACGAACACTAATGGCCCGGTGACGTCGCCATCGATCGAATAGGCGTTGTACGTGGGCAATTGCTCGCTGTGCTGGCCGGTCGTCGGATCTCCCGCAACGGTCGGCTCCTCGAGCTTCGCCTTGTAGCGTGTCGGCGCCACGAGCTCGACGACGCGCGAGGTCGGCGTCGGGAAGAGCACGTCGAAATCCTCGATGTGCACATCCCAGCCATAGCTCGCGAATTGATCGCGTATCCACTCGGCGTTCTGTTTCCCGAACGCGGTTCCGACATGATGCGGATGAGCCGACATTCGCTGCATGGCGTCCCGCATCCGGCGTGGCTCAGGAATCGCGCGAAACTTGTCTTCCCATTCTCGCTCGCGCTGCGCGGACTGCATCGTGAAACCGCGCAGCGGTGCGGGATCAGGAACGATCGGGAGAAGCGCGAGCGCGCTGAAGGCAATCGAGAGAGACGTCGCGAATCTGGACATGGAGGGTACCGATGGCGTGAGATTGTGGCGAGGCCGCCAACCGCTGGCTCTATCTACAATCTCGCGTCATGTCTGTGCGGTTCACTAGTAGTCGAGCGCTCACGAGGATTCGTTTAGGGTGATCCTCGGGTCGACCCGCGCTGCTCGCCGAGCCGGGATCCACGCTGCCACAGCGGTGGTTGCTGTCAGCACAATGGTCACGGCGCCATAGGTCGCGGGATCGGTGGCCGTCACGCCGATGAGGAGACTCGACAGCAGTCGTGTAGACAGAATCGCAACGGGAACGCCGATCGCGACGCCGATTGCAACGAGCACCAAGCCTTGACGCACGACCATCCGTAGTACCTGCGCGCTCATCGCGCCGAGCGCCATGCGAATACCAATTTCTTGGCGTCGCTGGCCGACGGCGTACGACAGCACGGCATAGATGCCCCCGATGGCCAACGTCAACGCAATCGCCGCGAAGACGGCAAGCGACAATGCGACGACTCGTGCTTGCCCGAGTGATTCGTCCAGCGCCGTCTGCATCGTCTTGAGCGCGAAGACTGGAAGCTCAGCGTCTAACCGACGAACAACTGCGCGAACGGACGGAAATAGCGACACCGGATCGCCTGCCGTATGTACCACGAGCGCAAACGAGTCGAAGTCCGAGCTCGTGTCGATTCGCGTGATCGGAAAATAGAGGCCGGGAATCATTGGATGCGTGAGACCGTAATGCTTGACGTCCTTCACGACTCCGACCACGGTCGACCAATTCGACGACGTGTCTCCGCGAGACCTGAAGCGCTTGCCGGTGGGATCCGCGAGGTTAGGCCACGCATGACGCGCGAACTCTTCGTTGATGACGACTGGCCGGTAACCGGTTCGTGCCTGCCCTTCATGCTCCGCGAACGGGCGGCCATGAAGGAATTGCACACCCATCGCCGCGAAATAGTCGGGACTCGCGAACCGCGTGAGTGTCACTGGATCGACCTGGTTTTTCGCGAGTGCTGGCGTCCCTTCTGCTTGATAGAAATTTCCCCAGTGGCAACCGAGTGGCGGACATGTGATCATCGCGGCATGATCCACCCCTGGAAGCGCGCGCAGTCGGCCGATGAGTGTTTGATAAAACATCGTCTGCGCTGGCCCGGCATGATATTTCGCCGCCGGCAACGCCAGGCGGAACTCGAGCGTCCCCTGCGTCCGGAAGCCTGGATCCATGTGTCGCAGATTCATGTACGCGCGAATCAACAACCCTCCGCTCGCCAGCAGCACGACGGCGATCGCAACTTCGGCGACGACGAGCGAGTTGAGGAGACGACGGTCACGTCGCGATCCACTCATCCTGGTGCCACCAGCGCGCAACGCGTCGCTCGGATCTTGTCGGCCGAGCTGCATCGCTGGCGCAATTCCGAACAGCACAGCCGCGCCCGTAATGATCGCGATCGAGAAGAGCATCGTCCGCACGCCGACGACCAGCGGTGCCCATTTTGGCACGAGGTCGGCGTTCGCCGCGAGCAGCACCTTGAGGCCCCACTCGCCGAGGAGCACACCGGCCGCGCCGGCGACCAGGGCGAGCGCCAAGCTTTCGGTCAGCAGTTGTCGTACGACCCGGCCTGCGTTGGCGCCGAGCGCGACGCGAATCGCAATCTCGCGTCGGCGAAAGATCGATCGGGCGAGCATCGCGCCGGCGACATTCGCGCACGCGATCAGCATGACCAGCAGCGCTCCCGCTCCAAGGGCCTGTCCCGTCGTACGAAACTCTGCGACGAAATGGTCGCGGAGACTCATCACGCGCGGCGACACCGTATGCGACGTGTCGCCCTTGAGCCAAATCGGCTGATGCGCCTCGATGAGGTCGTTGCCCGCCTGCGCGATGGTCACGCCCGGCTTGAGACGACCGATGCCATCGTATGAGTAGCTTTGGTCCTCAGAATTCTCGTTCTCGTCCAGCGGGAGCCAGAGCTTCGCGCCATTGGGGAATTCGGCTTGGCGCGGCAGCACGCCAATGATCGTGTAGGGTGTGCTGTTGACCCTGAGGGTTTTCCCGAGCACACCCTTGGAGCCGCCGAATCGATCCTGCCACAAGCCGTAGCCAATGACCACGACCTTCGGGCCCTTCGGCCGGTCCTCCTCCTGCAGGAACATGCGTCCTATCACGGGACGTATTCGAAGGACCTTTGCAAAATCGTACGTCACCTGGGCTGCATCGATGCGTTCGGCGCCACTGGCATCGGCGAGGTTGACACTGGTGGTATTCCACAGCGCCATCGACTCGAAGGTGCGCGCGCGCCTTCTCCACGTCGCGAAGTCCGTGTAGTTGATGCCGGTGAACTCGAGATTCCAGCGCGGAGCCTTCTCGTTCAGGTAGACGAGCCGACTCGGCTCGGAGAAGGGGAACGGCCTGAAGAAGATTCCGTCCAGCAATGTGAAGACGGCCGTATTCGCGGCGACGGCGAGGCCGAGTGTCACGACGATGAGCGCGGTCGCCCCCGGCTGACGCGCGAACGAGCGAAGCGCGAAGCGCAGATCAGACAAAAACGATTGCATCCGGTGCTCCTTGAGTCGTCGACGGTTTCGTCGGCGCCAGTGTTCATACGGCGCGCGTCGGACGACGTCGCCGAGCGCGGACATCCAAACGCCGACTGTGCCGAAGCGACCGCGCCCTCGCGCGAGCGTGAGCTCGTGAAGGAACGTCTCTTCCATCTCGTCGCCATGTGCATCGCGGAGCTCCGCGGGAACGAAGCCGAGCAATGCGCGATACAGACGCCGCGGGACGCTCACGACGGGTCCCCGGAGTGAGCAAGGCGACGTGTGGCGACGCGGACGGTCGCGTCGAGTCGCGCGACCTCGGCAGCCAGTGCCCGGCGTCCCGCTGGCGTGATGCGAAACCAGCGCTTGCGCCCGCCGTCTTCGCCCGAGCCGGCCGGCGGTTTGTCGAGCGCCCGAATCCACGCGTGCTCTTGGAGCTCGTCGAGCGATCCGTAGAGAGTCACGGGCCACAATTTGAGCTCGTCGTTGGTGAGCTCGAGCACGTCGCGCATGATCCCGGACCCGTGTCGGTCCTGGTCAGCGAGCGAGAGGAGAATGAAAAACCAGTGTCGGCGCATGGTATTATACTCGTCAGTATAATCAGACAATACCACACGGAAAAAGGTTGCGCAATTTGCTGATGTGAAGACGGGCGGCCATATTGATCCTTCCTCTCGCCGGCAGACCCCGCCATCACGTCGATCCCACCGCTCGCGGATTTCACGGGACGTGTCGCAATCGTCACCGGTGCGTCGCGCGGCCTTGGACTCGCGGCCGCGCAACGTCTGCACGGGCGCGGGGCATCGGTGGCGGTCAACGTCCGCGACCGTCGGCGCGCCGAGTCGGTGGCGGAGTCGATCGGTGAGCGAGCGCTCGCTGTGCATGGAGACGTCGCCGCGCTAGGAGTTCCGGAAGACATCGTCCGTCGTACGCTCGATCGATTCGGGCGCGTGGACATTCTGGTCAACAACGCGGCGATGGCGCGGCCGACACGCTTTCCCGAACTCTCCGCGGACGAATGGCGTGAGACGCTCGAGGTGAATCTCACGGCGCCGTTCTTGTTCACCAAAGCCGTATTGCCCACGATGAGAGCGCAGAACTATGGCCGCATCATCAACGTCTCATCATCGGCGGGGCGCATGGTCAGCACGCTCGGCGGTGCACACTACACGGCGTCGAAGGCCGGGTTGCTGGGCCTCACGCGAGCCGCGGCGAAGGAGCTCGGGAAATTTGGCATCACGGTGAACGCGATTTGTCCCGGTATGATCGATACCGAATTGACGCACGAGCACGCGTCGTCCGATCTTCTCGAGCGTCTCGCGGCGAGCTATCCGGTTCCGCGGCTCGGCACGTCTCTCGAGGTCGCCGATCTGATTTGCTTTGCTGCATCGGAAGCGGCGGGCTACATCACCGGTGCCGCGTTCGACATCAATGGCGGCGATTTGATGATGTGATCGTCATTTGGTAATTCCCGGGTAGGGTGACGCAGGATCCAGCTCGGCCAGGGCCTCAACTGTTCGCCACGGAGCGACGCGGATTTCACGGAATGACTCAATTATGACAGGTAAAGAACTCATCGCCAAATGAAAGACAGCACGAAGGTTCTTCTCTCGCTCGGCCTGGCTGTCGCCGGTGGAATCGCCATCGGCGCCTCCAGAAGCGCATCGCTGATTCACGTCGCCGACGACATCGCGCCGATCGGTGCGCTATGGGTCAATGCGATTCGCATGACGGTGATCCCGCTGGTCGTCTCGCTGATCATTACGGGCATCGCGTCGGTGAGCGATGTCAAGTCGATCGGCAGACTTGGCGGACGCACACTCCTCGTCTTCGCGCTCCTGCTCACGGGCACCGCGATCATAGTGATGCCGTTCGCACCAGCGCTGTTCTCTCTACTCCCGCCCAACGCAGCGGCACGGCCGATGTTGCCCGCGGGGGCCGTCGAAGCGACCGAACAATTGCTGCAGAGCGGACAAACGCAAACCTTCGGCACGTGGATCACGTCGCTCATTCCGCCCAACCCGATCGCCGCGGCGGCTTCGGGCGCCATGGTGCCGCTGATCTTGTTTACGCTGTTCATCGCACTCGCCATTGCCCATGGTCCGGAGGCCACGCGATCGACGCTCGTCGCGTTCTTCAAAGCCATCGCGGACGCCATGTCGGTGTTGGTTCGCTGGATCGTGAAGGTTGCGCCGATCGGTGTGTTCGCCTTGGTGCTTCCGCTTGCCGCACGGGCGGGCGGATCGCTCGTCGGCGCGATTGGCTTCTATATCGCGGCGTATGCGGCGATGAGTCTCGTGATGACGGTTCTACTGTATCCCGTTGTGGCGATTGTCGGGCGAATTCCGATGCGTCGTTTTGCGCGTGCTGCGCTTCCGGCGCAACTCATCGCGTTCAGCTCGAGCTCTTCCATCGCGTCGCTCCCCGCGCTCGTCGAAAGCGCTGAAAGCCTCGAGTTGCCAGCCCCAATTACAGGATTCGTCCTACCGCTCGCGGTGTCGATGTTCAAATGCGTCGCGCCCGTGTCGTGGACCATTGGCGCCCTGTTCATTGGTTGGTTCTACGGCGTGCCACTCCACGCGCGAGAGTTGGCGACCATTGCATTCGCCTCGATATTTCTTGCGTTCGCGTCGCCAGGGATTCCGCGTGGCGCCTTCATCATGCTGACGCCACTCTTTCTCGCGATTGGTCTTCCCGCTGCAGGAATCGGTATCTTGATTGCTGTCGATGCGATTCCAGACACGCTGGCGACCGTGATGAACGTGACGGGCGACCTCGCTGCCGCGGCGATCGTCGCGAGAGGCAAGCGTGCCACCGCCGATGTCGGCCAGCTTCTCGGCTTCCGAGAATCCCTTGCAACGTCGTCAGAAACTACTCATGCACCCACGCATCTCTGAGCTCCTCGCGTACGTGGATCGACAAACCGCGGTTCTGAAGGACGCCTATGAGTCGATTCCGCCGGAGCAGCGTAACGTTCGCGCGAATCCCGGCCGGTGGTCGCCCGCGGAAGTCGTGCACCATGTGGCGCTTGTCGAGCGCCGACTTGCACAGCGGCTCGCTTCACTCATTGAACAGGCGCGACCGCTGCCACCCGAAACCGAGACGACGTCGGTGCTTTCTCCCAAGGCAACCGCAAACGTGCTCGATCGCACCGCTCGATTCGTGACGTCCGAAGCGACGGAGCCGCGCGGCACGGATCCGACGCGCGTTTGGGACGAGCTGATGGACGCGCACCGAGAGGTCCTGAGCGTGATACAATCCGGCGATGGCTTGGCGCTCGGCTCCGTAGCGGCGGCGCATCCGCGCCTGGGCGAATTCAACGGTTACGAGTGGATTGCGTTCATCGGCTCACACGCTGCCCGACACGCCGACCAGATTCGCGAGATGAGCGCGGCGCAGTAGCAAACTCGGCTCGACAGATCGCGCCGTCGTCTCCAGCTTGATTGCATGGACGGGGATGTCGTACTCGTCGTTGATGACGAGCCACAGATCCGGCGAGTCGTGCGAAATGCCCTGACTGCCGAGAATGCGCGAGTGGTCGAGGCGGCGACGGCGCGCGATGCCATCGACCTGGCGGCCGCACAGCGGCCGGCTCTCATCATTCTCGATCTCGGACTGCCCGACTCCCCCGGGATCGACGTATGTCGCGAGATTCGCACGTGGTCATCCGCACCAATCATCGTGCTGTCGGCGCGCCACTCCGATCAGGAGAAGGTGGCACTGCTCGACGCGGGTGCCGACGATTACATCACCAAGCCATTCAGTCCCGGCGAGCTCCAAGCGCGGGTCCGCGCGCAGCTGCGTCGGTCACGCCTCGCTCCCGCCGCGAGCGCCAACCAGGTCATCACGATCGGCGCGCTCGTAATTGATCCCGTCAAGCCATCGCTCAAGAAAAGCGACGCGCCCGTGCACCTCACGAAGACAGAGTGGGAGCTGTTACGAACCTTGCTCAGGCACTCTGGGCGCACGCTGACGCACCAACAACTCTTTCGTTCGGTCTGGGGAAATTCGGCGGGTGACATGCAGTCGTATCTTCGCGTGCACATTCGCAGTCTGCGTCGAAAGATTGAAGCCGATCCGGTCCGGCCGACCCTCATCGTGACCGAGCCCGGCGTCGGTTATCGATTCGAGCACGAACCGTGAGCGAGAGCCGGCGACCCCGGAAGCCGCACGTTGGATTGCCGGAGTGGCTCGGATGGTTCGTGCTCCTCGGCGCGGTCACATGGGGCATGACGACAATCCGTCCGCGACTCAACGAAGCGCACGTCACCCTCGCCTATCTATTGATCGTGCAGGGGGGCAGCGCTCGCGGCGGACGTCCACTTGGTCTTGCGCTCGCGGCGGTTGCCTTCGTGTGCTTCGACTTGTTCTTCCTGCCACCGTTTGGAACGCTGACACTGCAGGACCCGCTCAACTGGCTCGTGTTGGTGGCATTCCTCGCGACCAGTGTGCTGTCTGCGCAACTGCTCTATCGCGCGCACGGCGAAGCAGCGATTGCTCGTGAACGCGCGGCGGAGATCGATAAGCTGGCGGCGCTGGGCGCGGAGACACTCAATGTTGGCCGTGCTGAAGAGGCGCTCACGGCGATCGTTTCGGTCATTCGCTCATCGCTTCGCGTGGACGAATGTGACGTTTTCCTGATAGACAGCGGGACGCGCATTGCACGCGCATTGCGTGACTCGCCCGAGTTGCAACCGGATCGTCGCCTGGTCGACTGGGTTGCGACGGAAGGCCGCAGCGCGATCGAAGATCTCGATGGTCGTCTGCATGCTGATGCGTCCGCCGACCTGCTCATTCAAAGCAATGCGGGGTTGCAACACGCGCGCGCGTTCGCCCGACCGTTACGCGTGCGCGATCGCACCGTGGGCGTACTGAGGATTGGAAGTGCAAGAGGGCTTGAGCTCACCCCCGCGCAAATTCGCGTTCTCGACGCGTTATCCTATTATGCCGCATTGGGCATCGAGCGCGTCCGACTGGCTGGCGAAGCGCAGCGGGCGATCACGCTTCAAGAAGCGCACAAAGCAAAGGATGCGGTGCTCGCCTCCGTGTCGCACGACCTCCGTACTCCCCTGACGACGATCAAGGGGTTGGCGCACGAGATCGCGCAATCGGGTGACGATCGTGCGGCTGTCATCGAGGAGGAGGCCGATCGGCTGAACGTGTTTGTCGCACAGATGCTCGACCTCTCGCGCATCGCGGCTGGGACGGCGGTGCCGGATATCCAGCCAAACGAAGCCGAGGATTTGTTGGGTGCCGCCGCGCAACAAGTGTCGGGTCGGCTAGGTGGGCGTGAGCTGCGCATTGAAGTCTCGAACGAGGAGCCGCTGCTGTTCGGGCGTTTTGATTTTGCGCAGACGCTTCGTGCCGTCGTCAACCTGATCGATAATGCCGCGAAGTACTCGCCGGCGAACGAGCCAATCGATCTAGCGGCGCGCCGCGATGGACCGTGGCTCGTGTTCAGTGTCGCCGATCGCGGCGCCGGCGTGCCGATGCCTGAGCGCGAACGAATCTTCGAGCCGTTCTATCGGCGGTCGGGCTCTCCCGATGTTGGCGGAACGGGGCTTGGGCTGTCGATCGCGCTGGGCATTGCCGTAGCGCAGGGCGGCCGGCTCGACCTCGACGATCGTGCCGGCGGCGGGAGTGTGTTCAGTCTCCGTGTGCCTGGAATCGCGACCGCCGACCTTCAACGACCGACGGAGCTGCCTGCGGGTGAACGCGAGTCGTCGAGTCTTTGAATGACAGCACCGCGTTGAACGGGCGGCAAAGCAACTCGTAATCGCGTGCCCGTAGCCAGCTTCGCGTCGCGATGGCAAGCGCCGCCCATTCAGCGTGGATGCGGGCGCCGGCGAGCTGCTGCCGATCGCGTCTCATGGCCGCCACGCCATAGATGAGTGTCGTCGCAGACGCGGCGGTAGAGACCATGTCGCGCGTAAACCATGCGGTCAGCTGCAATTGGTGCCGCGTGACCGCATTGGTGACTGCCTTCCGCGCAGCGTCGCCCGATCGTGCGAT
>Ga0207695_10012677_pt1 | contig 10098 bp, 12 predicted proteins | sample KBSC54metaG_FD_184354 | JGI IMG/M metagenome (GOLD analysis project Ga0207695, IMG submission 184354) | Corn rhizosphere microbial communities from Kellogg Biological Station, Michigan, USA - KBS C5-4 metaG (SPAdes) (version 2) | ecosystem: Host-associated > Plants > Roots > Rhizosphere > Soil... | reverse complement strand
CTTTCGGGACCACCGTGCGTTGCGCCATCGCTCCGTAGGGGGCGCGGCAGCCGCCGAAGAAAACCCGTTCGCCATTTTCCAGGCGTCCGACGCCATCCATACCACAGATGAACGGAAGATTCCGGGGGCTCGCGTAGTGGGATCCGGCGGCTATCTGTTTATCTACAGGTTTCAGTGATGCTGCGAGAACGTGCACGACGACTTCATTTCCCTCCGCCACCGGCTCCGGAAACTGCTCACACCGCGGCGGATTGCCAAGCTTTTGCACAACAGCTGCATGCATAAATGTTTGCTTGTCCTAGCTTGCCGTATTCCTGGTGATTGTACGTCAGTGAGAGTTTCGGGCTGCGCGCCTGGTCAATGAGTGTAAACGGGATTTTTCGCCAGCTACTGATCCCGGCAGCCGGTGTTAGTCTGCTATCGGCAATTCACCATGAAGATTGCGAGCATACTTCAGCTCAGCGTCGTTGTTTCCAGTTTGGCTTTTTCGCTTCAAGTCTATGCCCAGCAGTGGGCCGGGGTTTACTCCCCACAGGGATGTGTCCCGAGAGCCAACGCTAAGAGGGAAGACTATAGTTCATGGCGCAGACCCTATACAACACGTCTTCGAAAGGCGTGTCTGGCGACGAAAGCGCCATTGATCTCACCATTACAGTTTTAGACGGTGATGGCCTCGTAGCGAACCCATCACGAACTCGGGTTTGTGGCAATTCCTGTTGTCAGATGGCTACGACGTATTCGGTATCCAGCAGTGGAATGTTCTCCATGAGCCGGATCACCCCGACGGCGGTTCAGGGAGGCGGGCCAAGCAGGCTTTCCGTTGAGAAGGTGCCGAGAGTTCAAGAACTCCTTCGGGACTTGTTGCAGCACCCTCCGGATGACTATGGTGTCCTGCCTCCTTCCGGGAGACGTCTTGCCCTTCATGTCGAGGATGCAAAGAAAGTGGAGGCTCGCGTTTATGATCGAGCGGACATTCCTGCGCCGGTCATGGAAGTTCTCGGTCTCATTGGCGCGACTTCCGGGCCTACCTGGATGGACTTCAAGCCGACTGTGAAGACACTAGAACAGTTAGGCGAACCTCCGGTTTCGATTAGTGCAGTCGGGATTCGAGTCCTTCACCATCGTGATCCCGTAACGAATGGATTGCGAGCTCCGACTGCCACACTGGCAGTAAGCCGGGACGGCGGAATAATTGTCGTGCACTACTTCAGCAACAATCCGCGAACAGAAGTAGCTGATCGTAACGGGACATCCGTTATCCTGACCGTTCCGGATTACGAAGTCGAACGGCGTGGGATCTACGTTTCTCATGCTTTTTTTACTCCCGATTCTCGATATTTGCTCCTGCTTAGCAATCTTCCAGCGATTTACATCTATGACACTGATACTTGGAAGTCTCTGGCGAGCTTGCCGGGACTACCCGCAGGAGCCTCCGCTTTTTACCCTTCATCAGACTGGAAACACGCTGTTGCCGTATTGCGAGGTGGTGAGGTTGAAGCTTGGGATGTACTAAAGGGGCAAAGACAGGCCGACCTTGATCTCGATGGGAACTTGCAAGATGTATCTTTTTCTGAGGATGGCTCTTTATTCGCAGCGTTGAGCGTGCGCCTAAACCGGGACGGTTCTTCAACCTTTCATCTTCGAGTGTGGGACGCTAGTACTGGGCGGTTTCTGCGGGAGATGATTCCACCGTATTACTTCGAACAGGATGTGCTTAGCAGGCCGATGTGGTGGGGGCATGGGAAGTATCTTCTTGCGAATATCCGTGCTGGACATTGGGGCGGTTATATGATCGGCATCTGGAACGTTCAGTCTGGCCAGCTTCGCGGCGGATTCTCGGCTTGTGACAGTTCGCAGGACCCATTTGAGGTTGGGATCGACGGGTCTCGACTGATGAAGTGGTGTTTTGATAGCACGCTGTTGCTTTGGGACATTCCCACTGCAGTGGCAGAGGTCAACCAGTTCGAACGGACCCTACACGGAAAATAGGGACTGGCCTTCAGTCAGTGATATGGCGATTTTTCATCATTCACCGCTAGCGAACGGTGAGATACAATCCCTGCCTTGGGGGAGGATCCACTCATGCGTCAGCTTCTGATAACAATTACGATAGTTTTTTCTGTGATGTTCTCGGGGTTCGCGAATGCTACGGCAGCACCCGACTTCTCTGGCACTTGGGTTCTCGATGCCGCAAAGAGCACTCTGGCAAAGGACAGCACAATCAAGAGCCAAATAATCGTCATTGATAACAAGAAGTCGGCCATCGTTTTCCGGTATAAAACAGACGGCAAGAAATCGACGGAAACCTACACGCCGGATGGGAAGAAGCGCGTCTCGCTGAACACGTCGTCAGGTCAACTAACTTCGAGCGCGAAGTGGCACGACTCAGTGCTGGTCATCGAATCCACGCTAGACATAAAGGTGCCTAACGCCACAGTCGTCGTCACGGGACTTAAGCCTGTCATCGATACATGGACGTTATCAGCCGACGGCAGAACTCTCACCCACGATTCCGCCGACCACAGCGAGATTTTCGTCTATGAGAAGCAATAGATGCGAGGGTCCGGAAGAGAAGCCCAGGCGGACTCAATGAGTGTTAATCGGAATTTTTCGTCAACCATGCCGAAAAGTTGAACTAGCGGGCCTGTCCAGCTTCGTACAGTGCAGCACATGTAAAGGGCTGATCTCATTCGGTACTGTGACGTTCTCAGAGGTTGCGCGAACTGCATGAAAGCTGCGGCCAGTCAGCTTCCTGTATCCTTGCCTCCCGCCGATTTCCGTCGGCACGAGAGGTGAGGTGTCTTGTTCTACCGAATTGATGCGCCACTCGTAAATTAGTGGTGGCACACCGGAAATCTTGGATAACTGCTCGAAGTAGAAAAAAGGATCAATCCCAAGGGAGATTCTTCCTTGCACGAAATCTCCGAGTTGGTACCCGGCTTTGAGGGTAGATGAGCTTTCTGAATATGCGGCTAGTCCGAAATCAAGAACACAAATTGCTTCTGAAATGAAAACTATTTCCGCCGACACGTCGTAGGTGTACCCGCTACTCGCTCGAAAGTGCTTGGATGACAAGGCGACCTTCGTCAAATCCTTGGGTGCATAGAACTCCAGTGCGAAGTCTCTAGTCTCACCCTCGCAGAAGTGTCGATAATTCCCGTCAGAAATGATCCAATTTTCGATGTAGATGTCGAGGTCCATGGCCCTGTCTTGAGAAGTTTACCAAGACAGTTGATGAAATCAGATGAGATGAGAAGGCCGGTCTCCGGACGGGATGCGTGTACGCTCCCAAGTTATCGACGTGCTCGAAGCACAGATAAAAAGGAGACCGGCAATGAAGAAGGTTAGCACCGCAGTGGGCGAACCGAGCGGGAATATTTCGCAGCAGAAACTGACCATCGGGCTGGATTTGGGAGATCGCAACAGCTGGTACTGTGTGATGGATGAAACCGGAGAGATACAACTGGAGCAGCGAGTGCGTACGACTGCGAAAGGCTTGCAGGAGATTTTCGGTGCGATGCCGCACAGCCGGATCGCACTGAAACGGGGACGCATTCACCCTGGATCAGCCGCTTGCTGAGGGAGTTGGGGCACGAAGTGATCGTGGCGAACGCTCGCAAGGTGCGACTGATCGGAGAGAGCCGGAAGAAAGACGATCGGCTGGACGCACAGACCTTAGCCCGGCTGGCGCGGATCGATCCCGAACTGCTGTGTCCAGTGAAGCATCGCAGCGCCGAGGCACAAGCCGACCTGATGATGATTCGAGCGCGAGCCGGCCTGGTGCGTGTACGCACGGGTCTGGTCAACACGGCTCGCGGACTGGCCAAGAGCTACGGCGAACGATTGCGCAGCTGCAACGTGCGCAACATGAATCCGGAGAAAGCTGAGAGCTTGAGTCCAGAACTGCAAACAGCTCTTCAGCCGTTGCTGGCGGCCATCGAATCGGTCAGCGAGCGCATTACCGAATACAACGAGCGCATCGAGAAACTGGCGCAAGAGAGTTATCCCCAAGTCGGGCTTTTGAAGCAGGTGAAGGGAGTAGGCACCCTCATCGCGTTAACGTTTCTGCTGACGCTGGAAGATCCACGTCGATTCTCCAAGAGCCGCGACGTGGGCGGTTATCTCGGGCTGCAGCCAGGGAGAAGGAACTCTGGCCAGAGCGAGCCGCAGCTGCACATCAGCAAAGAAGGCGATCCGTATTTGCGCACGTTACTGGTACAGGGGGCGCAACACATCCTGGGACCGTTTGGTCCCGACTGCGACCTCAGGCGCTGGGGATTGAAGCTAGCGGAACGAGGAGGAAGAAACGGCAAGAAGCGAGCCATCGTGGCAACCGCAAGAAAGCTGGCCGTGTTACTGCATCACCGGGTGAGTGGAGAAGTGTACGAGCCGTTGCACCACAACCGTCGAGTTGCAGTTCCAGCAGCTGCCTAACTCAAAAGCGAAATACAAAGCAAAACCGTTCCAGGAAGAGAAAAACAAAAGCCAAAGCCGAGTTCCGGTGACTGCGTTAATCGCCTGGCCCAGGTTCGACTCTCGAAGACCCGAACCATAGGCGCCAAACAGATGGCAGCACCGGCTGAAACGAGAACGCCCAACGTGCACCGAGCGAAACGAATCGCTCCTCGAGAGTGCGGATGGAAGCATGGCGACAGTGGTCACTCGGCAAGGAAAAAATCTTTGTCCAGCAAAATCGAAACGAATGCGCTTGACACAGACCGGCCTTCTCATGGAAGGCGTTAGCACTCATTGACCCACGCGGCGCGACCGAGCAAGACGGAATGCCCCCAGCGCAAGCGCAACCAGTCCGCCAGACATCATCATGAGGGTAATTGTGCTCGGCCCTGGCCAAGAGGACGCCCACCCGACGAACAAGCAGCCGAGTCCGACAAAGCCAGTGGAAGCCCAGCGCAATCGCCTCCTTAACAGGGTGTTGGCGGGGGCGATGATGAGGACGAGAGCGATTGGCAGGCAGACTAAGACCCCAAGCCCCAGCACACGATAGATCAGGATTTCCACGAGTTTGCCTTCACTCTATTATTGCTCTCGCCGTCAAATGTTGATAACAGCCGTTAGCACAAGCATGCACTTCCGATGTCAAGAAATCATGCGGAACGGTCTTCAATTGCGGGGTACTGGCGCTATCGAAGTCGCCCAAGAGTCAGTCTCAGAGTGATGCAGACTCGCCTCGCGTCAATTCCTGCGGGGCGAACAGCGGAATTGCTGCTTCCATTTCAATTGAGTCCCTGTCGCTTACTTGTGTTCGCTTTTCCACTTCTTCGAATCTCGATTTCAGCGCAAGGCAGGGCTGCTCGAGAAATTTTCTCGAGAGGGCAGCGACTGCAAAAGACAACAGAATGACGACTGCGGATCTTGTCAGAACGGTTTCCGTCGGACCCAGGTGAAGACGGTTTGCGAACAGAGCCTGATAGCCGTCACCGATCGAAAGATGGATCAGATAAAGGCAGTAACTCAGAGCTCCCGACAACTGCAGGAATGGATTCCTCAGAACGCTTGTCCAGGCAGTTCCGCGATACACGAGGGAAAGGACGAAGGCAATCGCAAAAGCAAAATAGGCTTGTGTATATGTGAATGCCAAACCCACAGGCGTTTTTGTGCCAAAGATCCCATGACCAGCGCCTGCAATGGTGACGACAAACAACATAGCCAGGCAAACGGCAGCGATCACATGCGCGGTCTTACGGCTGAATCGTGGCGAGCGCGCCCAAATGGCGATCGCCGCCCCGGTTGCAAGTCCGTCGAATCTGAACCAGGACAGAACGATGATGGTGCCGGGATTCATTCCCCTCAAGGCAAAAATTCCGCGCAAGATCGGGCACCCTATGAAGATCGCCAGACAAATCCAGATCAGTTTCTTCCGATCTACCAACAGAACAATTGCCGGCCAGAGAAGATAGAAATGCTCCTCCACAGCCAACGACCAGAGCACGGTGGGACCGTGGGGCACGGCGAAGTGGACCAACGGAGCTAGGTTTGCCCCAAAGACGGAACTCAACAGAAGATAGCGGCCGTAGGGGTGGTACAAAAACGCCCACACCAGGACGACCGTGAAGTACAGAGGCATGATGCGGAGGAACCGTCGCGCATAGAAATTCCGGAAGTAGTGCGGCCGTTCTCGGGTGTCGAGCAATATCCCGGTAATAAGGAACCCCGACAACATGAAGAAAAGGTCAACCCCCAGCCAGCCGTGCCCGATTGCCACCTGCATCGACCAAGGCAGAAAACTGAGTGCTCCTTGGGGATTCGGGAATGCCGTAATCACGTGAACGAGGAGAACCATCCAAATAGCGATGGCCCGAATGCCATCAAGTTCGGGAATTCGGCTTTCCAACCCATTGCCGCTCGTTTTCTGTCCCACACTCTTCATCGGTTCTCCTCGACTTCGCTTCAATTCCGCCCTGTTTTCTATTCACATTGCCATGCAAAAGGCGCGAGAAATCACCCTTTGTAAAAGGCGATTGCAACCTTCTGTAGGATTCTCTGGCAGAGAAGCAGCTTGCTTTTGACCCCGAGCAGCTGTCGCGAAAATAAAACAGGCGCCTCGGCTCCGTTTGAGTCGAGAGGCGCCTGGGCAGCCCTCCCCCAAGAACTGCTCAGGTTGACGATACTTCGGTCGACTCACCTTGTGAATGGCACGAACGTGCTACGGAATCCTCCCGATTTCCTCAACTGGCGCGGGATTTGGCGGAATTCCCCCCCAAGAGATTGTTGCAAAGTTCATCAAGAATTTACATTGGAAATGTCAGGAGTCGGACAATCCCTGCCGCAGAGAGGCCGCAGTTTCACGCTCTCAAAGCTCTCTACAGAGGGCTTGATCGAAGCACTAGAGCTTTCACGCTTTGTAACTGAAGCGAGGCATTGTGCTCTGTCTCGCTCCGCCAAACCTCGTAACCAAGCACCGCGTTCCAGCTCGTCGGAGCTAAGTTGACGACATACATCTTGCAGCCGGACACAGGCGCAACTTCTCCTGGCAGGAAATCGTTATTTCACCTCAAACGTTCCCGCTACACCGCTGGCGGAGTCCGGCGCGACCCAGACGTCGTAGGTACCAGAGTTGACAACCCAATGCATCTGCGGATCATAAGAACCGAGGTCGTTGGCCTTGACGCTGAAGTCGACTGTCTTACGCTCTCCCGGGCGAAGGGTGACCCGCTCGAATCCCTTGAGTTCGCGAACTGGCCTTGAGGTCAGTCCGACGCGGTCGTGAACGTAAAGCTGGACGACTTCTGTAGCCTCGCGCGAACCGGTGTTCTCCACATCGGCCGTGACCTCAAGGCTGCCATCCGGGGCAATCGTCGGGGTTTTTACCGCAAGATGGCTATAGCTGAACTTCGAGTAGGTCAGTCCGAAACCGAATGGGAAGAGCGCAGTATTGGGGAGATCGAGGTAGCCGGTGTGCCATCGATCCGGAGAACTCGGACGCCCGGTCGCGCGGTGGTTGTAGTAGATCGGAATCTCGCCCAAGGTGCGCGGCCAACTGATGGCAAGGCGACCGCTGGGCGAGGCATCCCCGAAGAGGATGTCCGCTATGGCATTGCCCGCCTGAACGCCGGGGAACCATGCCTGCAAGATTGCCTGCGTGTGGTAGGTCGCCCAACGGATGTCCAACGGGCGGCCGCTCTCAACCACGAGCACCACCGGCTTCTTGGTTGCGAGCACTGCATTTGCCAGCTTGAGTTGGTCCCCCGGGAAATCGAGTGAGGCGCGGGAACTGGCCTCGCCCGTCATTCCGGCCAACTCGCCTAGGAACAGCACGACGACATCGGCTTTATTCGCCGCTGCCACTGCATCGTCGATGCTCGAAGGCTTATTGGTGTTCGCAATTCCCTTCACGCCGGTTGCGGACGGCGGGGCTGGTGAAGCGACTCCCGCGCCCAGACCGCCTTCGAAGGACGGGATGCCGACGCCCTTGGCGTAGAGCACGTGCTCTTTGCCAATCTTGCCGACGATTCCTTCCAATGGGCTCACCGCATCTATCGCTTGCCCATTTCCAGCCCATGGTCCGAGTTGCGAAGCCTTGTCATCTGCAAGCGGGCCGATCACGGCAACTGTTTTGGTCTTAGCAAGAGGCAGAACCTCCGACTTGTTTTGCAGCAGCACCATGGATTCCTGCGCCAGCTTGCGGGCAACTTGCAGGTTTTCCGGCGTCAAGATGTCGGTCTTCTCGCGTTTGGGGTCGGCGTAGGGATGCTCGAAGAGTCCAGCCTCAAATTTCACCCGGAGAACTCGACGCACAGCTTCGTCGACGACGCTTTCCGGCAGTTTGCCGGAACGAACGAGCTCCGGAATGTGCTCGAAAGCGTTGTCAACCATATCCATGTCAACGCCCGCTTTAATAGATTTCGCGGCCGCATCGGCATCGTCAGTGGCGAATCCGTGGGCCAGAAGCTCGTGCACCGCTCCCCAATCGCTGACGACGAAGCCGTTGAACTTCCACTCGTCACGAAGAATGTCCGTCAGGGTGTGGTGATTTGCAACACCGGGGATGCCGTTCAAGTCCTGGAATGACGACATGAACGTGCCAATCCCGGCATCGACCGCACCTTTGAAGGGCGGCAAATAGATTTCACGGAGAAGCTGCTCAGAAATGTCGACGGTGTTGTAGTCGCGTCCGCCTTCTGCCGCACCGTAGGCGACGTAGTGTTTGGCGCAGGCGACCACGCTGTCGGGATCCGCCATGCTCTTACCTTGAAAGCCGCGAACTTTGGCAGCAGCAACCCTCGAGCCGAGGTAGGGATCCTCACCGATGCCTTCCACGATCCGGCCCCAGCGCGGATCACGCGCGATATCAAGCATAGGAGCAAACACCCATTTCACGCCGGAAGCAGTGGCCTCCTTTGCGGCCACGCGCTCCGCCTGTTCGAGGAGCGGCATATCGAAGCTGCCCGTGCTGGCAATCGGAACCGGAAACACGGTGCGGTAGCCGTGGATGACGTCGAACCCCAGAATCAACGGAATCTTGAGTCGCGAATGTTCGACCGCGGCACGCTGAGCCTCGTTGGCGTTGTCAGCGCCGAGGACTCCTAGTAGCGATCCGACTTTTCCTTCTCGAATGGCCTGCAGTGATTCCGGCGTTTTCCCAGCCAGCTGTGTCAACTGGCCGGCCTTCTCTTCCAATGTCATCTGCTTGAGAACGGCGTCTACTTTGCTCTCGATGTCTGAAGAATTCTGCTGGGCAATCGCGAAGGTGGTCGTCAGTAACAGTAAGGAAGGAAGGAATAACCGATGAAATGCGCGCATTAAGGTCCTCCGAAACGAGGTAGTTTAACAGAGCGAGTTCGGAGTCTGCGCAGCGGAGCTTGACGCTAGGACTTAATACAGGAAGAGCAGGGCGGCAAAATGGCGACGCTCAGGGGTGATATCACCACCCGCCGCCTCTGCTCTTTTGCGCGGCGAGCGTTGAGCTCACCGGCAAAGTCGAGGCACGCCAGCTTTCACCTGACCAGCGGCAATTTTGCCGCAATGGCTCTTTGTCGTGCAGAACAAGAATTCGAGAGCAGAAGGGCCAGGTTTAGGCGGCGGAACGAATCGGCGGAGCTCGCCCGTGAATCGGGCGTTCAAGTAGCGACGAAAGAGAGGGCACAGCAGTTGCAATTCGAACGAATCCAAATACTCGGAACAAGCTTGCCAACAGGGCGCTCAGCACGAACAGAATCGCTGTGAAATGCTCCACGCTGACATGAGCTGCATTGACCAGCTTCTTGCTTGGATTCGAGTCTTCACTAACAAACGCCTGTAGGTGCAGGTCGTCGGAAACTGAAATGGATGGGAACAACAACAAAAGCGCACAGCAGAGCGCCCCGAAAGCCACCAGAAACTGCTTGCGCCGGCTTGGAACAAAGCTCAGGAAAGCCGACACTGCTGTGCCTGCCAAGAGCGCCCAAACGACATTTAACAACAGTTCCATTCAGTGAAGTTCAGAACTACGGAGCTCAATCATACAGCAAAGAACCAGCCATCACTTACCTACTGTGATGCGGACAGACACCCGCAGGCTGTAGGCGGTGGCTCGATATCCTTTGGGATTCGAGCGCTTGTACCTGTCGCTGAAACACCGTCATCCTGACGTCTCCGCAG
>Ga0207695_10012676_pt1 | contig 10098 bp, 7 predicted proteins | sample KBSC54metaG_FD_184354 | JGI IMG/M metagenome (GOLD analysis project Ga0207695, IMG submission 184354) | Corn rhizosphere microbial communities from Kellogg Biological Station, Michigan, USA - KBS C5-4 metaG (SPAdes) (version 2) | ecosystem: Host-associated > Plants > Roots > Rhizosphere > Soil... | reverse complement strand
CAGGAGCCGTAGCTGCATTACAAAAAAAATGGTCTTCGTTATTGCCGAACGCTCCGTTTGAGTACACGTTCATGGATGAAACATTATCGCGGATGTACAACTCGGAAATACAGTTAAAGAAAGCGTCTTACACCGCAACAGTTCTCGCTTTAATTATTGTGTTGCTTGGTGTACTCGGACTTATTTCATTGAGTGTTCAAAAGCGCACGAAAGAGATCGGGATAAGAAAAGTGCTGGGTTCATCTGTTGCCGGTATTATGTCTTTATTTATGAAAGAATTTTTATCAGTTATTGCGATTGCCGGCGTGGTGGCTTGCCCGTTAGCCTATATAATTATGAATAAATGGCTGCAGGAATATGCATACCGGGTAAATATTACGGTATCACCCTTTATCATATCTGTTTTAATTCTTGGATTAATTACAGCATTATTAATAGGTGTGCAAACCGTTAAAGCGGCATTAGCCAACCCCACGAAAAGTTTAAGAAACGATTGATGATTGAACGTATCGCAAATAAATGAATTTTTTTGCGGCCAGGCAAGCACCAACCACCCTCGAGAAGTTATGAAATGAAATAAGTAAAACTTTTGTTACTTTAGAGAACAGGTACTCTCTTATTAAACTGGCGTAAATAAGTTACTTATATATTACATTGGATGGCTCAATACTGTTGGTGATGTCGGGCTACTAAGCCCAGTGCTAAAAACACTAACAATGCCCCAAAAATGATAAAATGAGATTTGACAAATTCCTACCGGCAGATCGCCTAAAACCTTACATCAAATATTTTATTGTTTCAGAGAATGAATTGGAAAATAACTATAAGGTACTTCCGTCACCAGGAATAGTCATTGGGTTTCAGTATAAAGGAAAACTTGCAACAATAAAAGACAACAAGGAAAGTAAATTGACATCGGCGGGAATTACAGGCATTGCTGACAGCTATAAAATCTTCAAACATTCGGCTGGCATCGGAACAGTTTTGGTTTATTTCACTGAAACAGGATTTGCCCATTTTGCTGCAAATCCTGCAAATGAACTTTTTAATGTAAGCATTTCGCTTGACAATATTTTTGAAAAAAGCAAAGTGAATGAAGTAGAGGATAAATTAGCAACATGCATTACAGACAAACAAAGGATTAAAATTGTAGAACAGTTTTTATTATCCCAACTCAAAAACATTCAAACAGACAAACTTATAGTTGAAGCCGTAAAACTCATTTACCAAAGCAAAGGAACAATACGGGTAAAAGAGCTGAACCAAAAACTTTTTATCAGTCAAAGCCCGTTTGAAAAACGCTTTAGAAGAGTTGTTGGCACAACCCCCAAAAAGTTTGCCTCTATTATTCGTTTTAATACGGTGCTTGATAATCTTAGTGAAACCAAATCGCTGACAGAGATCTGTTACGAAAATAACTTTTTTGACCAGGCACATTTCATCAAACACTTCAAACAGTTTACAGGAGAAACACCTGAAAGTTTTAAACGCTTCCTGTAAGAAAAACGATTTTTTACAATCCCACGATTTTTAGTTGTTGCACTTTTGTATAGCAATAATGCATTAGCAATTAAAAATCAGAGATCATGTTTACAATAGAACAAATCAAAGCATCCCACAGCAAAGTAAAATCAGGTGCAGACTTTCCTGCCTACATCCGGGATATTAAAAAGTCAGGAGTTACTTATTATGAAACATTTGTTTCGGATGGTCATACTGATTATTATGGCACTGATAACTACAAGATATCAACAACAGCTAAGTATGATACCTTAAAGATTACCGAAACATCAAACACTGAACAATTTAAAACTGACCTGAAAACTCATCAGCAAGGCTTAACCAATTATCTTACATTTTGCAATGACTGTGCTAAATCAGGTATTGAGAAATGGGACGTTTGCATGGATAAAATGACGTGCACTTATTATGACAAAGCGGGAAATGAAATTTTAATTGAAGAAATACCACAATAACAACCGGCGAAGGCATTTTCATCATAATGCAGATAATTGTATTTGATAACCGCACAATTAATTTTAACACCGTATCCTGCAGCAGCCAACGGCCTGGAGCAGAGAGGGCGAAGTTCTTACCCTGAAATTATTATTTAATTACTTACCTGCGGATAAGCGGTAAGAACAATGTCAAGCCGCTTTTGATTAAGTTTTGTATTGTTACGGTAAACCGCTACCAGTTTTTTTGCTTTAGCAACATCTCCTTCACGGGCATAGGCAGCCATCAGTTCTATAATCCCTTCGCCAAACGATGGAAAGTTTCTATAGAGATTTTTCAGGCATGTCATCATTTTTGCTGTATCATTTTGCTGCTTATAAATAAGAGCACGGTAATAATCAAGAAAAGGATCTTTATTAATAAAACTATCCAGGCGATCAACGTCATTGCCGGCTTTATCATATTGTTTATGGGTAATGTGAATGTCAATTGCCTGCAGGTTCATGCCGGGTTCATGCGGGTAAAGGCTGCTGAATTCATCAAGCGCTTTCTCATAATCACTATCATTAATTTTTGAAGTGATTATCAAATGAACCATTTGAAAAGCTTTTGACTTTTTTAATGTATCGGGCAGTTGGTTATAATAAGACAGCGCTGTTTCATATTCCTCGTTCATCTGAGACTTTTTCATTTCTTTAATGGTATTCACCATATCAGTGTTTAGATCAGAATAGTTTAACAGCTGCGATAAAATATCCGCAACTGTTTTGCTGAAATTCTCTGAAGAATAATAAATGTACATATCGGCTACTTTCACATCTTTGCCTGCGTGTACCAGCAGCATATCATGATAATTGATACCTCCCTTACCGTACAGCCTGAACAGCACATGCTGCGTATCATTCTTTTCGTACACTTTCACCAATTCATAAGTTCCGGATCGCGCTGCTTCTACAATCTGCTCACCTATTTTGCTTTGCTTTAATGATGTTACTATTCCCTCGCGGTCTTTGCCCGCAAGCTTACCATTACCGGCTTCCATTACTCTTTTTACAAATGCATCTTCATCAAATACCTGGTCAAAGGCATGAGGGTTACGGGTTACCACTTCATGTTCAAGTGAGTGGGCAAATGCAATGGCTTCCTCTTTGGTTACTTTACGCTTTGCAGTAGTGCATCCCTGTGCAATAATAATAATGATAAATAGTATGCTATAACATTTAGGCATGGCAGTTATTTGGTTTTCGACGGTTAAAATAGGCTGTATTTAATTCAAAACCTAATGAAGTTAATGGTGAGAATCTAAGCATCAAAATCCACCTCAGTGCTTTGGCCAGTTTAAGAGTTGGAAGTTATTTCTACCTATAGTCATTAATAGATGCTGCCGGGAAATATATTTTGTTTAACTCAGTGTAAGATTTTCTAATTTGTGTATTGATAAAATAAATATAAAGCAAAATTGTTTCGTGAGGCACGAACCACGGAGTTGGAGAATTTATTAGCAACAAATAATAATACTGCGCAATGAAATTTCTTTTTTTTATATTTTTTTTTAATGGGTTAATAGCGACAGGAATCTATTGCCAAAATGTGATTCCGGATAGCCTGGTTAGTAGAACTGAGAAATCGTATAATGACACAGCAACGCTGCAACGCATGCTGAAATATTCCAATGAGATTGCTTTTCACAATCCTGCCGGTGCCTTACTGCTCGATCAAAAAACACTTTCTCTCGCAAGGCAAATGCATTACTCTAAACTTGAAACAGATGCGTTGAATTCCTGTGCAGAAGACTACCATTTCCTGGGCAATTATGCCGATGCATTGAAAATGCAATTTGAAGCGTTGCAGATCAACAGGCAAATGAAGGATTTTGCCGGCGAGGCAGAAACGCTTGGACTTATTGGTATTCTTTACAATGAACTTTCCGAGTACAGGCAAGCGCTCCAATATTTAATACCAGCGGATTCTATTTATCAAAAATTACCTGGCATATACAAAGGAAGCTTTGTCCTCGCGAATATTGGGGAGGCTTACGATTCACTTAAGATGGCTGATTCAGCATTGTATTATACACGCGAGTCATATTACAAATTTTCTGAACCGGAGCGACCGCATTTAAGATCATTTATCTTAAATCATATTGGAAATATTTACGCCCAGTTTGGCAAAAATGATTCGGCACTCAGGTTTTATGACAGCGCCGTTATAAATTCCAAGATGTCGAACGACCAGTTAAATTTAACCATGTCGCTGAAAAAAATTGCCGACGTGTATTCTAACAGGGGAATGTATGATTCAGGTATTTATTATGCACAACAGGCATTTGCAATAGCTCAAAGCATCCCGTCAAAATTACATGTACTTAAAGCAAGTGATTTGCTCGCTGGTCTTTATAGTAAAATTCACAAGCCGGATAGTATACTGTTATATCTTCGAACGTCAGCCGCAATGAAAGATAGTTTATATGGCCCGGATAAATTTCATAAATTACAGATGCTGTTACTTGAAGAGCAGCAACACCAATATTCAATCGCCCGGGAGCAACAGGAATTCAGGAACAGGACAAAGTATATTTTATTATTAACTGCCTCCGGTGTCTTCCTGTTTATTGCATTTATGCTACTGAGAACCAACCGGAATAAGCAAAGAGCAAATAACCTTTTGCAACTACAAAAAAGAAAGATTGAAGATACTTTAGCAGAACTCAGGTCCGCTCAAGCCCAACTCGTTCAATCAGAAAAGATGGCTTCGCTTGGCGAACTCACAGCAGGCATTGCACATGAAATTCAAAACCCGTTAAACTTTGTGAATAACTTTTCAGAAGTGAATAAAGAGCTGCTGATTGAAATGAAAGATGAAATTAAAAAGGGAAACATGCATGAAACAGAAGCTATTGCAGATGATGTTATTGATAATGAAGAAAAAATAAATCATCATGGTAAGCGTGCTGATGCTATTGTAAAAGGAATGTTGCAACACTCACGGTCAAGCACAGGTGTAAAAGAGCCTGCCGACATTAATGCCTTAGCAGATGAATATTTACGATTAAGTTATCACGGATTAAGAGCAAAGGATAAAGAATTTAATGCAGTGATGAAAACAGATTTTGATGAAACTATTGGGAAAATAAACATCATTCCGCAGGATATTGGAAGAGTTTTATTGAATTTATACAATAATTCCTTTTATGCTGTAAATGAGAAAAAGAAACAGCAATCTGAAGGATATGAACCTGTGGTTTCTGTAAGCACAAAAAAGACCAATGATAAAATTGAGATAACGGTGAAGGATAATGGCAACGGAATTCCCCATAAAGTAATTGATAAAATCTTTCAACCATTTTTCACCACCAAACCAACAGGTGTAGGAACCGGACTAGGATTAAGTTTAAGCTATGATATTATTAAAGCGCAGGGAGGGAAAATAAAAGTAAATACGAAAGAAGGTGAAGGAAGTGAATTTGTAATTGAATTCCCGGCCGCCGGGAGTATTACCGCTCTTTCGTAAGCCAGCATCAACCACCCGCGAGAGCCGCAGTCTTGCCTTACCAGCCGTTAATAGTTGTGACGTTTTCTTTTTCGTTTCTTAGAAGGTTTTATCACAACGAAAGCATTAACTTAATATGCTTAAACATTTTCACAGTGAGCCAGATGTAGGTTTATAAAACAGTTGGCCAGGAATCCAACGGGAGCGCTACAGGCCAGAGCGTTTATTAAATTTTTAGCCGGAACACCGGGGGGCTGAATTCAGTATTTTAAGTTTGAATTAAAATAACTTTTTTTCGTCTAGGCGGTAGTGTTATAGATGCCGGCGAAATTGCAAACTTCGCCCACCTCAGTACTTTGGCCAGTTTAAGAGTTGGAAGTTAAGCTCCGACCTTTAAAAGCATATTTTTATTTGGGCAAAGAGTTGTGAACCGACTTAATGTTTCAAAACTCTTTCCACTGCGTTTTTATGCAACCTCCCGATTGGTATTTTATGATGGCCAATAGTAATATGCATTGAATTGAAGGACGAAATCTTTTCTATCGTTACAATATAGGAGCGATGAACACGAAGAAACCGGTGCGGCGACAGTAGTTTTTCCAGCGAACTGATACTTTGCCTTACCAAAAGCCACTTTCCGTTTTCAAGATGGAGCTTCACATATTCTTTGCTGCTTTCAATAAACAGGATTTCCCGCAATAACACTTTCTGCATTTCCTTATTGATCCTGAAATACAAAAAGGAGCTTTCATTATTTTCAAATTTGGCATTCGCTTCTGAAAAATTATTATCGGCGGCAATCAGCTTTGTTGCCTTTGAAACCGCTTTTATAAATCGCGTAAATGAAACAGGTTTCAAAAGGTAGTCAACAATATCAAGCTCATACCCATCCAAAGCATAATCCCGGTAGGCTGTGATGAAGATCACTTTTGGGGGGCTTGAAATGCTGCGGAGAAAATCTGTGCCGGTTAATTTCGGCATCTTTATATCGAGAAATATCAAATCAATTTTTTGTTCTCTTAATATTGCAAATGCATCAATAGCATTGTTGCAGGCGGCCGTAACTTCAAGCTCCGGAACCTGCTGAATATACGAACTGATCAACCTTACGGCAAGTGGTTCGTCATCCACTATCAAACATTTTATGTTCATTTATGCCGTTTTTAATAAAGCAGTTTTGTTTGAAGCAATATTTCCAGGCGTCCGTAATTCAATGGCAAGTGATACAATATAAACACCTGCTTCTATTCCGTGTTGCAGTTCAAAGCGCTCCCTGTAAAGCAGTTCAAGCCTTTTTCTTACGTTATTGATCCCAATTCCATTTTCATTGTTTACAATGCCATTTTCATCGCAACTGTTGATGATTTTAAAATACAACTGATTTTGTTTAACCGACAAATCAATGCTCATCCAAACATTGCCCAATTGTTCGGATGTACCGTGTTTAAATGCATTTTCAACGAAGGGCTGGAAGAGCATGGGGGCTATCATTTTATTGTCAATATCGCCTGAAAAACTTAAGGACACATCCAAGCGTACACCATACCTTTCTTTTTCAAGCAAAACATAATCTTTAATAGCGTTGATCTCTTTCGATAATAAAACTTCGTCGGCTTTGCATTCGTACAATACATAACTTAACAAGGCTGACAGGCGTAGCAACATTTTCGGAGCCAGGTCCGATTTTTCATATACAAGTGAATACAGGTTATTCAAAGTATTGAATAAAAAATGAGGATGCAATTGCGCTTTCAGTAATTCAAGTTCTGCATTCAGTTTTTCTTTTTCAATTTTATTTTTTTGCTGTTGCTCTATATACCAGAATTTGAACAGCTTAAAGAAAACACAGAAGGTGGGTAAAATATTTATTTCCATAAACATTTGCGGCGTAAATGTTACCTCGTAGAATTTGGATAAGGTTACATGTTGCAGTGTGGGGTAACCGAGAGCAGGATTAAAAGCATAATTGCGAATAAAAAAAATCAGCATAAGCCCTATGCAACACCAACTCACATACAGTAGAAAAAATTCAAGATATTTTCCTTTTAAAAGAAAGGAAGGGATAAACCAATAAATAATGACAAGCAGGTAAATCCATACAAGCGGGTAAAAAAACAGGAAGATATAAAGTGTTTGACGAAGATTGTTGCTCCTGTTATAGTCGAGTAAATTGATCCAGATAAAATATCCGATACAAAGCAATACATGCCTTAACCACCTGTAATTGATATTAAATATCAGCTTTTTAAAAAAAGAACCTTCCAACATAAAAGCAATTTACCATTTTATAAAAACCCCGTGTATAAAAAACCGGTTTTTCAACGAAAACGTGCTTTTAGCCAATGAACGACTGCTTTTTCCAATAAAAGGCTTTCGTATTAGTATTGAGTTGTGTATTGAAATATGTCGCTGCATAATGATTTCCTGTTTTTTATTTTTTCTAATAATATCATATTGCCTCATTAATTCAATGGCATCAAAAAAAAACAATAGTTGCTCTTTTATAGCAATCCATTGCTCCAGGTTCTTATATCGTGAAAATTTGAATAAATAATTTCTTATGAAGAAGATAATTACGTTTACAGTAATAAGTTGCCAGATTTTTTATGCAACCGTTTTTGCACAGGTGGCGGTTAATAACGATAAATCTTTGCCGGATACAAGCGCCATGCTTGATATAAAAAGCACAACAAAAGGAATTCTAATACCGAGGATGACATCCACCCAGCGTACAGCCATTGCTTCTCCCGCAAAAGGTTTATTAGTCTATGACAGTACGACGACATCTTTTTGGTTTTATAACGGAGGCGCATGGACAAATCTTTCTGCTGCCGGAAATGGATGGAGCCTTGCCGGAAACAGTGGTACAGACACTTCAGCAAATTTTATAGGCACTATAGACGACCAGCCATTACTTGTAAAAATTAATAATGTTTATTCAGGCATAATAGATGCGCATAATGGCATTACTTCATGGGGCTATAAGGCCCAAATGGCAAACACTACAGGAAATTATATTACTGCTGTAGGAACAAGCGCTCTATCCTCAAATACCAGCGGGAATCATAATGTGGCATTGGGAAGCTTTTCACTTTTTTCGAACTTAAGTGGATATTTTAATACTGCAATTGGAGCAGATGCATTATGGTCAAATACTTCAGGCTTTGCAAACACAGCGAATGGTAATAAGGCCCTTTACTTAAATACTACCGGCGCTTCAAATACCGCAAATGGCAACCAGGCGCTCTACAACAACACTATTGGAAACCGTAATACGGCATCCGGGGATGGTGCACTTTATCAAAATACCACCGCGAGTTATAACACGGCGTATGGATTCCAGGCACTTCAAACAAATAGTAACGGAGGCTATAACACAAGTAGCGGTGCAGAATCGCTTTTTTCTAATACTTCCGGCAGCATTAATACTGCAAACGGCTATAACGCACTATATGCCAACACAACCGGAAACTACAATAACGCGATGGGTGGATACGCCTTGCTACACAATACCACAGGATTCGGGAATACGGCAAGCGGAGCTTACGCGCTTTATACTAACACCACCGGATACACGAATAATGCAAGCGGAGACTATTCGCTTTATTCCAATACTACGGGATTCTACAATACTGCAATGGGAAACAGTGCACTTTATTCCAACACAACAGGAAGCAATAATACCGCCATTGGCCTATATGCCGATGTAAGTACAGGCAATCTTGTCAATGCTACCGCCATAGGGGCCAGGGCCTTGGTTACTCAAAATAATTCCATGATTTTGGGAAGCATTAACGGGCAAAATGGCGCTACTGCTTCAACAAATATTGGCATTGGCATTACTGCGCCGCAGGCACGGTTGCATATTCATTCTGCCAATACTGATAATTTTCAAAATGCCAAAACAATGATATTGGAAGATGATATTAATACACCCACCATTCGTTTTCAGGGGATTGGTTCTTTTTCCAATAAGTTTTGTAATATAACGCTTGAGACTTATGTCGACAATATAGGTAATCCACTTACTGATTTGGTTATAAGTGGTAATAATTCATATCCGTGGGTAAGATTTGAGGACGGTATTACCTATTTTTTAGGTGATATAAATTCAGGCGGTGACGTATATGCACGGAGCTTTAATAGCAGTTCAGACGCCCGATTAAAGAAAGATATTCAACCCCTGCAAGATGTTTTGCCAGATGTATTAAAACTTAACGGCTATACTTATTACTGGAAAAATAACAAAGATACTACACAACAAATAGGAGTACTGGCACAAGAGCTTCAAAAGGCTTATCCGCAATTGGTAGCAACGGATAAAAACGGAATGCTTAGCGTAAACTACATGGGACTCGTTCCTGTATTATTAACTGCAATAAAAGAACAACAAAAAGAAATCGGTGATTTAACTCAGCGATTGGAAAAAATCGAAACGGTTTTAAAAAGTAAGTCTTTTACTATGCAATTGCATAATCAGTACTAAAAAAGTAAAGAATAAATTGTTGGCAAGAGTTGTAGCAGTTGTTAATAAACAGAACTAATATGTAAAAGATCAGCTTAGAATAGTTTTGTTTTTGTCATAGAAACCTGGGCGCTACTGGTTTTGAACTTTATTAGATTTAAATGTGGAATAAATACATGCACTGGCAA
>Ga0207695_10012674_pt1 | contig 10099 bp, 10 predicted proteins | sample KBSC54metaG_FD_184354 | JGI IMG/M metagenome (GOLD analysis project Ga0207695, IMG submission 184354) | Corn rhizosphere microbial communities from Kellogg Biological Station, Michigan, USA - KBS C5-4 metaG (SPAdes) (version 2) | ecosystem: Host-associated > Plants > Roots > Rhizosphere > Soil... | reverse complement strand
GCGCGACCGCGCGGCGAAGATGGGCCTCGACTACGACAAGTTCTCCGACGCGCAGCTGACCGACGCGACGATCTTCGGCGTGTTTCCGAACGTCCAGATCGGTTGCCACGCCGAGGCGGTGTTCCTGCACCGCTTCAAGCCGCACGCGTCGGACCCGGAACAGTTCACCTACGAGACGACGATCCTCTACCGCCATGTCGATGTGCCGGGCTACGGCGCGCCGATGTGGATGGGACTCGGCAAGGGCGTCGACCTGACCGGCGAGACGCGGCCCGACGTGGTCCACACCGGGCTCGGCGAGCCGCCGGGCGTGGGGCTCGTGCTCGATCAGGATTCGGATCTGCTGCCGATCGTGCAGGCGGGCGCCCGCTCGCGCGGCTTCAAGGGGCCGCTCTGGTGCGAGCAGGAGGCGCGCCTGCGCCACTTCCACGTCGAACTGGACCGCTGGCTGGATCGTTGACCCGGGGGGAGGAGCGGTCTCCTCTCGGAGGCCGCCCCGACGGGCTCAGCCGAGTTCGCGCAGCAGCGTCGCGGGGTCGCGATCCCAGCGCTCGGCCGCTTTCCGGACGCCGCCGAAGAAGGCGCGGATAGCGGGCTTGTCCTCGACGATCTCGACCATGTGGCCGAGCGTCGCGACCGTATCGACATAGACGTAGCGCATCGGCCCGAAATTGCCGTCCGCCGCGATCGCGTGGCCGCGATCGGTGTAATGCGCGAGGTCGGCGTCGAAATCCGCCGAGATGAAGGCGATGTGGTGGAAGCCGGTCGCGCCCGCCGCCACCGTCTCGCGATAGGCCGAAGGCGTGTCGTCCAACTGCTCGACCAGCTCGATCTGCACGTCGCCGTGCTGCGCCACGGCGGTCGAGAAGCGGGTGAGGGTCGGCTGGCCGCGATAGCGTGGCTGGTCGAGCTTCAGGTCGCGGTTGACCAGGAACGGGCCGACTCCGGTGGTCTCGAACCAGCGGCGCGCGGCATCCTCCAGCCTGGGCACGACCCAGGCATATTGGATGATCGTCGGGCGGAAGCTCATGCCGCCGTCTCCGCATCCGGCAGCATCGCGAGGACGCGGCGCGTCGCCTCGACCACGCGGGCGATCCGGTCGCGCGGCGACATGCCCGCCTTGCGGAGCGCGGTCTGCGGCACCTCGATGTCGATCACGGTGCCGGGGCGGAGGTGGCGCAGGGTTTCCACCAACGGGAATTCGCCCTCGCCGGGCAAGGAGCGCTCGCGGATCGCCTCGTGCCACCAATCCTTCTCCGGCAGCGCGAGCGGGCCGTCGCTGACCTGCACGTAGCCGATGATGTCGGCCGCGGCGGCGACATCATCCGGTCCGCCACCGTTGCGGATCAGGTGAAGCATGTCGCACACCATGCTGCCGTTGGGGCGGGCGGCATCGCGGACGATCCGCGTCGCGGTGCGGATGTCCTTCACGCCGGCGAAGGCATTGAACTCCAGGCCGGGGCTGATGCCGTAGGCCGCGGCCAGATCGCAGAGCTTCGCGAAACGCCCGACGGCCGTGTCGTGATCGGGCGCGTCATGGATATGCGTGGTCGCCCTGGTGGCGCCCAGCGCCGCGCCGGTCTCCAAGGCGCGATCGAAAGCGGCCCAGTCCTCCTTGCCGTCGAGCGGGAACACCTCGAGGTTGCAGAGCGCCGCGCCGGACTCCTCCTGCACCGCGCGCAGCAGTGGCACGTCCTCCGGCTGGATGCAGGGGTAGAGATGCTTCGCGGCCTCCGGCACATGGGTGAAAAGGCAGACATGCTCGACGCCGAATTCGCCCGCGATCCGGATCATATCGGCGTGCGAGGCGTCGAATGCGTTGAGATGGTGGAGCGACAGCGGAAATTGCCCCTGGCCCACTTGCGCTCTCCCGGAAAAATCATTCATGATTGTTTAAATGCCGGTATGTGCTACGGCGAGTCAATGCTGGATTGGGGGACGGCCGGTTTCGCGGCTATCGCCCGGCATGAGAGAGGGTTAGGCGGTGGAAGGATTGTCGGCGATCCCGTCGGATGATTTCGAGCGGATGGATTACGAGCGGGCGCGCAAGGCCCCGCCGGAAGGCTTCCCGCACCTGCCGGACATTCCCGGCAAGCGCTATGTCGACAAGGAGTTCCTGCGGCTGGAGCAGGAGCGGATGTGGAAGCGCGCCTGGCTTTATGCCGGCCATGCCGACCAGTTGCCCCGGCCTGGTTCCTGGTTCCTGACGCGCAACACCGGATCGCCGGTGATCGTGGTGCGCGATCTGTCGGGCGGCATCCGCGCCTTCTTCAACACTTGCCAGCATCGCGGCGCGCCGCTGGTGGCCGAGGACGCCGGCGAATCGCGCGGCTTCGTCTGCGGCTATCACGGCTGGAGCTACACGCTGGAGGGCAAGCTGACGGCGGTGCGCGACAAGCGCGACTTCGTCGATCTCGATTTCTCCTGCCGCTCGCTGGTGCCCGTGCGCTGCGAGACGATCGGCAACCTGATCTTCCTCAACGAGGACCCCGAGGCCGAGCCGCTGATGGCGCATATCGGCCCGATGGCCGACGAGCTGGAGCAGTTCCAGCTCGACACGCTGCGGCTGGTCGACGTGAAGAGCTACGACGTCGACTGCAACGTGAAGATCCTGCTCGACGCCTTCTTGGAGGTCTATCACATCAAGTCGATCCACCAGTCGACGGTGGACCGCTTCCTCGATCATCGCGGCATGATCGTGACGCTCTGGCCGAACGGCCACAGCCGGATGTGCACGCCCAATCGTCGGCCCGACTGGAAGGATCCGGGCACGATCGGCATGCCCAAGATCCCGACGGTGACGAAGCTGCCGGCGGACAACAACGTCAGCTACCATATCTACCCGAACTTCGTGATGCCGCCCTCGGATTCGGGCATCCCGCTGCTGCAATTCTGGCCGATGGGCGATCGCAAGTGCCGTGTCGTGTCGAGCTGGGTGGCGCCCGAACATGATCCGGAAAACCCCGATCCCCTGTGGGAGACACGGATCAAGAACTGGACGCGGATTCTCTACGAGGATCTGCAATATGCCCCGCAGATCCAGGAATCGCTGGAGAGCAAGGGCTTCAAGGGCATGCCGCTCAACTATCAGGAGCGCCGCATCTACCATTGGCACGAGGAGCTCGATCGCCGCATCGGGCACAACAACCTGCCGCAGGATGCGGCGGTGACCCCGGTGCTCGAGGATTGGGTGGTGCGCTCGTAACCGCATCGATCAGCGACAGGCTGGCTCAAGGGAGAGAGAATGGATTTCAGGTTGAGCGCGGATCAGCGCGATCTGCAGGCGGCGGCGCGCGAATTCGCGCGTGCCGAGCTTCCGGCGATCGCGGCGGTCTGTGAACGCGACAACACGCCACCGAGTCACGATCTGGTGCGGCGTTATGCGGAGATGGGCTTTCTCGGGATCAATGTGCCGGAAGCGCTGGGTGGCTTGGGCCTCGGCAATCTGGAGGCGCTGATCGTGCTGGAGGAGTTCGCCAGGATTTCCTCGGCGGTGGCCTTCCCGATCTTCGAATCCTCGGTCGGCCCGGTGCGCGCGATCGAGCGGTTCGGCTCCGATACGCTCAAGCAGCGCGTGGTGCCGGCGGTGTGCCGGGGCGAGATGGTGATCGCGATCGGCATGTCCGAGCCCGATGCCGGCAGCGCGCTCACCGACCTCAAGACGAAGGGCGTCGTTCGCGGCGACAAGCTGGTGATCAACGGCACCAAGCGCTGGTGCTCGGGCGGTGGGCACGCCGATGCCTATCTGGTCTATTGCCGCCTATCGGACGATCCCGGCCCCAGGGCGATCGGCGCCGTGCTGGTCGAAAAGGGCACGCCCGGCCTCTCCTTCGGCCCGCCCGAGCAGCTGATGGGCTTCCGGGGCGTGCCCTCGTCGGATCTGATGTTCGACGATGTCGAGGTCCCGCTGGACAACGTCGTGGTGCCCGCCGGCGGCTTCAAGAAGCTGATGGAGGCGTTCGATCTGGAGCGCTGCGGCAATGCCACGATGGCGCTGGGCCAGGCCTCCGGCGCGCTCGAGGATGTGACCGCCTACGTGCAGGAGCGCAAGCAGTTCGGCAAGCCGATCGTCGAGTTCCAGGCGGTCCAGCTCAAGCTCGCCGAGATGCACATGAAGGTGGACGCCGCGCGCCTGCTGATCTGGCGCGCCGCGACCAACGCGGAGGATGGCCTGCCTTCCATCCTCGACAGTTCGACGGCGAAATGCTTCGCCAACTCGATGGCGCGCGAAGTGACGGGAGATGCGGTGCAGATGATGGGGGCCTACGGCTATTCGCGTGAATTCCCGATGGAGCGCCGGTTGCGCGACAGTTGGGGCTGGGGGATCGCCGGGGGCGCGATCGACATCCAGAAGGTCAACATCACCTCCGCGCTGCTCGGCCGGCGTTTCGACCAGCGCCGCTGATGACGAAGCATCGCATCGCGTCGCTCGACGACGTGCCGGAAGCCGGCAACAAGGCCTTCGATGTTGCCGGCAAGTCCGTGCTGGTCTGCCGCACGGCCTCGGGCGTGTTCGCGATCGAGAACATGTGCAGCCACGCCTTCGCCTATCTGGAAGGCGGCAAGGTGAAGGGTCCGCACATCTTCTGCCCGCTGCACGGCGTGCGCTTCGACATGCGCAACGGCTGCCCGAGCGGCACGCTCACCAAGAAGCCGATCACTATCTATCCGTCCGAGGTGGAGGACGGCGTGGTCTATGCGGACATGCCGGATGCCTGAGGCGTCGCGGCGCCTGCTCCATATCGAGGCCAGCCCGCGCGGCGAGCGGTCACGCTCGTCGGCGGTCGCGCGACGGCTGATCGAGGGGCTGGGCGGAATCGAGGCGGAACGGCTCGATCTGTTCGATGCCGATCTGCCCGAACTCGGCGGCGACATGATCGAGGGGCGCTATGCCCTGATCGCGGGTGAGCCGGTTGCACCCGGCATCGCGGCCGACTGGGCGACGATCCGCGCGCATGTCGATCACCTGCTGTCGTTCGACACCTGGCTGATCAGCACGCCGATGTGGAATTTCGGCCTCCCCTACCGGCTGAAGCACTATATCGATCTCGTCACCCATCCCGGCATGACTTTCGCGGTCGAGCCGACCGGCGTGACCGGGCTCGCGGCGGGGCGGACGGTGATCCTGATCGGATCGGGCGCGCTCGACACGCGGCCGGGAACGGCATTGGAAGACCATGATCACCAGATCGCCTATCTGCGGCGCTGGCTCGCCTTCATCGGCGTCGAGGACGTGCACGTCGTCACGATCTGCCCCACATACGGCGCGATCGAGGATGTCGAGGCGGTGATGGTCGAAGCCTGTGCGTCGGCCGATGCCGTCGCCGCCACGCTGGCGGCGCGCGCGTGAGCGGCCCCGTGATCCGCGCGCCCTCCAGCGCCGACGGCGTGCCGCCCAACCTGTTCGATTTCGAGGAGCGCGCGCCGGACAGCTTCCACGTCGCCGCGCAGGGTGGGCCGCTGCTGCGGCTGTTCGGCGGTCATGTGCTGGCGCAGGCGCTCTCCGCCGCTCAGCGGACGGTGCCGCAGGGGCGGCTCGCGCACAGTCTCCACGCCTATTTCATCCGGCCAGGCCTTCCCGAGCTGCCGATCGACTATAACGTCGCGCGCTATTCGGACGGGCGCAGCTTCTCGTCGCGGCGCGTCGAGGCGGTGCAGGGCGGCAAGATCATCCTGTGCCTGCTCGCCTCGATGCACGACGAGGAGCCGGGCGCTGTCCACCAGATCGCGATGCCCGACGTACCGCCGCCCGAGGCGCTGACCCCGCAGGACTACATCATCGCCGAGGCGCTGCCGCACATGCCGGCGCTGCGCTACCCGTTCTGGAACCGCGACCTCGGCATCGATTTCCGGGCGGTCGAGCCCTTCGTCACCGTCGATCCTCCGGTCTCGGCGTCGCGTCGCCATTTCTGGGTGCGGATCAAGGACCGGCTGGGCGACGATCCGGCCGAGCATCAGCGGATGCTCACCTATCTCTCCGATCTCTACGTGATGCACACCGGGCTCGGCCCGCTCGGTATCAGCTGGGCGGATCATCGCATGCAGGATGCCAGCCTCGATCATGCGCTGTGGTTCCACCAGCGCTTCCGGGCGGACGAATGGCTGCTCTACGCGATGGACAGCCCCTATGCGGGCGGCGCGCGCACCCTGGGGCGCGGCACCATCTTCACGCAAGACGGGCGGGTGGTCGCCTCGGTGGCGCAGGAAGGGCTGATCCGGATCCTGCCGCCGGGCGGCTCAGGTGGCTGAGGCCCGCGCCCGGCCGGCGCGGGTGTAGACGAGGTTGATGCTGGTGAAGGTCACCGCCTCGGTGCCGTTCTGGTCGACCACCGCATAGCGGGTCAGCGCCGTGCCGCGATCGGTGCGGCTGGTAGAAGGATTGAGCGCGATGATCTCGGACGTGACGTGGATCGTGTCGCCGGCCCGGATGGCGCGCTTCAGCCGGAGTTCGTCCCAGCCGATGCCGCACACGAAATCGATGTCCGAATTGATCTCGTGATCCATCTGCCGCCACAGCGCGAGGACGTGGATGCCGCTCGCCACCACCTCGCCGAAGACCGATTGCCTGGCCAGATCGGCATCGCTGTGAAACCATTGCGGATCCCATTGCCGCGCGAAATCGAGGATATCTTCCTGCGTCACCGTGCGCGGCGAGGAGCGGCGGAACTCGCCGACGGCAAGGTCCTCGAAACAGCGCGTCGGCCGGGCGGGGACGAAGGTTTCCGGTTGGCTGGACATGGCGCTCCGTCGGCTTGCGATAACTATGCGGATAGATAGGCCGGGTACCGGATTGCGGTCAATCGATCCGGCGACCGGGAGGAGAGAGGCATGAATCAGGTCGATCGCTGGGCGCAGGACGTGGCCGCAGAGACGATCGGCGGCACCTTGCTGCGCGCCGCCACGCTGTTCGGGGATCGCGACGCCCTGGTCTATGACGGGCGCCGCGCGACCTATGCCGGACTGCTCGAGGAGGTGGTCGATCGGGCGCGCGCCCTGATCGGAATGGGCGTGCAGCCGGGCGAGCATGTCGGCGTGCTGATGCCGAATTGCTGGGATCTGGTGATCCTGTTCTACGCCGCCAACCTGATCGGCGCGCCGGTGGTGCTGCTCAACGCGCGCTATCGCCCGGACGACCTTGCCTATGTGATCCCCAAGGCGAACCTGCGCTATCTGTTCGTCGGCGGCCATGCGCACGCGTTCACCGATTACCGCCCGATGCTGGCGGAGATATTCCCGGAACTGGCGGCGTGGGGCGGGCAGGACGATCTGGCGCTGCCCGGCGCCCCGCATCTGCGACTGCTCGTGGAGATGGGCGACGATCGGCCAGGCAGATGGCCGGGCGAGGCGCGACTGGACGCGGTTTTCGCCGATGTGCCCCGCACTGCCGTCATCGATACGTCGTTGGCGATCGGCCCCGACGATCTCAGCACGATGATGTTCAGTTCGGGCACCACCTCGCGCCCCAAGGCGTGCATGCTGCTGCACCGCTCGCTCTGCCGGACGGGCGGGGCGCTGGCCGAACGCTTCCAGCTGACGCCGGAGGACCGGATCTGGGATCCGTTGCCGCTGTTCCACATGTCGACCATCCTGCCGATGGCCGCCTGTCGCGCGGCGGGCGCCTGCTTCGTCGGCATGGGCCATTTCGACCCCGCCGCCGCCTTCGACATCTTCGAGCGCGAACGCACCACCGTGCATTACGGCGCCTTCCCGACGATCGTCTCGGCGCTGGTCGCGCATCCCCGCTTCGTCGATTTCGACCAGTCCCGGGTGCGGATCAACCACATCGTCGGCCCGCCGGACCTGCTGCGGCGCTTCGCCGCGCAATTCCCCGGCGCGGTGGCCGTCAACAGCTACGGGCTCACCGAGGCGACGGGCGTGCCCTGCTACAGCGATCTCGACGATCCGGCCGAATTGCTGTTCGAAACCAACGGCCGCCTGTTCGACGGGATGGAGGCGATGATCGCCGATCCCGAGACCGGGCTGCCGGTGCCCGACGGTGTCGCGGGCGAGATCAGGCTGCGCGGCTTCTGCCTGTTCGACGGCTATTATGACGATCCGGAGGCTACCGCGGCGGCGATCGGCGAGGACGGCTGGCTGCGCACCGGCGATCTCGGCCGGATCGGGCCCGGCGGCCGCCTGATCTACGACGGGCGGATCAAAGACATGCTCAAGATCGGTGGCGAGAATGTCGCCGCGATCGAACTGGAAAGCTTCCTGATGACGCATCCCTCGATCCGCATGGCGCAGGTGATCGCGGTGCCCGACGATCATCTGATGGAGGTCGCCGCAGCCTATATCGAGCTACACGACGGGCACGCGCTCACCGAGCTGGAGGTGGTGCGGCACTGCCTCGGCCGCATCGCCCGCTACAAGGTGCCGCGCTACGTCCGGTTCGTCACCGAATGGCCGATGAGCGCCACCAAGGTGCAGAAGTTCAAGCTGCGTCAGGCCTTCGTGCCGGACGGCAAGCTCGATCCCGCCGCGTTGGCGCCGGCGATGCGGCCGAACACCACGGCATTGCCGATCGAAGCGCCGCCCGAGGCGTAGCATTCGCCGAACATGCCGCCGGTCGTCTCGCCGGCGGCATACAGGCCGGGGACGGGGCGCCCGGAAGCATCCAGCACCCGCGCCTCGCTATCGATGCGCAGGCCGGTGCCCGTCCAGCAGATGATCGCGGCGCGGATGCGGGCGGCGTAGAAGGGCGGGGTGACGATCGGCCGGAGCATCTGCGCGGGCTTGAAGAAATCGCGGTCCTCCCCCGCCTCGAAATCGGCATTGGCGCGCGCGACGGCGTTGGCCAGCGCGTCGGGCGGCACGTCGATCGTCTTCGCCAGTGCGGGCAGATCGTCGGCGCGCAGCAGCGTCCCTTCCGCGACGAACTGGTCCAGCCGGTCGGCCGTCCAGTTCGGGGCGGGCCGATAGGCGCTGGTCGCGGCGTTCAGGCGCTGCGTCTCGTCGAAGATGCCGTAGCATTCGCGGCGGGGGAGGGCGTTCACCACCGAGGCGAGCACCGAATATTCGATCGTCTCGTCGATGAAGCGATGGCCGGCGGCGCCGATCATCGTCAGCCAGCCGGGGAGATAGCTTTCGAGATCCTTGGCGAAACCGGGCGTCAGCAGCAGCATGCCGCGATTGGCCTCGGTCAGCACGCCGCCGGCGGCACGGCCCAGATCGAGCCCGTCGCCCCGGCAGGTCGGCGCGCCGATATACCAGTGGAGGTCGCCATGCTGCGCAGCATCGGGATAGAGCCGCGCGAGTTTTTCGGGCGAGGCGCCGAAGCCGCCGGTGGTGAGCACCACCGCATCGGCGCGCACCGGCGTGCCGGCCACGACGATCCCGGCGACGCGCTTATCCTCGATCAGCAACTCGTCGACGCGCGTGTCGAGCGCGGTATCGACGCTGCGCCCGGCGAACGATCCCTCGATCCCCTCGGCGATCGCGGCACCGCCGCCCGCCGCGCGATGGCCGCGCCGGATCTTGTCGACGCCGGCCGCGTAGAGATCCTCGATGCGGAACTCGACCCCGATCGCGCGCAGCCACTCGAAGGTGGGTGTCGCGTCGTGGCAAAGCCGGCGCACGACCGAGGCCTCCAGCCGATATTGGTTGAGCGTCATGTAATAGCGGAACATGTCCTCCGGGCCGGGATCGTCGACGCCGGCTTCGTGCTGAAGGCTGGTGCCCGCCGCGTAGAAGACGCCGCCGGCCAGCGCGGTGGAGCCGCCCGTGCGCCGCGCCGCCTCGACGAGCAGCACGCGGGCACCGGCCTCGCTCGCGGCGGCGGCGGCGCTGAGGCCGGCCCCGCCCGCGCCGACAACGATCACGTCGTAATCCTGCATCCTCGTCTCCCGTCCGTTCGTCGGATCGTTCCCGCGAGGCTTGGCAGGGGATGAAATCGCAGGCAATAAAAAGCAGCAATGTTGATAAAAATGGACCGCGGCAGGGGACGGTGATGACGGACGGATCGGATGCGCTTCGGATCGAGCGGGCAGGGGGCCTGACCATCCTCACCATCTGCCGCGACGCGCGGCGCAACGCGCTCGATGCGGCGACCTCGGCCGCGATCGATGCCGAGGTCGAGCGGGCGGAGACCGATCCCGAT
>Ga0207695_10012673_pt1 | contig 10100 bp, 14 predicted proteins | sample KBSC54metaG_FD_184354 | JGI IMG/M metagenome (GOLD analysis project Ga0207695, IMG submission 184354) | Corn rhizosphere microbial communities from Kellogg Biological Station, Michigan, USA - KBS C5-4 metaG (SPAdes) (version 2) | ecosystem: Host-associated > Plants > Roots > Rhizosphere > Soil... | reverse complement strand
GGCCTCGTTTTTACAGTTGTTGGTATACCTAGAGTATCGTCATAGTCGGGTATGCTACTACAAAGCCAGCCAAAATATTCAGTCAAATGGTTGTCTTTGTCAAAATTATCGCTGTAGTCATTGTAGCTTTTTTCGCTTAGTGAAACCCATATACCATACTCTATATTTTCACAATAGTCCGTTACCTTTTGTGTCAACGTACAGCGAATAAATCTGTCCGTTTGATCAGGATATACAATAACACAAAAATCACTATTTAGTTGTCCAAGTTCCTTTTCTCCTCGTTTGTCAACCCGTTGTACGCAGTCGGTGAGGAAAATGTCAAAGCGGGCCACTCATCGTGTTCTTGTCCGCAAAAACTGCATTTATATCTCATATTTTTTTGATCAGGATACACAATTTCATTTGCGTTAAGTACCATCATTATTCATAAGCACTAAAATGCACAGTAGACACCTTTCTATCCACACCTGAACTATATCCCTTTGCTTTAGAATCAGAAGCAAGTTTTAATATTTCAGGTTTTAAGTCCTTTGTTAATCTATTTCTTAAATACATTTTCTCCGTTGTTGGTGTTCTTCACCAACAACACTTGCACATGTCACCCATCCCATTCACACCGCCCAACAATAAATCTATAACAAATCCCACATCCGTTTTACCACCACGTGAAAAATACCCTCCTTGGTTAGGCATAGGATTTCTCTTATCTATAGAAGATGGCTATTGCCCTAATAGCATGTATAAGTGTACGAATATATTTGCTCCACTGTTGTTGATCCCGAGCGGCTACCGAGTGCAGCAGTTATTTTACCATCTGTATCAAAACTGTAGCTTACGGTTTGGTTTTTATTGCCTTCGAAAAGGTGTTTGCAATGTTTAGTGACTACACCGTATATAAGAAGGTCTGAAATTTCATTGAGATCTCCCTGTGCAGCCTGCTTGTCGGTGTAGTATGTATAGGTTCCTGTACTACCACCAAAATTGTATGACACTGCATCTCCATTATTCCAGTCATAATCTTCTTCCAATGTATATCCTGGTCTTGTAGATCTATGTGTCAGCCTTACTAGCTCATTGTGGCTATCATAATACATACTGTCATACTGATCGACTCTTCCACTGGTGGGATTGAAATAAGTAATGCTGCTTACCAGTCCACCTGTATTTAAAAAGATCGAGTCTGTTTCAAAAAGCATTCCGCTATCACTGATTTTATTTCTAATCATCAGGTTGCTTGCATACGTAAACATTTGTTTTTCCCCTGATTTTATATCGTATATCATCGATAGGCGTTTGCTGCTATCATACGTAAGCTGCCATTCAGAGTTAAAAGAATCATTTTTTCGTATGTCGGTTATCATGCATTGCGTAGAAGAACCTGGATGTTTTTTGCAGGATGTTAAAAAAGCAGCTATAGTAATAAATAATAACAACCAGGTAAATTGGGATTTGCTTTTCATGATAATGTAGAGTTTAATTGTTTTTAATGCATTAATGCTACATAAATATCTCACTAAAAAAAATACCTAAAAAACCTTACATGTCATTATTTGGTCAATTAATTTTATATGTCCGCACTATGACTATGACTGCCTCAAATATGGACATCTTAACTTATTTGCTAAGCATTCGTTTTCTAATTCGGCTCAGAGAAGGCCCCTGTATGCCTAAGTACGAAGCGATATGGTACAGGGGTACCGCATTGAATATATCAGGGTGTTTATTTATCAGCTGCAGATAGCGTTCTTCAGCTGTATGAAATAAAAAAGCTTCAGTATTGCTCATCACTTCATTAAAAGCCGTTTCTGCTACTATCCTTCCAAAACGCTCCCATTGGTGCGATGTATTATATAGTTGATGCAAATCGTCTACATGTATATACAGTATAGTAGATGTCATCATCGATTCGGTAAAATAATCGCAAGCTACCTGGCTCAGGAAGCTTTTATAAGATGTTACAAACTGGTTATTAGTAAAGAAGAGCATATTTTTTTCCTCACCCGTCTCTTCACTTGTTCTGTATATTCTAAAGACCCCGTTTATAACAAAGCCAAGATGCTTGCAGACGTTTTTATACTCGTTAAAGTATTCGCCTTTTTTATAGGTTTTTAGTCGCCAGTAGGGTAGCGATAGCTCAAATGTTTCCTTATCCATCCCCGTTGCTTTGTGCAACGCTTGTTGCAATAATTCTATTTCAGAAAAGGATGTCATTATCTTATAAAAATAAGATTAAAACTAAAATTCACCGGAAAATTAATTCCGGTGAATTAAAGGATTTGCCCAACCGCAGGTTATTTTGCTTCCTGCAAAATGATTGCAGCCAGTACATTTGGCATGCTTATGAAAGGGGCATGGCTGGTAGGTATAGCATATTCTCTTTCCACATTTCCGTTTTTCACCATCATCTGTTGTAGGCTGTAGCTTACGGCATGGTCATTAAGCGTATGGATATATACTTTTTTCACCCTTCCAAAATTTGCATCAGTCAGCACCACTGGTACAGCAAATGGCGCCAGGGGATCAGCTTTAAAGTTAGTTACCAGTTGTTCAGCTACGTCCTTAGGAGCATCTGCGGCAAATACATCAATAATGCCATCCTTGGCCAGGTTCGCATTACCTTTAGCCTGGTCTATCTGCAGATACTTACCTATATGGCTGTCTGCATCTTGTTGTGATAATGACAACAGGCTTTCACCGTTGCGGGGCAGGAAGGCGGCAAGATATACCAGCTCTTTTATCTGGCCGGGTATTTCCTCTGCTACCTGGCTAATAACAAGACCACCCATGCTGTGGCCCACAAGCAGTATATTTTTTCTGTTGCCAATAGCATCCTTTACTGCATCCACATATGATTGCATGGTAATAGAGGCAAAAGATGTATTGTCCTTGCCATGCCCCGGCAGGTTTACTTCTATTACTTCATAGCCCTTTGCTTTTAGGGCGGGCGTTACATGGTTCCATGCGCTGGCATCAGACCATGCGCCATGTACTAGCACAATTGTTTCCATTTTTTTAGTTGTTTTGTTTTGTGAAAAAGCTGCATAACCTAATAGGCAGATAACGATCGTTAAAAGTGTTGTTTTCATTTTGTGTTATTTTTTGTTTGATTACTTTGATAACACAAAACTAGATCGCATGCAGCAGAACGATTTTAACCCAGGTTAAAATCGTAAATGGCTTTTATAAGTATGCTATGCTGGAATTTCTCCATTGTTGGTGTTCCTCACCAACAACACTCGCGCAGATCAATTTTTACTTGCTTGTAAAAAGCAACTCAACCTCACTCACTTATCATCCAGCCAATGTACGAGGCTCAGCAGCAATTTGTAGTTCTCTGCTCCCTCGGGGGTATTCATTCCCGCTTTATAACGGCCATTCGCTATTTGTGCCGTAAACATTGCAGCCTCGCCAAACACTACGATTCTCCCATTTCCGAACGGTACATAAGCCCCTTGCGACTTTCCTTTGCCGCTCATCCTGATAGTATTTCTATCAAATTTCCAGGCTACCTCAGGCAGCAGTATTTTAAAGCGTCTGTCAAGATTTAATATTGAAACAGCATTGTCGGGAATTGAAAAGCCCTGCCCGGCAAAGCTAGCCACGCGCTGCACATCATCAAGCCCTCGTAAACCTCTTGTTACAAATGTGCCGTCTGCTTTATTGAAGATATCTGCGCTACCGGCTTTGAATGTTTCGGGATTTATAGCAAAGCCGTTTAAGAAAGCAAATCCAAACGCAAGGGCTAGGTCTGCATTGGCACCTGCATAGGGCATATGGTCTGCAATCAGGAATAGGGAGCCGCCGTTTTTTACCCAATCGCTCACCGCATCAATTTCATCCTTTGTAAATGCCGATGGGGTAGGAAGCTCCCAATTTTGCAGGTTTGCTTCATTAATAGCGTTGGCTATCACCAGTATTTTTATACCTGCCAGGCTCTTCTTGCTAAAATGCTTCATACCTCGCTGCAGCACATATCCATCTGTACGCAACACTTTTGCAAATGGAGCATATCTTCCTGTTAGCGTGTGGCCATTATTATGCGCTTCATCTATTACTATTATAGGGCCTTTATTTTTTGCATATTGAGGAGTGAAGTATGGCGGACTGTAATCCATATCTGCCACCTGTTGCCCTTTAGCAGTTTGAAGCAGGCCAACTGCACAAAAGGCAAAAACACAAAATTTTATTAATAATTGCATAGCAGTAATATTAAGAGATTATAATTCACTGCCTATTCGTTATAAGATTAAAAATAGTAAATAACTGTATACCTTTTCTCCCTTGTTGTTATTTCTCACCAACAACACTTCCCCAGATCAATTTTTAATTTTGCATTTTTAATTTTCAATTTTCCAATGTGGATATCATTATTTGGAAACGCCTTGTTAATGATAGTATCTTGCCCAATAGCTAATCAACTAACCATCACGTTAGTTACTTAGCCCATGCTCTTTGACCTGCTGTAAACCTAAATGTCTTTGGCATCACATGCGGTATTTTTTACATGGTTGCAATAATCAAGGTATAATCCTTCTTAAATTATACCCTGTTATACCTTGCCATTACCTATTTATACCTTTTTAGAAGCATTTATACCCTTTTATACCCAATTATACCCTCTGCCATTTCGCTGAAATCAGCCACCACAAATGCTTTCCGCCAAAAATCTATAATTGGAGAGTTTTTTTTCTGAAAAACCTGCCTATTTATTTTACCTCTCTTTCAAATGCCGACAGGAAATAAGTCGGCTTACCCTTTGTTTCAAATGCTTCGGGGTAACTGTCGCCGGCCAGGTTGTAACAAACAGTTAGTTGTCCGCCTTCATATTTGTAGATAGCTGTAAAATGCTTCCCTGCATTTACGCCGTCTTTGCCATAAATATCCATCTTGTTATCATCTTTATACGCTATTGTACCTTTGTCAGTTGATTCGGCAATAGCTGTATAATTATTGTCATTGATAATGAGTTTTTGCTGCAGAGCAGCTTTAGGCAGGGGCATTCCGCCTATTTCTTGTTTTATTGGCGCCCATGTACCATTTAATTCGTTCGGTTTCATTGTTGCTTTTTTTACAGTACCACAGCCGAGGCTGAAAAAAATCAGGAAGATGATGGTTATAAATCGCATTTCTGGTGTTTTTTAACTTATTACCGGATTATTTTTTGCAGTTTTTCTTTTCAAGATCAACGAGCTGATAAGCGTCACAATCAGTCCCACCGGCAATATTTCCATATAAGTCATTATCGCGGTAAAGAATGGATTTTTATACATCCTGGTCATATCGGCCATTTGCTTTGCTTGTTTATCTATTTCCATCTGGCTTGCACCGCTGGCCTTCAGTTTGTCAAGCATATGTGCGGAATACTTCTCCATAAAGTCAGGCACGAAGAAGAAATAGTCAATAAGCCAGGCGATCACATACATGGTAGAGGCTATTAAAACAATCAGTATCCCAATTTTAAACGCCTTCCCGAAGCTGATAACCCCACCATTATATTTATCCCTGTAGTTGCGGGTACCAACAAAAACAAGCGAAAAGGCAATGAGCATAGAAGCATATCCAATCAGCATGCTCGTTTCATAGTCAACGTTGCCGTTACAATAGCTCAGATAGCTCATAGTAAAAAGCATTAGAAAAGAAACAATAATGCCTGCTATCAGTCCGTAAATGATAATATTCTTTTTCATTTATTTAGTTCTTTGTTGCTGCAAATATGGTTCTTGGGCTGCTTTTTTCACTCATACTTTTGGCTATTTTTCGGCTATATTGCTTGTTTTAGTACTAAAGTATGAGCATATTAAGGTATCAGGCTCAATCTTTTAGCCTTTTCCACAGCCTGTGTCCGCCTTTGCACGTCCAGCTTCCCAAAAATATTTTGAAGGTGGGTTTTAACAGTGCTGAGCGAAACGAAAAGCTCTGTGGCAATTTCCTGGTTACTATGTCCTTGCGCCAGTAGGCCCAATATCTCCAGCTCTCGTTTGCTTAGCTCCAGTTGCGCAACAAGTGATGTGTTCAGTTCGAAATTTTCATTTCTGTGCACATACACTTCCTTCTCTACCACCACGGTTTCTATTTTTGGTTTCGAAAGCTTCAGGGCAAGCCATATCCCCAGCGTAGTAAAGATCACCGCGATAAACCCTATGTATACTTCAAATGAATGGTCAAATATTATAAAACGGAGCTCCAGCCATTTGAGGAGAAACAGCAAAAAAGCCAGGCTGATGCTATAGATAATAATTGCCTTATTCCGCAGCAATAAGTTTTTCATACCTGCCATAGCTTGCTGTTCCATTTCAGTCCTGGAGTTTATAAATATACTCTTCAATCTCAGTTTGTCGGGCATTAGCAAATCCTCTATCTGTCCCCACCTTCACAAACCCACATTTCTCCAGCACCTTCTGCGAGCCATAATTGTCAAATGCAGTACGCCCATATATGGGTCTCGTTTGTTCCATTTTCAACAACTCTTTAAGTGCAGCCGTAGCTATTCCCTGTCCCCAAAATTTCCTGTCTATCCAATAAGTGATCTCAGCATCACCCTCCATCACAAACTTTGCTATACTGCCCACTATCTCACCATCAATCTTTATAGTCCGCATATTTATAGTCGGGTCGCTTAGAAACTTTGAATACTTTTCAATATAAGCAGTCTTGTCATTTTGGTCTTTAGCCGTGAACGCAGCCAAATAATTTGCTTCCTCGTCTAGCTGAAATTGAAAAAACAAGCTCAGATCATCTTGCTTAGTTTCAGTTAATATAATATTGTTGGTTGTCATTATTTCAAAATGTTGAGAGGGGAATATGCTAATTTATATTAATAAAATTAGATGCGCAATCCGGTTCGAAAAGCAATACTGCATTGTTGCATCTTATTGCTTCCTTGCCTTCGTCATATAATCTGCATGTAGCTTATCTAACAGCTTATCATAACCCTTCCTGTCAATAAATGCAGCGGGATTATACTTATCATCAGGCTGGTGCTTTGAGTGCAAACCAAACTGGCTGGCATGTGCAGCAAGCCATATATCAAATGTCAGCTTGGGCATTGCGCTATAAGTATATTCAAAGTCCTTGCCAACATTCGCATACCCGGGCATGCCTGCGGGGTTTACATTATCAAGTATCGTAGGCATATTTGCTATCAGCACCAGGTATTTGTGCTGTCCATCGTTCACAGTAAACAGGTAGCTACAGGAACCCTTAGTGTGTCCCGGATGATGCAGCATGGTTAGTTTCATACCTCCCAGGCTTATTACATCACCATCATGCAGCACACGGTCTACCTTTAGCGGCTCATACATGGCTCCGTGACCGCCAAATACATAGTCTGAGTTGCCTCCATCTTCTATCACACTTACATCGCCAGCATCAGCCATCATCTTTGCACCGCTCATTTTCTGTATAGCAGCCATACCACCCATATGGTCGAAATGCGCCTGGTTGGTCAGCAGTATTTTCACATCCGATATCTTAAACCCAAGGGCCTCAATATTACTCCGTATCATATCAGCCGATGAAGCTAGTCCTGTATTAATGAGTATACAGCCCTGCGGTGTAGTGATGAGATAAGAAGCAAGATCATAAGTACCTACATAATACAGATTACCTGCAATGCGAAAAGGTGTATATGGCTTTATCCACGCAGAGTCAATCAATGTAGGCTCATGCACCTGTGCAATACCAGTATTAGAAAGCACACAACTAAATAACAAGCTACAAAATAATGTGATCTTGAACCTTGATAAACAAAAAGACATGAAGATATATTTAGCACTAAAGTTACATCGCTTAGGTTATTTATAGTACTGCCCATACTATTAATAACAGCAACTTCCTCAATAGAGATTCGTCATGCCGAACGAATGTGAGATATCTCATGAACTTTAGCTATAAGTGTAATCATTTCCCTGAAATAAGCTTTTGGCACTTAATCAAGAAGAATGGAAAATTCTCTACAATATCCATTACCTCAAACAATCCAACCTCACCAAATTCTGCTTGTACAGATTCCCTGTCATAGAAAAACATTTTTACCCCATCAAATATTTCGTAGCGGTCTTCGCTCACAAAGTTGCCTTGTCCATAAGTAGGCGCGTCTTTCGTTATCACAGTAAAAATCATATAGCCGCTATCGGCTAATTGGTCATAACAGCCCCGTATTAATTTTTTCCGCTCACCTTCATTCAGCAAATGAATTAAAGCATAACAAAAGATCCCATCATATTTGCAGTCATCAAAAGGCATATCAGTTACTGAGCCATGGTAATATAGCCATGCTATCACCGTAATGCTTTTTGGCCATCTCAATAGCAGTTTTCGATATTTCAATTCCTGTCACCCTCATACCAGCATCCACGAAAATTTGTGCATTCCTCCCATACCCAATCCCTGGAATTAAAACATTCTTCACCCCCTTCTTAATAAAGAAGTCCCTCATCACTAAAGCTGACTTTGCAGGTGCAAAGCCCCACATCTCCTGCTTATCACTAAACGTGGCTTCCCAAAACTCTTGCTTCTCGTTTTTGTCTTTCATTCTCATAACTATTTAACATTATCTCAAATAAAAGCTATTTTTCTTAAACCATTAGCCAGGCCTTAAGTGCAGAACCAACCGTTGACTCAAACTAACACATACAATTGATTTTCTCCGTTGTTGATGTTCTTCCCCCAATAACATTCGCGCAGAACAATCAGTCATGCTTTTGATTTCTGCATTTTTACTTTTTACTTCCCATGTGGACATCTTTATTTGTTTTCCCCTTCATCACAGTAGTAGCTTGCATGAGTTCTATCGTCTTAATAAGAAAGGGAAGAATGAAGTTCTTAACAAGGTCGTCTGCATGTCTGCTAAAAACTTACTGGTATAGCTAACACATATAAATAGGTAGTTGCTACAAGGTATAAAGAGTTTCAATTATACCCAGTTATACTTAAAATGCTTTTAGATATACCTTCCTAAATAGTTTTACATCAAAAATCATTTTTCAGAAGTGTTTTTTCTAACAAGAGGATGTTACAACTAATTTGCTGGTCAGCTGAGATTTACTTGCGCTTCACCTAAAAGTTCCTTGTTCAGCTATTACCTAGGCTAGTCAAAGTTTCATTTGTTATATGCAAAGCAATATGGAGTACTAAAGGAAAAATCCACCATTTGGCTGATCATGGCCAGAAAAGGCCGTTCTACTTTTGCCTTACAACAAATGAAACAATGAACAACTTAACAGAAAACATTCAAAAATTACATGTTCCCAGCGACAGTATGCTGAAACGTTCCCGTTGGTACGGACCAAATCTTTTTACTTTTATAGCTACCGCAGAAGAAACTGGCGGAGCATTCGCTGTATTGCGATGCAAGCTAAGGCGGGGATTTGAACCACCTAAGCACGTTCACACCAAAGAAGAGGAAAGTTACGTAATTCTTGATGGTGAGATTATTTACGAAGTTGGAGACCAAAGCATCCACGCTAAAGCAGGGGATTACGTTCATCTGCCAAGACATATTACTCACAAATTCAGACTGGTATCCGAAACAGTTACCTTCATTCTCATCATTACACCAGGTGGATTTGAACAACTCTTTTGGGAATTTAGCAGGCCTGCAGAGGCTATGGAACTTCCTCCTATTCCTGTAGCCAAACCTCCAAAAGAATTCTTCGATGCAATGACCAGACTAAATGAAAAGCTTGGTGTTACAATGTTCCCTGAGCTATAAATTTCAGGTACTTACTGGTCTGAATGATAACCAATGCTCAAAGTTTTTCTGCAAAAGAACTGTGTATAATATTCCAGTGTCAGGATATGCCTATAGCCTGTTCAAAAATTATCAACATATTTATTAAATCAAAAAAATAATGTTTCATGAAAAAACTTTTTATACTTCTTGCTGTTGTTACCCTTATGGGCTCCTGTAAAAAAGAAGACAACAATAAAAGCAATGTCTATAAAGGTACCGAGGTTAGTTTCTGGAAGGGGAAGGCCTGGACATCTGTAAAACTTAATACTGATGGTACACCCAACCAAATGGTTCTCACGCTTGATAACGATGTGTTGAGTTCTGTTGCTATGAGTGACTCAACATCTACACAACATTACGCAGA
>Ga0207695_10012672_pt1 | contig 10100 bp, 8 predicted proteins | sample KBSC54metaG_FD_184354 | JGI IMG/M metagenome (GOLD analysis project Ga0207695, IMG submission 184354) | Corn rhizosphere microbial communities from Kellogg Biological Station, Michigan, USA - KBS C5-4 metaG (SPAdes) (version 2) | ecosystem: Host-associated > Plants > Roots > Rhizosphere > Soil... | reverse complement strand
CACCACTCGTCGTCGACACCGACAACGGCGGTGTCGCCCTTGCCCTGGTTGAGGAGGATGCGCCGCTTGGCGGCGACGTAGCCCTCCATCGTCCCGTGCCGCTCCAGGTGGTCGGGCGAGATGTTGAGGATCACCGACACGTCGGCCTTCAGCGTCGAGGTCAGGTCGAGCTGGTAGGACGACAGCTCCAGCACATAGACGGCGCCGCCGTGCATGTCCTCCAGGCCCAGCACACCCACGCCGATGTTGCCGCCCATCCGCACGTCACGGCCGGCCTGGCGGCAGATATGGCTGACCAGGGCGGTGGTGGTGGACTTGCCGTTCGAGCCGGTGATCGCCACCACCTTGGGCCGCTTGTGCGGCGGGGCGGCGGCGATGGTGCGGGCGAAGAGCTCGATGTCGCCGACGATCTCGACCCCGGCGGCCTTGGCCTTCTCCACCGTCCAGTGCGGCTTGGGATGGGTCAGCGGGACGCCCGGCGACAGCATCAGGGCCGAAAGGCCGAACCAGTCGGAGGTCGACAGGTCCTCCAGGGTGAAGCCCTCGGCCGCCGCAGCCTCGCGCGCCTCGGGCTTCTCGTCCCAGACCACGACCTCGGCGCGGCCGGCCTTGAGGGCGCGCGCGGCGGCCAGGCCCGAACGGGCCAGGCCGAACACGGCCACCTTCCTGCCTTCGAAGCCGCGGACCGGGATCATGACTTTGAGCGACCCCTCCTATCTCAACTTCAGGGTGGCGAGGCCGACCAGGGCCAGCATCACCGCGATGATCCAGAACCGGATCACGATGGTGGGCTCGGACCAGCCCAGGCGCTCGAAGTGGTGGTGGATCGGGGCCATGCGGAACACTCGCCGGCCGGTGAGCTTGAACGAGGCGACCTGGACCATCACCGAGACCGTCTCGAGCACGAAGAGGCCGCCGACGATGGCCAGCACGATCTCGTGCTTGGTCGCCACCGCGACGGCCCCGAGGCCGCCGCCGAGGGCCAGCGAACCAGAGTCGCCCATGAAGATCTTGGCGGGCGGGGCGTTGTACCAGAGGAAGCCCAGGCACGAGCCGACCATGGCCGCGCAATAGACCCCCACCTCCCCTACGCCTGGCACCGAGTGGAGCTGCAGGTAGTTGGCGAACACGAAGTTGCCGACCAGGTAGGCGATCAGGCCATAGGTGCCGGCGGCGATCATCACCGGCACGGTGGCGAGGCCGTCCAGGCCGTCGGTGAAGTTCACCGCGTTCGACGCGCCCATGATCACCAGGGCGCCGAAGACGACGTAGAACCAGCCGATGTCCCACATCGCCTTCTTCAGGATCGGGAAGCTGATGGAGGTGGAGAGGCTCGCCCCTTCCGGCGAGGGCTGGCCGAGCCGCACGATCAGATAGACCGCCAGCAGGGCGACGCCGGCTTCGACGATCAGCCGCAGCCGGCTGGAAAGGCCGGCGACGTTCTGCTTGGTGACCTTCGAGTAGTCGTCCATGAAGCCGAGCGCCCCGAAGCACAGGGTCACCATCAGCACCACCCAGACGTAGATGTCGGCGAGGTCGGCCCACAGCAGGGTGCCGACGGTGATGCCGGCCAGGAACATCAGCCCGCCCATGGTCGGCGTGCCGGCCTTCTCCACCACGTGCCGCTCGATGCCGTCGGTGCGGATCGGCTGGCCCTTGCCCTGCCGCGCCTGCATCCAGCGGATGAAGCGCGAGCCCATGGCCACGACCGTCAGCTGGGCGGTGGCGAGCGCCAGCGCCGACCGGAAGGTCAGGTACTTCAGCAGGTTGAGAACCGGGATGTAGTGATGGTTCTCGGAGAGCCGTTCGTACAGCAGGTAGAGCATCAGGGCCCCTCCCCCGAACGGGAATCGAGCTTCGTCAGCGCCGCGGCGAGCGCCTTGGCGTTGGACGCGTTCGATCCCTTGACCATCACCACGTCCCCAGGCTCTACGGCCCGGGTGAGCGGGGCGATGAGCTCGCCCGCGGTCTCGGCGTACGCGCCTTGCCGAGTCGGTGGAAGCGCCGCCCAGAGGGTTTTCATCAACGGCCCGGCGCAGAACACCAGGTCGACCTTGGCCGCCTCTATCTCGGGCGCCAGACCCGCGTGGAGGCGTTCGGCCTCGGGTCCGAGCTCCAGCATGTCGGTGAGCGCGACGATCCGCCGCCCCTTCGCCGGTGTCAGGCCGAGCGTGCGCAGGGCCGCCGCCACGGAGAGCGGATTGGCGTTGTAGGCCTCGTCGACCAGGGTGAACGCGCCGCCCGCCAGCCGGACCTGCCGCTCGGCCCCGCGCCCGGCCAGCGGCTCGAACTCCGCCAGGCCCGCGAGGCCCGCGTCGAGGGAAACATCGAGCGCCTGCATCATCAGCAGCGCCGCCAGGCTCATCAGCCCCCAATGGGCGCCGCGCTGGCGCAGAGAGATGTCGATCGGCTGGCCGTGCAGCACCGCCGAGACGCGAGAGCCGGGGCCGTCCAGGGCGAACCCGGTCAGGCGCGCGTCACACTGCGGTCCCGCCCCGAAGGTCACGATCCGGGCGCCGTTGACCCTCGCCTCCCCGGCCAGGAACGAGAACCACTTGTCGTCGGCGTTCAGCACGGCGATCCCACCGGCGCTGAGACCCTCGAAAATCTCGGCCTTGGCCCGCGCCACGCCGGCCTCGCCGTCGGCGAAGTTCTCGGTGTGGACCGGGGCGATGGTGGTGACGACCACGGCGTGCGGCTGCACCATCCGGGTCAGCGGCCGGATCTCGCCGGCGTGGTTCATGCCGATCTCGAAGATCGCCCGCTCGGTGGCCGTCGGCATCCGGGCCAGGGTCAGGGGCACGCCGATGTGGTTGTTGTAGGACTTCACCGAGCCATGCGAGCGGCCGGCGCGGGCCAGCCCGGCGCGGATCGCCTGGGTGACGCTGGTCTTGCCGACCGAGCCGGTCACGGCGCCGCGCCGGGCGTGAACGGCGCGGAGCCGCGCCGCCGCGCCCAGGCGCTCGAGCGCCTGCAGGGTGTCGTCCACCACCACCTGGGGACCGTGCGCCTGCTGGCTGACCAGTGAGCCCGCCGCGCCGGCGGTCAGGGCCGCGGCGACGAACTCATGGCCGTCGCGGACACCGGCCAGGGCGACGAACAGGTCGTCCTCGGCGATGTCGCGGCTGTCGATCGAGACGCCGGCGACCGTGAAGGGCGGGCCAGCCGGGGCCCCGCCCGTCGCCGCGGCGATGTCCTCGGAGGTCCAGAGCGGCTCAGCCATGTGCGGGCGCCAATCCAAGCGCGGCGGCCGTCTCCGCCACGTCGTCGAAGGGGTGAATGACGGCGCCGACGATCTGGCCCTGCTCATGGCCCTTGCCGGCCACCACCAGCACGTCGCCGTCGCGCAGCATGCCGGCCGCGGCCCGGATCGCCTCGTGGCGGTCGCCAATCTCCTTCAGGCCGGTGGCGCCGGCGCGGATCTCGGCGCGGATGGCGCCGGGGACCTCGGAGCGCGGGTTGTCGTCGGTGACGATGGCGACATCGGCGAGTTCGGCGGCGATGGCGCCCATCTGCGGGCGCTTGCCGCGGTCGCGGTCGCCGCCGGCGCCGAAGACCACGATCAGCCGGCCCTTGGCGTGGGGGCGCAAGGCCATCAGCACCGTCTTCAGGCCGTCCGGGGTGTGGGCGTAGTCGACGTAGGCCTCGCCCCCGCGGACGCCGGCCCCGATCCGCTGCAGGCGGCCGGGCGCGCCCTCGATGTGCTCCAGGGCGTCCATCACCGCCTCGGTGGCCTCGCCGGCGGCGATGCAGAGGCCGGCGGCCACCAGGGCGTTGGAGGCCTGGAAGGCGCCGGCCAGGGGCAGCCGAACCTCGTAGTTCCGGTCCGGCGCCCCGATGCGCAGGCGCTGGCCCTCGGGCAGCAGGGTGCGGCCGGCAAGGGTCAGGCCCTCGCCCATGGCGCCGACCGTGAACACCTTCAGGCCGTGCTGGCGCGAGGCGGCGGCGAAGGCCGGGCAGGCGTCGGAGTCGGCGTTGAGCACGGCGGTGCGCCCCGCCGGCGGCAGTTCCTCGAACAGGCGCAGCTTGGCGGCCCGGTAGGCGTCCATGGTCTGGTGATAGTCGAGATGGTCCTGGGTCAGGTTCAGGAAGCCCGCCGCGGTCAGGTTGACGCCGTCCAGCCGCCGCTGCTCGAGCCCGTGTGACGAGGCCTCAAGCGCCAGGTGGGTCACGCCACGGCGCGCCAGGTCCGCCAGCAGCGCGGCGACGTCGCCGGCGTCGGGCGTGGTCAGGCCCGGCGGGGTGATCTGGACGTCGCCGGCGCGGACGCCCAGCGTGCCCATGCTGGCCGACTTGCGTCCGAGGCGCTCGAAGATCTGGCGGCAGAAGGTGGCGACCGAGGTCTTGCCGTTGGTGCCCGTCACCGCGACGCAAGTCCCCGGCTGGGCGCCGTGGAAGGCGGCCGCCGCCAGGGCGTAGGCGCGGCGGGCGTCGGCGGACACGACCACCGGGATGGGGCAATCCGCGAGCGGCGCTTCGGCCAGGATCGCGGCGGCGCCCGCGGCGAGCGCCTGGCCGACGAAGCTGCGGCCGTCGACCTTGGATCCGGAGAGCGCGGCGAACAGGAAGCCGGGCCCCACCTTGCGGCTGTCGGCGGTCACGCCCGCGATGACCGGATCGGCGCCTTGGACCGCGCCGATGAGGTCGGAGAGGCGCCGCGGGCTCACCGCTCGTCTCCGGCGAGGGTGGCGGCGTCGACCGGATGCGGCGTCAGGTCCTGCGGCAGGGTCACGCGGCGAACGCCGAGGAACGGCGCGATCCGCTCGATCACCCGGCCGGCCACCGGCGCGGAGGTGAAGCCGCCGGTGGTGACCCCGCTGTCGGCGGCATTGGGCTTCGGCTCGTCGAGCATGATCAGGACCAGGTAGCGGTCCGCCTCCAGCGGTCCGTCGGTCGGAAAAACGGCCGCGAAGGAGGCGAGATTAAGGGCGTTGCGGCCCTCGACGTAGTGGCCGTTGACCAGCTTGGTGGCGGTGCCGGTCTTGCCTCCCACCCGCAGCCCCGGGATGTTGGCCTTGCCGCCGGTTCCGTTAGTGACGTTCAGGCGCATCAGGTCGAGCATGGTGCGCGAGGTCGAGGGCTGCAGGATGCGGCGGCCCGCCGCCGGAACGTGTCCCGCCGGCAGGGCGCGCAGCGTCAGCGGGCGGTAGACGCCGCCGTTCAGCACCGCGCTCATGCCGGTGGCCAGCATCAGCGGCGTCACCGAGATGGCGTGGCCGAACGACATGGAGGCGACAATATTGGGCGTCAGCGAGCGGGGCAGGATCGGCCGGGCCGACTCCGCCAGCTCGCTCGGCGCGGCGGCGAACAGGCCGAAGCGGCCGAAGTAGTCGCGCATGCGCTCCGGCCCCACCGCCAGCCCGAGCCGGGCCGCGCCGATGTTGGACGAATGGGTGAACACCTCGGCCAGGCTCAGCCGCGCATCGCCCTTGTCGAAGTCGTGGATGGTCTGGCCGGTCAGCGCCAGCGGCGTATGGACGTCGAACATGGTGGCGGGCGTGGCCACCCCGGCGTCGAGACCCATGGCCAGGGTGAACACCTTCATCACCGAGCCGGGCTCGTAGTCGGTGGCGGCGGCGTGGTTGACCATCGCCGCCGGGTTCGCCTGGCCGGGCTGGTTCGGATCGAAGCTCGGGAAGCTCGACATGCCCAGCACCTCGCCGGTGCGGACGTTGATCACGAAGCCGGCGCCGCCGGCAGCCTGGAAGTCGGTCGCCGCGCGGTCGAGTTCGTCCTCCAGCGCGCCCTGGACCCTGAGGTCGATCGAGAGCGCCACCGGCCCCTTGCCGGCGTTGGCGCGGATATCGGCGTCGAGCGCCCGCTCCGCGCCGGCCAGCCCGGCGCCGTCCTTGGATGCGAACCCGATCACGTGGGCGCCCAGAGCCCCCAGGGGATAGGCGCGGCCGCTCTCCTCGGCGAAGGAGACGCCTGGCAGGGCGAGGTCATGGATCGCGTCGCGATCGTCCGGAGAGAGGCCGCCGACAAGGAATTCCTGCCGCGAACCCGCCAGGATCCGGTCGAGCTTGACCGGCGTGATCCCCTGGACGGTCGCCAGCAGCGCCGCGCGCAGCATGTCCTTGTGCACGACCTGGCGAGGGTCGAGGTAGAGCCCGTAGCGCGGCAGGTCGACCGCCAGGAACTGGCCGTTGCGGTCGACCAGGTCGGCGCGGGCGTTCTCCGCCATGGTCACCGGTTCGGCGCCCTGGCCATAGGGTGAGAACATCGCAGCGCGGGTGGCGCCGAGGCTGAGCGCGATGAAGCCGAGCGCGAACAGGACCAGCACGGCGAGGATCCGCAGCCTGGTGTCGTCCACGGCCTTGCCGGAGGCGCGGGTGCGCTCGAACGCGTGCTCGATCCACCACAGCCGGCGTCCGAGCCAGCGGCCCAGCGGCGACAGCGGATTGGTGAGGGCCCCCGACAGACTCATGGCGTCGCCTGGGCGGGAACCGGCCTTGGCGGGGTCACCTGCATCGCCACCTGCGGCAGCGCCTCGACGGGGATTTCCTGGGTGGCGGTGATGCGCCCCTGGCCGGCGTACTGGGCGGCCAGCCGCTCGATCCGGGACGGGCTCTCCAGCCGGGCGATCTCGGCCCGCAGCAGGCGGACCTGGCGATCCTCGAGGTCGATCTGGCGCTCGACGTCGACGATGTCCGCGCGCTCGGCGCCGGCGAAGGTCTTGAAGGCGTAGACGCTGAACGCGAGCACCAGCAGCACCGCCAGCCCCGCCAGGTCGAGGGCCCTGAAGCCGCGGATGCGATGCGTGAGCAGGGCCGACAGCTTCATGCCGCGAGCCTCCAGGCCGGCGCGTCGGTGCGGGCGGCGGCGCGCAGCCGCGCCGACCTCGCCCGCGGATTGGCGGCGATCTCCGCCTCGCCCGCCGTGCGGGCCGGGCCGAGCAGGCTGAAGCTGGGCGGCGGCCCGGCCTTCATTGGCGGGAGGTGGCGCGAGCCGCCGCCAGTACGACCCGAACGCTCGGTCAGGAACGACTTGACGATCCGGTCCTCCAGCGAATGGAAGGTCACCACCGCCAGGCGGCCACCGGTCTTCAGAACCTGTTCGGCGGCGGCCAGCCCGCTTTCCAGCTCCTCCAGCTCGGCATTGACCGCGATCCGCAGCGCCTGGAACACGCGGGTCGCCGGATGCACCCTGGCGCCACGGCGCCCGCCCAGGGCGCGCTCCACTACCTCCGCCAGATCGACGGTGCGGGTGAAGGGCTGCTCGGCGCGGCGGCTCCCGAGCGCGGCGGCGACGCGGCGGGCCTGCCGCTCCTCGCCATAGTCGCGGAAGATCCGGGCGAGCTCGGCCGGCGCGGCCTCGTTGACCAGATCGGCCGCGGTCGGCCCGTCGGCTCCCATCCGCATGTCGAGGGGCCCGTCGCGCATGAAGGAGAATCCGCGCTCCGGCTCGTCCAGCTGCATCGAGGACACGCCGAGGTCCAGGGCGACGCCGTCCGCCGACGCCGCGCCCAGATGGTCGAGCATGGTCGAGAAGGTGTCCGCCACCAGGCGCAGGCCGCGATCCTCCAGACCGGCGGCATGGCGGCGGACCGCGGGATCGCGATCGAACGCCACCACCTGTGCGCCCCGCTCCAGGAAGGCGCGCGAATAGCCGCCAGCGCCGAAGGTGCCGTCGACAATCAGGCGGCCGGGACCAGGGTCGATCGCCTCGACCACCTCGGCCAGCAGGACCGGGACGTGGGGGCCGTCGCTCATGCCGCCGCGCCCGCCGCGATCCGACGCGCGGCGCGCTGAATCAGGCCCTCCCGCGCCAGCTCCCGCTGGCTGGCGATGCGGGCGCGGAAGGCGTCGCGCGACCAGATCTGGAACCGGTTGCGCAAGCCCACCACCGTCACCCAGTCGCTCAGGCCGAACATCTCGCAGAAGCTCTCGGGCAGGGTGATGCGGCCGGCGGTGTCGAAGGAGAGCTGCACCATGCCGCCCATCACCGTGGTCTCCAGCGCCGTGCGCGTGGGGTCGCCCAGGGGGAATTCGTCGATCAGGGCGGCGTAGTCGTCGAACAGCGCCTTGCCTCCGCCCTCGATGCAGTCGGCCTCGATCGAGGGGAAGCAGAACAGGCCGTCGAAGGGCGCCACGGCCAAGCGGAATTCCTGTGGCGCAACGATCCTGCGCTTTGCATCCAGCTGTTTCTCGAACGTCGAGATGAACAACGAACCCGCCCCAGTCGATCCCGTGCGCCCGCGGCCCGAAAGGGCCGCGCATCGCCCGCCAGTCCGCGCCGCCCCCTGCCCCTCAGGCGACGCGCCCCATCATGGCGATATGATTGGGTTAACACGGGATGAACTGGGATGCAATGACACCTGCTGACCTTGATGACTTGAATCAAGGCTTTCTATCCCTCGAATGGTTAACAGTTGCAGGTTATCCACAGAACATACACGGAACTGCTGTTTGCGAAGACTTCATGTCGCAGCCGCGGGGGCGTTCAGGGCTGGGAAGAGATGGGATCAGACGGCCTGTAAGCCGGGTTCTGTGCCGCCCGCCGAAGCGGACGCGGCGGTCATTCCTCTGGACCGACCATTGCTGGACGGTTCTCGCGACCTACCCGGACGCCTCGGGCCAGCGACGGCCCTGCCCTGACGGGCGCGGAGTCCCTATTCGGTCTTGCTCCAGGCGGGGCTTGCCATGCCGTCCCGGTCGCCCGGTCCGCGGTGGGCTCTTACCCCACCCTTTCACCCTTGCCCTGCGTAGCCCGAGGGCGAAGCAGGGCGGTTTGCTTTCTGTGGCGCTATCCCTGGGGTCGCCCCCGGCGGGCGTTACCCGCCGCCTTGTCGCCGTGGAGCCCGGACTTTCCTCCCCCCGCCGAAGCGGAGAGCGACCGCCCGGCCGTCTGATCCGCCGGCAAGGTGGGCGCGACATGCGACCAGGTCAAGCTGATGCCGACGACGCGACGCGAACCCTGCTTGACTGCAACCTTGCGCCAGCTTCACCATGTCGGGGGGTTGGGGGGAGCGCATGAAGAAAGTACTCGGTCTGGCGACCCTGCTTGGGACCGTATCGGTCTGCGTCGCGGCGCATGCCGACGTCGAACGCTACTGCGGCACGATCCGCAACGACGCGCAGCAGCAGGCGAGTCCGGTCGAGATCGATTTCGACACCGGCGGCGACGCGTTCAGCGGCCGCATCATCATCGGCGGCATGATGTACGGCAACGGGCCGTTCACCGGCTACCGCAAGGCGGGTGTCTGCCACGGCGTAGGCTACGCCGGTCACCTGCTGTTCGAGGCCGGCTGCCCCGGCGACAGGTTCACCAGCCGCTACACGATCGACGGCCAGGGCGGCACGATCGACGTCACGCGGGGGACCTGCACGCCGCCCTGGCCACCATTGCCAAACCCGCCGAAGCCGCTGCCGAAGCCCACCCCGGACCAGGACCGCGGCCCGGACCCCGTTCCGCAACCCGGGCCACTGCGGCTTTGCGGCCAGGTCCACAATGAGACGCACAACGTCAGCGACACCATAACGCTCACCCTGAATCCGGGCGGCGGCTTCTCGGGCCGGCTCGACATCGGGCTGAATCTCGTCGGCAGCGGTCCGTTCCACGGGACGCGCAACGGCAACCAGTGCCAGGGCGCCACCGATGACGGCCGCCTGCGGTTCGAGGGAACCTGCACCGACACCAGCTTCCACGGCCGTTACACCATCGACGGCCAGGCCGGCACGATCGACGTCGACGGCGACGGTTGCCCGGGCCAAACGCGCCTGCCACCGCCCCCGCCCCCTCCGCCGCCCCATCCCCAGCCGTCCCCGGCGAAGCTGTGTGGCAGGATCCACAACGAGACCAAGAACGTCAGTGACACCGTCACCCTGACGCTGGATCCGGGCGGCGGCTTCTCGGGGCGCATCGACATCGGCGCGGCCCTGTACGGCAGCGGCCACTTCCGCGGGACGCGCAACGGCAACCAGTGCCAGGGCGTCAGCGACGACGGCCGCCTGCGGTTCGAGGGGACCTGCACCGACACCAGCTTCTACGGCCGCTACAGCATCGACGGGCAGGTGGGCGTGATCGACGTGGGCGACGACAGCTGCCGCTGCCAGAATTCGCCGCCACCGCCTCCTCCTCCTCCTCCTCCTCCTCCTCCT
>Ga0207695_10012667_pt1 | contig 10103 bp, 9 predicted proteins | sample KBSC54metaG_FD_184354 | JGI IMG/M metagenome (GOLD analysis project Ga0207695, IMG submission 184354) | Corn rhizosphere microbial communities from Kellogg Biological Station, Michigan, USA - KBS C5-4 metaG (SPAdes) (version 2) | ecosystem: Host-associated > Plants > Roots > Rhizosphere > Soil... | reverse complement strand
GAGCGGCTGCTACGCGCGGTCGAATATGGCGAGGTCACCCGGATCGGCGCGTCGCATCCGATCCGTGTCGACGTTCGCATCGTTGCGGCGACCAACGAGCATCTTCCCGAGAAGGTCGAGCGCAATCAGTTTCGCGCCGACTTGCTCGACCGCTTGAGCTTCGAGGTGGTGACGTTGCCGCCGTTGCGCGCGCGGCCGGGCGACGTCCCGGTCCTCGCCGAACATTTCGGACGCCGGATGGCGGCGGAAATGAATCGCGACTGGCACGGTTTCTCGCCCGAGGCGCTCGATTCGCTGATCGACTATCGCTGGCCAGGCAATGTTCGGGAGCTTCGCAACGTGATCGAGCGCGCGGTCTATCGTTGGGAACAGGATGGCCCGATCGCGCATATCGAGTTCGATCCGTTCCAGTCGCCCCATCGTCCCGGCAGCAGCGCGCAGCCGACCCCGATGGTCGACCATGTCGCCGCGCCGCCACCGCCGCCGGGCGAAAGCGAGCCGGGCGATTTCAAGAGCAGGGTGGCACGGTTCGAACGCGACGTGTTGACCAAGGCGCTTGCCGCCAACCGCTTCAACCAGCGCCAGACGGCGGACTCTTTGGGGTTGAGCTACGACCAATTGCGCCACGCCTTGCGCCGCCACGATCTGTTACCGGGATAGAAAGCGCGCGCCGGGCGACGGAATCGCTTGCGCAACGAGTTCGCTGGACCCATTTGGCGGGCATGGACGTTCGGTACCCCGACGTCCCCATCAGGGTGCAGACCCTAAGCCTCAAAGAAGGAGGAGCTTCCCCATGGCTTTCGAACTCCCGCCGCTTCCCTATGGCTATGAATCGCTGGCGCCGACGATCAGCGAAGAGACCATGAAGTATCACCACGACAAGCACCACAAGGCGTATACCGACAATCTCAACGCCGGCGTCGCCGAGAGCGGGCTCGAGGGCAAGTCGATCGAGGAAATCCTCGCCGGCGCGTCGACGCTGACGCCGAAGGTTCGCAACAATGGCGGCGGCTTCTGGAATCACGATTTCTTCTGGAAGATCATGGCGCCGGGCGGCGGGCAGCCCTCGGGCAAGCTGGCCAATGCGATCGCCGAATTCGGCGGACTCGACAAGCTCAAGGAGGAGTTCAACGCCAAGGGCGCCGGACAGTTCGGCTCGGGCTGGGCCTGGCTGATTGCCGACGCGTCGGGCAAGCTCAAGATCACCTCGACGCCGAACCAGGACAATCCGCTGATGGACGTCGTCGCCGATCGCGGCACGCCGATCCTCGCCAACGACGTTTGGGAACACGCTTATTATCTGACCTACCGCAACGACCGGCCCGGCTATTTGAAGGCATGGTGGGACGTTGTGAATTGGAACGAGGCTGGACGGATTTTCGACAGCGTCGCGGGCTGATCCCACTACGGTCGTGCGAAGGAGGGCTCCGCGTTGGCGGGGCCCTTTTTCGTTGCTGCCGGCAGCCGTTCGGCCGGCGCAAGACCGACGGAGCCGCATAGTTCGCGCGCGATCCGGCGATAGAAAAGACAGACATCGTCCAGATCGCCGCGCGTTACGTTCACGTCCTGGCCGACCATCACGCGATCGAGCGGCGCGTCGCAGCCCGCCCGCGCGGGCCATCCGACCGTCATCGCTATCGCGTCGCGACGATCCCCGCGCCGGACGCGCCCGCCGCAATGGAACAGGCAGTCGCGCGATCGTCCCAGCGCGCGCAACCGCGCGTCGTCACCGTTCGGCAGCGATTTCGCGGCGCGATAGGCGGACAGTTTGTTCGCGGTGTTGTGTTGGCCAGGCCTCACGGGCAGCCCTTCCGCGGTCGAGGCGGCGTCGATCAACAGGTTGAGGAAACGGTCGAGCTCGCGCAGTCCGTTGCCGATCACCTTGGCGCGATAGCAGCCAGCGATCGCGGGTAACCCGCTTTCGACATCATGAGCGATCGGCGCGCGCAGGCACGCCCCAAGGAACGCAGCACCGCGGAACAATGTCGAGGATGCGTGCCGCATTTCTTCGGTCATCGCTGGGCCAGGACCGGCGCGATGGTCGCGCGCGGTCACGTCCTGATCAGTCCACGTGCTTCGAATTTCATTCCGGCGTCCTCGTGAGGGCGTACATAGACGCGATGGATGCTGGGGAACTCGACTTGCAGATCGCGTTCGATCGCATCGACAATCCGCTCGACATCGCCTGCGCTCAGCCGGTTGTCGAAATCCACGTTGACCGCCGCGACGATCTGGGTCGGCGCGTTGTGGATCGTCATGATCTCGCCGACGCCCATGACGCCGTCGCGCGTCGCCGCGCGGCGGATGCCGGCGATCAGTTCGGGATCGGCGGCTTCGCCGATCAGCAGCCCCTTCGCTTCGCGCGCCAGGAAAATCGCAACCACGCCGAGCAACAGGCCGATCAGGACCGACGCGATGCCGTCCAATCGCGGATCGCCGGTCACTTGCGACAGCGCCAGGCCGGTCGCGGCGATCAGGATACCCGCCATCGCCGCGCCGTTTTCGAGTAGCACGATCACGGTCGTCGCGTCCTTGGTCGAGGTCAGCGCCCGCAGCCACGACTGCCCGCCGCGCGCCGCGTTGAATTCGCGGAACGCGGCGAGGGTCGACCCGCCCTCCAACGCGAACGCGATCGCCAGCACGCCATAGGCGATCAGCGGCGAAACCGCCGGCTCAGGTTCGAGGAAGTGCAGTACGCCCTCGTAAACCGACACGCCGGCGCCCAGTGCGAACACCAGCAACGCGACGACAAAGCTCCAGAAATAGAGTTCGCGGCCATATCCCGCGGGATGGAGCGCATCGGCCGGCTTGGCAGCGCGCTTTTGCCCGTACATCAGCAGCAACTGGTTGGTGGAATCGACCAGGCTGTGCACGCCTTCGGTCAGCATCGCCGACGATCCGGTAATCGCCGCCGCGACGAACTTGGCCACCGCGATGCCGACATTGGCCGCCAGCGCGATGATCAAGACCCGGTTGTTATCGGCTTTCATGAACTGCGCCTAAGCATGAAGCGGTCGGTCGGGCTAGTCCTGGAGCGCGCTTCTATTTCCGCGCGGAGGCATTCAATCGGCGACGATTGGCCCGGACCTTTCGGCGGTAAAGTCGCACGGCACGTTCGGCGCCCTGCAACGGAGTCATCGTCAGCCCGCCGGCGACCAGCGACGCTTGCAATTCCATCGCGGCGGATATCTTTTCGGATGTCATCAGCGACGCCTCCGCCAATGTGCCGTCGCCGCGCGCGATTTCGGCGAGGCGCAGGCCGACCACCGCCGACGCTTCCCACGCCAATGCCCAGCTGTCGAACGCCAGGCTGCCCCAGGCCGCGATGGGCGACCGCGCGCTCAAGATTTGGTCGGCAAGTTGGGGTGCATCATATCGCGTCGCGCTCCAATGGGGATGATGGCGGCTTCTCCAGGTGGCCCCGGAACGGCGCGGCGCGCGCCAACGTTCCTGCCGAAAATACTAAATTCATTCCGGTGGGAGTTCCTTTGCCGCCGCGTCGCCGACCTCGCTCATCAGGCCGTGCTTCATCATCATCGGCACGTTGGCGAGCGCGAAGATGAAGGTCATCGGAATCGCGCCCCACAATTTGAACGCGGTCCAGAAATCGAAGCTGGTGTTGCGCCACACCAGCTCGTTGAGGATCGCCATACCGAGGAAAAACAGCGCCCAGTTGCGCGTCACCTTCTGCCAGCCGAGCGGCGACAGGCCGGGATAAGCGGTGCCGAGCAATTGTTCCAGCAAGGGCTTGCCGCTCAGCAGACCGAAGCCGAGGATCCCGGCGAACACGGCGTAGACGAAGGTCGGCTTCATCTGAATGAACCTGGGATCATGGAAATAGATGGTCAGCCCGCCGAACACGAGCACCAGCGCACCCGATATCCATAGCATTGGCGAGATACTGCCGAGCTTCAGCCGCGATACGATCAGTGCGATCACCGTCGCCAGCATGAACGCCGCGGTCGCGACGATCGCGCGCGATACCACCAGGGCCGACATCTGGTCGAGGTCCGACAGCGAATGGCTGAAGCTGGAAACGAGCTTCATCGTCAGCGCCTGAGGCGCGAGAAAGTTGACCAGGAAGAAGATCACCAGCGGCGCGTAATCGATCGCCAGGCGCAGGCCGGCGGTTCCGTTCTTGCTCGTCGTGCTCATCGCACCAGCTCCTCGACGCCCGCGATGATCCGGGCAACTTCCTTGGGGTCGAAGGGACGCAGGTCGCTCAGCGTCTCGCCCACCCCGATGGCGTGGATCGGCAGGCCGAATTGCTCGGCGGCCGCGACCAGCACGCCGCCGCGCGCGGTGCCGTCGAGCTTGGTCATGACCAGCCCGGTCACGCCCGCGACTTCCTTGAACACTTCGATCTGGCTGAGCGCGTTCTGGCCGGTGGTGGCGTCGAGCACCAGGATCACGTCATGCGGCGATGCCGGGTTGATGCGTCCGAGCACGCGACGGATCTTGGCGAGTTCGTCCATCAGCTCGCGCTTGTTCTGCAGGCGCCCGGCGGTGTCGACGATCAGCGCGTCGATACCCTTGTCGGTCGCCTGCTTGACGCCTTCGAACACGATTCCCGCCGCGTCGCCACCCTCGGCGCCCTTGACGATCGGGACGCCGACACGCTCGGCCCAGGTCGCGAGCTGGCCGATCGCCGCTGCTCGAAACGTGTCGCCCGCCGCCAGCATCACGCCATAATCCTGCTCGACCAGCCAATGCGCCAGCTTGGCGATGGTGGTGGTCTTGCCCGATCCGTTGACGCCGATCACCAGGATCACCTGGGGGCGCGGAAACGCCTCGATCTCGAGCGGCTTGGCGACTTTTTCGAGGACCTTTTCGATTTCCTCGGCGACGACCAGGCGGATGCCGAGCTCTTCCATGCCGCGTTCGAAACTGCCTTCGGCGAGCCGGTCGCGGATGCGTTTGGCGGTGGCCGGGCCAAGGTCGGACGCGATCAGCGCTTCCTCGATATCGTCGAGCGTCGCATCGTCGAGCCGCGCGGTGCCGAGGCCGGCGAGGTTGCCGACCAGACGATCGGACGTGCGCTTGAACCCGCCGAGCAGGCGCTGATGCCAGGATGGGGTGGTGCTCATGCGGTAACGGCCATTTCTCTTTCTTCGTCTCCCGCGCTTTGGCGGGTATGCCGGATATGGGCAGGGTCGATGACAATCGGCAAGATGGAGCCCACCGCATGGCTGCCACCCAGGACGAAATCGGCGAAGCTCGCGCCATGCCCGCGGTTGCCGGGCGCTTCGACCAGCACTTGTTGCGTCGTGCCGATCAGGCTGTCGAGCCAGGCCGCCTTGCGCTTTGCAGCAGCTTCCCGCAACCGCGCAGCGCGTTCGCGACGCACTTCCAACTCGACCTGCGGCATCCGGGCAGCGGGCGTTCCGGCGCGCGGGCTGTAGGGAAAGATATGGGCATGGACGATGTCGCAATCGTCGATCAGCGCCAGGCCGTTCGCCGCCATCGCGGCGTCCTCGGTCGGGAAGCCGGCAATCAGGTCGGCGCCGATCGCGATATCGGGGCGTGCGGTCTTGAGCCGTTCGACCAGCCGAACCGCATCGGCGCGTGAGTGGCGGCGCTTCATGCGCTTGAGGATCATGTCGTCACCCGCCTGGAGCGACAGATGGAGATGCGGCATCACTCGCATTTCCTGAGTCAGTAATTCGAAGAGCCGGCTGTCGATCTCGGGCGCGTCGATCGAGGACAGACGCAGCCGCTGAAGGGCAGGGACCCGCGACAGGATGCGCTCGACCAGGCTGCCCAGCGTGGGATTACCCGGCAGGTCGTGGCCGTAACTGGTCAAGTCGACTCCGGTCAGCACGATCTCGTTCTTGCCCTCTGCGACCACGCGCTCGATCGCCGCAATCACCGCGCCGGCCGGCGCCGACCGGCTGGGGCCGCGTCCGAACGGGATCGCGCAGAAGGTGCAGCGATGGTCGCAGCCATTCTGCACCTCGACGAAGGCGCGTGCCTGGTCGATGGCAATGGCAAGATGCGGCGCGATTTCCGTCACCCGCGCCATGTCGCCGACGATCAGCGCCTCGCTCGCCGCCCAGGCTTCGGGCAGCAATTTTTCGCCATTGCCGATCACGCGATCGACTTCGGGCATGGCGGCGAAGCTCGCCGGATCGATCTGCGCCGCGCAGCCGGTCACCGCGAGCATCGCCCCGGGCCGGGCGCGGCGGGCGCGACGGATCGCGGCGCGCGTCTGCTTGACCGCGCTGTTGGTTACGGCGCAGCTATTGATCACCACGACATCGCGGCCGTCCAGCATGCGCTGGATCGTCTCGCTCTCTGCGATGTTGAGGCGGCACCCGAGACTGATTACCTCGGGCTGCGGAAGGGATGACATGGGCGACGATCTAGGAGCGAAGCGCGGGGAAGTCCACGACGAGGCGGCACGCGTGTTGCACTTCTGGTTCGAGGAGCTGAGCGAGGAGCAGCATTGGGTCAAGTCGATCACGCTCGACGAGGCGATCGCCGAACGGTTCGGACCGCTGAGGCTGAACGTGATCGAGAGCGCGGCCAGGGGGTGGCGCGGCACGCCCGACACCTTGCTCGCGGCGATCATCCTGATCGACCAATTCTCGCGCAACATGTTCCGCGACGAAGGCGCGGCGTTCGAACATGATGGGCTGGCGCGCGAACTGACCTTGTACGGGCTGGTGCGCGGGTTCGACCGCAAATTGCCGGCGGATCGCTGCGCCTTTCTCTACATGCCGTTGATGCATGCCGAGGATCCGGAACTGCAGCGGCTCAGCATCGAACGCTTCACCGCGCTCGGCGACGAGCAGAATCTCGGGTTCGCGCACGATCATGCCGCGGTGATCGAGCGGTTCGGGCGCTTTCCGTCGCGTAACCGGGCGTTGGGCCGGCGCTCGACCGTGATCGAGCGCGAATATCTCAGCCAGCCAGGCGTCGGCTGGTAGCGGGGTCGGCGTCCGCGTTGACCTCGCTAGCGTCCGGCGCGATCAGCAAGCGGCGCTCGGCCAGCAGGCGCCGCGCATTGCCGGCGGTCAACGGGCGTCCATAGACATAGCCCTGGCCGCGCGCGCAACCCAGGCTACGCAGGCGCTCCTCGATCGCCTTGTCCTCGATTCCTTCCGCGGTGATCGGCAGATTGAGACTTTCGCCGAGGCCGACGATCGCGTTGACGATCGCGGCGCTCTCGGCATTCTGGTTGACCGACATGACGAAGCTGCGGTCGATCTTGATGCGGTCGAACGGCAACGCGCGAAGGTGGGCGAGACTCGAATAGCCGGTGCCGAAATCGTCGAGCGCGAGTTTGATGCCCTGGTTCTTCAGGCTGGCGACGATCGACTGCGCCATCGCCAGATTGTCGAACAGCGAGCTTTCGGTGATCTCGATCTCCAGCCGGCTCGGCGCGAAGCCGGTTTCGGTGAGCAGCTTGATGACCTTTTGCGCGAGCCAGGGATCCTTGAGCTGCCACGGCGAGATGTTGACCGACAATTGCAGTTGCGGATGCCAGTCGCGTGCCGACTGGAAGGCCTGGCGCATCAGGGACAGCGACAGGTCCGCGATCATGCCGGTTTCCTCGGCGATCGGGATGAACTGCTCGGGGATCATCACGCCGCGCTGTGGATGTTCCCAGCGCGCCAGCACCTCGAAGCCTGTCAGCCGACCGGTGACCAGATCGATCTGCTGTTCGAAATAGGGGACGATCTCGCCGCGCGGAATGGCGACGCGGAGCGAACTCTCCAGCTCGTTGCGCGACTGGAGCTCGCGCTCCATCGACACGTCGAACCAGGCATGGCGATTGCGCCCGGCATTCTTGGCGGCGTACATCGCGATGTCGCCCGAGCGGAGCAAGGCGTCGATCGTCGCCGCGTCGCGATCGCTGCGGGCAATGCCGATCGAGCAGGTGACATGAAGGTTGAGCCCTTCGACGTGAAAGGGCTGGCTCATCCGTGATACCAGCCGTTCGGCGACGCGCTCGACGCTGTCGGGGTTTTCCGGATCGAACAGCATCGCACAGGCGAATTCGTCGCCACCGAACCGTGCGAGCAGCGCGCTTTCGGGCAATGCGGTCGCCATCTCTTCGGCCACGGCGCGCAACAGCGCATCGCCGACCGTATGGCCATGCATGTCGTTGACCGTCTTGAAATGGTCGAGGTCGAGCATCATCAGCGCCATCGCCTTGTGGCGGCGGTCGGCGCGGACCAGCATCGCGGCGCCTTCTTCGGCCAGGCTGCGGCGATTGAGGAAGCCGGTGAGCGGATCCTTGGAAGCAAGGACGTTGGCGCGTTCCTCGGCGGCGGTGCGCACCGTGACTTCGTTGGCCAGGTCGCGATGACGACGCCAGCCGAACAGGATCAGGGCGACATTGAGGAGCAGGGCGATGATCAGCGTCTGGTCGGTGCCACCGTCATGGTGCATCCAATTGCTCAGGACCATCGACAGCACTTGGCTGCCGGTGCCGATGAACATCAGGATCGCGGCGACCGTGATCGCGCCGCTCAACAGATCGCGCCGGGCTGCGGCCGGTTCGCTCATGCCCCAAATCCCCTTTATCGAAACCGCGCGTCCGCGGCTCTATCCAACCCTGCTGATGGCATCCTGAGGTCAAGAAGATGTTAAGGGGGGAGCGGCCGGGTTGCGTTTTTCCGGCCGAGCCGTTATCGGGCCGACACCGTTCCCTTTGCGAACGCGACAAGGAGCACCCATGTGGTGACGCCGGCCGACGAGGTTTCGTCCGCCGGCGCTTTGTGCGTTTTTGGGGTCAACCTCGCGTCGCCCCAGCGAAAGCTGGGGTCTCGTCGAGGAGCGGTAACAAGGAGATGCCAGCTTTCGCTGGCATGACGAGGTGAGTTTATGTTCGACAGCCTGAGCGATCGTCTTGGCGGTGTATTCGACCGGTTGCGTGGCCGTGGCGCGCTGACCGAGGCGGATGTGCGCGCGGCGATGCGCGAGGTGCGCGTCGCTTTGCTCGAGGCGGACGTCGCTCTGCCGGTGGCGCGCGATTTCGTCGACAAGATCACCGAGCAGGCGGTCGGCCAGCAAGTGCTGCGCTCGATCACGCCGGGCCAGCAGGTCGTCAAGATCGTCCATGACGGCCTGGTCGAGATGCTCGGCGCCGATGAGAGCGAACTCAATCTCGGCGTCACGCCGCCCGCCGTCGTGATGATGGTCGGCCTGCAGGGCTCGGGCAAGACCACGACGACCGCCAAGATCGCCAAGCGGCTGACCAGCGGCCAGGGCGGGCGCGATCGCAAAAAGGTGCTGATGGCGTCGCTCGACGTCAATCGCCCGGCCGCGCAGGAACAGCTGGCGATCCTCGGCGAGCAGACCGAGGTCGCGACGCTGCCGATCGTCGCGGGGCAGCAGCCGGTCGATATCGCGCGGCGCGCGATCCAGGCGGCGAAGCTTCAGGGTTTCGACGTGCTGATGCTCGACACTGCGGGTCGTTTGCACGTCGATCAGGGCCTGATGGACGAGATGAAGGCGGTCGCCGACATCGCCAAGCCGCAGGAAATCCTGCTCGTCGTCGATAGTCTGACCGGTCAGGACGCGGTCAACGTCGCGCGTGCCTTCTCCGACCAGGTGCCGCTGACCGGCGTCGTGCTCACTCGCATGGACGGCGACGCGCGTGGTGGCGCGGCTTTGTCGATGCGCGCGGTCACCGGCAAGCCGATCAAGTTCGCCGGCACTGGCGAAAAGCTCGACGCGATCGAGGGTTTCCATCCCAGCCGCGTCGCCGGGCGCATCCTCGGCATGGGCGACGTCGTCAGCCTGGTCGAGCGCGCCGCCGAATCGATCCAGCAGGAAGATGCCGAGCGCATGGCGCAGCGTCTGTCCAAGGGTCAGTTCGACATGAACGACCTGCGCAGCCAGCTGCAGCAGATGAAGAAGATGGGCGGCATCGGCGCGCTCGCCGGGATGATCCCCGGCATGAAGAAGGCGCAGGCGGCGATGTCGCAATCGGGCATGGACGACCGCATCCTGCTGAGGATGGATGCAATCATCACGTCGATGACGCCCAAGGAGCGGACCAAGCCCGAACTGCTCAACGCCAAGCGCAAGATCCGTGTCGCCAACGGATCGGGGACGACCGTCCAGGACGTCAACAAGCTGATCAAGATGCA
>Ga0207695_10012665_pt1 | contig 10103 bp, 5 predicted proteins | sample KBSC54metaG_FD_184354 | JGI IMG/M metagenome (GOLD analysis project Ga0207695, IMG submission 184354) | Corn rhizosphere microbial communities from Kellogg Biological Station, Michigan, USA - KBS C5-4 metaG (SPAdes) (version 2) | ecosystem: Host-associated > Plants > Roots > Rhizosphere > Soil... | reverse complement strand
CCATCCGGCGATCCGCTACCTGCGCCTGGACCGACGCGCCTCGATCGGGGCCAAGCGCAACATCGCCTGCGAGCTGGCGGGCGGCGAGGTCATCGCCCACTGGGATGACGACGACTGGATGGCCCCGCGGTGGCTGGGCTCGCAGGTTGCCACGCTGCTGGGCGACGGCGCCGACGTCTGCGGCCTCGACCGGGTGCTGTTCTACAATCCCGAGACCCGGCAAGGCTGGCGCTACACCTACGATGGCGCGGAACCCTGGGTGTGCGGCGGCACGCTCTGCTACGCCAAGGCCTACTGGCGCGCGGCGCCCTTCCCGCGGATCGACGTGGGCGAGGACAACGCCTTCCTGTGGAACGGCCGGCCGAAGCGCATCGCGCTCAACCGGCGCGACGAGCTCTATGTGGCCACCATCCACCGCGGCAACAGCAGCCCCAAGCTGACCGGAGGCCAGCGCTGGCGCGCCCTGCCGGGGCAACGGCTGGAAGCCCTGATGCGGGGCGAGGAGGGCGGCGTCGGGCCGGCGGGATCGCTCGAGGCCAGCGCCTGAGGACGGTTCAGGCCGGCGTCGAGGCTTCGCCGTCGATCCAGGTGCGCTGAACGCGAAGGTCCGCGTCGCAGAGCACCAGGTTGGCCCGCTGGCCGGGCGCGATCCGCCCAACCTCGGCCTCCAGGCCGAGGAAGGCGGCCGGCGCGGACGAGGCCATGGCGACCGCCTCGCCGACGTCCAGGCCGGCGATGGCCATCAGGTTCCTCATCGCGCTGGCCATATCGAGGTCGGAGCCGGCGATGGTGCCGTTCTCGTCGACGCAGACCCCGTCCACCACGCGGATCGCGCGGCCCTGCATGGTGAAGCTCTTTTCCGCCATGCCGACGCTGGACAACGCGTCGGTGACCAGCATGAACCGGTCGCGCCGCCTGGCCCTGAGCGCCACGCGCAGCACGGCCGGGTGCACGTGGCGGCCGTCGACGATCAGCCCGCACCAGCTCTCCTGGTCCTCCAGCGCCGCGCCCACCGCGCCCGGCTCGCGGCTGGTCAGCGGCGACATGGCGTTGAACAGGTGGGTGAAGCCCTTGAGCCCGGCGTCCAGCGCCGCGCGGATGGTCTGATAGTCGGCGTCGGTGTGGCCGGCGGCGACGACTACGCCGGCCTTCGTCAGACGACGGATCATCTGCGGCGTCGTGGCCTCCGGCGCAAGCGTCACCAGGGTGCGGCCGCGCCTCAGCGAGGTCAGCAGGTCGAACGCCGCATCGTCGAGGGTGCGGAACTTCGAGGCGTCGTGGATGCCCTTGCGCGAGGCGCTGAGGAACGGGCCCTCGATATGGATGCCGAGTACGCCCGGCACGCCGGCGGCGATCGCCGCGTCGACCGCGGCGATGGCCACGGCGACGGCGTCCAGATCGTCGCTGATCAGGGTGGGCAGGAAGCCGGTGGTGCCGAACCGCCGATGCGCCGCGCCGATGGCGGCGATGGCGGCCACGGTCGGGGTGTCGGTGAAGAGCGCGCCGCCGCCGCCGTTCACCTGGGTGTCGATGAAACCCGGGAAGAGGCAGCCGCCGGCGAGGTCGAGGCCGGGCTCGCCGGGCGCGGCGGGGCGCACCTCGGCGATCCGGCCGCCAGCCAGGACCACGGTCGCCGGTTCCATCCCGCGGGACGTCAGGACCCGGCCGTTGACCAGCGCCTCAGCCATCACACGGTCTCGGTGACCTTGCGCAGGTGCGGCGGGCTGTCGGGATCGAAGCCGCGGGCGAGCGCCAGGCCGTTGGCCAGGCGGTAGAAGCTCTGCACGAGCGCGATCGGCTGCAGCGCCGGATGCGCGCGCGCGAAGGGGAGCGCGCCGGGCCCCTCGGCCCCGGCCAGCATCAGCTGCGCCCCGCGGGCCGCGAGGTCGCGGGCGAGGCCGACCACGCCGGCTTCCGAAAGGTCCGCCTGGGCGAAGACCAGCACCGGGAAGCCGGGCTCCACCAGGGCCATGGGCCCGTGCAGCACCTCCGCGGCGCTGAACGCCTCGGCGTGCAGGCCGCAGGTCTCCTTCAGCTTCAGGGCCGCCTCCTGCGCCGCGGCGAAGCCCGGGCCGCGGCCGAGCACATAGAGGCTCTGCGCCTGGGCGAGCGCCGCGGCGGCCGGCGACCAGTCGCAGCCCCAGGCCTGGGCGAGAACGGCCGGCAGGCGCTCCAGCGCTGCGGTGAGTTCGGCGTCGCGGCTCCAGGCGGCCGTGAGCTGGGCGATAGCGGCGAGCGCGGCGATGAACGACTTGGTGGCCGCCACCGACTGCTCGGGCCCGGCATGCAGCGGCAGGGCGACGTGGGCGAGGCCCGCCATCGGCGAGGCCGGGTCATTGACCAGGGCCACGATGCGCGCGCCCGCCTTGCGCGCCGCCTCGACCGCCGCCAGCAGGTCGGGGCTGCGGCCGGACTGCGAGATCGCCAGCAGGAGCACGTCCTCGAGGTCCTGCCGGACCTGGTAGACCGAGCTAATGGAGGGCGAACCGGAGGAGGTCAGGAGGCCGAGCCCGGTCTCGATCAGGTACTTGGCGTAGGTGGCCGCGTGGTCCGAGCTGCCGCGACCGAGCGTGACCACGGCGCGCGGCGGGCGGCGGCGCAGGTCCTGCGCCAGGGCCGCGACAGCGGCGCGGTTGGCGCTCAGCAGGCGCTCGACCGCGGCCGGCGCCTGGGCGGCTTCCTGGAACATCCGCGTCGCGTCCGGCGCCGTCGCCGAGGGGGTCGTCACAGGCTCTCTCCAGGCCCTCGAGGGTCAGACCGAGTTCAGTTCGGCGACGAAGTCGTAGGCGTCACCGCGGTAATAGGAGCGCGTCACCTCCACAATGCGTCCGTCCGGCAGGAAGCCCCGCCGCTCGATCAAGAGCCCGGGATCGCCGGGCGCGACCGCCAAGAGCTCGGCCTGTTCCGGCGTGAACAGCACCGCGCGCAGCCGCTGCAAGGCCCGGGCCGGACGGTGGCCGGTCTGCTCCAGGGCCACGTAGAGGGAGGTCTCCACGGCTTCCGGCCCCGGAAGGGCGAAGGCCGGCACGGTGGAATATTCCAGCGCCATGGGCGCGCCGTCGGCGTAGCGGATGCGGTTGAACCGGTAGACCGCCGCACCCGGGCTCAGGCTGAGGGTCAATGATTCCTCGGGCGTGACCAGGCCGGACGCCCGGCTGAGCCAGGTGGAATGCGGCGCGCGCCCGCGCGAGATCATGTCCTCGGTGAAGGACGAGAGCTTGGAGAAGCTCTTCTCCACGCGCGCGGCGACGAAGGTGCCGGCCCCCTGGCGCCGGGTGAGCAGGCCCTCGGCCACCAGCCCGTCCAGCGCCTTGCGCACGGTGATCCGCGAGACGCCGAGCTCGTCGGCCAGGTCGCGTTCGGCCGGCAGGGCGTCGTCGGGCGCCAGAACCTGGCCTTGGATCGCGCCGCGCAGCAGCCGCTGTAGCTGGCGGTACAGCGGCGCGTGGTCCTGCTGGTCGATGTAGCCGATGCGTTCAGCGAAGCCGCTCAAGCTGTCCTCCGGACGGTGACGCGGGTGACGTATATGTGAGACCATTTAGATACCAATAAAGCCGCCAAACGCAATTGGTCTCTTTTTGGGCTTGTCAAATATTTCAAACTCGGCACAGTCTGGCTCCGCAACCTCTGTGGCCAAATGCTGCGGCGCGGCGATTGGTATCACATTGGGCCTGCACCGGGCTCCGGGGATAACCCGGACATGAGGGGAGAAGCCTAGTGATGAATCGTCGCAGAACCATGATGATCGCATCCGCCAGCCTGCTGGCGATGGCCGCCGTCCATCCGGCCTGCGCCGCCGAGGCGCCCGGCAGCACCGTGGGCGAACTGGTGGTGACCGGCATCCGGGCCTCGCAGGAAGCCTCGATCCAGACCAAGCGCAACGCCGAGGCGGTGGTCGACTCGATCACCGCCGAGGACGTCGGCAAGTTCCCGGACAAGAACGTCGCCGAGGCCCTGCAGCGGGTGCCCGGCGTGGTCATCAACCGCGAGTTCGGCGAGGGCGAGCGCGTCAGCGTCCGCGGCACAGCGCCCAATCTCACCCGCACCCTCCTGGACGGCCACGGCCTGGCCACCGCCGACTGGTTCATCCTCGATCAGCTCAGCGCCACGCGCAGCTTCAACTACCTGATGCTGCCGTCGGAGATCATCGGCAAGGTCAATGTCTACAAGAGCCCGACCGCGGCGCTCGAGGAGGGCGGGGTCGGGGCCCTGATCGACGTCGAGACCCGCCGGCCGCTGGACCTGAAGTCGCTCTATATCGCCGGCTCCCTGCAGGCCAACAACGAGGAGCGTTCGGGCAAGACCAACCCCTCCGGGTCGCTGCTGTTCAGCTGGAAGAACTCGGCCGACACCCTGGGCGTCCTGCTGGCCGGCATCTACGACAAGCGCGCCATCCGCCGCGACGGCGTGGAGACCCTGGGCTATTTCAACAACGGCACGGCGGCCTCGCCCCAACTGGTGCCCTCGCTGATCGGCTCGGCCCTGTTCCAGCAGGAGCGTATCCGCAAGGGCGTCAACGGCGCGGTCCAGTGGAAGCCGAACGACCAGCTCGAGGTGGACCTGACGGGCCTGATCTCCAAGTTCGGCGCCAACAACTTCAATGAGAACTTCCTGGCCTGGGGCTCGAACGCCCTGGGCGGCGGCGGCACGCTCACCAACGTGGTCATGCAGGGCGACACCGCGGTCGCCGGCCGCATCGCCTCGACGCCGGGCGGGCGTGGCGCCGTCTACGACTCCATCCAGCGCTTCGCCGACACCCAGACCCGCAACATCGACCTGGAGGTGAAGTACCACTGGGGCCCCGACTGGGATATGCGCGCCCGGATCGGCTACACCGACGCCTTTGGCGACACCAAGAGCCAGCCGTTCGTCGAGTTCGGCGCGCCGGCCACCTTCGACTACGACCTGCGCACCCAGGCGCCCTCGGTGCACTTCACCAACCTCGACCCGACGCAGCCGTCGCAGATGCAGTTCGACTTCGCCTCGCTGCACAAGATCACCTCCAGCGACGACGAGCGGTACGGCTATCTGGACTTCAGCCACAGGGTGGACTGGGGGCCGATGAAGGCGCTGAAGTTCGGCGCCAAGTTCACCGACCACAACCGCGCCGTGGACTTCCAGGCCACCACCTTCGGCGGCTTCTTCCTGCCGCTGGCGGCCAACGGCTGCGGCGGCGGGCCTTGCCTGCCGGCCAACTTCGCGGGCGCCCTGACCCCCGGGGACTTCCTCGACAACATCGCCTCCGCGGGCACGCTGACCCGCTACTTCCAGGTGGACACCGGCAAGCTCGACTCGATCCTCTTCGGCCTGCCGGCGGCGGTGCAGCAGCGGGTGCCCAACTATCCGGCGATCTTCGCGGTCAAGGAGAAGGCCTACGCCGGCTATGTGATGGGCGACTTCGCGGGTGAGGGCTGGAAGGGAAACGTCGGCATCCGCGTCGTCAAGACCGACCAGACCTCGTCCGGCTTCATCCAGCAGTCGGTGCTGCAGCCGGGCTTCGTCTCCGACGCCTTCGGCATCTTCCAGCCGGTGTCGATCGACCGCAGCTACACCGACATCCTGCCGAGCGCCAACTTCAGCTTCGACCTGACCCGCGAGGTCGTACTCCGCTTCGCGGCGGCCAGGACCATGGCGCGGCCGGACTACACCGACATCGCGCCAACCGTGAACCTGAACGTGGGCTCGCTGACCGGCTCGGGCGGCAACCCGAACGTCGACCCCTTTCGCGCCAACCAGTTCGACGTGTCGCTGGAGTGGTATCCGAACCGCGACACCCTGGTGGCCGGCGCCCTCTTCTACAAGGACATCGAGAGCTTCATCACCGACAAGATCGTCCAGCAGACCTTTGCGGTGGAGACCGCGACGCCGAACCTCGCCCGCTGCACCAGGGCCGCGACGGCGACCTCGCCGAACCTCTTCAACTGCCTGTTCGACATCAGCCAGCGGACCAACGGCGGCGGCGGACACATCGAGGGCGCCGAGTTCACCCTGCAGGCGCCGATCTGGGGCGGCTTCGGGGTGCAGACCAACTATACCTACAGCCACGCCAAGACCCAGAGCGGCGACCCGCTGCCCGGCAACTCCGAGAACACCTTCAACCTGACCGGCTACTTCGAGAACGAGCAGCTCAGCGCCCGGCTCGGCTACACCTACCGCTCGAAGTTCTTCATCACCGTCGACCGGGCCTCGCCGCTGAACCAGCAGGCGCTGAAGTCGCTCGACGCCCAGGTCAGCTACAACATCAACGAGCACTTCACGCTCACCTTCGACGCGATCAACATCACCGACGAGAAGATCGTGCAGTTCTCGGGGGCCGAGTTCCGGCCGCGGGCGATCTACGACAACGGCCGCCAGTACTACGCGGGCGTCCGGTTCAAGTTCTAGCGCCCGCCGCGGCGGACGCGTTTCCCACGGCGGCGCGGTTGGTTCAGGATCAAGGCATGGACCGACGCCCCGCCCGCCTCAAGACCACCTCCCCCCTGAGGAGACCCGGCTGGGCGGGGCGCTTCGGCGCTCCGCCCTCTTTTTTCGCCGGCCTGGCGATGGGCGCGGCGGTGCTGCTGGGCGGCGCAGCGGCGGCGGCCCCGATCCTGCCGGCGGTGGCGCTCGAGACGCCGGCCACAGGGAGCTTCCACCTGGATGCCCGCACGGTGATCGCCGCGCCGGCGGCCGACGCCTCGGCGCTGGCCACCGCCGGCTACCTCGCCGAGCTCCTGGCCCGCACGCGTGGCCTGAAGCTCAAGGTGGTCGAGGGCGCGCCGGCGACGAGCGTTCCGGCCATCGTCCTGAAGCGCGGCGCGCCGGCCGGCGAGGCCTACGGGCTCGACGTCCGGCCCGACGGCCTGACCATCGAGTCGTCCGGCGACGCGGGCCTCTTCTACGGCGCGGTCAGCGCCTGGCAGCTCGCCACCCCCGCCCCGGGACACGGCGCGATCGACATCGCCGCGACCCATATCGAGGACGCCCCGCGCTTCGGCTGGCGCGGGCTGATGCTGGATTCGGCGCGCAACTTCCAGAGCCCGGCGTTCGTCGAGGCCTTCATCGACCGCATGGCGCGCGCCAAGCTCAACGTCCTGCAGTGGCATCTGACCGACGACCAGGGCTGGCGCCTTGAGATCAGGAAGTACCCCCGGCTGACCGAGGTCGGCGCCTGGCGTGTGCCGGCCGGCCCGGCCGCCGCCGCCGACCTGGACCGCAAGACCGGCCGGCCGCGCCGGATCGGCGGCTTCTACACCCAGGACCAGGTGCGCCAGATCGTGGCCTATGCCGCAGCCCGCCACGTGACCATCGTGCCGGAGATCGAGATGCCCGGCCACGCCCAGGCCGCCATCGCCGCCTATCCGCAGCTCGGCGCGGCGGCCGCGCCGCCGGACGCGCCCTCCTCCGACTGGGGCGTGCACCCGCACCTCTACAATGTGGACGAGAAGACCTTCGGCTTCCTTGAGGACGTGCTCACCGAGGTGATGGCCCTGTTCCCCGGCCGCTACATCCACATCGGCGGCGACGAGGCGGTGAAGGGCGAGTGGAAGGCCGACCCGGCCGTGCAGGCCCGGATGCGCGACCTCTACATCGGGGACGAGGACGCCCTGCAGGGCTGGTTCGTGGCGCGCATCGGCCATTTCCTGGCGCTGCACGGTCGCCGGCTGATCGGCTGGGACGAGATCCTGCAGGGCGGCGTGGCGCCCGGCGCCACGGTGATGTCCTGGCGCGGCCTCGACGGGGCGATCGTCGCGGCCAAGCTCGGCCACGATGCGGTGGTGGCCGCCCAGCCCACCTACTATTTCGACAACCGCCAGGCCGCCGACCCCGACGAGCCGCCCGGCCGCGGGCGTCTGGTGACCCTGAAGGACGTCTACGACTTCGAACCGGTGCCGGCGATCCTCAGTGCGGCGGAGCGGACCCATGTGCTGGGCGTGCAGGCGCAGCTCTGGAGCGAGCACATACGCACCGAGGACCGGGTCTCGCGCATGGCCTTCCCGCGCGCCTTGGCGCTGGCGGAAACCGGCTGGTCGCCACAGCCGCGCAAGGACTGGCGGGACTTCACCGCGCGCCTCGACGCCGACCTGGGCCGCGAGCGGGCGCTGGGCGAAGCCTTCGGGACGGTCCCGGCGGAGACCCCGGTGGGTCCGCAGCCCGCGCTCCGCACCCGCGCCAGCCAGGAGATGCGGCTCTGCAGCGAGCGGGTCGCCCTCAACCTGGAGGACGACGCGCCGGTCGATGGGCCGCGGGCCCGGTTCCTGGTGGACATCATGAACCCCTGCTGGATCTGGCCGGCCGCGGACCTGAGCGGGGTCGGCGAGATCGAGGCGGCGGTCGGCCAGCTGCCGTTCAACTTCCAGATCGGCGACGACATCAGGAAGATCGTGCTGCGCCCGCCCGCCACCGAGCCCGGCGAGCTGGAGGTGCGGCGCGACTGGTGCGGCGGGCCGGTGATCGCCATGCTGCCGCTGGCCCCGGCCACGCGCTCGCAGGCGGTGACCCGGCTGAAGGCGCCGCTGGCGCCGACGCCAGGGGTCCACGACCTCTGCATGAGCTTCACCCGCCGCACCGTCGACCCGATCTGGGTGATCGACCGGGTCACGCTGGCGCCCGACGCCCGCGAGGCGCGCCATGGCCGCTGACCTGGTGCTGGGCAGCCCGCTGGCCGGCTGGGCCACGCCGTTGGCCGAGGTCCCCGACCCGGTGTTCGCCCAGGCCATGCTGGGCGACGGGGTGGCGGTCGACCCGACCGAAGGCGTGCTGCACGCGCCTTGCGCGGCGGTGGTGATCGGCGTCCACGCCGCGCGCCATGCGGTGACGCTGCGGGGCCCCGATGGGCTGGAACTCCTGCTGCACATCGGGCTCGACACCGTGGCCCTGGGCGGGGCGGGCTTCGCGGCCAAGGTGGTCGAGGGCCAGGCGGTTGTGGCCGGCGAGCCGCTGATCGCCTTCGACCTGGACGCGGTGGCCAGGCGCGTTCCCAGCCTGGTCTCGCCGCTGGTGATCACCAACACCGGGCCCTTCGCCATCGCCGCGCGGGCGGCCGACCGGCTCGTGGCGGCGGGCGATCCGCTGATCGAGCTCGTGCGGAGCGCCGCGGCCCAGACCGTGGGACCCGAGGCCGCCGCGGGCCCCGAGCTCACCCGGCGGATCACCGTGCCGCTACCGCACGGCCTGCATGCGCGCCCGGCCGCCCGCGTCGCCGACTGCGCGCGGCGTTTCGCGGCCGACAGCGCCGTGACGCGGGCCGGGCGGCGCGCCAACGCCCGGAGCCCGGTGGCGCTGATGTCGCTCGGCTTGCAGCAGGGCGACGAGGCGGTGCTCTCGGCCTCAGGCGGCGACGCGGTCCAGGCGCTCGCCGCGCTCGCCGCCCTGATCGAGGGCGGCATGGGCGAGGCGGCCGCGCCGTCGCCCGCGAAGCCTGCTGCGGCCGCCGCGCCACGCGGGCCCGACACGCGCGGTCACCTGAAGGGGACCACCGCGGTTCCCGGCCTCGCCATCGGCCGCGCCTTCCACCTGCTGCGGGCCGAGATCGCGGTCCCGGAGGCGGGGGCCGGCGTGGCCGTCGAGCAGGCGGCGCTCGCGGCGGCCCTGACGAAGGTGGAAGCCGAGATCGCCGCCCAGCACCAGGCCGCGGACGCCACCCGCGCGGCGATCCTGGAGGCCCACCTGGCGCTGGCGCGGGACCCGGAGCTCGCGGCGGAGGCGGGCCGGCTGATCGCCGAAGGCCGCAGCGCCGCCTTCGCCTGGCGCGCGGCGGTGGGCGGCTTCGCCGACGCGCTCGGCGCGCTGGCCGACCGGCGGATGCTGGAGCGCGTCGATGACCTCAAGGATCTTGAGCGGCGCGTGGTGGCCGCCCTGATCGGGGAGGACGCTGCCGAGCCGGAGGTCCCGGAAGGCGCCATCCTCCTGGCCGCAGAGCTCCTGCCCTCGCAGCTCATGGCGTTCCCCGCCGGCCGCATCGTGGGCCTCTGCACCGCCGGCGGCGGGCCCACCTCGCACGTGGCGATCCTGGCCGCGGCCATGGGGGTCCCCGCGCTGGTCGGCGCGGGTCCGGGCGTGATGGCCATCGGCCCCGGGGCGACCCTGATCCTGGACGCCGACGCCGGCAGCCTCTGCGTCGC
>Ga0207695_10012662_pt1 | contig 10104 bp, 10 predicted proteins | sample KBSC54metaG_FD_184354 | JGI IMG/M metagenome (GOLD analysis project Ga0207695, IMG submission 184354) | Corn rhizosphere microbial communities from Kellogg Biological Station, Michigan, USA - KBS C5-4 metaG (SPAdes) (version 2) | ecosystem: Host-associated > Plants > Roots > Rhizosphere > Soil... | reverse complement strand
GGAGAAGACTCTGCGCGAAAAGATCGGCGACCTGGAACGCCGCGAAAAGGAACTGTCGCGCGAATGGGAAAAGCGCGAGACGGCCAAGCTCAAAGAACTGGAACGCCGGACCGACGCCGCGCTGGCACGCTTCGAGGAACAGTCGCGGGAGGCGCTCGGCAAGATCGCGCAAGGCGGTGATCGTCGCAAGGCCGATCAGGACGCCCAACGTCGGGTGTCGAAGGCCAAGCGCGAGCTGCGGGAAGACTTCGAGACGACCGTGCTCGCGACCCAGGACGATTCGCGGCAGGATCGGATTCAGCCATTGCGGGTCGAGGAAGGCGTGCGTGTGCGGCTGAAGGATGTGCGCGATCCGGCTCGGGTCCGGCGCGTGCTGGGCAACGGCAAGTTCGAAGTCGAGGCCGGCTTCATGAAGATGCAGGTCACGCTGGACGACATCGTGGAGGTGCTGCCGGACACCGGACCTTCGATAGGGAAACTGCCGAAGAACGTGTCCTTCAAACCGGCGCCGGAACTGACACCCGTGCACCAGGAGATCAACGTGATCGGCCACCATGCGGAGGAAGCGCGCGATGAGGTCGATCAGTTTCTGGATCACGCGGTGATGGCGACGGCCAGCCGCGTCCGCATTGTGCACGGCCACGGCATGGGCATCCTGCGCAAAGTGATCCAGGAGATGCTCAGCAAGCACCCGCACGTGGCGCGCTACTACCCTGCCCCGCAGTCGGAAGGCGGCAGCGGCGCGACGATCGTGGAGTTGAGGGAGTAATCGCCACCATTCGCTCCATAGTGGCTTTCGCCACGTAATTTAAGACACGCCCATACTGATTTACAGAACTTTTGCACTTTGGAAACCTTTCCGCGCTGCCCTGCCGCTACGCTGAAACCAGATAAAGGCGGAGGCTTCCGCTGGGGGGTGAAGTGAGTTCATCGACCATACTTGTGCTGTTTGCCGCCACTTCAGTGTGGCCGCTCGGACATGCGCAACCGCGAACCATCGACACCGCAAAATCCGTGATGACGGTAAGGGTGTTCAAAGCCGGCGTGCTTTCGGCCTTCGCCCACGATCACGAGATCGCCGCCCCAATCGCCAGCGGGACGGTGGATACCACTGCCCGCAAAGTGGAGTTACGCACGAAGGCCGCTTCGTTGAAAGTCGAAGACAAGGAAGCGTCCGAAAAGGATCGGGCGCAAATTCAGAGCACCATGACCGGGCCCGAAGTCCTTGATGTCGAGCGCCACGCGGAAATCGTCTTTCGATCGACCAGCGCCGAATCGGCGGGTGGCGGTTGGCAGGTCCACGGCGAATTGACTCTGCACGGACAGACGCGGCCGGTCGTAGTAGAGGTCCGCGAGGAGGGCGGCCACTACATCGGCACGGCCAGATTGAAACAGTCGGATTTCGATATCAAGCCGGTGAAGGTCGCCGGCGGCACGGTACGCGTCAAAGACGAAGTCCGAATCGAATTCAACATTGTACTGGCGCGATAGATCCAACATCGTGCTTTGGGGAGGGATGAGTATGTTTCGTAACAACGGGAGAAAGGCACTGGGTATTCTGGCAGGTTTCGGCCTGCTTACGCTGAATGCGATGGCGCAATATGGCGGAGGTACGACAGGCGGAGGCACGACGGGCGGCACAACTGGAGGCACAACTGGAGGCACAAGCACCACGGGTACGAGCACCGGCGGGACCGCGACGGGCGGCGGTCCGGCTACCATTTACAATTTTCACAGCAATTATCACATCGGATTCGAGCAGCCGGAAGCGTGGGGATTGAAATATTTCGCGTCGGGCTCGTTGCTCGCCGGACTACCCCAACCGGAACCCGCCGAAGGTCACCGCGTGGGATCCATCACCGTGGGATTCGAAGTGGGATGGCTGCCCTCGCTCGATGCCGGGCAGCGACAGATCGGCTTCAACGGTCAGGTTCCCGAGGACCTGAACAAGGCGCCGATATTTGCGAGACCGGTGGTCAGAATCGGATTACCCGATAAATTTTCCGTCGTGCTCGCCGCGCCGCCGCCGTTCGAGGTTTTTGGAGTCACCTCGCACCTTCTGGCCTTCGGGTTGGAACGGCCGATTCTGGAACGGCCAAATTGGACGCTCGCCTGGCGGGGCTACGGCCAGGTGGGATCGGTAAAGGGCGCATTCACGTGTCCGCAAAGTGCGCTGGCTTTTGCACCGGGTTCGGCGGGGAATCCCACCGAATGCGTCGGCAAATCGGCGGATGTGGCCACGATGCGGTATGCCGGCAGCGAGTTCCAGTTCGCCTACAAATTGCCCAGCATGCCGAAGGTGATACCGCACGTTGCCGCCGGCGGCAATTTTATCGACGGCGCTTTCCAGGTGCACGCCCCGGTGTCGGACGGTTTAGATCAAACCAGGCTTTGGACGCGGGGCGGAACGTTCTCGACCACGGGAGGCGTCACGTATCTGGTCACTAAGAAAGTCGCGTTCACCGTGGACGCCTTCTATAGCCCTCTGTGGGTGCAGCGCAGCAGGAACGCTCCCACCACGAACGATGGCCTGTTCAACGTGCGGGCACTCATGAGTTACACGTTCCGCTAGGCACGCGGGTCAGTGCCGGACATCCGCAAAGTCCGGCATATGCACGATCAGGCCGTGCGACAGAGTGTTCTTGGAGTAACCGGCCACCAGTTGGCGGTTGTATTCGGGGAGCGAAAAATCGAAGGGGTTTCTGGGATTCCGATCGACGATCTCGAGGTCGGAATCGGCCATCGTCAGTTTTCCGAAACGCAGGCTGCCGCCGCGATGATAGATGTAGTTCGCGGCGGCTTCCGGCAATCGCAACTGGGAAGCCTCGTGTGCGGCGTGGAACAACTGCACGATGTTATTGCCTTCCACGGTTACCGCGGTGATTCGTCCGTGAATGTGAGGGGGCGGCAGCATGCGCTCGGGAAACATCAGGATGTCATCGCCCTCCATACGCACGCCGCGGGCTTCGTTCAGGTTGATCAGCTTGGAGAGGTCCTCGCCGAAGAAGTGAAGCAGTCCCTTGAAGGGAATCGGCCCAGCTTTAATTTTGTCCACGTGCATGCGGAGATTGCCGTCGGCCGTCACCGACAGGTCGCCTTCCATTTCGTAATGGAGGTCGACGCCTTTGTGCAGCGTGCCCTTCTGCACCAGGCGGGTTCCTTTCACGCTCATCGAGATGCTCTTCAGGGGCGCTCCGGGATAGGCGAAGACGTAGGAGTTGAGTACTTGCGTCAGGCTGGCAGTGCTGATGGCCAGGGAGCCCGAATCTATATCGACGGCGAACGAATCGAGGGCGTCCAAGGTGACTGGACGATCGGCGCCAGTGGGCACGAGGCGTCCTCGCATGGCGCGAATCTGCAGCGTGACGGCCGCAGTTAGTCGCAGATTCGTGTTGCGAATCTGGATTTCAACGGTACTGCCGGCTCTCTTCGGGGGCGGCTCTTGCTTCTGGCCGGCGACCCGCAGGCTGCTTGCCATGAGCAACGCAAGGGCGGCAGTATGGGCCGGGTTACGCATCCGCCAGGCCCGCCAGTTGCGGCCGCGTCAGCCGGTACAGCAGTTGTCCGGGAATGAGATAGGCCAGGTGGCTCATGCCGGACAGCCACACCGCGCGCATGGCGGTGGAGATGGCGAATGGCCGGTTCAACAGGCTCGCACAGTTCCTCAGATAATCGCGCGCGGGAAGCTGACAGGCCGCGGCAGCGCCGGCCAGCCGACCTGTGAACAAGGCGTTGAGAATGCCCGAGCCCGTGAATGGATCGACGAAGCCGAGCGCGTCGCCGGCAGGATAAAGATGGTCGTCGTCACCGAGCGCAGGGACGGCCCGCGAGAAACTGAGCGGTCCGGTTTTGATCCACTCCATGCGGCGCGTTAATGGCTGCAAGCGTTCGGCCACAGCCGGCTCAGTGGCAAGGAATTCGTCGATATCGAACCCGCATCGCAGCAGCGCCTCTTCGCGAGCCAGGCCGCACACGTTCGTGTAGCCGCCTTCCACCGCGCTGATGCCGACGTAGCCAAAAGGGAGGAAATACAGTGCCACGACGTCATCGGCCGGACCGGTGAAGTGCGCTTTGAAGCCGAAGAACCTGCCACCTTTGCGTGCCCCGCCGGGCCGTCCGTGCGCCATGACGACCGTGTGGCGCTTGAAAGCCGGCTGAAAGATTTCGCCCCGAAAGACCTGTGCGCCCAGAGCGGCCGCTTTCTCCAGCATCAAGCGATCGAGAGCAAGGCGGCTGAGTCCCAGGGCCGGCTCGGCGAGCGCCCATTTCTTGGAGCCTCTGGCGAACTGCAGCAGGCAACGGCGAATCCGCGTCGGGTTGAGCCGGAGGACCTCGGGGAGTACTCCGAGGCTTTCGAGCACGCGGCAGGCTTCGGGCGCGATGAACTCTCCACAGACTTTGTGGCGGGGGGCGCGCGCTCTTTCAAACAGGCTGACCGACGCACCCTCGCGCAAGGCGGTAATCGCCGCGGCTGCTCCGGCCGGTCCTCCCCCCGCGATTTGGATCGCACTCACCTGACTTCATTGTGTGGCGGGGAGGGGATTAAGGACAGATCGATATCGTACGAGACAGTCTGTTTTAACTTACGTAAAACCGGAGTAGCGTAGGCCTAGCGCGCCTGGACTTTGGACATTTCGTATCCCTCCGTTCGAAACGGAGCCGCGCGCGTCAGCAAGCGACGATGCTTCACGTACGATGTGGCGGACGGCAACGCTCCCTCTCACGGTCGCGGCTCCGATCGGAGCGGCGCGGTCGGCCCAGTTCACCTATATAACAGGCTACAGCGCTTCGAGGACGGCCGCGGCATGGCCCTGGGCCTTTACTTTGCCGTAGATCTTTTCGATCTTGCCGTCGGGTCCGATGACGAAGGTCGTCCGCTCGATGCCCATCACCTTGCGACCGTACATATTCTTCTCTTTCCAGACGCCGAAGGCTTGGGCCGCTTCCTTGTTCTCGTCGGCGAGCAGAGTGAACGGCAGGTCGTACTTCTGCTTGAATTTCGCCTGCGCCGCGGGCTTATCAGGCGAGATGCCGAGCACGGCGACGCCCTTCTTCGCGAACTTCTTGATGTCGTCGCGGAACTCGCAGGCTTCAACCGTGCAACCGGGCGTATCGGCCTTCGGATAGAAATACAGCACCACGCGGTTGCCCTTCATGTCCGACAGACGGAACGCCTCGCCGGTCTCGGTATGCAATTCCACGTCGGGAGCTTTATCGCCTTCATTCAACATTCGTCACCCCAGCTTCTGTTTGAAGAGTTCCGTCACTACCGTCACGTTCGCCTGTCCGCGACTGGCCTTCATCACCTGGCCGACCAGGAAGTTGATGACGGTGGTCTTTCCGCCTTTATACTGCTCGACCTGTTTGGGATTGTTCGCGATCACGTCGGCGATGATCTTGTCGATCGCGCCGGTGTCGCTGATTTGCTTCAAGCCTTCGCGTTCGACGATGACGCCCGGGGCTTCGCCGCTGGCGAACATCTTCGGAAAGATCTCCTTGGCCAATTTACCCGACAATTCGCCCGTGGCGATCAGCCTCACAAGCTGGCCCAGATGCTCGGGACTGACCGGCGAATCGGCGATCTCTTTGGCCTCGGCCTTCAGCATCCCTATCAGGTCGCCCATCACCCAGTTCGCCGTCGTCTTGGCATCGCCCGATGCAGCGGCCGCGGTCTCGAAGTATTCGCTGGCGGCGCGAGTCTGGGTCAAGACTTCGGCATCGTACTCGCGCAGACCGAGCTCCTGGATGAAGCGCTGCCGCTTGCGGCCGGGCAACTCCGGCATGGCCGCTTCGACCGACGACAGCCACTCGCTGCCGATGCGCAGCGGGACGAGATCGGGCTCGGGAAAATATCGATAGTCGTGCGCGTCTTCCTTGCTGCGCATGGTGAACGTTTCGTCGAGATCGGGATTGTACAGGCGCGTCTCCTGCACGACGCGTCCGCCGCTCTCGATCAGCGCGATCTGGCGGAGAATCTCGAAATCCAGAGCCTGCTTCAGGAACCGGAAGGAATTCAGATTCTTCACCTCGGCCTTGGTGCCGAACTTCTCCGCGCCACGCAACCGCACCGACACATTGGCGTCGCAGCGCAGGTGGCCCTTTTCCATATCGCAGGTGGAGACTTCCATGAATTGCAGCACCTGCTTCATCTCGGTAAGATACGCGTACGCCTCGTTCGAACTGCGCATGTCGGGCTCGCTGACGATTTCGATCAGCGGAGTGCCGCTGCGATTGAGGTCGACATACGAGTACCGATCGGAATCCTTGAAGCCGTCGTGAACGCTCTTGCCGGCATCGTCTTCCATGTGGACGCGGGTCACGCCGATCCGCTTGGCCACGCCATCCACGACGATATCGACATACCCGAACTCGGCCACCGGTTCGTCATACTGCGAAATCTGATAGCCCTTCGGCAGATCGGGATAGAAGTAATTCTTGCGCGCGAAACGCGAGTAGGGCCGCACCTGGCAATTGAGCGCGACCGCGCCCTTGAGCGCCAATTCGACCGCCGCGCGATTCAGCACCGGAAGCGCTCCGGGATGGCCGAGGCAGACCGGGCAGACGTTGGTATTCGGCGGCGCCCCGAAGCTGGTCGGGCAGCCGCAAAAAATCTTGGTCGCCGTGGAAAGCTGGACGTGCACTTCGAGTCCGATCACGGGCTCATAACGCGCGATGACCTCGGCGGAAGGCATGGCGGATACGGAGGAAGACATGGATCTTCCTATTATAGGTTGCGTCAATGCGCGCGGCTCAGTTTGCCCTGCAGTTCGCGTACAAACTCCTGCAGCGCTTTGCGGTCGGCGGCCTGCCACTTCACTACCACGAAGTATCGGCGAACGTTGAAGAAGACCGTGTCGGCGCTGGGTCGCCAGCGTTGCGTCAGTTCCAGGCTGACGGCCTCGGACCGCAACAGGTAGACGCGCGCCTGCAGATTGCCCGGGCCTTCGTAGTCGGCCTGACGCAGGCGGTCGATCTCATTGCGAGGGACGGGATCGGGCGATTCCGAAACGGGAAGGTCCCGCATTTCACCGCGCCGCCACACTCCGGCCGCCGTTTGCGGGAACAAATCGGGCGGCAACTCCGGCGGTTTGCCGCAACTGCCGAGCAGCAGCGGGAGCGCGACCAATATCCTGCGTGTCATTCTTCTCGATTCTGACATGGCGCCGCAAACCGAGGTGCTACCATCGCAGTTATGGCGAAGTTTAAGCCGGCGAAAGGAAAGAGCAAGAGTGCCGCCGCCCCTCAGGGCGGGCTTCCGTGCGTGATCCTGCTGATTCTCGGGATGATCCTCGTGATGCTTTTTCTTTATTGGGTAATGGCCGGCTCCTCAGCGAAATAGAACATGCGAACAGATAATCGAAAGGCCGATCAGCCTCGTCCGCTAGAGATCCTCACGGGCGTATTGAAGACCGCGGAAGGCTCCGCGTTGATCAAGGTCGGGAACACTCACGTGCTGTGTACCGCCAGCGTCGAAGATACCGTGCCGCCGTTTTTGCGCAATTCGGGGAAAGGCTGGGTGACCGCGGAATATTCCATGCTGCCGCGCGCCACCGCCAAGCGGACGCCGCGCGAGGTGACCAAGGGACGTCCTTCGGGCCGGACACACGAAATCCAACGACTGATCGGCCGGTCGATGCGGGCCGTCGTGGATGTGAACGCGCTCGGCGAGCGAACCGTGGTGATGGATTGCGACGTGCTGCAGGCCGACGGCGGTACGCGGACGGCGTCGATCACGGGAGCCTTCGTCGCGCTGGCTCTGGCGCTGCGGCAGATGGTGGAATTCGGCGTCCTGCGAAAGATTCCACTGCGCGACTATGTGGCGGCCACCAGTGTGGGAATCGTGCGCGGCACGGCCATGCTGGATCTTTGCTACGAAGAAGACTCGCAGGCCGATGTCGATATGAACGTAGTGATGACCGGCAGCGGTAAGTTCATCGAGGTGCAGGCGACCGCGGAACACGTACCGTTCGACGACGGGCAGATGTCGCAACTGACGGAACTGGCGCGGGGCGGCATTCAGCAACTGGTGGAGGCCCAAAGGAAGGTAGCGCTGCTGTGATTCGGATGTACTGCGCCACCGGGAACGCAGGGAAGCTGGAAGAATTCCGGCTCGCGGCCCGTCAGTGCGCGCCGGATGTGGAACTGGAAATCGAAGCGGTGCCGGGCTACAAAGGCATCGAGCCATGCGTCGAAGATGGCGACACGTTCGGCGACAACGCCGTGATTAAGGTGCGGCACTACGCGCGGCATGCCGAGGGATACGTGTTCGCCGACGATTCGGGCCTGGTAGTGGAAGCGCTGGGAGGCGCTCCGGGAGTTCTGTCGGCGCGCTTTTCGGGGCCCGGCGCCACCGACGAAGCGAACAACAAGCTGCTGCTGAAAAAAATGCGCGGGGTGAAAAATCGGGCCGCCAGTTTCGTCTGCCTCATCGCGCTGATGGACGGCCGGCGCCACGTCGGGATCTTCGCCGGGCGCGTCCAGGGCGAGATTCTCAGTAAGCCGCGCGGCACGGGCGGTTTCGGCTACGATCCGCTGTTTTACTGTCCCGAACTGGGATGCACGTTCGGAGAAGCGACCGAGGAGCAGAAGCTCCAAGTCAGCCATCGCGGCCAGGCATTCCGCTCGATGCTCGCACGCGTTTTTCCGCCCAAGCCCGTGACAACTCCCGACGCGCCCGGGCCGAAGCCGGGGACATGGCCCTTTCCCAAGCACGACGGTTAATGCGGAACCGAAGGCGCGGAAGGCCCGCCCGGACTTTGCGCATTACATTCACTCGCGGCACACGGAGCACGTAAGACAGACGGGAGTGTTACCATCGCGGGCAAGGTGCGTTCGACGGCCGGAGGCTTATGCTACATCACTTTGGCGGCTCGGATCCCGACGGAAGTTTCGGGGCCTCGGCATCCTCCCGCTGCTTCCACGGCAACAGAACCCGCAGCGTGAAGTAATTGACGCCTGCAAGAACAGCCCCCACCAGGTAATGTTCCTGCGCGACCGCCGCGCCCACCACGCCGGTGGTCCAGATACTCGCCGCGGTGGCAGTGCCGCGTACGTTGCCTTCACTCTTGAGAATCGCGCCGCCGCCGATGAATCCGATTCCTGCCACCAGACCCTGAATGATGCGGCTTTGGCCGGAAGGATCCATGGACGTGCCGAGCATGACATAGCCGCAACTCGCCATCGCGACGAGCGGAAAGGTCCGAATGCCGACGCTATGCGATTCGTGTTCGCGATACCAGCCTACCGGCAGCGCGAAAACATACGCCGTGATGAGGCGGACGACCTGATAGACCTCATCCGGCATGCCCAGCGGATTCGCCATACGAGCGTTATACCACTTTCACGTCCAAAACATTTCCTGTACATTATGTTATATGCAGAGCAGCCGTGATTCGTCCGTCTGGCGAAGTCTGGCCGTCGCTTTCGGCGATGGTCTGGCCTTCGGCGTAGGCATGAAGCTCACGCAACCCGCGGGGCGCACCCCCATCGACGCACCGCAAACCGATCTCAGTCCTCTGGCGCGCCGCCTGGAAGAGATGGAGCAGCGCATTGCGGAAATCGAAACCAGGCCCGTGGCGCTGGCCGCACCCCAGCAGGCCGCCATCGCGTCGCAACCCTTCGACCAGAAGGTTTTGGAAGCCGTGGTGAACGCGCTAGAGGCTCGCTTGCGCGAACATGCCAGCCAGGTGGAACGGCAGATCACGGAACTGCAGGCGAAGATCACGATCGAGCTGAACACGCTGGACCGGCAGGATCGCGCAGTGGTGGAACGCGCGCAGGCAAGCATCGCTGCGCTCCAGCAACAGGTCGGCGGCGAATTGGCAGCGATCCGTCAGGCGGTCGAAACCGACCGGCAGAATCTGCGGGATCAACTCGGCAATCTCCACCACGATGTCGCCGACGTGCTCGGCGAGCAACTCGACGCCATTCGCAAGACCGCGGACGCCGACAGGCAGAGCGTCGAAGACCGGATCGGCAACCTGCACCACGATATCGCCGACGTGCTGACGGAGCAGATGGAAACACTGCAGCAGGAACTGCGCCACGAGATCCGCCAGTCGGCCGGCAATGTGGCGGCTATTGCGGCGTCGGCGGCCGACGCGG
>Ga0207695_10012661_pt1 | contig 10105 bp, 7 predicted proteins | sample KBSC54metaG_FD_184354 | JGI IMG/M metagenome (GOLD analysis project Ga0207695, IMG submission 184354) | Corn rhizosphere microbial communities from Kellogg Biological Station, Michigan, USA - KBS C5-4 metaG (SPAdes) (version 2) | ecosystem: Host-associated > Plants > Roots > Rhizosphere > Soil... | reverse complement strand
CGAGACGGGTGTTTACTGGGAGCAGGCCTGACTGGCGCGCGTGCGCATGAAAGGGGCGATCGGGTGGTGCGGCTGTCCTATATAATGAGTGGAACTAATGATTTCGCGTGAGCAGCTGCGGGTACACGCGTTCTTCGGTACTCGAGTGCGAATCAAGATCGTGCGTTAGGAGGGGAATCGTGCTCCGCTATGTGGCGTTTCTTCGCGGCGTGATGCCGGTGAATGCGAAGATGCCCGCGCTCAGGCGGGCGTTCGAATCGGCGGCGTTCGCGGATGTGGCGACGGTACTGGGCAGCGGCAACGTCGTCTTCCGTGCGCGCGCCGCATCGGAGTCGGCGCTCGAGCGAAAGGCGGAGGCGGCGATGTCGAAGACGCTTGGCCGTTCGTTTTACACCATCGTGCGCTCAGTGCCGGACTTGCAGGCGATGCTCGACGACGATCCGTACGCGCCGTTCCGGCTTGCGCCTAACGCTCGGCGGGTCGTCACGTTTGCCCGGGCCGCACACCGCGCGACAGCCGCGCTGCCCATCGAGCTTGGCGCAGCGCGCATTCTCGCGGTCAGGGGACGCGAGGCCTTCACCGCGTACGTGCCGACGCCGGGCAACCCGGCGTTCATGGCGCTCATCGCCAAGACGTTCGGTCCGGACGTGACGACGCGCACCTGGGAGACAATCGGCCGGTGCGTGAAGGCGGCCAGGGACATCCAGTGAGTCTGCTTCACGGCGGCCGCTCGCGGCTTCGCGCCCTGGCCCGCGCGCCGCGGTTCTCGGCGACTGTGATCGCCGTCCTTGCGTTAGGCATCGGTCTGTCGACGGCGGTGTTCACCGTCGCCGATGCGCTCGTGCTGCGCACGCTCCCCGTCCGCGACCAGAGCCGCCTCGTCGAGCTGTGGGGCGAAGCGCACGGCCGCTCGACCGACCACGTGCCGCTTGACCTCGCCGACATGCGCGATTTTGCCCAACGCGCCCGCGCGGAGCAGAGCGTCGCCTATGTGGCTTACGAAGGCGCATGGCCCGTGACCATCCGGCTCGGCGATGCCGATGTGCGCCTGCGCCGCGCCCTCGTATCCGGCAACTATTTTACCGTACTCGGCGCGCAGCCGATTCTGGGGCGGGCGCTCGCGCCGAAGGACAACGTCTTCGGCGCCGCACCGGTGGCGGTCATCAGCTACGAGGCCTGGCAACGCTGGTTCGACAATGATCCAGCCGTCGTCGGTCGCATTCTCCCGGCCGAAGAATTCGGTCTGAGGTATCAGATCGTCGGCGTGATGCCACGCGGCGTCGCATTCCCCACCGGCGCAGATTTCTGGGCGCCCTTCGTGCCGGCGCGATTGACCAGCGCCAGCGACAGCAGCGCGTATACGGCGCTCTATGTCGTTGGGCGGCTGGCGCGCGGCGCCACCGCCAGGAGCGCGGCGAACGAGCTCACCGCATTCTTCCACCGCGCCGATGCGCCGATCGGCCAGCGCGCACTTCGTGGCCGGGCACATGCACTCACAGAAGTGATATTGGGCGATGCTCGACCGGCTGTGTTTGCATTCGCCGCCGCGGCAGTCGTGTTGCTGATCATCTCGTGTATCAACGTCGCGAACCTTCTGCTTGTCCGCGGACTGGCGCGTTCGCCCGAGATGGCGGTGCGCGTTGCGCTCGGCGCCTCTCGCTCGCGAATCATCGCCCAACTCGTGGCCGAGAACGCGGTGCTTGCGCTGGCCGGAGGCGTGGCCGGCCTTGCGGTGGCTGCACTCGCCGTCGGTGGCTTTCTCGCCTTCGCGCCAACACAGATTCCGCTCCTCGGCCGCATCCGACTCGATCGTACCGCCCTGATCGCGGCGTTAGGCATTACGACGTTCGCCACACTGCTGTTCGGTCTGGCGCCGGCATTCCTTTCGACGCGCGGCGACGTCAATGCGCAGCTCCGATCCGGCGGGAGACAGAGTGCGGCGCGCGGGCCGCGCCGCATGCGCGAGGCGCTGGCGGCGGCGCAGGTGGCTCTTGCCGTCGTCATGCTCTCCGCGGCCGCCCTCGTTGGGCGAAGCCTGGCCAACTTGCAGAGTGCGACACTGGGATTCGACGCCTCGCATATGCTCGTGGCCGAGCTCGCAATTCGCTATGATGAATACCGTTCGACCGCGTCGCTGGCTTCGCTCGTGCACGATCTCGCGACACAGCTGAGCGCGACGCCGGGCGTGACGGGCGTCTCGCCGGTAGTGGCGCGCCCGTTCTCGGGGAACGGCGGATGGACGGGGCATGCGCGCACCGTTGGGCAGTCGGACGCCGAGGCCGCGACTAACGCCACGTTCGACATGGAAGTGGTGTCGCCGGATTATTTCGCGGCGTTTGGTCTCCGGATGCTGCGAGGCCGCACCTTTACCGATGGCGACCATGCAGGCGCCGAGCGGGTAACGATCGTCAGCCAAAGCGCAGCGCGCGCCTACTGGCCGGACCGCGATCCGATCGGACGGCAACTGGTCATGGGACCGTCTCCGAATGACATCTTCACGGTGATTGGCGTCGTACCGGACACGCGCTATCGTGACCTTCGTGATGCGCTGCCGAGCGTGTACTTCCCCGTCGCGCAAAACTCGTTGGCGTTCACGCCAACGACGCTCGCGATTCGTTCATCGGGCGATCCGGAGGCGCTCGTGCCGGTCATTCGCCGCGTGATCGACCACGCGGCGCCGGGCGTCCGCCTTGCCGCCGCCGCGCCGTTCGCGACCTACATGCGCGAGCCGCTCGGCCAGCCGCGCCTGAACACGTTCTTGTTGCTGACCTTCGCCGGTGCGGCTGTGGTGCTGGCAGCGATTGGTCTATTCGGCGTGATGTCGACTATGGTGCGACAGCGCACGCACGAGATAGGCGTTCGCATCGCGCTGGGGGCGACAGCGTCTGCGATTCGATCGATGGTGTTAGGCAGGGGCCTGTTGATCGCCGGCGCCGGAGCGGTGATTGGGCTGGTCGCCGCATGTTGGGCGAACCGGGCGCTCTCGGCGCTGCTTTACGGCGTCGGGCCGACTGATCTTGTCACGCTCGCCGGCGTCGTGATTATGCTCGCTGGCATCGCGACGCTGGCGAGCATTGGCCCGGCTCGCGCCGGCGCGCGCGTCGACCCGATGACCTCGCTCCGTGCCGACGGTTAGGCGAAGCGCGTCATTCCCAGGACAGGAGGACCCATGCCGTTTGCACCGCGAGCAGGCGTGGCCGCTGTTGACCTCACGCTCACCAGTTCGCGAGATTCACACCTGTCATGCAGATCCCGAACCGCGTTTCGATTCAGGTTCGCAGACGGCGCTGCACCATATTGCCGCGCTTGGTGAGCGTATCGCACTATGATTGTCTGGCGCCTGCGAATGCGGCCGCCGCAGCTGACCTTACGCGTTAGCCCGCACACACGTTCCTTCACCCGTGCCGCCATCCGATTTTCCAAACGCACCTCGCATCGACGGCGCGCAGCTGGTCGTCGAGTGGTTCGGCCACTGGCCCACGTTTCACGATGCCGAGGTTGTGCGGCTTGTACTCGACCGCGGCGGGGTTGGCGCGACCGCAGGGCCGACACTCACACTGGCAGTCTACGCGTACGTTGCCGGTCCCGGGGTCGAGCCGAATGGCACATACGTCCTGTCGAAGGAGTGCCTCGTCACGTTCGAGTTCCGAGGGATCGCGCAGCTTGAGCTCTCGGAGTTCAACGACCAGAATGCGCTGTGGGAGCTCGCGATCATGGATCGGACGCGCGATCAGCTCGAATGGGTAAAGTTCGAGGTCGTGCTGGCGAGTTCTCACGGCGTCGGGGGCCGATTCAGCTGCCACGATGCCGTCGTCTGCAGCGTCGAACCCTGGGAATGGGGGCGCAACCCACCGGTCGGCTCGCCGACGCGCTAACGACTCGTTAGGGCTGACGTGGTGGCCTGACGCTCCAACCGCATTCACGGACCGCGTGGCCGAATGCAGCTAGGCTCGGGCGTTGTGCAACGAGAGAGCGCGCGCGAGCATCATCCTGGCTAGTGCCTAACGAAACGTTGCCCCCGACACGCGCGGTCAGGAACCGCGGCCGCTGCGCGGGCGCATCTTGTCGATGTGCGCTTGCGGGTGAACTCGGCGTCATCCGACCACGAAATGACTTGAGGTACACGAGGCTATGACTCGTTATGGTATCGACGCGGAGGTTGCCCTCCGGCTGGTTCGTGAAGGGATCGTGGTGCCGAGCACGCACCAGCTTGTTGGCCCCAATGTCTTGCGATCCGATGCGCTATCGATTGTGTACCAAGCCTATCGCCGGGGAGCAGTGAGCCAGGACGATGCTACGGCACTCCTCGATGGAATAACATCGATGCGTGTGCGCCTTCTCGGCGATCGCGTCTCCCGAGCTGTCGCGTGGCGGGTGGCGGAGCAACTGGGGTGGGCGGACATTCGTAAGGCGGAGTACATCGCCGTTGCCAAGCTCCAGGCTGACGCGTTCGTCACCCTTGACGCGGAACTCCGCAAGCGAGTCAGGGGGATCGTGGTCACGGTGCCGTTCAAGACGCTGGCTGCCGCTTCATAAGCAGAGTCGTTGACTCCTCTTGCGCTCTTCGATCGACGACACGACTAATCCTGTCTGCAAGCGCTCGCGCGGCTGGATCTACTCGACCTTCATGACTCGACGCTGGTTGACCTTCGGCTTGATTGGGCAGCGGGCACTTGTGAAATACGCATCACCGGCAGTGTGGGTATGAATCGGAGGAATGCGCTGATACGCTGGGTTGATGTTGTCCATGTCGAAGTCACTCGTGACCAGGAGTGGGGACCGTCGGTCTCGATCCTCGAGGTGCGTAGCTCTGAGTCAACCGATGAAATGCATATGCAGTCCGGCGACGTCCTTGTTGTGTCCGCGCGGGAGCGCCAGATCGAGTATCTCTAGAGGCGATCGACTCCGCGCCGCCGGTTAGAAGAAACGCGTCACTCCCAGGACAGGGGACCCGTGTCAGAAGCGCGTGAGCACCGCAGAGGTTGACAACGCGCGAACACGCGTCTAAAAAGCGATACACATATCAGACAATGGCGTCGCGCTGCGGCGCCACGTCCCTCACCGTCCAGGACGCCCCGCACGGGCGCCCACGCGGAGCGTGCATCCGGCGCCTAACCGCCGCCATCACGATTGCCCACAAATGTCCCTGCTTACCCTCGAACGCGTCACCAAGCGCTTCGACGGCATCACCGCCGTCGATGACGTGTCGTTCAGCATCGACCGCGGACACGTGGTCGGATTTCTCGGGCCTAACGGCGCCGGCAAATCCACCACCATGCGCATGGTGACCCAAGTCTACGAGCCCGACGCCGGCGAAATCCGCCTCGATGGCGTGCGCCTCGCCGAGGCCGGCCGCGACGCAAAGCGCCGGCTCGGCTTCCTCCCCGAGAACAACCCGCTGTACGGCGAAATGCTCGTCGCGGAGTACCTCGACTTCGTCGCACGACTGCGCGAGCTGCGCGGCGACGATCGCCGCCATGCGATCCAGGACGCCGTCGACGCGACCGGACTCGAGAGCGTCTACCGGCGGCCCATCGCCGAGCTGTCCAAAGGATTCAAGCAGCGCGTCGGATTCGCCGCGGCGATCCTCCACCGGCCCGATCTCCTCGTGCTCGACGAGCCGACCGAAGGGCTCGACCCCAATCAGCGCATCGAGATCCGACGGCTGATCGGCGAGTTAGGCCGCGAGCGCACGGTGATTCTGTCGACCCACGTGCTGCCCGAGGTCCAACACACGTGCTCGCGCGTGGTGATCATCAATCGCGGGCGCATCGCCGCCGACGGAGCGGTCGACGTGCTGTTGAGCGGCGACGCCGGGAGCGCCCACGTGGTGGTCGAGCTGCGCGGATCCGGCGCCGCCGACGCGCTCGCGGCACTGCCCGGTGTGCAATCCATAGAGGAGCAGGACACTGCCGGCGACACCGCCAAGTTCCGTGTGGCCGCCGAACGCGGCCGCGACATCCGCGCCGATGTCTTCGACCTGGCGAAATCGCGCGGGTGGACGCTCCTCGAGCTCCACCGCGAAGCAGAAACCCTGGAAGACCTGTTCCGGCATCTCACGGGTGCGGAGGACAAATCATGACGCGTGCTTCGCGCGGTGCCTGGCACCGCATCTGGACCATCGCGCGCCGAGAGCTGGGAGCGATGTTCGATCACCCCACGGGGTACGTGCTGCTCGTGGTGTTTCTGGCGATCAATGCGTTCTTGTATTTCCGCGAGATCGACATGCAAGGCGTCGCCACGCTGCGGCCAATGCTCGCGCTGCTGCCGTGGGTGTTCCTGTTCTTCGTGCCGGCGGTCACCATGCGCACGCTGGCCGAAGATGCGCGCAGCGGCGTGATGGAAGTGGTGCTGTCGCAGCCGCTCACCGAGCTCGAGTTCGTGGTGGGCAAGTACGTGGGCGCGGTGCTGTTTCTCTGGATCGCTCTGGCCCTCACGCTCTGCATCCCCCTCGGCCTAACGTTAGGAGCGGACGTGCAGTGGGGCCCGGTAGCGGCGCAATACGTGGGGGCGGCGCTGCTGGCGGCCGGCCTCGCCGCGGTGGGTGTCTGGGCGAGCAGCCTCGTGCGCAGCCAGATCACGGCGTTCATCGCGGCGGTCGCGGTGATGTTCGTCCTCATTCTGGTCGGCCTCGACCAGCTGCTCGTCGGCCTGCCGCCGAGCCTCGCCGCGGGCGCGGCGCGGTTAGGCGTGCTGTCGCACTTCGAGAACATCGGCCGCGGCGTAATCGACGCGCGCGATGCGGTGTACTTCCTGTCCCTCATCGGCGTGTTCCTGGCGCTGGCCTACGGCGCGGTGCTGCGCCGCAAGCTGGCGCGCCGCGGCGCGGCCGCCCGGCGCCTCCGCCTCGGCGTGTCGCTGCTCGTCGCGACCCTGGTGGTCATCGACTTGTTGGGCGGATACATCGGCGGCCGGCTCGACCTCACGCCGGGCAAGGCGTACACGCTGTCGCCGGCCACCAAGCAGATCGTCGGGCACCTCGACGATCTGGTCACGATCAAGGTGTTCGCGTCGAGCCAGCTGCCGACGCGCGTCGCGCTGATGCAGCACGAAATGGATGACCTCCTGCGCGACCTGCGCTCGGCCGCGCACGACAAGATCCGCGTGGAACGGCGCGATCCGTCGAGCGACGTGCCGGCGCGCAACGACGCCGAATCGTTAGGCATTGAGCCGGTGCAATTCAATGTCGTCGGCCAGTCCGAGCTGCAGGTGAAGAACGGGTGGCTGGGTCTCGCGATCCAGTACGGGTCGAAGACGCAGACGATCCCCTTCGTCAGCAGCACCGATGACCTCGAGTATCAGATCGTGAGCGACATTCGCGCCCTCACGCAGCCGAAGAAACCGGTGGTTGCCGTGATGGACGCCACGGCCGCGGCCGGTCAGCAGGGCTCGACGTTAGGCCAGTTGACGGAGGAGCTCGGCAAGTCGTACACCGTGCGCACCGTCTCGGCCACCGATTCGACGCAGCCGGCGCGGGACGTCGCGGCGTTGGTGCTCGTCGGCTCGCCGCCCATGCTGACGCCTGCCGCGGCGGCGCGCTACAGCGCGTTTTTCAAGCGCGGCGGCAGCGCGTTGGTCCTCGCCTCCGGCATGCGGGTGAACGACCGCTATCCGATCGCGGCGCCGCAGGTGGTGTCGTGGAATCAGGTGCTCGAACCGTTCGGCGTTGAGATCAGGAACGACATGGTATACGATCTCGCCGCCAACGCAATCGTACCGATGTCGACATCCGGCGGCGTGGAAGTGCTGCAGCGATATCCGTTCTTCGTGCGCGCACACAGCACGGGCGCATCGGTGGTGAACCGCGATGTGAGCGACGTGCTGCTGCCGTGGACGAGCAGCATCGACACGACGAAGAAGGCGGGCTACACGATCACGCCGCTGCTCGTGTCGAGTCGCGCCTCGGGCGCGGACACCGGGAGCGCGACGATCGTGCCGTCCCAGAACTGGTCGCAGGACGGACTGGCGTCGCGCGTGCTCGCGGTGCAGGTGGCGCCGACGGGGAGAGGGAAGGGCGCCAGCGCGCATGGCCGACTGATCGTCGTCGGCAACTCGGATTTCGTGAGCGACCGGTTCGTGCAGAATGCGCAGGGCAATCTCGACCTGGTGCTCAATGCAACCGACTGGTTGGCGCAGGACGAGTCGCTGATCAGCATTCGCTCGAAGAACGTGGCGCCGCCGCCGCTCAGTTTCGCCAGTGCGGCCACGCACGATACGGCGGAATATGGGAACATGGTGGCGGTGCCGGCGATCGTGGCGTTGTTAGGCCTTGGGCATCTGTTGCGACGCCGCCGGCGGTCGCGCGCGACGCCCGAGCGCCGCGGGGCCGGATTGGTCGAGGCGGCCGTATGAGCAAGACGGCGCTCGTACGGATCGCGGTCGCGCTCGCGATCGCGCTGGTGGCGTGGGGCGCGCTGGCGCTCGTGCACGGGCCCGTGTCCGACCGGCCGGCGTCGCTGGCGCTGCCGCGCATCGACACCGCGCACGTGGACACCATCCTGCTGGCGAAAGGACGCGACACGACCGTGTTGGCGCGCGGGGCCGCACGGGCGGGCTGGACCGCGAACGGCTATCGCGCCGACTCGGGCGCGGTGGCGTCGTTGTTAGGCGGCCTCGCCGACACGGCGAGGCAGACGGAACTGGTGTCCGAGGGACGCGGGATGCACGCCCAGTTGGGCGTCACGCCGGACAGCGGCACATCGGTGCGGGTCGACGCGCGCGGCGCGCGGGTGCTCGATCTGGTTGCCGGCAAGACGGCCGACGATGGCAGCGGCGTGTACGTACGGATGGCGAATGCGGATCCGGTGTATGCGTTGCACGGCGCGCTGGCGTCGGCGTTGCATCGGGACGCGAACGAATGGCGCGATACGCGCATCGCCGATGTCGTGCCGGACAGCGTTGGCGCGATCGAAATTCGCCGGAAGGCGATGTATGCCTTGCGCCGCGGGCCTAACGGATGGCGATTCGCCTCGGGTGCAGCGGCGGACACATCGGCTGTCTCGAGTTTGCTCGGCCAGTATCGCGACTTCCGTGCATCGGGATTTGCGCCGGCGCGTTCGAGCGACTCGACGGCGGGGCACGCGGCGCCGATCCACGTCGCACTGCAGGATCGCCACGGCAAGACGATCTTCGGCCTAACGATGGACTCGGCTGTGAGCGCGGTGACGGCGCGTGCGGACACGGGCGGCGTGCGCTTTCTGGTGAGCCCGTGGCAGGTCCGGGAGCTCGCGCCGCCCGAGAGCACGCTGATCGTGAAGAAGAAGCGCTGATCCGGGGGCGCCTGGCGCCAACACAGGGTCAAGGATAACACCGCCGTCGTTCTCTTCTCCTGCGCGAGTGGCTGGGATACCGTTTCTTCATGTCTTGCATCTACGTTCATGAAGACGCGGAGACAGCACGAACACAGCGGACGCGACACGAGCAAACCCAAGGCGTTGATTTTCTCTCGGTGCTTTGTCCGTTGTGTCCTGCTTTGTCCGCGTCTTCATGAGCGTAGCACTCGGCCCGTCCGGCCTGCCTCGCGATCCATCTTCTATCGTTCGTTCGCCTTTTTCCCGCCACGTATACCTGAAATTCCCGAATTACCCATTTAATTGAATCCGCAGGTTGGCTCATGGCGTACAGCCGACGACTCGCGGCCCTCGAGAGGACGAATGGACCGTCGCCAATTTCTCGGCAGCACAGCGGTGCTTCTCGCCGCGCCACGCCTCGCGCGCTGGGAACGCCGCCGCACGCGGCTCGTCCTGCTCGGCACTGCCGGCGGTCCGCGACCGCACAAGACACGCGCCGCGCCAGCGCAGGCAATCGTGGTGAATGATGCCGTCTACGTCGTGGACTGCGGCAACGGTGTCGCGCGACAACTCGTGTTTGCGGACCTGCCGCTCCCAAGCGTGCGACACATCTTCATCACGCACCATCATTCCGATCACAACGCCGACTACGGCAACCTGATCCTCCTCGCCTGGGCGGCCGGCCTGCGCACGCGGCTGGATGCTTGGGGCCCGCCGCCGCTCGAGCGCATGACGGACCTGTTCTTCGCAATGAATGCGACAGACATCAGCGCCCGGACAGGGGACGAAGGGCGGATGCCGCTTCGGCCGCTCGT
>Ga0207695_10012657_pt1 | contig 10106 bp, 7 predicted proteins | sample KBSC54metaG_FD_184354 | JGI IMG/M metagenome (GOLD analysis project Ga0207695, IMG submission 184354) | Corn rhizosphere microbial communities from Kellogg Biological Station, Michigan, USA - KBS C5-4 metaG (SPAdes) (version 2) | ecosystem: Host-associated > Plants > Roots > Rhizosphere > Soil... | reverse complement strand
TCTCGAATCGCTTGATGTCGATCCCGAGCTCCCGCAGCAGCCCCATGGCCTGCGGCGTATACGAGCGCGGCGCCTCGATCGCCTCGGTCCCGCCGAATCCAATGAGCGTGCGACCCCCGACCGTGAACTCGTTGCGCTTGGCGTGACCGCCGAAGTCGTCATGGTTGTCGAGGATGAGGATTCTGGACTGCGGGCCATGGAGCTTGCGGAATGAGTAAGCCGCGCTGAGGCCGCTTATCCCGCCGCCCACGACGATGAGATCGTAGTGCTCGCCCGTATCCACGACGGACGCGCCGTCATCCCAGTGCCGGCTGTCGCGAAGCGCATGGCCGCTCTCGAAAGAACCGGGATGGCTGCCGCGCATACCCATCAAACCCGGCGGGTAGTACCGCGGGTCCGATGGACCGATACCCTGGGAGAGGAAGTATTCTTCGGCAGACGGGTCCGGTCCGCGATCGAGGGCGCGCGCGGCTCCCCCGGAAGTCAGCGCGGCGCCAGCGGCCCAAGCGAGTCCGTTGAGAAAATCCTTGCGCGTGATTGAACCCGCGGCGCCTGCACCGGCGGCCCCTTTTTTCCGAGTCATAATGTTCCCCGTAAGACGGCTGAAGCCCGACTACTTGTCCCACTGCAGCTTGAGCTTGTTGAGCGCCGCGACATTGGCGGGCTCATCGTTGAACTTCATCCCGTTCGTGGCGAGGCAAAACAGGGTGATCCGCAGCACTTCCTCCGGCGCCAAAGACCCCGGATCGTTGACCGGCATGGTACTCAACACCCGACTGTAGAAGTTACGCGCCGTCTTCTGATTCCAGCTCTCCCGGAAGGCCGCGCCCGTGAGCGGCGGAGCATGTTGCCCGCCCTCCAGTCGGGTACCATGGCAGGATGCGCATTTGACGGCGTACAGAATCGCGCCCTGCTGCGCGAGAGGGCCGGCCGCATCGCGCGCCGCAGCGTTCGACTCGGGCGAGGCCGCACCGACGAGAGGACTGAGTGCAGTCAGCACTGTTGCCATCTTGACGAGCCGCCAGTGCGGGATTCTATCCAACAAGCTCACGCGTGCACCTCTAGCTGACCGCATGCCGGCGCCGCTCACTTCAACGCCAGCGCGACCCAACCGGTGCCATACTTCTCGCTACCGATCGGGACGACGATGTACTGTTTACCCTGGGCTTCGTAGGTCACCAGTCCGCCGGTTGCGCCCGCGGGAATCTCGGTTTCCGACACGAGCTCACCGGTTTTCTTGTCGAACGCGCGCAGTTTTGCCGGGCCGCTCACGCCCATGTGGCCCATCACTCCATTGCCGCTGTCCGCGACAAACAGCAACGTGCCGGTGACCAGCGGCACGGAGCGGTTGGGCGATCCGAGTGGCGGCAGATGCAGTGACTTCAGCAACGGGTGCTCGCGCGGCCCGTCACCATTGGCCACTGTCCACAGCTTCTCACCCTTGTTCAGATCGAGCGCCGTAATGCGGCCGTAAGGCGGCTTGACCAGGGGAAGCCCGTCCTTCGTAGTGATCACGCCACCCCCGCCCGCACCCGGCGTGCCCTCGGCATACTGATACTGCATCGTCGCCTGGGGGTCCTTGGACTTCTCGACCGCGATGGCCTCGACAAACGTGGTGGAGGTCGCGTAGTAGATTCCGGTCTGCGGATCGAATGCGCCGGTGTTCCACACCGCTGCCCCCAGGCTGCTCGGCACGGTCAGGGTTCCCTTCTTGCCCCCGGGCGCAGGGCTCGCCACCGAGGGCGGCGTAAACAACGGCCCATACTCGTAGTGACTGACAATCTCCAAGGCCTCACGCTTGAGCTGCGGCGTAAAGTCAATCAAGTCCTCAGGTGTGAGTCCCTGGCGATCGAACGCCGGGGGTTTGGTCGGAAACGGTTGTGTCGCAGCGGTGTGTTCGCCCGGCACGCTCGACTGCGGCACCGGTCGCTCGACAATCGGCCACACGGGCTTGCCGGTCACCCGATCCAACACGTACAGAAAAGCGTTCTTGTTCGCTTCCATGACGGCCTTGATCCTGCGACCGCCGACCGTGATATCACCCAGAATAGGCGGGGAGGCGTTGTCATAATCCCAGATATCGTGATGGACCGTCTGGAACCCCCAGACCCACTTACCGGTATGCGCGTCCAGGCACACGAGACTGGTCGAATACAGATTGTTCCCCGGCCGATGCCCGCCGTAGTAGGAGCCCGTGGGAGTCGTCAAGGGCACATAAACATAACCCAGACTTTCATCGGCCGTCAGCGGTCCCCACGCCCCCATGTGACCCACGTAGTCCGCCGAACCTTCACCCCAGCTCTGGCGCTCCGGCGCGCCTTTTCCCGGAATGATGTGGAAGGTCCACAGTTGACGCCCGCTACGAACGTCATACCCGCGAATGTCCTCGGGCACCGCCTCCTTGATAGCGCCGCTATCGCCGAAGCCTTCACCGACCCGGCCGCCGCCGTTGCCGCCCAGGACGATGACGTCCCCCACGACAATGGGCCCATTGAAGTTGAAGTACGGCGCGCCATCGGGAGTTCCCCGATCGAGCAGGACTCGCCCCTCCTCGCCAAACCCGCGCACAGGCTTGCCCGTCGCGCGCTCGAGCTCATACAGGTACTGACCGCGCACGGCAATGATCCGCCGGTCCGGGCCATCCTGCCAGGAGTCGGCCCCGCGGACACTCTGGCCTGCGACTTCCCGCAGCGTCGGTTTGAAGGGCTGTTGCACCCAGAGCGTCTTACCGGTTGCCGCAGCGGAGGCCTCGATCAACCCGACCGCATTCGGCACATACAGCACGCCATCGATCATCATCGGCGTGCCACGCAGATAACTCGACGGAACCAGGTCGGGAAACTGCTCGGTCAGTGTGGCATCCAGACCCGGCCGCACCCACGCCACGGCCAGCCGATTCACATTGCCGCGATCGATCTGCCGCAAGGGCGAATAGCGCTCGAAGCGCTTGCTGCCGCCGAAATAGCGCCACTGCCCGTCTGGGACATCGCTGCGAGGGGCCTGCGAGGGGGTTGCGGAACGCGGCGCTTGCGCCTGCGCCGCGCCCGAGAGTGTCAGCGCCAGGCACAGGGCAACCATGGGCCTCGGATCGGCCGCTTTTCTCATCACCCGCGCGCTCACTTGCCGAACCGGTAGGTCAAAGTCACCCCGTACGTACGGGGCCTGAAAGTGCTCGCCTGCCAGTAATAGTTGGGCATCCCGTTGCGGTTGAGGCCCAGCAGGGGATGGGCATCCAACAAGTTGTTCACAAACAAGGAGGCATCCCACACCTCGCGCCGCAAGCCGACTCTCATGTTGAGCAGCGAGGTCGCCGGATCCGGCAGCAGCAGGGGATCGTAGTTGAATGACCTGGGGTCTTGCCGCAGCGTGCGGTCGACCTCACTGCGATAGGTGTAGTCGGCGCGAGCATACCCTTCGTACTCGGCCTTGATGGGGAAGTCGTACTCCGGGCTGAGGGTCACGTTCCAAGGGGCCCCCGCGCCGGTCACCGCGCTCCCGGCCGGGATCGCGGCGCTGCCATCCGGCCGAAGCAGGCCCTGATCCAACTTCGTGTGCGTATAGCCGACCGAGGCGCTCACCGTCAGACCCGAGAGCGGCTGCACTCGCAGCAGAAAGTCGAATCCCTTGATGGTGGCCGAGCCCAGGTTGTCGGTGATGCTGAAGCCGCACACCGGCATGGTGATGTTCTGTTGGATCTGATTCCACTTGATCAGGTACACGCTGCTGTCGACGGACAACTTGCCGTTGAGCGCCCGCAACTTCTGACCCACCTCGTAGTTCCACACCGTGTCGGACTTGAATGTCAGCGGCGTGCGGGGATTGCCGCTGGCGTCGACATAGCCGTAGCTCACCTCGTCAGCGCCGCAGAACGTCGGCAAAGGCAGTTGCCCGCCGCCGGGACGGAACCCTTTGCTCGCGGAGGCATACGCCAGCAGTCCATCCAGAGCCTGGTAGCTCACGCCGAATTTCGGGGTCACCGAGGTTTCCTTGTTATGGACCGTGCCATTGGCGAACGCCGGCGCGAACGGACCGGAGCCGAACGGACAGAAGCCACCCGTCGGGCACGGCGCCCCGAAGGGAGGATTCAGGTTGTTTTCAGCTCCCGCCGTCAACAGGGTGAAGCTCTGGCGATCGCGGGAGACGCGCACACCGGCCGTCAGCGTGAATTTGCCGAGCGTGAGGTCCGCCTGGCCAAAGCCCGCCAGTTGCTCCTCCACCATGCGATAGCGGCTGCTGTACGTTCCGGAATCGTCGATGGGATCGACACCGAAGGTGTTCTCGAAAGCACTGTACCCGGGGCCGAACGGATCGCCACCGGCTACCGCCGGGGCTCCGTAGAATGCGAACGAGCTCCCATTCGCGAACATGTTGTTTTCGTTGTATTGAAAGGACTTCTCGGTCGAGCGGCTGTAGAACGCGCCCGTTACCCACTTCACACGCGAGTCCGGCACGCTCGACTGCAGTCGCAGCTCCTGCGTGAAGACCTGTTGCGAGTCGTAAGTCCAGTTGAGCGCCTCCTCACCAGGCAGCGGCGGATCCGAGTAAAAGGGCGTGATGTCCGGGACCTGCTGCTTCATTTGATCGGCGTAGGCGGTGGTGGAGTAGAGCGATGCACCCGCGAAGTCCCATTGCGCGTTCAGCGAAGTGAGCCGCGTTTGCGCTCCATCGTGACCCCTGGGGGAATGCAGTTGCGTGAAGCCCCCCGGCGTCACGGGCCCGGGCGTGTCCAGAAGGGATACATACCGGTCGCTGCCCGGGTCCGAGGCGAACAGGGTGTAGGTCGACGTCGGGTCACCCAGGTGTTGTTTCTGATAGAAAAAAGACGGCGCCAGGGTGAACGAATCACCGAGGGCGAGCTTCAATGCGAGGCGCGCTGCCGTGACATCCGACGAGTTGACATTCGTCCGGGCCGGTCCGGTCGGTGTCAGGGTCGCTGAACGGGCGTAAGTGGCCCCGGTCGGATCGTTGACGGTCACGGTGCCCGGCACCAGGTCGATCCAGCCGCCATCGCGCCGATGATAAGCACTGAGGCGAAATCCCAACACCCCGTCGATGATCGGACCGCCGAAAGCCGCGCCCGCTTCATAATTCTGCGCGGATCCCTGAGTCTGCGAGCCCTCGACGCGCGCTTGACCACTGTACTGTTTCAGATCAGGGCCGCGCTGAATGAAGCGCACCGTACCCCCTTCGGAACCGGAACCGAACAGCGTCCCCTGAGGACCCCGCAGCACTTCCACGCGCTCGAGATCGAAGACTTCCGGAAACAAGGTGGCGGAGGTAAAAGCGAGCTGACGGGTTTGAATCGGCACATCGTCGATGTAGATGCCGGTCGTCGCAGCACCGGCATTGGAGGCCACACCGCGAATCGCAATGTTGTTCGAGCCGCCGTAGCCGGTGTTCAGCGTCAGCCCGGGTGTGAGCCGCGCGATATCCTGAAACTCCTTCACCCCCTGCGCTTGCATCTGCTCATCCGTCAGCACGGCGACGCTGATCGGCACCTTCGAGAGCGGCTCTGCCTGACGGGTCGACGTGACGACCACTTCCTCGAGCTTGGCGCCGGTGTTGCTCTCGGTGTCCCCTGCAGCCAGGCCCGAACCGGATCTTGCGGGAGCTGCGGGTTGCGAATCCACCTGAGCCAGTCGAAAGGGGTCCGATGAGGAGGGCCGTGGCAGTTCGGTTGGAGGGTCCACTCTCGTCGCGGGTTTGTCAGGGCCCGAGCTCGGTGCAAGCTGCGCAAGCGGCACGATTGTGATCGTGGAGTCATTCAGATAGCGATAAGTCAGACCCGTGCCCTCGAGCAGCTTGCCGAGAGCCTCCTCCGCGGTAAATTGGCCTACCGCGCCGGCAGTCCTGCGCTCACCGACCAACTCGCTCTGATAGATCACCTGCAGATCCCTCTGCTTGGCCAGGGTCTGTAGCGCCAGCTCCAAGGGCTCCGCCGGAATATTCGTCATCCTGCGGATGGCCGCGACGGCCTCCCCGCCTCGAGAAACACCGACAATACAAAGGCAAACCGCGCAGATGAGAACTCCGCAACGCATCAGCGTACTCCCCGACCGAACGAGGCGCAGTCCCGCCTCCCGGTGCTTTGCCATGACCGCCATCCACACTGGTGGCGATTTCATACTGACTAAGAGTTCGCGGAGGTTGTCGAAGGACACATGAATGACGAGTTTATTTTCGTGTCAGAATCTCAAAGCCGCGGGCGGTCTCGCGCACTTCGAGGTGAGGCTGCGCTCGCAGGAAATCGATGAGTGAAGCACTGTCGTTCGCGGAAAAGACACCGCTCACATGAAAGTCGGCCGGCGCCTCGTCACTCAAGACGAGCCGCTTGCGATGGTAACGATTGTAGGCTTCAACGACCTCGCTCAACGGCGAAGCTGCAAATACCAACTGGCGCTGCCGCCAGGCCGTCGCAGCCGCCACATCGGTGCGCTTGGGCTGCGGCCGCACCGGTGTGCCATCGCGCCTGCCATCCTGCGCGGCAATCGTGAGTTGCTCGCCGGCAAATACCAACTCTGCGTTGCCCGAGTCCCCCCTCCCCGGAACCGGATCGACGGGTGAGAGCTGCGGGCTACCGGAGTCGCTGACGGCCACACGACCCTCCAGTACGGTCACGACGGTGGCGTAATGACGGCTCAGAACATCAAACTGCGTACCGACCGCGCGCACACGCGTCCCGCCGCTGGTGACGATGAAGGGCCTGCCGGGGTCTTTGGCGACCTCAAACAACGCCTGGCCCTGCAAAAGCGTCACGTCGCGCTCCTCGCGACTCATCCTGACGCGGACCCGGGAGTCCGCATTCAGTTCCAGTGTGGAGCCATCGGCGAGGGTGATCGAACGCTGCTCTCCTACACCGGTAGAGTAGGTACCGCGAGTTACGAGCCAGGCCGAGATCGTCCCTCCGACAACCAGGCACCCGAGCGCCATCGCCGCAACGGCTGCACGGGTGGGCCGAAACGCTCTTCCACTTGTTTTGTCAGCGCAGCGCACACGGGCCGCAGGATGCCAATCCACCACGTTGGAGTTGACGGCACTGCGGGCGACCAGCTCATCTACATCGATCGGCAGAAACTCTTTCAGCTTGGGCGCGTCTTCCCACAAGGCAGAAATCTGCAGATAAGCACAAACGTTCTCCGGAGAAGCCCGCAACCAACGGGTGAAGTCCTCGCGCGCCTCCACACCCATCGCGCCTTCCGTGAACTCGATGAGCCAACCAGAGGCCTCCTCGAGAACGTGACGTCTGGGCTTCAACGGTTGCTGATCCCCCCGGCGACGCAGTCTGCTCATGCCGGCCTACTCCCTGTCATTGAGCTGTTCCTGGCAATACGCCAACGCTTGCGCGAGATAGCGCTTCACCATCGTATACGACACACCCAGCCGCACCCCGACCTCCTTGAGTGGAATCCCTTCGCAGCGGTGCATCACCAAAGTCGCATAGGCCTTCGGCGCGTGCTCTTCCAGTGACCTGAAGGTCACCTCGAAGGATTGTTGTGTCGCCAGCTCCTCAGCCGGATCGACCTCCACATCGATTCCCAGGTCCGCCACGGCAGCGCCGAGGCTCACGATCTCCGACCCTGCCGAATGCCGTAAGGTGTGTTGATACAGCACATGGCTCGCCACCGTGTACAGGTAGGCCTGCGGATTACGAATGGAGTCGTGGTCATCGATGCGCAGCAACCTCAGGAAGATCTCCTGCATGAGATCCGGCACGTCGGAGGCATTTCGCACCCGAGTGGACAGAAAGCGTCGCAACCGCCCCCCATGGGCTTTCTCCATGGCGGTGAGAAAATGGCGCTGCGCTTCGTTCGTCAATGACGTTCCACCCGGTCGACTCGAGAGACTCCCTATACATAGAGCGCCTCAAAGGGCTCGAGGGCAACCTATCGGAAAATAATATTGGTCTCGCACTGCACCATGCTCTGGGGTCCCCTCGCGCGCCCGAGCCGCCGATCACCGCCGCAGCAGCAGCAGCGCCACCGCGGCAACCGCAGATCCCAGTCCCATCAACACCGCGACCGCCGGCAGCCCGTATCCGCTTCCGAGCAGCACACCGGCAAGAGCCGGTGCGAGGGCCGATCCACCGCGCCCCACACCGATCACAAACCCGGTCGCGCTCGCGCGCAACCCGGTCGGAAAAGAGGCGGCCAGCAACGCATACAGGCCGACGACCCCGGCATTCGTGGCAAAGCCCGCCAGCGCCGCAAGCCAGGCCAACCCGGAGAGATCCCGCGCGCCTTGCCCAAACCAGGCCACGAGCAACACAGAGGCGATCATGGCGATGATCGTCAGCCTGCGGACCGGCACACGCAGCGCCAGCAGCCCGAGCGACACCGAGCCGGCGAGCCCGCCCAGACTGGCCCAGACGAGCACCCCGCCGGCCGCAGAGGCCGGATAGCCCATGTCCGCCACGATCTTCGGAATCCATTTCAAAATGAAATAGAAGGTCATCACGTGCGCCAGGTACGCCAGCGTCAGCAACCCCGTCAGGCCGCGCAGATCAGCCGAAAACAGTCTCGAAAAAGGCGTTCTCGACGGCTCCACTCGAGTCCCGGGCAGCGCACCGATCTGTGGGTGCCCCAGGCGCCGCAGCACCGCGTTGACTCGGCCCAGGGCCCCCGGCGGCCGACGGTGCAGCAGGAAGGCAATCGATTCCGGCGCCCACAAGGCCGCCAACGGCACGAACACGAGTGTCACGACACCGCCAAAAACAAACACGGCGCGCCAATCGGAATGGGCCAGTAGCGCCGTTGCGATCGAACCGCCGATAACGGTCCCCACCGGATAACCGGCGGCCATCAACACCACCGCGAGATTGCGTTTGGCGAGGTTGGATGCCTCCGCAACCGCCGCATTGGTGGCCGCGAGCATGCCCCCGATCCCCAGCCCGGTCAGTACCCGCCAAAGGGACAGCGCACTGACGCTCGCCGCGGTCGCGGCCCCGAACATCCCGGCGGCCATCCCCGGAAGGCAGGCCAGGATCGTCGCGCGTCGGCCGATCCGATCCGCGATCCGTCCCAACAGCACGGACCCGACGGCCATGCCCACGAGCTCCATCGACAGCACCAGGCCGAGCGCGCCGCGATCGATCCCCCACTCCTGCGCAATACCCGGTGAGGCGAAACTGATCGAGAGCACGTCGAACCCATCGAGCGCATTGAGACCGATCATCAGCGCGACGATGGCCCACTGAAACCCCGACATGGCCCGATGATCGATCAGCCAACGGGGATCCTGCTCCGCAACCGCCTCTCGCACCCCTTGCGACACATTGGCGAACGGGGCTCTCTCACCCGTGTGAATCGACATCTGCCGGCCCCTCATCTTGCCCCTGCCACACCCCGCCGTCGCGCACACCCCCGCACCTCGGCCAGTATGTTCTGTCGATAAGCATACAGATCCGAAGTGATCGGCCGCTGCCTCAACCTCGCGATCTCCACAGCATCATACTGAGGCGCCCCGGCCGGAACACTGGCTCTGCCCATCCCAAACACCACAAAATTCAGCAACTGCGCCAGCATCGCATCTGACACGGGCGCCAACGCAATGTTGGGCAAGCGAACCACGTAGTCGCGACTCTCCGGCGTGCACAGGAACCTGCCCACCTCGTCCTTGAGTGTGGGGACGAGCTCCGGAGCGCTGACGCCCTGGATGCCGTGACACCCGCCACACAAGCGCAGATAGACCACCTGAACCGGTCGCAACGGGCGCAGTCCCTGAGTCACTCCCGGATCCTGTGCATGCACGGGGCACAGCAGAACACCCCCCAGGATGGCCCCCCGGAGCCACCCGGTGATCCACGGGTGTGTTGCAACCGAGCGAGTCAGGATCTAGCGCTCGTCGAGACCCACCACCACGGCAATGGAGCAGTGGTACTCCATGCTCGAAGTCCCGAAGCACCAGATGATGTTGTTGTTGCCACTGGCCCGGTACACGGGAGTTTCGCCCTCGGTGTTATTGCAATAGCATTCCCCGCACGCCCCTACCCCGCAGCAATCGCGGTAGGCCACGAGGTAAGTGCGCTGATCCGCCGGATTCAAACAACTGCCGATCCAGGACGTCGGTGAAACCTGGGTCCCGGGCGGGCACGTGTGCACACCGCCCCC
>Ga0207695_10012648_pt1 | contig 10110 bp, 12 predicted proteins | sample KBSC54metaG_FD_184354 | JGI IMG/M metagenome (GOLD analysis project Ga0207695, IMG submission 184354) | Corn rhizosphere microbial communities from Kellogg Biological Station, Michigan, USA - KBS C5-4 metaG (SPAdes) (version 2) | ecosystem: Host-associated > Plants > Roots > Rhizosphere > Soil... | reverse complement strand
GGCGGGCTTGCTGCGCCACTGCGCCCGCTCGCCCTTCGGCAGGTTCTCCGGCGCGACGTGCTCCGAGAGTTGCTCGCGGATGACCCGCGGCCCCACCTCCTCGATCTCGCCGGCCGCCAGGGTCCCCAGCGCGAAGGGGCCGTAGGCGAGGCGGATCAGGCGGTTCACCTTCAGCCCGAGCGCCTCCAGCACGCGGCGGACCTCGCGGTTCTTCCCCTCCGCCAGGGTGAGCGTGATCCAGAGGTTGGCCCCTTGCGGACCCTCCTTCGCCTTGTCGAGCGTGGCCTTGATCGCCCCGTAATGGACGCCCTCGACGGTGACGCCCGCCTTCAGCCGGTCGAGCCGCGCCTGGGTGATCCGGCCGCGGGCCCGGGCCCGGTAGCGCCGCACGAGCCCCGTCGCGGGCAGCTCCAACGCCCGCGCCAGGCCGCCATCGTTGGTGAGCAGCAGCAGGCCCTCGGAATTGAGGTCGAGGCGGCCCACCGAGATCAGCCGCGGCAGGTCCTTCGGCAAGGCCTCGAACACCGTCGGGCGGCCCTGCGGGTCCTTGTGGGTGGTCACCAGGCCCGGCGGCTTGTGGTAGCGGAACAGGCGCGCCGGCTCCGGCTCGTTCACCACCTGGCCGTCGACGGTGAGCACGTCGGCCGCTTCGACCTTCACCGCGGGCGTGGTCAGCACCTGGCCGTTCAGCGCCACGCGGCCGGCCGCGATCAGCCGCTCCACGTCGCGGCGCGAGGCGACGCCGGCGCGGGCCAGCGCCTTGGCGACCCGCTCGCCGCCGCGCTCGGGCGCAGAGGCTTGACCGGGCGCAGCCCGCCCGGTTCGGTGCGGATCGTGGACCATGACGAGCGGACAATGCGCATCGCGCTCCAGGCGGCGCAAGCCGCCGCCGCGGCCGGCGAGACGCCGGTCGGCGCGGTGCTCTTCGATCCGGCCACGGGGGAGGTGATCGCCACCGGCGCCAACGGGCCGATCGGCGCGAACGATCCCACGGCGCACGCCGAGGTCGTCGCGATCCGCGAGGCCGCGCGCAAGCTCGGCAACTATCGCCTCACCGGCCTGACGCTTGCCGTCACGCTCGAGCCCTGCGCCATGTGCGCCGGTGCGATCAGCCACGCCCGCCTCGGCCGCCTGGTCTTCGGCGCAGAGGATCCCAAGGGCGGCGCCGTCGTGCACGGCCCCCGGTTCTTCAATCAGCCCACCTGCCATTGGAAACCGGAGGTCACCGGCGGCGTCCTGGCCGCCGAAAGCGCCGAACTCCTCCGCAGCTTCTTCCGCGCCCGGCGCTAGCTCTTGCCATCGACCGTCCCGCGGCGGGAAGATGCGCCATTCCAGCACAAGAGAATTTCAGGAGGACGCCATGGGATTGCTCGACGGGAAGGTCGCCATCATCACCGGGGCCGGCAACGGGCTCGGCGAGGCCTACGCCAAGCTGTTCGCCAAGGAAGGCGCTGCGGTCGTCGTCAACGACCTCGGCGGCGCGCGCGACGGCACGGGGGCGGACAAGTCGGCGGCCCAGAAGGTGGTCGATGCCATCAAGGCGGCGGGCGGCCGTGCGGCGGCCAACGGCGACGACGTGTCCACCATCCAGGGCGGCGAGAACATCCTGAAGACCGCGCTCGACAACTTCGGCAAGGTCGACGTCCTGGTCTGCAACGCCGGCATCCTGCGCGACAAGACCTTCGCCAACACGTCCGAGGCCGACTGGGATGCGGTGATCAAGGTGCACCTGAAGGGCGCCTACTGCGTGGCCCTGCCGGTCTGGAAGTACATGAAGGAGCACGGCGGCGGCGCGATGGTCCTGACCTCGTCCACCTCCGGCCTCTACGGCAACTTCGGCCAGACCAACTACGGCGCGGCCAAGGCCGGCATCTACGGCATGGTCCGGGTGATGTCGATCGAGGGGCGCAAGTACAACATCCGCGTCATGGGCCTCGCGCCCGGAGCCTACACCCGGATGACCTCGGACCTGCCGGGCCGGCGCGACCGCGAGCCCGATCCTCTGTCGCTGCCGGAGAACGTGGCGCCCGGCGTGCTCTACATGGTCAGCGATCTTTCGGCCGAGCACTCGGGCAAGATCCTCGGCGTCTCCTCGCGCGGCGTGCGCGAGATCAAGATGCTGGAGACCGAAGGCTTCATACCGGGCCGGCCCTACACCGCCCAGGAAGTGGCCGAGAACGCCGACAAGGTGTTCTTCAAGGAGCCGGAGAACGTCCACCGCCTCGGCCAGACCGCCCCGCCCCAGCGGGCCCCGGCGACGGTTTAGGCGAACTCGAGCAGCCGGGCGTCGAGGCGCGCCCTCACGCCCGGCCATTCGTTGGCCAGGATCGAGAAGAAGACGGTGTCGCGGATCCGGCCGGTCCAGCAGACGCGGTCCTGGCGCAGGATCCCCTCCTGCACGGCGCCCAGCTTCAGCACGGCGGCGCGGCTGCGGGCGTTGATGGCGTCCACCTTGAACTGCACCCGTCGCGCCCCGCGGGCGAAGGCCTCGCCGAGCAGCAGCCGCTTGGCGGCGGGATTGGTCGGCCCGCCGCGGTGCTCCGGCGCGTAGTAGGTGCCGCCGATCTCCACGCTCTGGTTCTCCGGATCGACGCCAAGATAGCTCGACACGCCCACGCAGCGGCCGCCGACGACCACGGCGAAGTTGACGCGGGCCTTCGGGGGATCGGCGTAGAACCTCGCCCAGCCCGCCTCGAAATGCTCGCCGCCCATGGCGTGGGGATAGAGCCTGACCCAGGTGTCGAGGTCGGCGTCGCAGGCGGCGCGGAAATCCTCCTTGTGCGCCGCGGTCATCGGCTCCAGCCGCAGGAAGCGGTTCTCCAGCACCTTGGGCGCAAGCTGCATCGAAACACCCGGTTACAATAATTTCATGGCGTCGCCCTTGCGCCGAGTGGTGGGGCGCATATCTGAGGCGTGCCCATTCCTGGGCGTTTCCTCCCTAATGAACTTCAGCCGGGTCTTCTACGACCCGGCTGTTTTTTTGTGGCTAGGCTTGCACGTAAAGCCGCGCGGCCCAGGCCAGGTAGACCAGGCCCGTGACGGTCACGATCAGGCGCGAGAGCCGCTTGAAATTGGCGTCGTCCATCCGCTCCAGGAGCTGGCCGCCCGCGGCGGTGCCGGCAAGGGAGAGCGGGATGGCCAGCGCAAACACCCACCACGGCGGCAGGCCGCGGCCATGCACCGCGATGAGCGGCGCGCCATAGACGACGATCTTGGCGAGATGCGCGAACACCTGGGTCGCGGCCTTGGTGGCGACGATCTGGTGACGCGTCAGCGCGGTGCGCACGAAGAAGATGTCGAGCAAGGGCCCCGCGACGCCGGCCGTCAGGTTCAGTCCCGTCACCGAAAGCCCGCAGACGAAGCCGTGCAGCGGCTTGGCGGCGTCGAGCTCCAACCAGCTGCGGGGAATCCACAACAGCCCAGGCACCACGCCCATCAGCAGGTAGAGCGTGGCCTTGGTCGGCTCGTAGACCACCAGCGCCATCAGCGCCGCCGCCACCGCTGAGGCCAGGGCGTAGATCGCGATGATCCGCCAGGCGAGGTGCCGGCGGTGCAGCGCCGCACGCCAGCCGTTGGCCGAGAGCTGCAGCAGGCCATGGGTGACGAAGGTCGCCGAGACCGGCAGGACGAGGGCGATCGCGCCCTTCAGCATCAGTCCGCCGGCCATGCCGAACACGCCGGAGATCCCCGCCGTGACGAAGGCCGCGGCGATCAGGAAGGCGGCGGCCGCGAAGCTCATCCCGGCCCGTTGATGAGCGCCCTTCCCGCAGGGGTCAGGCTGACCGCGCCGCCGCCGCGCCCAGCTCCGGGGACCGGACGGACCGCGATCAGTCGTGCGGCGAGCGCGTCTTCCCAGATGGTGAGCGCCGGGCAGTGCGAGCCCCAGGCCTCCATGGCCTCGGCGTAGGTGCGGGGCCGCTCGGCCGTCCACTCGGCGAGCTGTCGGATCAGGCCGCCGCGGGCCTGGGCGTCGATGTGGTCGGTGGCGTCCATGGCAGGGCTCCTTGGCTGCAGGCGCAAGGCATGGACCGATTGCCCTGATGCGTCCAATATATAGAAACCTCTATTTGGATACCTTGCAGGTATGCCGATGATCGAGCTGCGCCGGCTGCGGTACCTCGTGACGGTCGCCGACGAGGGGCATGTCACCCGCGCCGCCGAGCGGCTCGGCATCGCCCAGCCGCCGCTCACCCGCCAGATCCGGCTCCTGGAGGCAGAGCTTGGCGTCACGCTCTTCGAGCGGCTGCCGCGGGGCGTGCGTCCGACCGAGGCCGGGCGCGTGGTCGTCGAGGCCGCCCGCGACGTCGTCGCCCGGGCCGAGCGGATCAAGGAGATCGCGACCCGCGCCGCCCGCGGCGAGCAGGGACGCCTCGCGATCGGCTACACCTCCTCGGCCGCCTTCCACCCGTTCGTGACCCAGCAGATCCGCGCCTTCCGCAAGGCGCGTCCCGGCGTGCTGCTGGAGCTCGCCGAGGACGGCACGCCGGAGCTGGTCAAGGCGCTGAAGGACGAGCGGCTGGACGCCGCCTTCATCCGCTCAACCTCCACCGACGTCGCGGGCCTCGCGATCGAGCCGTTGCTGGAAGAGAAGATGGTCGTGGCCCTGCCGGCCGGTCACCGTCTGGCGCGCGAGTCCAAACTGACGCTCGCCGAACTGGCCGAGGAGACCTTCGTCTTCTATCGGCGGCCCACCGGACCCGGCCTCTACGATGCGATCATGGCGGCCTGCCTGGCGGCCGGCTTCTCGCCGGCGGTGGGCCAGGAGGCGCCGCGGCTCTCCTCGACGCTCAGCCTCGTCGCCTCGGGTCTCGGGGTCACGCTGACGCCCGCGTCCATGCAGCGGATGAACGTGGAGGACGTGCAGTTCGTCCGGCTGAAGGGCGCCAAGGGCCTGGTCGCGCCGTTGCTGCTGGCGACCCGGCGCCGCGACCGTTCGACCCTGGTCGAGGCCTTCCGCCGCGAGGCGAAAGCGGCAGCCCTCAAGACGAACGTGGCAGCATGAGCGCCGCCGCCTGGACGAGATAGACGAGGCCCACCGCGGTCACCAGCCAGCGCCGCAGCGTCCGGAAACCGGCGTCGCTCATCCGCTCCAGCACCCGGGCGCCCAGCATGGCGCCGAGCATCGAGAGCGGCAGGGCCGCCACCGCCAGCCATATCGGGGGCGCGCCCGGCCCTGCGACCTTCACCAGGGCGGCCCCATAGAACAGCACCTTCGCCAGGTGGCCGAACACCTGCACGCAAGCCTTGGTGGAGACGACCTCGTGCCGCGTCATGGCCGTGCGCACGAAGAACAGGTCGTTGAATGGCCCGGAGACGCCGGCCGTCAGGCTGAGCGCCGTCGACGCCACCCCGGCCGCGAGCGCCTGCGGCGGGCGCGAAGCGTCGAGGCTGAGCCACCGCTCCGGCAGCCAGACCAGGATCGGAAGCAGGCCCAGCGCCAGGTAGATCGCGAGCTTGGAGGGCGTGAAGGCGACGAGGCTGAAGAGGCCCATGGCGACCAGCGCGCCCACGGCGTAGACGCCCACGATCGGCCAGCGGACATGGCGGCGGTGGATCAGTGCGCGCCAGCCGTTGGAGCCGAGCTGGACCATGCCGTGCAGCGCCAGCGCCGTGGCGGCCGGCATCACGAAGGCGAGCGCCCCCATCAGGATCAGGCCGCCGGCCATGCCGAGCGTGCCGGAGATCCCGGCCGTCACCAGCACCGCCGTCAGCACATAGCCTAGGGTCAGAACGCCCATTCAGCCGCCGCCGCCGCGCGGCGAGCCGAGGGGGCTCACGCGCGCGTCTTGGCCGCGGGTTTCCGCGCCGGGCAGGCCCAGCCCCCGGCCGCCTTGCGGGCGACCGCCGGATAGGGGCACAGCAGCTGGCTGGCGCCGCCTGCGCCCTTGGCGGTGACCGCGCCGGGCGCCTTGTCCTCGGTCACCCAGCCATCGAGCTCGCTCAGCCAATCGACCTGCGTCGGCGCGGCGCCGCCGCCGCAATGGAGCATGCCCGGGATCAGGTAGAGCCGGTAGAATCCCGAGGTGTCGCCCATCGTCCTGCGGACGTCCTCGTAGTAGCGGATCGAGGAGCGGGCCGGGATCGCCGGGTCGTTCCAGCCGTGATACTGGATCAGCTTCCCGCCATGCGCCTTGAAGGCTGAAAGGTTCGGGTTCGCGGCGTCGATGTCGTGCGCCATCTTCCGCTGTCCGCGGTCGAACTCCGCGCCCAGGTCCATCTTCAGGAAGTCGTAGCTCGGATCCTGGAAGGCGAAGTACTTGAAGGCGTTGGACGAGAAATTCAGGCCCAGGGCGCGGCCGTGGTCGGGCTCGCCCTGGCCGGTGACCCAGGCCGACCAGCTGTTAGGCGCCGCTTCCGCGCCCGGCGAGAATCCGGGGAAGGCGATCTTGCCGGTCCGCGGGTCGCGGCGGCCCTCGTACATGACGCGCGCCGAATGCACCTGCGCCGCCGTCAGGCAGCCGTCCGCCTGGCCCGCCTTGCACTGCAGCTTGCCGGGGTCGAAGTGGCAGCTCATCGGATCGCGGATGAAGGTTCCGCCGTCGGCGCACTGCGCGAGCGCCGCCTTCTGCAAGAGCGCGCGCTGGTCGGGCCCGAGATAGCCGCCGGGCGCCGCCAGGGCCTGCTGCTGGGCGGCCGAGATGCCGAACAGCTGGCTCATGTAGTTGGCGGGCGCGCCCGCGACGATGCCGTCGAAGTCGCCGGGGAAGCGCTGCGCCTCCATCAGCGCCTCGCGGCCCCCGTCGGAGCAGCCGTAGAAGTAGGCGCGCTTCGGCTTCAGCCCCTTCTGCTCGGCGATGAGCGCCTTGCCGATCTCGGTGGTCTCCTTGAGCGCCCGCCAGCCGAAGTCGACGATCTTCTCGGGATGGCCGAGCGCCCACGACGCGTCGGTGCCCTGAGTGGTCTGGTGCCCGTCGTCGGTGGCCGCCGCCGCATAGCCGCGTCCGGCGATGGCGCGCAGCTGGCCGGACGGGACCTGGCCGGCGAAGCCGCCGTTGCCGAGCTGCACGAACTTGCCGTTCCAGGCTTGGCCGAGCGGAATCCAGACCTCGATGCGGATGTCGGAATCCTTCGTCGGACGGCTGGTCACGGCGATGCGGCAGGCCTCGCCCTGCCCCGCCTTCTCGACCGTCGCGCGGGTGATCTCGGCGTGCGGCAGGCTGGCCTTGGCCAGGTCGGCGCAGCTCGTCTCGGCGTGAGCCAGCCCCGGCGCGCCCAGCGCCACGGCCGCACCGGCCGCCATCATCAGGCGTTTCATCGAATCCCTCCCCGCATTTGCAGGGCGATTTCAGCACAGCCTTGGCCGGACGGGAAAGCCGCTTCGTAACCGTTCAGCGACGCAGGCTGCGCAGGCCGATCCGCACGAGGCCCGCGAGCGCGACCAGCGCCCAGGCGCCCTCCATCACGGCCGCGGACAGGTTGAAGGCGCGGGTGAGCGACACCAGGATCAGGCTCGCGCCGATGAAGTTGGCGCCCAGCGAGGCCGCGCGCCGCGGATCGAGCCGCCCGGTGGTCGCCAGGCCGTAGGCGATCAGGATCAGGAGAACGCCCGCGAGCCCCGCGGCGTCCGTCCAGGCCATCAGTAGTGGCGTTCCTGATAGAACAGCATGCCGGTGTCGTATTTGCGGTTCAAAGGCGCGTCGTCGGGCTTACGCCAGGTCGTGAAGTTGACCGCCGTCGAGCCGTTCGAGGCCTGGCTCTCCCACGAGCGCCGCACGCGCTTGATGCCGTCGGCGTCGACCGCGACGTAGTTGGCGGTGGCCTGCAGCTCCGGCTTGTGCAGGAACGCCCAGATGTTGACCGCCTTGAAGATCGGCGCGTCCTGGCCGATCGCGAAATGCACCTCGGCCTCGCAGACGTCCTTGTTCACGCCCTGCGGCTGGACGGTGATGTTGTAGTCGCGCCCCGATCCGAGCCCCATCGACCAGGTGCCGTCGCGCCGGTTCTTGCGCATCCCGGCGCTGGCCGCGAGCTGATCGAGCGAGCCGCCGCGCACCAGCGGCACGCAGACCTTCTCCAGCACGCTCAGGATCGTCGCCTCGTCGCCGGTGGTGGGCAGGGTCGGGGCCGCTTCGGCCTCGGATGGCGCAGGCGGCGCGGCTGCGGCGGGCGGCGCGGCCGGCGTCTGCGAGGCCGGCGCGGCGGGCGTCTGCGAGGGCGGCGCTGCGGCGGCGGGCGGCGGGGCCGGCGGCGCCGGGGTCGGCGGCGGGGCGGCGGGCGCCTGGGCGAAGGCCGGGGCGGCGAGCGCCGCGGCGACGATCAGGCTAAGGTAAGCGGTGCGCATGACTGATGACCCCTGACTTCACGGCGGGCACTAAACTTAAGCCGAGCGACGGACGCAAGGCCCGATTACGTCTGTAATGCGGCAAACGGCGAAGCTTTCCCGCGGAACTCCGGCGCGCGGCGCCGGCGAAACGGCGGCGGCCGCTCAATCGGCCTCGACGGCGTGCTCGGCCAGGATCGTCAGGCCCTCGGGCGTCACGTCGGCGAAGCCGCCCCGGACGTCGAACACCCTGATCTTGCCCCCGTCGTGCACACGGACCTGACCCTCCTTGAGCGCGGTCATGAACGGCGCATGGCCGGAGAGCACGCCGAAGTCCCCTTCCGAGCCTGGCGCGTCGACCTGATCGACCGGACCTGCGAACAGCTCGCGCTCGGGCGAGACCAGCGAGAAGTTGAGCTTGTCGGCCATCGCTAGTGGTCCCTCGCCAGGGTGAAGGAGGAGAGCGCGGTGATCGCGCCCTTCGGCGCGCCGTCCGCATAGGAGAGCGTGGCGTCGACGCCGATCTCGTCCATGAACGGGCGGCCGTAGGTGGTCGACAGGAACCCGAGCGCGGCGTCCTTCGCCTGCGGCGCCTTGACGGTCCAGCCGGAGGCCTTGTCCTCGAACATCGTCTTGGCCAGGGCCGCGGCGCCGGGCGCACGCACGGCGACCACCCGGCAGGCCGGCAGGTTGCCGCGCCAGGCGCCGGCCATCGCATAGACGGCGGCGTCGCCGGGCGGCAGGGCGGCCTTGAAGATCACCCGGTGCTCGAGGTCGGCCTCGACGCTCTGCAGGCCGGCCGCATCGGCGGGCTCCGCCGCTTCCTCGAACCCGGCGGTGGCGGCGAGCTCGGAGCCGAACGGCTTCTGCGCCTTCAGGCCCTCGAAGCTGCGCTGGCAGGCCCCGACGCCGGCCCTGAACGCCTCGGCGGGGGTGGCGAAGCCGGCCGCGGCCTGGGCCGCCGCCGGAAGCGCCAGGATCAGGACGGCGGCGGCGATCGCGCCGCGCGTCACGCTTCCGCCGCCAGCTGCTGGGCCTTCTCGATCGCCTCCTCGATCGCGCCCACCATGAAGAAGGCGGGCTCCGGCAGGTGGTCGACCTCGCCGTCCACCACCGCCTTGAACGAGCGGATGGTGTCCTTCAGCTCGACGAACTTGCCGGGCGTGTTGGTGAAGGCCTCGGCCACGTGGAAGGGCTGCGACAGGAAGCGGGTGATCTTGCGCGCCCGCGCCACCACCAGCTTGTCGTCCTCCGACAGCTCGTCCATGCCGAGGATGGCGATGATGTCCTTCAGCGCCTTGTACTGCTGCAGCACCTCCTGCACCCGCCGCGCGACCGTGTAGTGCTCCTCGCCGATCACCAGCGGGTCGAGGATCCGCGAGGTGGAATCCAGCGGGTCGACGGCCGGGAAGATGCCTTGGGCGGCGATGTCGCGCGACAGCACGGTCATGGCGTCGAGGTGGGCGAAGGAGGTGGCGGGCGCCGGGTCGGTCAGGTCGTCGGCCGGCACGTAGATCGCCTGCACCGAGGTGATCGAGCCCTTGTTGGTCGAGGTGATCCGCTCCTGCAGGTTGCCCATCTCGGTGGCCAGCGTCGGCTGGTAGCCCACCGCCGAGGGAATCCGGCCCAGGAGCGCCGAGACTTCCGAGCCCGCCTGGGTGAAGCGGAAGATGTTGTCGATGAACAGCAGGACGTCCTTGCCCTCCTGGTCGCGGAAGTACTCCGCCTGGGCGAGGCCGGTGAGGGCCACCCGCGCCCGCGCGCCCGGCGGCTCGTTCATCTGGCCGTAGACCAGCGTGCACTTGGAGCCTTCCGCCGAGCCGGTCTTGCGCGGATCGACGTTGACGTTG
>Ga0207695_10012644_pt1 | contig 10111 bp, 8 predicted proteins | sample KBSC54metaG_FD_184354 | JGI IMG/M metagenome (GOLD analysis project Ga0207695, IMG submission 184354) | Corn rhizosphere microbial communities from Kellogg Biological Station, Michigan, USA - KBS C5-4 metaG (SPAdes) (version 2) | ecosystem: Host-associated > Plants > Roots > Rhizosphere > Soil... | reverse complement strand
ACGATGTACGTCAGCACCACGGACAAGATCGAGGTCAGCCACACGAGGAACGTGAGTGGCGCCTCGAAGTTCATCTTGTCGGCGTTCGCGTAACGGGATTTTGCGATCGCGGCATTGATGAGATATGAGCCGCCGCTGGCGATCACCATCATGATGCGCATGGCGAAGATCCAGACGAGCAGCTGGACCTGCACCCGTGGCTCCCTGACGGCGAGCACGATGAAGGAGATCAGCGCGACGCCGGTCACGCCGTACGTCTCGAAGCCGTCGGCGCTCGGGCCGACCGAGTCGCCGGCATTGTCACCAGTACAGTCGGCAACGACGCCGGGATTGCGGGCGTCGTCTTCTTTGACGTTGAACACGATCTTCATCAAGTCAGCGCCGATGTCTGCGATCTTCGTGAAGATTCCGCCGGCGATTCGCAACGCCGCCGCGCCGAGCGATTCACCGATCGCGAAGCCGATGAAGCACGGACCAGCGTAGTCCCCGGGAATGAAGAGCAGGATGCAAAGCATCAGCACCAGCTCGACAGAGATCAGCAACATGCCAATGCTCATGCCGGCGCTGAGCGGGATCGCGTAGCACGGATACGGCTTGCCGCGCAGCGCGGCGAAGGCGGTTCGCGAATTCGCGAACGTATTGACGCGGATGCCGAACCACGCGACGCCGTAGCTGCCTGCGATGCCGATCAAACTAAAGGCCAAGATGATGATCACCTTGGCCGCCGAGAAATTCTGCAGCATCCCGAAGTACAGCGCGATCACCGCGCCGATGAATACCTCGAGCAATAGAATGAACTTGCCCTGCGTAATCAGGTACGTCTTACACGTTTCGTAAATGAGCTCCGAGATGGCGAGCATCGAGGAATGCACGGCCATGTTCTTGAGCCGCGTGTAGATCACGAGGCCGAAGATGAGCCCGAGCCCGCAGATCGCGAGGCCGCCCATGAGGAGCGACGTGCCGGCGACGCCGAAGAACTGGACCTGTGAGAGATCAGGGATGACGAGATTCGCTTCGCCGCCGGCTCGCTGGGGCGCCGTACCGGCTTGAGCCATCAGCGACGCGGCATGGAGCGGCAAGGCAAGCGCCGCCAGCACGAGCGACAGCACGATGGGGAGTGTACGACGGAACGCATTCTCCATCAGATTCATCGGTTTTGGGGTCCTGGGAGGGGCAGAAAAAAAGCCCATGGTGTGCGTCATGGGCCCTGCGGTTTCGGAAGATCGCGTAATGATAGATATGACGGCGGCGCTTGGCTAGGCACCGGCCTCAGAAGTCATAGATGATCTGCGCTTTCATCCGTATTGGCGTCCCGTCGGGCTTCGTTCCAGGCCGAAACTTGAAGCTCTTGAGAACGTCGTTGAGACGCTTGTTGTAACCGCCGTCGCGCGTGGGCGTGAACGTGAAATCGACCACCTTTCCGGTGGAATCGACGTCGTATTCGGCGACCAGGTGAAATCCGCGGACCTTATCCGGCATCGGAAGCGGCGGAATGAACATCTCCGTGGGACTCGGCGGAAAGTTCGCTTGAGTGCCGCCGCCAGTGCCGGGTCCGTTGGCAGAGCCGCGCCCCGTTCCAGTGCCAGAGCCATAGCCCCCGCCGGTTCCTGGACCGCTGCCGGCCGATCCGTCGCGCCCGGTCCCCCCGCCATTGCCCGCCACCGGCGCACTCGAGTCGGTCGGCTTGGCGGCTTCGACTTTGACGTCGGCCTTGGCCTCGGGAGTGATCTCTGGTGGCTTGATGACGGGCGGCGGTATGGGCTGAGGCTTGGGTTTCACCACGGGAGGCGGCGGAACTACTGCTGCCTGTGGTTTCGGCGCTGGTGGTGCCACCTGGACGTAATGCACCCGTTCTCGCACTCCGCCCGTCCCGCGGTGACCTCCTCCGCCTCCGCCCGCTGGCCCAGGCCCACCCGCTCCCTGTGGTCGTTCGATCACGACGCCTTCGTGCGTGGCGAGCGGAGTGATCAGCAAGGCGATGAGCAGTGCGTGCAGCAGAACGGACAGCAGCCCCCAGCCACGCCGATCTTCCCGCTTGACCGGGAGTCCGACCGCAGGCAGCGGCCGATGACGCATCGGATCAGCTGGCAACGAGCGGTTTGGATTGGGGAGTCGATCCATCGGAGATTGCTGCCGTGCGACAGCCGCGCGTGACATGGAAAGTTATACGGCGGACGATCCCAAAAGGGTTCGCCCGCCGTATCAAAAATCCAGCCTTGAAAACGTTACTTCGCCGCGGGCGTAGCGCCTGGCGTATCCTTGGGCGGAATACCGATGATCTTCACTCCAGCGCCACGTGCCACATCCATCGCGAAGATCACGTCGCCATACGGCACGCCCGGCGTGCCTTTCACGAAAATGATCTTTTCCGGGCGCGGGTCGTAGATCTCCTTCAACCGCGTCGCCAAGTGATCTCTGGTTTGCGCCTCGCTGTTGATCGCAAACACTCCGCCCGGCTTCACCTCGAGCACGATCTGGTTCGAGTTTGCGTTCGCCGGAGCGACGGTTGGGTTCGGATCGGGAAGCTGAATGTCGATTGCCTTACGCATCGACGGCAGCACCGCCATGAAGATGATCAAGAGCACGAGCAGCACGTCGATCATCGGCGTGACGTTGATGTCGTTCGAGAGGCCAGAGCCTCCACCTGAGGACATTGCCATTACTTGGCTCCTCCCGGTGGTGGCGCGGGCGTCTGCTGCTTGGAATCGCCGGCAACCGTGGACACGGTGCCCGGCTTCTGATCACTGATCATGCCGACCACGCGCACACCATTCTTCATCGCGACATCCATGGCGTCGAGAATCTTGCTGTAGTCGAGATTCTTGTCGGCCTTGAAGTACATGATGTAGTCGTCGCGCGGCGTATCGACGTAAATATGCTTGAGCGCGGCGCCCACGTCCGCGGCGCGGATCGGCTTCTTGTTGAGATAATAATTCCCATCCTTGTCGATGCCGAGCACCTGGTCGGACTGATCGTCTTCAGGATGATCCTTGATGTTCTGCGCCTGCGGCGGATCGGCGTTGAATCCGGCCAACAGCGCCGGTGCGACCACCATGAAGATGATCAGCAACACGAGCATGACGTCCACCATCGGCGTCACGTTCGGCGTCGATGCGACGGCGCCCGCCCCTCCACCTGTTGACATAGCCATTGGGCTACCTCCTCAATGGTGAGAGTCGATCAGGTATTGATCGGGCCGGAGGCGCCGCCACCAGCGGTGTTGAACTCACGCGTGAAGCGCGACCGGCCGAACTCGCCCGAGACGCCCTTGATGAGATAGTCGATCATTTCCTTCGACACGTACGTCATCTCAGCCGTGAGGTTGTCGATCTTGGTCGTGAAGTAGTTGTACGCCCACACCGCCGGGATCGCGACGAGCAGACCGAACGCCGTCGTGATGAGCGCTTCGGCGATACCACCGCCGATTGCCGCCAAGCCGCCCGAGCCCGATGCGGCCATTTCCGTGAAGGAGTTCACGACGCCCATCGTGGTGCCAAGCAGTCCGACGAACGGCGCGGTGGCGCCCACCGTGGCGAGGACCGCCATGCCGCGCTTCAGGTTCGTGATCTCGAGCAGCATGTTGCGCTCGACCGCACGTTCCGCCGAGTTGATGTCGGATACGGTCACTGAGCCGTCGGCGATCAGCGGCTTCACTTCACCAAGCGCGCCGCCGAGCACGAGGGCGACGTGCGACTTCTTGTAGCTTTCCGCCAAGCGAATCGCCTCGGTGAGATTGTCCTCCTCGAGGAATTGCGAAAATTCTGGGGCGAACTTGATCGTTTCTTTCTGCGCCCGCCGAAGGCTCCACCACTTGGAGACCGTGATCGTCAGCGAATAGATGGACATGACGGCCATGGTGACAACGATGCCTTTGGCAAAATTGCCCATCGCGTGCCACATGCCAAGAAGTGAGAGATCCATATCGACTAGTCTCCGGTGAGTTGCTCTGAGTTACTCGAGGCTACTTGGTGAACTACGCGTGACTTACTTGGTCAGTGAGAACTGGAACGGCATTTGGACGAGCTGCTTCACCTTTTTGCCGCCGACTTCAGCCGGGTAGAACTTCATGTTCGGCAGCGCGGCTTTGACGGCGTTGGTGAAGAGATCATGCGTCGACTTGAGCACCTTGAACTCGCGCATGTCCGCACGGCCGGTGGTGTCGACGACGAACTGCGCCAGCACCTCGCCTTCGACGTTCGCCGAGCGAAGCATGTCGGGGTAGCGCGGCGCGGGGTTGCCCGGTAGCGGCGATACCTGCTTCTCCACCTGGAACTCGAAGTAGGTCTGGTTGTCGTTCACCGGCGCCGGCGTCCCGCCAACAACACCCTTGGCGATACCACCAGCCACACCCTTACCGGTGAAGTCCTCCTCGTTCGTGACCTTCTTCGAAAGGTCGATGTCCGGGAGCACGTCGGGGATCTTGATCGGCGCGGTCAGCACCTGGAAGCCTTTCGGCGGAGGCGCCTTCATGACCACATCCGGCGGCGGTTTCGGCTGCTCTTTCGGCGGAGGCGGCTCGTCCTTCTTGACGGTGACGAACTCGACCTTCTCGGCCTTGGGCTTTTCAAGCCCTTGGCTCGCGTGCAACGTGCCGATCACTGCAGCCGAGATCAGCACAGCGTGCACGACGACGCTGAGAGCGGTGCCGCCCGCACGCTTCTGCTTTGATGCCTTGGACTCGATAAGGTTGTCGAACATGTCTCGTTGGCCTGATCGGGTACACTTGAAAAGAAACAGAGAGAACGCGCGAACTTGCTGGTTGGATAAGCTATTCCTCAACGGGCGCGGCGGAATGCCCGGAAGATTAAGAGTTGGTGAAGCCGATGTTAGAAGCGGCTTTCGGAGCTACGACGTCGCGTCACGTGTGAGCGCGGGTCAGCGCGGGTCAGCTTTCCGCCGACTCCACGGGCTCTTCGACCTGTGCTTTCGACGCTGGCTGCTTCGAAGACGCCGATTGCTGCGCACGAGCGCTCGGAACCACCGGTAGCGACACGGTGAAGATCGATCCGCGACCGAGTCGGGACTGCACGTTGATGCTTCCGCCGTGCGCCTGCACGATCCATTGCGCGATCGAAAGGCCCAGACCGAAACCGCCGCGCTCGGACGCGCGCGACCGAGCCCGATCGGCGCGCCAGAAGCGATCGAAGATGTGCGCCTGATCGCCGGCTGAAATTCCAATACCTGTGTCACGGACCGCGATCGCAATTTCTTCCGGAGTTCTGTGCGTGACGGAGAGCTCGACATGACCGCCCCGCGGCGTGTACTTGATCGCGTTGGTGACGAGGTTCAGCAACAATTGGCGCAGGCGTGTCCGATCGCCCATGACGATGCCATCCTCGAGGGCCGACAGTGAGAGCGTCAATCCGGCATCCTCGCCCAGGATGACCGCGGTCTCGAACACTTCACGCACGAGCGGCTCGAGCTCCACCGGCGTCCGATGAATGTCGAACCTGCCTTCATCGGCGCGCGCGAGGGTGAGCAAGCTGTCGACGAGGTCGGCCATTCGGGCGGTCTCTTGGAGCGCCTCTTCGAGCGCGACCATTCGGTCACCGCGGTTCGTTCCGGGATGCATCGCACGTTCGACATCGGCACGGAGCACCGTGAGTGGCGTCTTGAGCTCATGGCTCGCATCCGCAGTGAAGCGACGTAGTCCGGCAAATGATCCCTCGAGCCGCGTGAGCATCGCGTTCACGGTGAGGCTCAGCCGTGAGAGCTCGTCGTTGCTCGCGTCCGCCGGGAGTCGCCGGTGCAAGCTGCGTCCGTCGGTGATCGCCTCCACTTCGTTGATGAGCTGATCGACCGGACGAAATGCGTTGCCGACGACGAGGTACGCGACGAGCATCGACACGATGAAGATGATCGGCGCGACCACGATCATCGTGCCGACGAGGAGCGTCGTCGGCAAATCGGCGATGTCCGTCGGCAGCGCCGCCACGACCCGGGAGATGTTGCCGCCCACGAGCACGTTCCGTCGCGTCACCTCGAGCAGGTGCAGCGAATCGCCGCGCACCGGGACGATGACGCCGCCAGTCTCGTCTGTCAGCTGCAAGACGCTTCGGAGCAGCGCGGTCTGATCGTCGCCCGACAACAACCGCGTGAGACCCGACGAATAGAGCAGCTTACCGGCTTGGTCGAGCACCATGAAATAGCCCGGTAACGGGTCGAGCACGTCGGCGAGCTCCTTCGTGCTCTTGATGACGGACGTCGGTCCGCTCGTCGAATCGACGAACGTCAGCCGCTTGGACGCGAGCTGCGCACTCTGAACGGTGTACAAGACATTGTCCGCGACGCGAAACGCCTCTTGAGCAAGCTGCAGCCGAATCGCTTCCTTGGACCGCCCAATGGCCAACGCCGCACCGAACGCCACCATCGTGCCCAAGAGCACGAAGGCGTAGGAAACGGTAAGACGCGCGCGGGTCGAGGCCATGCGTGGAATATGTGTATCGAGAGTCTTGGGATCAGCCGTCTTTGATCATGTAGCCAACCCCTCGGACCGTCGTGATCAAACGCTTTTGGTGCTTCGCGTCAATCTTCTTGCGGAGATGGTTGATGACGACGTCGACGATGTTGGTGCCTGGATCAAAGTGATACCCCCAAGCATACTCGGTGATCAACGTTCGGCTCATGACGCGACCGGCGTGCCGCATCAGATACTCGAGCACGGTGTACTCCTTAGGCGTGAGATCGATCAACTCGCCGCCCCGCCGCACCTCGCGCGTCGCTTGATCGAGTACCAGGTCGCCGACCCGGAGCACCTGCGATGCGAGCGCCCGTGGTCGTCGCGCGAGCGCCTCGACGCGGGCCAACAGCTCCTCGAAGGCGAACGGCTTGGTGACGTAGTCATCGGCGCCGGCGCGCAGCGCGGTGACCTTGGCGTCCACGGCATCCTGCGCCGTGAGCACGAGCACCGGCCGCTCGAATCCGCGCCCGCGGAGCGCGTTCAACACCTCGAGGCCAGACTTTCCCGGTAGCCGCATGTCGAGCACGACGAGATCGTACGCTTCCGACCCCGCTCGCCGCTCACCCTCTTCGCCGTCTGCCACGAGATCGACGGACCAGCGGTGCTCCTCCAATCCGCGTTTGACGTACTGGCCGACGGTTGGATCGTCTTCGATGACTAAGATGCGCATTGAAGGCAGGGTGGAGGATTGAGGGTAGAGGGTTGACCGTAGAGGGTTCAGGGGAGGTGCGCGGCGCTCCGCGCCGCTTCAAAGCATTTGATGCTTCCGTGATTGGTACGGTGGATACACAAGTGGCGCGCTTTGCGCGCCACCATCCTCCCCTCCACCCTGCTTTCCTCAACCCTGCTTCCCGGGCCTTTGGAATCCGTACTCGCGGATCTTACGATACAAAGTCTTGGATGAGATCCCCAGCCTCTTCGCCGCGTTGCCCTGATGCCAGTGGGTCTCCGTGAGTACCGCCGCGATGTGCTGGCGCTCGAGCTCCGCCAGCGTCGCGGGCGAGCCGACGGCGATGCGAGATGCCGAGGGGGCGTTCGCCAACGGGAGATCTTGCGCGCGAATTTCCTCCGTGCTGTCGCGGTTGAGCAACGCAACGCGCTCGATGACATTGCGCAACTCACGAATGTTGCCCGGCCACGGATAATCCTGAAGCAGCGCGATCGCGTCCGCGCTGAACCCCGGCGCCGATGGACCCGCGATGTGCTTGAGGAAATGCTGTGCGAGCAATGGAATGTCGACGGCGCGCTCGCGCAGCGGCGGCAGCGACACCGTGACGACGTTCAGCCGGTACAACAGATCTTCGCGGAAGCGCGCGTCGCGCACGGCCTGCTCGAGGTCGCGATGGCTCGACGTCACGAGCCGCACGGCGATCTCCACCTTCTGCGTCCCCCCGACGCGGAAAAAGCTCCCATGCTCGAGCGCACGGGCCAGCTTCGACTGCAGCTTGCCGCTCAAGACGCCGATGTCGTCGATGAAGAGCGTGCCGTTGGCGGCCAGCTCGATCAGTCCGGCCTTGCGTGCGACCGCACCCGTGAACGCGCCTCGCTCGTGGCCGAACAGCTCGACGTCCAGCACACTCTCGGCCATGACGCGACTGTCGGCTTCGACGAGCGGACCGACGCGTCCCGACAAGCGATGAATGGCTCGGGCGAGCAGGCGCTTCCCTGTCCCCGATTCGCCCGTGATCAGCACCGGCGAGTCGGTCGTCGCCACGCGCTCGATCAGCGAGAGCACTGCGTGCATGGGCGCGTACTGCGTCACGACTTCCGGCGTTGCGTCGACGCGCGAAAGCCGTGCTTGCAGGTAGCGATTCTCTCGGGCGAGCTGCCGTTTCTCCCACGCGCGTCGCACCAGCACGTCGATCTCCGCCATGCGATACGGCTTCGCCATGTAGTCGTAGGCGCCAAGCTTCATCGCCGTGATCGCAGTCTCGACGGTGCCGTTGCCCGTGATGATGATGACCTCCGGCGGATCGGGCTCGGCGCGGAGATGCCGCAAGGTCTCGAGACCGTCCATCTCCGGCATCACGATGTCGACCAGCGCGACGTCGAACGCTTCGCTGCGCACCGCTTGCAGCGCGGTCTTTCCGTCGCCGACGCAGACGACGTGATGTCCACGTCCGCGCAAGAAGGTCGAGAGAATGTGCGCGAGGTTCTCTTCGTCCTCGGCAACCAATACCTGAATCCGCCCCGTCGCGGTTTGCTCGCTCATGACGCCAGTTCCGGAAGAATGATTCGGAAGACGCTGCCCTCGCCGAGGACGCTGTCGACTTCGATCCGCCCACCGTGCTCGGTAACGATCGCGTAGCAGATCGAGAGACCGAGTCCCGTCCCTCGCGTCGGAGACTTGGTCGTGTAGAACGGTTCGAAAATCTTCGTGCGGTCGGTGCTGCGAATGCCGTGACCGTGATCGATCACTTCGGCGACGACGGTGCCATCGTTCTCTTCGTTGCGAGTGCGAATCGAGACGACACCCTTGTCTTCGATCGCGTCCAGCGCGTTGAGCAGCAGCGCGATGAAGACTTGAACCATCTGCTCTTCGTTCGCCCAGACTGGTGCGAGGCCCGCGCTTGGCTCGACGCCTACCTCGACGCGACGGAATCGCGGATGGTGTTTGACTAAGTCGAGCGTCTTCTCGATCGCGACGTTCAAATCCACGCTCGTTTTGGTTTTTGGTTTCGGTCGGCTGAAGTTGAGCAACCCGTCGGTGATGCCTTTGCAGCGATGCACCTCTCGCTGAATGAGCGCCAACGATTCGCGAAGGGCACCACCGTCGCGAATCGGATCGAGGGTTCCCTCGGCGAGTCCGAGCGCGACGCTTTCGGCGCAGGCCCCAATCGTCGCGAGCGGATTATTGATCTCGTGCATCACGCCGGCCGCCAAGGTGCCGATTGCCGCCAGCTTTTCGGCCTGCGCAAATCGCTCCTCGGCATGCCGCCACTCCGTGATGTCCTCGCCGATCGTGATGATGTGCGTGACACCCTTGTCGTCCAGTTGCATCGGGATCTTCGTGATGCGATAGGTCCGCGCGTCGCCGAACGCCGACGACTCGATCGGGAATTGTTGCATTTCGCCTGTCTCGAATACGCTCTCGAATTCGCTCCGTAGCAACTCCGCCGGCTGTCGATGCAAGATCTCGAAGATCGTTTGGCCGATTGCCTCCTCACGCGACACACCTTGCAGCCCAATCTCGCGCTTGCGATTCCAGGCTTGAATGCGATATGCGCGGTCGATGACGTACAACCCGACGGGAAGCGAGTCGATGATCTTCTCGATGAATCGTCGTTGATCATCGATTTCGCGCGTCCGGGCGTCGACTTCCGCCTCGAGCCGATGCGCATGTTCGGCGTCGCGAAGCGCCGGCGCGAGCAGGTCGGCGACGGCCGAGACGAACAACTGATCTTCGGGCGCCAACTCCCGGCCCGGTCGCGCCGAGACTGCACCAAGCTCCTGGCGACCGGCGAGCAGTCGCGCCACGACAAAGTCGTCTATGACAACGCCGCCGTTCTGACGGAGTCGGTCCATTACGCTGGCCACAGGTGTAGCGTCGCCCGCGACCGACCACGCGCGACGGAGTCCGTCCAGTCCGCGCAACCAAAGCGTCGCCTGTGTTCCACCGAGCTCGCTGGCAACCGCGGCCAAGATGCCGGG
>Ga0207695_10012641_pt1 | contig 10113 bp, 7 predicted proteins | sample KBSC54metaG_FD_184354 | JGI IMG/M metagenome (GOLD analysis project Ga0207695, IMG submission 184354) | Corn rhizosphere microbial communities from Kellogg Biological Station, Michigan, USA - KBS C5-4 metaG (SPAdes) (version 2) | ecosystem: Host-associated > Plants > Roots > Rhizosphere > Soil... | reverse complement strand
GGCCAGGGGATGTTCCGGGATGAACAGCGCGTCATCAGTGCCATTGAACTGGATGGCCTTTCCGAGCGGCGTCTTGATGACGTGAGGGTGGCCGACAACCGTGATCGGCATGCCATGGATTTTATCCAGACGCTCGAACTTCCACACCTCCGGAGCGGGTTGGCCAAACGAAGGCTGAATCAGAATCGAGCCTGCGGCTAAAACGCAAAGTCCCGGGAATATCGTACGCATGAGTGCTCCCTTATGGCGGCTGTGAACTTGTCGACAAACGCTTCAACAGCCGCATCATTCTTGCAAAATAGCGGCGAGGTTGTCAATCGCGCCGATCGGGCCTGGATTTATTTCGCCTTCTCGCGCCGCATTCACATACGCTCGCTGACGGCCGCGGGCGCGAAGCCTTTTGTTTTTCCGGGTCAAGTTTGATATGTTCGTATCGGCCCGCATTGGCGCGAGGCCTCGAAACCCAAACCTGCTTGGAGTCCGCTCATGAAGATCAATCTGACAATCAACGGAAAAAAGTATTCACCGGATGTAGAGCCCAGGCTGCTTCTGATCCATTACCTGCGCGACGTGGCGGGACTCACCGGGTCGCACATTGGCTGTGAAACCTCGCTGTGCGGAGCATGCACGGTGGAGCTCGACGGCAAGGCCGTCAAAAGTTGCAGCATGTTCGCGGTGCAGGCGGACGGCGCGAGCCTGACGACCATCGAAGGGCTGGCGGAAAACGGAAAGCTGCACGGGATGCAGGAGGCGTTCTGGAACCAGCACGGCGCGCAGTGCGGTTTCTGTACACCCGGCATGATCATGGCTTCGAAACAGATTCTAGACCGCAACGCGAACCCGACTGACGATGAGATCCGTCATGGCATCGAAGGCAATCTGTGCCGGTGCACGGGATATCAGCACATCGTCAACGCAGTGAGAGCCGCGGCGGCGGCCGCAGGCAAGTAAGCGGATTCGCAGGAGAACGATATGGCGAGCACAATTACACAAGTTGAAAAATTAGTTGGCAAGCGCATTCGCAGGCGCGAGGATCCGCGGCTGATTACCGGTACGGCCACTTACGTCGACGACATTCAAATGCCGGGCATGCACTACGCGGCAATTGTTCGCAGCCCGCACGCGGCGGCCCGCATACGTTCGATCGACACCAAGGCAGCGGCCGAAACCCCCAGCGTCGCGGCAATCTACACCGGAAAAGACACGGCGAAAGTGGGTCCGGTGCCGTGTGGCGCATCGCTGCCGGGACTGCGCGTCCCGCATCATTACATTCTGGCGACGGACCGGGTCTACTTCGTGGGTCATCCGGTGGCCGTGGTGGTGGCGACGGACAAGTACCTGGCGCGGGATGCCGCCGAGAAGATCGAAATCGACTGGGACGTGCTGCCGGCCGTGGCGGATCCGGAGAAGGCGATTGCCGCGGGCGCGCCGCCGGTGCATCCGGAATGGCCCGATAACGTGGCGTTCAACTATCACCAGGAGGGCGGCGACGTGGACAAGGCCTTCGCCGAAGCGGAGGTGGTGGTGAAGCAGCGCATCACCAGCCAGCGCCTGATTCCAGCGGCCATGGAGACGCGCGGCGTGGTCGCGGAGTGGCGCGCGGCGGACCGCCAGTTGAACCTTTACACTTCGACGCAGGTGCCGCACCTGGTGCGCACGCTAGTGGCAGGCATGCTGGGCCTGGAAGAGAATCGCATGCGGGTGATTGCGCCGGAGGTCGGCGGAGGCTTCGGCAGCAAACTGAATGTCTACGCCGAAGAAGCGCTGATGGGCTTCGTGGCGATGCAGATCGGCAAGCCGGTGAAGTGGATTGAATCGCGGCGCGAAAATTTCCTGTGCACAACGCAAGGGCGCGGGCACGTGGATTATTTCGAGCTCGCGGCCAAGAAGGACGGAACCATCCTGGGCATCAAGCTCAAGCTGATCCAAGATCTGGGCGCCTATCATCAGTTGCTGACGCCGGCGATTCCAACGCTCAGCGTGCTCATGATGCCGGGCCTCTATCGGACGCCGAACGTGCGTGCCGACATCATCGGTGCGTTCACCAACTGCGTTCCCACCGACGCGTATCGCGGCGCCGGCCGTCCCGAAGCCACCCACGGCATCGAACGCATGGTGGATATCCTCGCCGCCGAGCTCAAGATGGACCCGGCCGAAATTCGCATCAAGAATTTCGTCCACCGCGAGGAGTTTCCTTTCCCGACGGCGACCGGGCTGATCTACGACTCCGGCAACTATGCGGCCCCGCTGGATAAAGCGATGGCTACTGTAGATTACAAAAATCTACGCGAGGAGCAAGCCGAGGCACGTAAGCAGGGCAAGTTCATGGGCATTGGCATCTGCACCTACGGCGAAATCTGCGGCTTCGGGCCTTCGCCCGCGACGCCGGCCGGCGGTTGGGAGAGCGCAACGGTAAAGATTGAGCCGTCCGGCAAAGTGACGGTGCTGACCGGCACTTGCTCTCACGGCCAAGGCGAGGAGACTACCTTCGCGCAGATTGCCGCGGACGAACTGGGTGTCGACATTGACGACATTCTGGTGCTGCGCGGCGACACCACCATCGTGCCGTACGGTATCGGCACGTTCGGCAGCCGAGCTACCGCTATTGGCGGGACGGCGCTATATTTTGCGCTCCAGGAAGTGAAAGAGAAAGTGAAGAAATTCGGGGCGATGCTGCTCGAATCGGACGATGTCTCCTTTGCCAACGGCCGCGTGACGTGCAGCAAGACGGGCCAATCCAAATCGTTCGCGGAGATCGCAGGCGCGACTTATCGCGCCATGAAACTGCCTCCCAACACCGATCCCGGGCTGCAATCCACGCACTTCTGGGAACCGCCAAATTTCACGTTTGGCTTCGGCGCGCACATTGTGGTGACGGATATCGATAAGGATACCGGGCAAGTGATGGTGCGGCGGTATGTCGCGGTGGACGATTGCGGCAATATTCTGAATCCGCTGATCGTCGACGGACAAGTTCATGGCGGCGTCGCGCAAGGGCTGGGGCAGGCGCTGTGGGAGCAGGCGGTCTATGACGATAACGGCCAGTTGATCACGGGCGAGTACATGGATTACGCCATGCCGCGCGCGCACATGATGCCGTGGGTGGAGAGCGACCATACCATTACGCCCTCGCCGGTGAATCCGCTGGGCGTGAAAGGCGTCGGTGAGGCCGGCACGATTGGCTGCTCGCCGGCGGTGGTGAATTCGGTGGTGGATGCGCTGTCGCCCTTGGGCGTGCGGCATCTCGACATGCCGTTGACGCCGGAAAAAATTTGGAAAGTAATGGCGGGAGGCAAAAACTAAAATGATTCCGCAAACCTTCGATTACACCGCGCCGAAAACGCTGGACGAAGCAGTGGCGCTTGCTGGAAATGGCGCGAAGCTGCTGGCCGGCGGCATGAGCCTGATCCCCATGATGAAGCTGCGGCTGGCCGCCCCGGAACATCTGGTGGACCTGGGCCGCATCAAGGACCTCAATTACATTCGCGAAGAGGGTGGCGCGCTGCATATCGGCGCAACGGCCACGCATTATTCGGTGGAAAGCTCCGCGCTGGTGCGCGCGAAGTGCCCGCTGCTGGCGGAAGCCGCTGCCGCCATTGGCGATGTGCAGGTGCGCAACATGGGCACGATGGGCGGAAGCGTGGCGCATGCCGATCCCGCGGCCGATTATCCGGCGGCATTGCAGGCGCTGGAGGCGAAGATCGTGATCCGCGGCGCGAAGGGCGAGCGGACGGTCAGCGCGGCGGATTTCTTCGTAGACTCCTTTACAACCACGCTCGAACCCGGCGAAATTATTCGTGAGATCGTGGTCCCGGTGGAAGAAGCGGGAACCGGCACCAGCTATCAAAAGAATGTGCAGCCTGCCAGTGGATTTGCGATCGTGGGCGTTGCGGTGCGAGTCCGGCGCAGCGGCGGGAAGATCGGGCTGGCGCGCATCGGCGTCACGGGTCTATCCAACATCGGCTATCGCGCAATTGCGGCGGAGAAGGCGTTGGAGGGAAGCGCGGGGTCGCCAGAGGATGTCGCGAAGGCTGCGGGGCTGGTATCGCAAGGGGCCGATGCCAACTCCGATCTGCACGCTTCGAGCGATTATCGCAAGCACCTGGCGACGGTGTACGCAGCGCGGGCAATCAACGCGGCGTTGGCGGCGGCGAAGGCGTAACGGGTGAAGATTTCCGGAACGTATACTCTGCCGCTCTCGCAAGAGCGCGCCTATGCGGTGATGCAAGACCCTGAAGTGCTGGCAGGCGCCATTCCTGGCTGCGAGAGCCTGGATAAAGTCGGCCCCGATGAATACCGCATGAAGATGAAAATGGCGCTGGCGAGCTTGTCGGGCGCTTTCGAAGGCAAGGTGCGGATCACGGAACAGACGCCTCCCAATAGTTTTCGTCTGGTGGTGGAAGGGACCGGGCGCATCGGATTCGTGAAGGGTGATGGTCTGCTGAAGTTGACGCCGGCGGAGGGTGGCGGAACCGTGGTTGCGTATGAAGGCGACGCGCAGGTGGGTGGGACCATCGCGGCCGTGGGGCAGCGGCTCATCGACGGCACGGCCAAGACGATGATCAAGAAGTTTTTCGACAAGCTGGCGGCCGAAGCCGCGAGCTGACTTCACACGCGGCTACAGCGGAATGTTGCCATGCTTCCTGCGAGGCATGGTATCGACCTTAGTTTCGAGCATCCGCAGCGCACGGATCACACGCGGCCGGGTGAGGCGCGGTTCGATCACATCGTCAACGAAGCCGTTCTCCGCGGCGACAAAGGGGCTGGCGAAGCGTTCGCGGAATTCGTCGAGCTTGGCGGTACGCACTGCGTCGGGCGTTTCGGCTGACGCAATCTCGCGGCGGTAAACGATGTTCACAGCGCCTTCGGCTCCCATGACGGCGATTTCGGCGCTGGGCCATGCCAGGTTCACGTCGGTGCGCAGATGCTTCGAGCCCATCACGCAATACGCTCCGCCGTAGGCCTTGCGCGTAATGACGGTGATCTTGGGCACGGTTGCCTCCGCATAGGCGTAAAGCAGTTTCGCACCGTGGCGGATGATGCCGCCAAATTCCTGCGCAGTACCTGGCAAAAAACCGGGTACATCTTCAAAGGTCAGGATCGGAATATTGAACGCATCGCAGAAGCGCACGAAGCGCGCGCCCTTGGTGGAGGAGTCGATGTCCAGACATCCGGCCAGATAGGCCGGCTGGTTGGCGACCACGCCCACGCTGCGGCCGTCCATCCGCACGAATCCGATCACGATGTTGCGGGCCCAGTGCTCGTGAACTTCAAGAAATTCTGCGTGATCGGCTACGCGGCGAATCACATCCTTGATGTCGTAGGGCTGATTCGAGGCTGCCGGAACAATGCTATCGAGCTCGGGGTCCTGGCGATCGGCGGGGTCGTCGGTGTCGCCGCGTGGCGCTTCGTCGCGATTATTCTGCGGCAAGTAACTCATCAATTCGCGAATGGTGCGCAGGCACTCGGCGTCGTCATGCGACTGAAAATGGGCCACGCCGCTGGTGGAGTTGTGCGTGGCGGCGCCGCCCAAGGCTTCTTTGGTGACATCTTCATGCGTCACGGTCTTGATGACGTCGGGACCGGTGACGAACATGTAGCTGGTCTTGTCGACCATAAAGACGAAGTCAGTGAGTGCCGGAGAATAGACGGCGCCGCCGGCGCACGGGCCCATGATGGCGGAGATCTGCGGGATCACGCCGCTTGAAAGCGTATTTCGCAGGAAGATATCGGCATAACCGGCGAGCGATAGCACGCCTTCCTGGATGCGCGCGCCGCCCGAATCGTTCAGGCCGATGACCGGCGCACCGGTCTTCAGCGCCAGGTCCATGATCTTGACGATCTTCTTGGCGTTGGCTTCCGAGAGCGACCCGCCGAACACCGTGAAATCCTGCGCGAAGACGTAGGCGGGGCGGCCGTGGATCAGACCATAGCCGGTGACGAAGCCGTCGCCGTCGATGACTTGTTCCTCCATGCCGAAGTCGTGGCAATGGTGGCGCACAAGTTTATCGGTTTCCTCAAAGGTGCCTTCGTCGAGGAGCAAATCGATGCGTTCGCGCGCGGCAAGCTTGCCTTCGGCGTGCTGGCGGGCGCGACGCTCCTCTCCACCGCCCGCTTCGGCGGCTGCGTGGCGGCGCTGCAGTTCTTCCATGCGGTCTGACATTACAAGTTGTAGACTAGCAAACTGACCGCGCCCAAAAGGATAATAGATGAGGGTGACGGTTGCATAACGTAACGGTGAAGGGGCTGAAGGCGTCCCATAGGTGCGTGCTGCGTTTGAGTTGCGTTTTTCTCACCGCGGTTATTCTGTTTCCGTTGCTTGCACAGGAGCCGGAACCCTCCACCACGATTCGCGCCAATGTGCCGCTGGTGCTGGCACCGGTGACGGTGACCGACAAGAAGGGCAACTTCATCGACGGCCTGAAGGCGGAGGACTTCCGCCTGAACGACGACGGCGTGCAGCAGCAAATTCGCATGGACACGTCCGATACGGTGCTGGCCCCGGTGTCGCTGATGGTTCTGATTCAAGCCAGCGGGATTTCCGCGCCCGTGCTGGCGCGGACCGAGCAGGTAGGCGGCATGATCAAGCCGCTGGTGATCGGCGAGCGCGGCAAGGCCGCCGTGATTGAATTCGACGATGAGATCCGGGTGCGCACCGATTTTACGGCGGATTCGAGCGTCATTCGCACGGCGTTTGAAGGGACCAGGAGCCGCAGTATTCGCACGGCGCGGCTGATCGATGCGGTTATCGAGGGCGTGAAGATGCTGGACACGCGGCCGCCCAATAACCGGCGCGTGATGCTGATTTTGAGCGAATCGCGAGACCGCGGCAGCAAGAGCAAACTCAGCGAGGCCATCGAGCTCGCACAGCGCGTGGGAGTGGCAGTCTACCCGGCAACCTATTCGGTGCAAGGTTCCACGTTTGTCTCCAAGTCCGCCGACAGTCCGTCGATGCCGGGCGGCGACAATAACGTGGATCTGCTGGGCGGCGCCATTGAATTGGGGCGAATCGGGAAAACCAACGTGGCCGCCGCGTTGGCGCGCTCTACCGGCGGACACCATTTGGCTTTCCTTACGCTGGCGTCGCTGGAGAAGGCAATCTCACGCGCCGGCGAAGAAATTCACAGCCAGTATTTGCTGAGCTTCACGCCTACGTCAAGCGCCAAGGAGGGATTCCATCAGATTCAGGTGGCAATTCCTTCGCGTCCCGACGCCGTGATTCGAGTGCGACCTGGATATTGGCCGCAGAAGTAATCTGCGGCCAACCGGTTTAATTAAAAAGATACAGCGCAGTGCCCGGCATCGGAAGCGGCGCTTCGGCCACGCCACCCTCGGCGACGCCCACCGGCTCCTCTTGCAACTGGCGCACGTAGATGCCGCCTTCGCCGAGATAAACTTCAAGCTCGGACGGGCGCGGCAGCGAGCCTTGAATCAGCGCTTCGCTCAGCGGGTCTTCGATGTATTTTTGCAGCGCGCGCCGCAGCGGACGGGCGCCATAGCTGCGATCGGTGAGGGTCTTGTCGATGATGTATTTCGCCGCGTCGTCGTTGAGTCTCAGCTTGATCTGTTTCGCTACCAGGTTCTTGTTGATCTGGTCAGTGAGCAGATGCATGATCTTCAGCAGATCCTCATCAGTGAGCGATGTGAACAGGATGGTTTCATCCAAGCGGTTCAGGAATTCAGGATTGAACGCCTTCTTCACTTCGTTCATCACCTGATCCTCCACCTTGGCTGGTACGCCGCTGGGGGCGGAGAAGCCCATCGGGCTGCGCTTGTCGAGGAAACGGGCTCCCAGGTTGGAAGTCATGATGATGATGGTGTTCTTGAAATCCACCATATTGCCGAGCCCATCGGTCAACTGGCCGTCTTCGAACACTTGCAGCAGAATGTTGTAAACATCCGGGTGCGCCTTCTCGATTTCATCCAGCAGGATGATGGAATAGGGCGCGCGCTTCACGCGTTCAGTCAACTGGCCGCCCTCCTCATAGCCCACATAGCCGGGAGGCGAACCGATCAGCTTCGAGACCGAGTGTTTTTCCATAAACTCGGACATATCGAAGCGGATCAGCGATTTTTCGCTGCCAAACAAGAACTCGGCTAGAGCGCGAGCGACTTCGGTTTTGCCGACGCCGGTGGGTCCGAGAAACAAGAACGATCCGGCCGGACGCTTGGGCGATTTCAGGCCGGCACGCGAGCGGCGAATGGCGCGAGCCAGCGCGGAGATCGCTTTCTCCTGGCTGATGACGCGATGGTGCAGCTCTTCTTCAATGCGCAGGAGCTTCGAAACTTCTTCTTCGCGGATCGCCGTCATGGGGACGCCGGTCCAGCGCGCCACCACATCTTCGATGTCGTCCTTGGTCACGACGCCGGTGGAAGTGTCATCCAGGTTGTATTTTTCGCGCAGTACCCGCAGGTTCTCGCGTTCCTTGCGCTCTTCGTCGGAGTAGAAGCGGGCCTTCTCGAACTCATGGTTGGCGATGGCGTTCTCCATGCGGTGCACGATGAACTTGATGCGCTTCTGGATGTCGGCCACTTCGCCGGGCAGCGTGGTCTGGCGCAGCTTCACACGTGCGCCGGCTTCGTCGATCAAATCGATCGCTTTGTCGGGCAGGAAGCGGTCGGGTATAAAGCGCACCGAAGTGTGAACGGCGTTCTCGATTGCTTCGTCGGTGTAGGCCACGGCGTGGAACTTCTCGTAGCGCTCCTTGATGCCGAACAGAATGCGGGTAGCATCATCCTCGTTGGGAGGTGGAACCTTCACGGCCTGGAAGCGACGTTCGAGCGAACGGTCTTTCTCGATCGACTTGCGATATTCGGAAGGCGTCGTCGCGCCGATGCACTGAATCTCGCCGCGCGACAGAGCCGGCTTCAAGATATTGGCGGCGTCGAGCGACCCTTCGGCCGAGCCCGCGCCCACCAGCGTATGCAGCTCATCAATGAAGATGATGGCGTTCTGATTTTCCATCAGCTCCTTCATGATGGTCTTCAGGCGCTCTTCAAACTGGCCGCGGTATTTGGTGCCGGCGACGATCAGTGAAAGATCCAGCGCCAGAATACGTTTGTCGGCCAGAAAGGACGGCACATCGCCATCCGCCACTTTCTGGGCCAGACCTTCGACGATGGCAGTCTTGCCGACACCCGGTTCCCCAATCAACACCGGATTGTTCTTGGTGCGGCGGCACAGGATCTGGATCACGCGATCAAGCTCGGTATCGCGGCCAATCAGCGGATCCAGCAGCCCATCCATGGCGGCCTGCGTCAGATCGCGGCTGAATTCACTCAGGAGCGAGCTTTCCTTGGGGCGATTCGAGGACACTTTTTCCGAACTCGAGCGCTGAATTTCGTCGCGTACTTGCGTGAGGCGCAGCCCGCGTTCATGCAGGATGTCGGCGGCAAAGCACTTCTCTTCCCGCAGCAAGCCCAGCAGCAGATGCTCCGTGCCGATGTGTTTGTGGTTGAGGCGCTCGGCTTCTTCGGCTGCATATGCGAGCACGCGCTTGCACTCATGGCTCAGGGGCAGATCCACCGAGGTCGAAACTTTTTCGCGGAGCGTGGTGTGCGCCTCAATTTGCTTGCGAATGGATTCCACCGACGCGCTGGAGCGCAGAAAGCGGTTCGCGAGGGCCTTATCTTCGCGCAGGAGACCCAGCAGCAAGTGCTCGGTTTCGATACAAGGACTGCCGAACTGGCTGGCCTCATAACGCGCGAAGAATATGACACGGCGGGCTTTCTCGGTATAGCGTTCAAACATGATGATTGCCCTCAATACTATTAGACGGATTCCCCAGGGCCACGGATTCAAGCAGTTGGCTGGCCGCGACCAACTGCCCTCTTTCGAGCGCGACGACACGGTCCGCACGATGCGCGAAGTTCAAATTGTGAGTGACGTGAATGGAAGTTAATCGGCGTGAGCGATGCAGCTCGTCGATCAGATCCATGATCATCTCGCCGGTTCTAAAATCGAGGCTGCCGGTGGGCTCATCGGCCAGCAGCACGCTGGGATTGCCGGCCAAGGCTCGTGCCAAAACCACTCGCTGCTGTTCGCCGCCGGAAAGTTCGCCTGCTCGGTGGGTGGCTCGCTTGCTTAAACCGACTTCATCCAAACGCGCCATC
>Ga0207695_10012638_pt1 | contig 10115 bp, 9 predicted proteins | sample KBSC54metaG_FD_184354 | JGI IMG/M metagenome (GOLD analysis project Ga0207695, IMG submission 184354) | Corn rhizosphere microbial communities from Kellogg Biological Station, Michigan, USA - KBS C5-4 metaG (SPAdes) (version 2) | ecosystem: Host-associated > Plants > Roots > Rhizosphere > Soil... | reverse complement strand
GCAGGAAGACACCAGCCTTCCAAAGTTCAGGCGCTTTGCATGGTATGGTGCTATGGGCGAAGGTTGGGCCTTATATTGCGAATCGTTGGGCAAAGAATTAGGATTGTATACTGATCCCTATCAATACATGGGTGCATTAGGCGATGATATTCACAGGGGCGTCAGGCTTGTGGTGGATGTGGGAATGCATTTGAAGGGAATGACGAGAGAAGAAGCGATTAAATATATGATGGACAATGAAGCCATAAGCGAACAGGGCGCTACCGCTGAAATAGAGCGCTATATGGTAATACCGGGACAGGCATTGAGTTATAAAATTGGCGCACTAAAAATAAGAGAGCTTAGAGAAAAATATGAAACACAATTAGGCGACAAGTTTAAGCTTTCAGACTTTCATGACGAATTATTGAAAGATGGCGTAATGCCGTTAGATATATTGGAAAGTAAAATGGATGCATGGGCAGCGAAGTTTAAATGATCTGGCAGTTGCTTCCCTTTGTCAGAATATTAATTTTAAAATTCTATGCTTTATTATAAACTTTTAAAACAGGTTCCCGGAGAACACTGGCTTCATCGGTGCAATGCCAGTAAATAACATCAGCAATTGCTTGGGGTTTTACCCAATTGTCGAAGTTAGCATCAGGCATCGATTTGCGGTTAGGAGCTGTATCGATCGTGCTTGGCACGACTACACTTATAACAACATTTTTTCCTTTTGCTTCCAGGTTCATTAATTCAGCCAAACGAAAAATCAACGACTTGGCGAGACTGTATGCTACCATACCTTTCCCATTCCTTGCATCAAGGCCGGGTTTGGATCCGATAATAAATATTCTTCCGTTGTTTTGTTTCATCATTTCAACAAATATTGGGCGGGCAACATTATACGCAGTTTCAAAATTTAATTTGTATTGTTTCATAACATCGCTTGTTTTTGTATCTGCGATAGAACCCATCGCAAATCCGCCTACCGTTAGTACGGCTGCGTCAATATTTTTATATTTTGATAGTACTTCATCAACAAATTTCCCCGAAGCATCTTCATCACCAAGATCAACAATAATTTTTTCAAATTTGTCAGCAGGAAAATCAAGTTGGGTAGCATCACCCGGAACAGCCGTGCCAATTACTAAATAGTCTTCATCAATAAATTTTTTTACAACTGCCTGTCCCATATTACCGGTAGCTCCTGTTACTATTGCTGTTTTCATTATTGATTATTTTACCTGTAAAATATAATTCCAAAATTATGTATCCTAAGTTTATATTCTTAATTATTCTTACATTTAACATCCGCGATCGCTTATGTGACTTGACCAAGAATTTTATTTCATGCACTTAACACCAAGAGAAACCGAAAAATTATTATTATTTCTCGCAGGAGAACTGGCGGAGAAACGCAAAGCCCGCGGTTTAAAATTAAATTACCCCGAGTCAATAGCCCTTATCAGCAGCCGACTGCAGGAAGCTGCCCGCGATGGAAGAACTGTTGCCGATTTAATGCAATATGGCGCTACCATTTTAACACGCGAAGACGTGATGGAAGGAATACCCGAAATGATTCAGGAAGTGCAAATTGAAGCGACGTTTCCAGACGGCACAAAACTCGTGACGGTTCATGATCCGATAAGGTAATTGACAGTTAAAAATTATGAATTAAGAATTATGATACCCGGTGAATATTTTGTTGGAACAAAAGATATAGAATGCAACGTAGGGCGACATACGGTTATCGTTGCTGTTGCAAACACTGGCGACAGGCCGGTGCAAGTAGGCTCCCATTTTCATTTTTTCGAAGTAAACAGGCAAATGGAATTTGATCGCGAAAAAGCTTTTGGAATGCGGTTAAATATTGCCGCCGGTACTGCTGTCCGGTTTGAACCGGGCGAAGAAAAAGAAGTAGAATTGATTGCTGTTTCAGGAAATAAAAAAATATTCAGCATCAATAATCTTGTAAATGGAAGTGTAGACGATAAAGATGTGAAGCAAACAGCATTGGGTAAATTATCAACCTTACATTTTAAGAATAAAAAAGTATGAGCCTTTATATCAACAGGATAAAGTATGCAAACATGTATGGACCAACTGTTGGTGATAAAGTGAGATTAGGCGATACTGATCTTATCATTGAAGTAGAAAAGGATCATACCATTTATGGTGAAGAAAACAAATTTGGCGGCGGTAAAACTATCCGCGATGGTATGTCGCAATCGGCTACAAAAAAAAGAAATGAGGGTGTGCTTGACTTTTTAATAACAAGCGCATTAATAATAGATCACTGGGGAATAGTAAAGGCCGATATTGGCATAAAAGATGGAAAGATTGTTGGTATCGGCAAAGCAGGCAACCCGGATATAACGGATAGCGTAGACGCAAATATGATTGTAGGCGCCTCAACAGAAGTGCATGGCGGCGGCGGTTTAATTGTTACTCCCGGAGGTATAGATTCGCATATCCATTTCATTTGCCCACAATTAATTGATCATGCTTTATTCAGTGGAATTACTACCATGTTAGGCGGCGGCACCGGCCCGGCCGATGGCACCAATGCAACGACGGTCACTCCCGGCGCATGGAACATTCAAAAAATGCTGGAAAGTGCCGATGCATTGCCTATGAATCTCGGTTTCCTGGGCAAAGGAAATTGCGGGACCACAGGTCCACTCATTGAACAGGTAGAAGCAGGCGCTATAGGACTTAAGATTCATGAAGACTGGGGATCAACTCCAGCCGTTATCGATGCATCATTGCAGGTTGCTGATGCATTAGACGTGCAAGTTGCCATTCATACAGATACTTTAAATGAAGCCGGTTTTTTAGAAGATACTATCAATGCAATTAATGGAAGAACGATACATACCTATCATACTGAAGGAGCAGGCGGCGGACATGCTCCTGATATTATAAAGGCGGCCATGTATCCGAACATTTTGCCGTCATCCACCAACCCAACACGGCCCTATACGATTAATACAATTGATGAACATTTGGACATGCTGATGGTTTGTCATCATTTGGATAAATCAGTTCCGGAAGACGTTGCTTTTGCGGATAGCCGTATCCGTCCGGAAACAATTGCCGCAGAAGATATTTTACACGACATGGGTGTTTTTAGCATGATGAGTTCCGATAGCCAGGCAATGGGCCGTGTAGCCGAAGTAATAACAAGAACATGGCAAACTGCAGATAAAATGAAAAAGCAGAGAGGCTTTTTACCGGAAGACGAAAAAAATAACAACGATAATTTCAGGGTAAAAAGATACGTAGCGAAATATACTATCAACCCGGCCATAACACATGGCATATCTGAATATGTGGGCTCCATAGAAGTTGGAAAGTTTGCCGACTTAGTTCTTTGGAAACCCGCTTTGTTCGGGGCCAAACCGGAAATGATTATTAAAGGCGGAATGATTATAGCAAGCAGAATGGGTGATCCCAACGCTTCTATTCCGACACCGCAACCTGTAATCTATCGTCACATGTTTGGCGCTTATGGCAAAGCGTTATATAATACTTGTTTTACCTTCGTTTCCCAAATCTCTATCGACAATGGGATTGTTTCATCGTATAATTTAGAAAAGCAAATTCTACCTGTAAAAAACTGCAGGAACATTAGTAAAAAAGATTTGATACATAATGATAAAACGCCGCAAATTGAAGTGAACCCTGAAACCTATGAAGTAAAAGTAGATGGCGAACATATTACCTGCGAACCTATGAGTGAAGTTTCACTGGCCCAACGATATTTTTTATTTTAAACATTAATCAATGATAATTGTAAAAGAAAAATCGGGTAACATTTACTCATCGGTTAATGATAGCCGTACTATTGATGCGTTGCAAATTGAATGGCATGAAGCAAGAAAACGTATACTTCATAAAGAAACAAAACAGGGCAGAACAATTTGCATAAAATTCATGAGAGAAAATCCTGACTTAAAAGAAGGCGATATTTTATACCAGGATGAAAACACCACCATTGCCGTTGAAATAATCCCGTGCGAATGCATTGTTTTGAAACCTTCAAATACGCGTGAGGCTTCTGCTGTATGTTATGAAATCGGTAACCGGCATTTACCGCTATTTTATGAAGCAGATGAATTACTGGTTCCATACGATGTTCCTCTTTACAATCTATTGGTAACATTAGGCTACGTTGTAAAAATAGAAGAAAGAAAATTAAACTGCTCCTTTCAAACTACCGTGTTGCCACATTTGCAGGTAGGCATGACCGATAGCCTGCTAAATAAAATTCACCATTTTACAACTTCGTTATAAATGTATTCCCATAGCATTTTGCAATTGCTGCATTTAAGTGATACAGCTTTACCAATTGGCGGGTTTTCACATTCGTCCGGACTTGAAACGTATGTGCAGGAGGGAGCTGTCAATGATAAAGCTTCTGCAAAAGAATTTGTGATTCAGCAGCTCTCACAAAATATTTTTTATACAGATGCTGCTTTATTATCGTTAGCATATGAAGCGGCATGCAACAACGATTTACAAACCATCATCGAACTGGATGACCTCTGTACCGCTGTTAAACTGCCACGGGAAATAAGGCTTGCCAGCAATAAATTAGGCATTCGCTTATTGAAAATATTTGAAAACAATAATGAATTTGTTTTACCAAAAAAATATAAAGGCTGCATCCATAAAGAAGAGGCATTCGGCCATTACTGTATTTCGTTTGCAATACTATCTCATGCAATGAATATTGATAAACAACAGGCGCTCACCGGGTTTTATTATAATACGGCCAATGGATTTGTAATAAATTCAGTAAAGCTAATTCCGTTGGGCCAGCAGGATGGGCAGGAAATATTAATGTCGCTTTTTCCATTAATAAGCGAATTGGTGCAAAAGAGTTTACAACCCGATAAAGATATGATTGGTTATTGCTGTGCAGGATTTGACATACGTTGTATGCAGCACGAGCAATTGTATTCAAGATTATATATGTCTTAAAAATGAAAGAAAGAAATTATATAAAAGTTGGCGTAGCGGGCCCGGTAGGTTCCGGCAAAACAGCTTTGATAGAAAGGCTTTCAAGAGCCATGTATAACGATTATAGTATTTGCGTTATCACCAACGATATTTATACAAAAGAAGATGCGGAGTTTCTCACAAAGAACAGTTTGCTTCCAGCCGAAAGAATTATCGGCGTGGAAACTGGCGGTTGTCCTCATACAGCCATCCGCGAAGACGCCAGCATGAATTTAGAAGCGGTGGAAGAGATGGCTAAACGCATCCCCGGCGTACAAATAATTTTTATTGAAAGTGGTGGCGATAATCTGTCTGCCACATTTAGTCCGGACCTCGCTGATGTTACCATTTTTGTTATTGATGTTGCAGAGGGCGATAAGATACCACGTAAAGGCGGACCGGGAATTACACGAAGCGATTTGTTGGTAATTAATAAAATTGATTTGGCACCTTATGTTCACGCTGACCTCGCTGTAATGGAACGCGATGCAAGAAAAATGCGCAAAGGCAATCCGTTTGTATTTACCAATCTTATGGACGGAACAGGTCTTCATAGCGTAATCGGCTGGATTAAAAAATATGCCCTCGTTGAAGAAACAAAAGAACCTATGCTATGCCGTTAGATAATCATTTACATATAACGGCCGGATATAAAAATGGCCGAACATTTTTAAAACGGTGTTTCTATAAACAGCCTTTTAAATTAGCCAACATTACTGAGAGTAAGTCTGATGGCTTATTGCGATTGATGATTACCAGTTCTTCTCCCGGCATATTGAGCAATGATGATTATAAAATTGAAATAGAGGTAGAGGAAACTGCTAATGTTCATTTAATAACTCAAGGCTATCAAAGGCTCTTTACGATGGCAAACGCTGCACGTCAATCTATGAAAGTGCATGTTGCAAATAATGGTTCATTTACATTTTTGCCGCATCCGAACGTACCACACAAAGGATCCAGCTTTTCATCATTCAATAATATTTATTTACAAAAAAAACATAACCTTGTTTGGAGTGAAATTATTACTTGTGGGCGAAAACTAAGCGGTGAAGAATTTAAGTTTACCAGGTTTCAAAATGTTACTAACGTTTATCTAAATAACAAATTGATTGTAAAAGAAAATGTGTTGCTCGAGCCGGCTAAAAGAAATATTCATGCAATCGGGCAGTTAGAAGGATTCACGCATCAATCAACATTATTGTTTTTGAATGATGTGATTAACATGGAAGAAATAATGAAAGAAGGAAATGAGTTGTTATCAGGAATTGAAGGAATAACATTTGGCATTTCCTCTCTGTCGGTTAATGGAATCATCTTTCGCGTACTTGGCTTTAAAGGAGAGCAGTTATTTAACTGTAACAATAAATTAGCGGCATTGATTCAACAAATTGCGCTGCTCAAGCCATTTGCTTTAACGAATTAATACTTTTACATTTTACTAAGGCGACTTTTTCTCGATGGAATTTATAAGATCATTTAGTTTAGGATTTTGCAGCAACCTGTTATCAATCCTACGCAACAACGTGTCTGAAATAAACCAGTTCATTGCATAAGAAGGCTCCGTGCCAAATTTTGCACCTGATGTATCGTTCTTATATTCTGATGAATCTTTGTATAAGGAAATCCTATCATACGTGGCGTGATGACCGCCAAATTCATTAATGTCGTTAATGTAATTGATCAACCTCACATCGTTAACCGTCGTTTGCATATCGTAAGCGCCTGTAATAGTAAGAACAGGACTCATCAAATCGTTTTTAATAGGAGCAACAGGTTGAAGAACGGCATCCTGATCGACCGGGCTGTTAACAATATGCAAGATCGTAAAGCGAAGTTTTTTTATTTGCGGGTATAAAGCACCGTTAGCCAGGCTATCTTCTTTTTCAATATTTAAAATTCCCCTGATCGTTTCCTGAATTACACCTGCTCCCGAATTGTCAAAATAACCCCCGTCAACAAAATAGCTATTGGCGATTCTGCCGGCGGGGCTTAGATAAGGAAATCGTGCACCGAGAATGGCGCCCGATGTAATGCTGATATCTTTATGATCTCCCAACAAACCTACTACGTCAATTCGTTCATTATAAATTCCCGAATCAGGTTTGAGGTTTGTAACAATTCCCGGGTTGCCATCCTGCATCCTGGTAGTATTAACAAAAAGTATTGGGAGATCAATGTTTCCATCTTTCATTGCTGGAAACTTCGAAAAGTCATCATAAAATGGAACCTGGTAAGCGCTGTCATTGGTTTTGCGGGAAGATTCTTCAAAAGACATTTCCAAAGCAGCGGCTCTGTCTTTCAATGCGCTTACATGAAATATATAATTGAAAAAGTCAGGACCCAGCATTCTTGCAAACGTGTACGTAAAATAATCCTGTTTTAAAAAAGCACTCGCCGATTTTGCATAGAGTGGATCGGTATGCGATTCTTTATCCCTGAGTAATGAGAAAAAAGTAGCCACTCCTACTCCACCGCCCGACGTTCCCGACAAACAAAAAACATGATCCGAAAACCTGTTAGCTTTATTATAAGTTAAGGATGCATCTTCTAACCTTCCCAACACTCCTGAAGTCCAATAACCCGAACGTGATGCACCACCGTTAGACATTACAAAATACACATCATAACCCACGGAATCAGGTACGGAAGCTATATTCCTGTTTTTAAGCCAGGCTGCCAGGTAAGTTTTTAAATCAGGTCTTGATACATAATTATTACCCGTTGGCAAATCAACTGTTCTTACATAATGCGTTTCGCCAAAGCCAAGTATAAACGCCAATATCAAAAGCATAAAATGAAAGTTCACCTTATACTTTACTGAAAAAGCAGTTACTATATTTCCGAAGGCGAGCAACACGGCAAAGGCTAGAATAATAAAAGGAAACGGCCCGATGTTTCGTGCAAACGTTAGCCATATTATTGAAGCTATGTATAAGATGATACCTGCACTTCCCACAAATAAAAACCACCTGAAATATCCAGACTCTTTACGCGGAATACAAAAATAATCCATCAGCCTTTCCGCCAGGTTTGGCGCTTTGTCTGTTTGAGACTGTGTAAGCATTTTCGTTTGAGCCTTTTTTTCCATCCGTACCCTCCGAAGATTGATGTATAAAATAAAAACGACATGAAATAAAATGAGCAAGGCAAAGAGCGTGAAGATGTGAATGGTGATAAATAAGCTCGTGATTACAATCAGCACAATCAATATAAATAACAACGCATAAAATATTTTTCCGAATATTGGTTTCGTTGCCAGGTCATCATTAACCCATTTGTTTATATACCTGAGTATAATCAATACAATAAAGAATGAAATCCATGCGGCTATAGAACTAATTGGATGACGCAATACAGGAGATTGCAGCACCGCCAGTTCCAGAACCAAAAAACAACTATTCCCAACGATACGCGGTACTTCGTCGAGGAAACTTTTACCAATTTCGAAAAATTGGTTGCGTTCGGCGTATTCTTTTTCCGCTTCTTCGCTTTTTACACCGGATATCATTTGCACGTCGTCTTCCTGTCTTGTCTTTTTTATATAAGAAATAATTCTTGCAGAATACCATGTTACATAAGCCCAGAAACCGATTGCTACAAAAAATATGACGCGGGTATAGTTGATTGAAAAAATTGTTCGCGATGTATTTTCAGTAAAGGCCACGATAATATCTTTTCCTTGTCCAGCCATCCAGAAGCAAAAAATAGCAAACAGTAAGAATATCATTGCGGGAAAAAAAAGCCATGCCGATTTTAATAACTGAGAAATAAACCTCAGTGAACGGGATAAAAACTGCTTCATAATAAAATTTTAGATGATGGGGAATTACTGCAATCGTGCATCGAATTTAATCAAACGTTTTTTCAAAAACAACCATACTCCTATTTGAAGAATTATTTGAAATGAAAAGCCAACGGCGCAGTAATTGACATTGGTTCCTCTATATTAAATCAACTACCACTTGACAATGCTATATTTATTTCAGAATTTAGCCTAACGTTAGTTCACTATCCTGTTAAAGATTTCCCGCTCCCCGTGATTAAAAGGTTTTATGTTGATATGATTGTATACTTCATTTCAAAGTTTTTTTTGCCGGCATCAGTATAGCGCATCTGTTTAATTTCCTTAAAATAACCCCAATGAAATTTTTCAACAGAAATTACCTGGCTGCAATAATTACAGTAGTGTTTGTAATTTTTTGTGGAGGTATTTATTCTTTTATTTATGTACCTAACAATGAAAAGAACCTGCAGGAACAACGTTTCAGGACTTTGCAAAACATTGATGAAAACATCCATAAAAAAATAGAGAACAGTGTGGCGCTGATGAGTAATCTTTTAACTGCCTATGTTAAAGACAATTCTCATGAGCAGGAAATAAAGAATTATATTGCTAATTACTCCACCGAAAATTTCACACTGACACTTCCTGTAATAAAGGGCCCCAGGAAAAATCTTACCAATAAATTTACTGACAGTATTTATAATATTACTGTGAATGATGATACCAGGCTCATCACTTTACAACTAGCTAAACGCGTCATCGATTCAACGGACACCACTTCTTATCAAATGTCGATGAGGATGAGTTTTGATCAATTTATTAAACTGCTGATTCCTCAAAATGTATTTGACCAGTTTCTAATTTTTAGTAACGGGCAATTGGTTTTTGAAACTTTTCCATCGGGCATTAGTTACTTAAATGATTCACTATATAACAAGAAAAATGGCATAGAGGTTTCATCTGTACGAAGCCTGAACATTAGCGGGAAAGATTATAAATTATTTTCACAGCCTGTAAATTTTACTGCTGACAGGCAATGGGTAATTACGGGCCTGCTTTCTAACACCCGTTACCAGGGAGAAAAAAATCAACTACCGAATAACGTTGTCTTACTTCTCGTAACAATTGTATTTATTATAATTCTCGCTTTCCCCTGGATTAAGATATACCAAATGGGTAATAAAGACAGGCTTACCATTTCTGACGGAATTGCAACTATAGCGGTTTCCATGTTGCTGATATCAATATTATTCTTTACTTTTTTTAAATACAACCTGGTGCTGCGACCAGATAAGAGCCTGAATTCCGCAAATGTTCTGGCAGACCAAATTACCAATGCATT